>Ga0126384_10000348_pt1 | contig 24980 bp, 16 predicted proteins | sample PanSoiMetPlot_36_FD_92543 | JGI IMG/M metagenome (GOLD analysis project Ga0126384, IMG submission 92543) | Tropical forest soil microbial communities from Panama - MetaG Plot_36 | ecosystem: Environmental > Terrestrial > Soil > Tropical forest > Bulk soil | place: Panama | collected 2016-02-17 | reverse complement strand
CCTTTATTTCATTTGACGTCGTGATCATTACCACTGCTGGTATGGGACGGCCGTTGTATTGTGACGCTTGGTCGAGGGTGTATGCTCCGGCATTCAAAAGCGCAAGCAGTTCGCCAGAGTTTGTCTCCTCCGGCAGAAGCCGATAACTCGGAAGTCGAGTGCCGTGTTCCAGGTCAAAGTAAACATCTCCGGAGTCACAAAGAGGACCTGCCACTTTGTAAGGTGTACTGTGCGGGTCATCGCTGCGGGATGCTGACACAAGATGGTAGTACCACTTGTACATCGCCATAGAAAGCGCAAGAGAGTAACCTGCGTCGGTCAGCAGCCATGTATCGCCAGTCTCTGGGCGATGCTTGGTGTTGCAAACTCGAGTTACCAACAGCCCCGCATCTCCTACGATTCGCCGTCCCGGCTCGAATACGATTGTGAGGCCCTCCAGTAGCCCCGCATGGTCCTCGACCCGAGCTTCAGAAAGAGCGGCGACCAACACCTGTTGCGGATCTAATTCTGCACGCAGCATCTGGCGCTCTCGCTCCTCAAAAGCATCGGCCATCGGCGTATCCGACAGATAATTCACCGGCAGTCCCCCGCCCACGTTGATGTGATTCAGGTGATGTCCCGTGCGCTCGTTGAGCTCGGTGAGAAACTTCCACATCTCAGCAAAAGCCAGGGCGAAGGGTTTGGCATCGGGAGTTTGCGAACCCACGTGAATGTGCACGCCCGCCAGATTGAGAGCGTCACTTGCGGAAAGCGCGCTACGAAACGCCTCCTCGATTTGTGAAGGCGACAATCCAAACTTCGATGACAGCAAGCCAGTCTGCAGACCTATGTGGGAGCGGGTGATTATTTCAGGAACTATTCGAATCGCAATGTTGGCGCGTTTGCTTATGGATTGCGCGACTCGAGCGACCTGCTCCAACTCATGGAGCGAGTCGACATTAATCGCCAGTATTCCATATGAGATGGCCTCGCGGATTTCTTCGTCGGTTTTTGAGACGCCATTAAAGACTATCTGCGCCGGTTGAAAGCCAACTTTTTTGGCTTTGAACAGCTCGCCTCCGGAGTTGACTTCGATATCACCTCCGGCTTTACGCACAGCGTCGAGGATGGCCATGTTAGAGTTGGCCTTCGATGCGTAACAGATCTTGACTCGTGGGTGCACTGACTCTACCGCGCGGCGCAGGCTCCGGACATTTTCAGAGATCCGCTTTTCCGAGAAGACGTACAGCGGTGTGCCGTGCATTTCTGCGAGGCTCAGGGCGTCAACGCCATCAATATTCAGGTGACCGTTCTGACTTTCAAGGTACCCGGGCAACTGCCAGGTCCCTGTTCTTCTTTGTTCTGACATCAATATCCAATTCCATTGAGTAGTTAGTAGAGAGCGACGACAAATTTCTTAAACCATAATAGAGTGTCGCGGCGCAAGTACCTCTTTGCGTCTCCGCGACTTTGCGTCTTTGCGTTTACAGCTGCACCGCAATTCTTAGTAATTGAAAATCAACTATAAACGCAAAGTCGCAGAGACGCAGAGACGCAAAGCTCCAACGGACTCGACTCGAAAGCGATATTGCCTGTTGACATCCAGTGCGGCCGCGAATACAATCGCGGCACACTGCAAGCAAGCACCTGCTTGCCTCCTGGACTGGGGGAAGGAATTAATGTCTCGACGGCTAGTTAAGCGCGGTAATACCGGCAGTGGGGTCGGAAGGAGCGCGGAGTCTGCGCCCAGCGAGATACGGCAGCAAATCCTCAAAACAGCCATCCGGTTGTTTGCCCAAAAAGGCTTCCGCGGTACGACCACTCGAGAAATCGCCCTCGCGGCGGGTGTAAATGAAGTTACGATCTTTCGTCACTTTGCCAGCAAACAAGAGTTGTACTCGGCGATCCTCGAAGTAAAATCGACCGAGGCAGGATTGACGGAGTGGTTGGTTGATCTCGCGCAGTTTGAGCAGCGTCGCGATGACGAGGGACTCTTTCTCTTTACTGCCTCAAATATCCTGGCTCACTACAAACGAGACGCTGATTTCCTGTCACTAAAACTCTATTCGTCGCTCGAGGGGCACGAACTCGCACAAAAGTATCGCGAAATGCAGATTTGTCCGCTCTTCAGATTTCTACGCAATTATATCGTGACCAGACAGCGCGAAGGCGCATTCAATCAATGTGATCCGGACATTGCAGTACAGGCTTTCCTCGGCTCTGTGTACAACCATGCCGTTTGTCTGCATTTTTCTGAAGTCGATTTCATCAAGCTCAACCAGGAAGAGACGGCTAAAGAATTCACCGACTTTTTCTTGCGTAGTATGCGCCCGGCACCCGGAAGAAAGCGCTCAACCTGATATTCATCTTATTGAAGTTGGGCGATTGATAATATTGTTGTTGAGTTATTGCCTTCGGGCCGTTCATACCATGGAATAACTACGCCGTGTTTCCGGCAGGTTATTGCGTTCGAGTAGTAAATCCAAAGGTCGGATAAGGTTCAATCAGGACGCAGTTCGTGCGACGGCAGGAAATGCGAAGAGGCGGAAGAAGCCCGTCCGGTTTCGGCTGAAACTGGTTTAGCTTTACCGGCTCTATCGCTCGTTCCAGCTAGTTGGCTCGTTGTGTCGCCTTGCTGCCGGCAGCGCCCAGAAAACTCACACGCAGGAAGACGTGGGAACCAAATCGCCGTTTGAGGTGGTGCTAGCGTGGTCGGTAAATCGGACACAGATCAATTTCTCCGGAGGCCACTTATGAAGAAGACCATTCTGCTTACGATTCTAAGCATCGCGTTCGCGTTCAGTGGATGTCTTTCAGCATTCGCTCAAGTAGACGTTTCTTCCGCTACGATCAAGGGTACTGTCACTGATCAGAACAAGGCGGTGGTGGTCGGGGCAATCGTCACCGCTAAAAGCACCGAACGAGGCACGACGCGAACCGCAAAGACTGGAAATGATGGCTCGTACGTAATACCAACCCTGCAACCGGGCGTCTATGAAATTCGCATCGAGGCAACCGGGTTTGAAGCTGCCGTTGTTCCCAAAGCTGAGATCACAGTCGGAACGACAGCGGTGTACGATATCGAATTGCAGCCAGGCGGCGTTAAGGCACAGGTCGAGGTCACCTCCGAGGCGCCAGTCATCGAAGTTGAAAGAACGCAGCAGGCAAACACCATAGATAAGAGGCAAGTGGAAAACCTGCCAAATGTCGGCCGCACATTCCAGAACTATGTCTACACTCTCCCGGGGGTATCCAACTCGAATGCGCCGAGAGCACAGCTGGCAGGACGTGTGACCGGCTTCCTTAGCTCGGGCTTTTCAATCGGCGGGAGCAACGGAAGAAACAACCTGATCACCGTCGACGGCGGCGAGAACGAATACGGCTCTGGCCAGGCTCGGTTCGATATTACCCCCGAAGCGATCCAGGAGTTTCAGGTCAATCGCAACTCGTTTACCGCGGAGTTTGGATTCACCGCGGGCACTGCAGTCAACGTGATCACCAAGAGCGGAACAAACTCCTACCACGGCAGCGGCTATATTTATTACCGTTCAGACCACACTTCGGCGCGCAATTTCTTCGATTTTACGAACCCGCGCGCGGACGACCGGCAGCTGTTTCCGGGGTTTACTTTTGGCGGCCCGATCATGAAGAACAAGTTGTTCTTCTTCACGAACTATGAACGACAGCAAAACGACAACGCCCGGTTCCGAACCTACACTGCAAATGCGTTGTTGCAGCCAAATGCAGCTCAGGTAACGTTACTTAATACTCTTGATGCAAATGCAAGTGCGAACGTACAGCGCATTTCGGCCAATCTTCGAAAGGCCCTAACGACGACCCAGGCACTCTATCCAAATACCTTGAAGATCCTCACCGGCAATGAGGGAACTTTTACTGGGATAGCGCGCCTGAACACCTGGAGCACCAGGGTGGATTATCAGGTAACGAATCGCGACAATATCAACGGTCGATTTACGCTGACCCACAACTTCACCAGTGACATAGGGGTCAACAATGGTACATCCCCGTCCGTCGATGCGAGCCTTGCGTACCGAGACTACTCGAGTGTGGTCAGCTGGACTCACAACTTTGGAAGCAACTTGATCAATCAGGCGAGAGGACAAGTTTCGCCGGGGAACTCGGCGATTACCGCTCCTCCTGAACCGGCGCAAGTGGGAATGATCATAAGCGGGCTCGCTGGATTTGGAAGGACCTTCGGAGCTCCATACATCGTTCATCAGTGGCGTATGCAGTTTGAAGATACAGTGACTTGGATCCACGGCAATCACACGTTCAAGTTTGGTGGTTCGTATCGACCGGTACACTACAACTTCGAGAACGATTTGTGGTTCGCTGGAGAGTACCAGTTCATTTCGAGCGCGGCATATCCAATCAGTCTGGCCGTGCCTGCAGCAGACCGGCCTGCGTTTGTTGCCGCAGCAGGTGCTGCTGGTGCCGCAATCCCGATGACCTCGTTGCAGGATTTCAATTTGAACCTGCCATTCCTCTATAGACAAGGATTCAATAATCCGATCTGGAAGGGTACGGGTCATTATGTAGGTGGCTTTGCTCAGGATACCTGGAAAGTACATCCGCGCCTGACACTTGACATCGGCGGACGAGTCGACTGGGACGGCGAGCCGAATCCAGTACCGCGGAATGCATATTTCTCACCTCGATTCGGATTTGCATGGCAGGCGACTAAAGATGGCAAGACTGTTGTACGAGGCGGGAGCGGAATCTTTTACTCGCCAATCTATGTGCAGATTCCGGGCTATACGAGCGTGCTGAATGGTAGCGGGAAGTACATAAACCAAATAGCACGAAGCCCGTTGAATGGAGTCGCCGCGCTCTGGCAGGCGGGCGTCGCGCAGGGGAAATATCCGTTCAGTGTTCTCACTGAAGAGGACATCAACAAACTTGGCATAGCGACCGGGCCAGGTGCTCCCGGGCGCGTGCTGTTTGACTTGAATCCGGATTACAAGAATAACTATGCGATTCAGGCAAACTTTGGCGTTCAGCGCCAGTTGACCAACGACATCAGCGTTGAAGTCGCTTACCAGATGTACCACGGGGTTCACATTCAGCAGCCTGTAGGACTGAACTATTGCGAGGCAGGAACACCCGGTTGTCCGGCAACCAATGCCGCGCAACAGGCGCTGCTTGCTACTCGCAACTTTAGAGTGCTCGGACCCCTCTATCGTGTGTGCTCAACAGGAGTAGCAAATCAGACTGATACGCAGTGCGGGCGCGTGAATGACGCCGGCATCACTCAGTTCACCGACTATCAGTCACGTGGCTCCTCGATTTATCACGGAGTGACTTTCCAGCTGATCAAGCGGTTCAGCAACTACATCTCCTTCCAGACGAGCTACACATTTAGCAAAGCGATCGACGATCAGACCGATTTCAACTCAGCCTTTGCACCGCCGTTCCCCTCCAGGCTGTACACCGAGCGGTCTTTGTCGACATTTGACGTCAGAAACAATTTCGTCTTCAGCGGAGTGTTCATGAGTCCGTTCAAGTCAGGATCAGGACACCATCCGGTTTCACGTGCGCTTGCGGATATTACGCTCAGCCCGAGTATCTTCATCCGCAGCGGAATTCCTTTCACGATCCGGACCGGTACTGACATCAACGGTGATACACGATCCGGAACCGATCGGCTCTTCTACATCGGGCGGAACACTGGAATCGGACCCGACTACCGCAGCGTCAATATGCGAATATCCAAGCTGTGGAGGTTCGGGGCTGAAAGTGCGAAGCGGATCGAGTTCAGCGTGGATGGCGGAAACCTGTTCAACCGCACCAATTTTGGGTCGGTAAACGAACTGGTTCCGACAGGATTTGATGCGAACGGAAATCCGACCGCGATCGATTATCTTTCCGACACGGTGCGGCTGCACGGACGTCGTGATCGTGACTTCCGAAAGGGTGAGCCGTTGAGCTTTACCACGGCATTCGCGCCGAGGCAGCTTCTGTTGGGTCTGAAGTTCGCTTTCTAGTCGATATGAAGACATCACGGCTTCGCGTTCTGTAAATGAGAACGCGAAGCCGTGGATCGCTTAACTCGCGCTCACAACACCGCCGTCTCTTCCAGCAGATCACCTTCCGCGAAACGTTCTACCCTCAGCCGTCGCGCATCCGCAAAACTCGATTCGCCTTGCACGATCATTTCCGATACGATCTTGCCTGTCGCGGGCGAGTGCATCACGCCATGACCGCTGAACCCATTCGCTAGAAATAATCCAGCCACGTCCGGAGCCGGTCCGATAATCGCGTGGTGGTCAGGCGTCATCTCGTACATACCTGCCCAGCAGCGCCGCGGGTTGACTTCGACATCGGCGAACACTGGAACGCGGTTGACCGCATGAGTCAATATCTTTTCGATAAACGCGAAATCAAAATCCGTTCGGAAGCCGTAGGTCTGTTCCGGGTCGGGCCACGCCAAGAGAAAACTCGAGCCCTCAGGACGGAAATGAAACCCGCTTGACATATCGATAACCATCGGTAGACGAGATGAGAGCTGTTCGAACGGTTCGGTCTTCACGATCTGACGACGCAGCGGTTCCACAGGTACTTCTACACTGGCAAGCTTCGCCACACCCGCGGCCCACGGTCCCGCGGCGTTGACTACTGTCTGAGTAGACACATATCCGCGCGTTGTCTCGACTCCCGCTATCTTCCCTTGCTGGACGGCGATTCCTGTAACGTGCGTCTCGAGCCACAATCTGGCGCCGCGCTGGCGCGAACGCTTTGAGAATCCGGTCATCACGCTGTAGGGATCGACGAAGCCATCCGTCGGACAGAAGCTCCCGCCCACGACATCGTCGCCAACAAGCTGCGGGACAGTTTTAAGGATATCTTCGCGAGTTACCATTTCGGCATTGCTGACGCCGCAGGCCTGCTGTTGCCGCAAGTTTGTTTTGAGGTACTCGAGATGTCGTTCATTGGTTGCCACAAAGAGATATCCTTGTGCTCTATAGCCGGCGGTGTGACCGGTTACTTCCTCAAATCGTGAAAAAAGATCGATCGAATAGAGCGACATTCGGATGTTAATTGGAGTAGCAAATTGAGCACGCACGCCGCCCATGCTCTTGGCGGTGGAACCCATACCCTGGCGGTCCTCGCGCTCGATGATCAGCACGTCAGTGATACCGGCTTCGCTGAGATGGAACGCGACGCTCGATCCCACGATGCCGCCGCCAATGATCACCACTTCTGCCGTTTCAGTCATAGGTATTAGTCGTAGAGAGTATTCACAAACGTACGCGAGGCCGCAACCAAGGTGGGGATTGGGGGATGGGGGTTGGGGATTTTGGGGTTGGGGTTGGTGGCCGTTCAGCGTTCAACGTAAGAGTTTAGCGTTCAGGGTTCAGCATTTAGCCTTCAGGGTTTCAGAGTCTTTGCACGCGTAACCCACAGCAATTTGCTGAAGCATGAACGCTGAACTCTGAACACCAAACGCTGAACTCTGAACACCAATCGCTGAACGTCCGCCACCAACCCCAAACCCCAATCCCCAACCCCCAACCCCCATCTTTTGACGGCTTTTGAACTTTGTATTATTCTCAACAAAGAGGTAATTGGAGTATGAAGAATCGGTTGTTGCCACTGCTGGCGGTAGTTGTGGTTGCGTTGGCAACAATCGCCGGCGGTTACTACGGCTCATCACGGCCGGCTCACGTGACCGAAGCCGATTCTGATCTCACCGAGCAACTCGCCGCCGACTTCAAAGAAGCGATTTCGGAGATTCAGGAAAGCTACGCCGGTAAAGCCGATCTTGAGGTGCTTGGCAAGAACTCGATTCAGGGGATGCTCCATCAACTCGACCCTCATTCCGCATTTTTTACCAAAGCCGAGTTTGACGAAGTCCAGACCGAACAGAGCAGCCGTATCTACGGCATCGGTGTGACGATCGCCAAAAGGTACGATCGCGTCTACATTCTTTCGGCGACGCCTGGAGCCCCCGGCCATCGCGCTGGACTTCGGTATGGTGACGCAATTGTTGCGATCGACAAACAAAACGTAGACGACTGGACCAGCCAGCAGGTCATGCACCGCGTGCGCGGCGAAAAGGGCGAGCCTGTCGAGTTAACTGTCGAACGAGCAGGAACCCCTAACCCGATCACCGTACGCGTCCGCCGGGACGAGGTAAAGCTTCCCTCGGTTCGCAATTCGTTCATGACGGCTCAGGGCGGCACCGGGTACATCGCGCTGACCGGAGGATTTTCTAGCAAGACCGACGAAGAGTTGTCCGAAAGCCTTGGGCAGCTAAAGCTCGACGGTATGCGTCAGCTTGTTCTTGATCTTAGGAACAATCCCGGCGGCCTTTTGGATGAGGCGATCAAGGTCTCCACTAGATTCCTGGCGCCTGGTGAGAAGATATTGGAGGTGCGCGGCCGCGATGAAGAATCGGCGGCCCACACATATGAAGTTCCGAAGGACAATGAACCCGAGACGATTCCGATGGTGGTCCTCGTAGATCGTCAGACCGCGTCGGCGTCCGAGATCGTTGCCGGCGCATTGCAGGACCACGATCGCGCACTGATAGTCGGAGAGAACACCTTTGGAAAAGGTCTGGTTCAGGGTGTTTTTAGATTGTGGGGTGGTACCGGTTTGGTTCTGACGACCGCGAAGTACTACACGCCAACCGGGCGCTCAATACAACGCAGCTACGCAAACGTGTCGTTCTACGATTATTACCTGAACCGCAGCGAGGACCAGGGTTCGGCCGCTAACAGCCAGCAGCACGGCGATGCGCTGCGCACCGACCTCGGCCGTACTGTTTATGGTGGTGGTGGCATAACTCCGGATGTGGAAATCAAGGCTCCGCCGATATCGAGCCGACTATTCTATGGAATATTCGATTTTGTGCGACAATTGGTCGCCGGACAACTGCAAGGATTGCGCGCATACAGAATTGGCGAATGCCAGTACAAGACGAAAATTACACCCGAGGACATCAATCGTTTTCCGGTGACCGATGACTTATTGGCGGCGTATCGTCAGTACATTTCAAACAGGCCTCAATTTAATTTGTCCGAAGAACGGTTAAGCGCGAGCGTGAACTACATTCGCAGCCAGATGCGTCGCGAAATTATGACCGCTGCATATGGTCCGGAGGCTGGTGATCAAGTTTACCTTACCGATGATCCTCAGTTCCGAAAAGCCATAGAATCCCTTGATCGTGCACGCGTTCTCGCCGAGAACGCGAATCGCCAGCGCGGATCCAGACAGTAACGGATCTCTTCCCCACCTTAATTTCCTGCCGGCAATTAGACCGATAACGCTTTTTCTATCTAAGTAATGCGACTTGTAAGCCGGAGAAATGAAGTAACGAAACAATCCGGTGCAACCGCTATTCGTCAGGTTGAAGTTTGAAGTTGGAGTATGATAAACCGCCTCGGTGCGATCGGCTTGACCTCTGATAACCTGTAACGTCATTCCTGTGAGGCAACTATGATCTCCGAAAAAGACATAACGATCAGGCCTGACACTTCTGCTAAACCGGGACCCCCAATCTTCCCTACAAATTCGGTCGAGTTTGTAAATTCGCTTTCACACTACTATCGCGCTGAGATGTCACGGATGATGAGCTGGCGGGATCGCTTAGATCGGACAACTAATTGGGCTATCACGGGAGTCGGAGCGATGCTTTCGATCTCGCTATCGTCTCCGCAATCGCATCACGGCGTTCTTTTATTCGCGATGTTGCTTATCTTTCTGTTGTTGTTTATCGAGTCACGTCGTTATCGATTCTTTCACGTCTATCGAAGCAGAGTTCGCCTGATTGAACGAAACTACTATGGTCGGATTTTTTCGCCGCGCGATCTCGTTGAGCCGGCCCATTGGATGAATCAGCTCGGCGAGGATCTTCGGCTGCCACGATTCACTATTACCAACACGCAGGCGATGGCCAGACGCCTGCGTAGGAACTATATGTGGCTGTTTTTGATTCTGTTGCTGGCATGGCTGCTTAAGACGACCACTCGGGTTTTGCAGGCAGAAAGCGGTACGCCGGAAATAATTCATTCAACCGGCGAACTGTTCAAGAATGCATCAATAGGATATGTGCCCGGTTGGACAGTAGTTCTGCTGATTGCGGGGTTCTACAGCTGGATGATTTACATAATGTTCAAGCACCAGGAAGCGGCCGGCGAGCTGGCGTACGGTGAAGTGCACGTGTGAACTAACGGTCAGCGTTCAACGTTTTTCCCTTTATGCTTTGCTCTTTGTCTTCTGCCCGAGCATACTGTTATTAAGAACTGCGTCTTCGTCGAGTTCAAAAATGATAGGAAAAACGATACTTCACTACAATATAGGCGAACGGCTCGGCGGGGGCGGAATGGGCGAGGTCTTTCGTGCCGAAGATACCCGGCTCGGTCGAAACGTTGCTCTGAAATTCCTTCCCGCTTCGTATCAATATGACCCGGATCGTCGAGAACGATTCTTCAAAGAAGCGCGGACTGCTTCGGCACTGCGTTCGCCGTATATAGCGGCGATCTATGATATCGGTGAATACGAGGGCTCGAATTTCATAGTCATGGAGCTCGTCGAGGGCTTGCTGCTGTCGCGTATGCTTGAGCGCGGTCCTCTCCCGATTTTCGATGCAATCGGGATCTCTATGCAGGTGGCGGATGCTCTTGATGAGGCTCATTCAATGGGCATTATTCATCGAGATATAAAAAGCTCTAATCTGATCATTACCGATCGCGGTCTTGTGAAGGTGCTCGACTTCGGCCTCGCAAGCACAAGCGGCAATCTCCAGGCTCCCGGGCGAGATAGCGACAGCGACCCAACCACAAAACTCGGACAAGAAACAGTAGTGGGGCTTGTTTTGGGCACGGTCTCCTACATGTCTCCGGAACAAGCGCTCGGGCAGGCTATCGACCATCGTTCGGATATCTTTTCTCTCGGCGTAGTGACCTACGAAATGTTAACCGGCAAACTGCCCTTTATTGGGGAAAGCAATACCGAAGTAATCGATCGAATCGTACACGAAGAGCCTCCAGCAATTGCTCGATTGAACTACAATGTCCCGCAGGAACTGGAGCGGATTGTCCGCAAGACTCTCGAGAAGAATCCTAATTATCGCTATCAGGCTGCGCGAGAGATGTACATAGATCTTCGCAACCTTCAGCGCGATCTCGAAACAAACAACCGCACTGGCAGCGTCGGTAAGCCTATAACCGAGAATCAAGCAACGGTGCTGCTCACTGAGAAACAATCGAGCCAGAGTAGTGAGTTAGTGCCCAAGCTGGAAAATGCTGTGGCGGTAATGACGTTTGCCAACATCACCGGCGAACCAAAGGATGAGTGGATCGGATCAGGAATCGCCGAGACAGTCACTTCCGACCTCAAGAAGGTCCGTGGCTTGTCAGTGATCGGGCGTGAGCGTACTTTCGAAGTACTCAAGGACTTGGGTACGGGTCAGCTCAGTGACTTTGACGAGTCGGTGGCGATCGACATCGGGCGTCGTTTGGGGGCGTCGTGGATACTTGGCGGCGGTTATCAGCGGATCGGCGAAATGATCCGGATCACTGCCCGGGTAATCGACGTCAACACTGGCGAGGTCACAAGGACCGTAAAGATCGACGGGAACATTAACGAGATCTTTACTCTGCAGGACAAGATTGTTTATGAGCTGAGTCAGGGGTTGAATCTCGAGCTCGGCACTTCTGAGATTACAGATATTGAGGCCGATGAGACGCAGTCCGTCGAAGCATATGAAAGCTTCTCTCGCGGGATGATCAATCTGCGCACAGGAAGCCGGGACTCTCTCGACCGGGCAATCCACTATTTTGAGAAGGCTGCAGAGCTTGACCCGAACTACGCGGGTGCCTGGGCTGCTTTGAGTGCGGCTTACGATTTGAAGGGTGGGTTCCTGAGCATTCCAGAGCTGTCATACAAGGCTGTCGAGTTTGCTCAGAAGGCGATCAAGCTGAATCCCACATTGTCGCACGCGCATCAGTTTCTAGGAGGCGCATACAACACGCTCGGACGATATGACGAGGCTATCGAATCCATAAGCGAGGCCGTGAGACTTGAGCCAAACAACGCCGGCGCCCGCGGTACCCTTGCCCGCGCTTACTGGATCGGAAAGGGAATGATTGAGGAAGCTATCGTCGAGCTGGAGCACGCGGTGGCGATCAACCCTGAGGCGGGTTACTCATATCTTCAACTTGTGTTTTTGCACACGTTGGTCGGCAATTATACGAGGGCTGAAGCAGCCGCCCAGCACGCCATCGAGCTGCAGGAAAAGTACATTTCGGGCAAGGAAGGGCTTCAGGTTGTGGGAGCGCATACCAGGCTCGGGTACTGCTATTATCGACAGGGTCGTTACGCCGAAGCGATCGAGGAATACGAACGTGAGCTTGAGTTCCTCAAGACTAGCGATCACGCGTTGCGCGATCGATCGTTGACAGAGCTCGAACAGAAGCTTGGCGCCGCGTACTTGCGAAAGGGCGATACAGAAGCTGCTCAGCAGCATTTCAAGAGCGCTATCAAGCGTTTTGAGTACAGGTTGAGCAAGGGAAGCGACGACCCGTTCACGAAGTATTACATCGCGTGTCTGTACGCTTTGAAAGGCGATAAGGACAAAGCGGTAAAATACCTGGGTGAATCGATTGCCCCGCTAAAAGCGATCAATACACTTCGAGCGAGGACTGATCCGGATTTCGACAACTTGCGGGACGATCCGCGATTTCGTGACCTCATCAGCGAGGAATTGAATCATTTGAATCATTGAGTCATTGAATCATTGAGTCATTGAATCATTGATCCGTTGATTGATTTGAATCGTTAAGTCGTTGACTCAATGATTCAATGACTCAATGATTCAATGACTCAATGATTCAATGACTCAATGATTCAATGACTCAACAGGGTTATCTCCCAGCGCAATTCCAACGAGGTCACTGGTTATCTGACCAGGATTTGGAGAACCGTAATCAGTGTTGCGCAGCACAACAACGGTTAGCTTTTCGTCAGCGAAGCGCGCTATATTAGTCGAAACGCCGTTAATTCCTCCGCCGTGGCTGATTACCTTCCGGTTTGATTTTGTTTGAATCCCTAGACCGTACCCATAGCCGTTCATTACAGGTGTCATCATCATTTCACGAGATTTTTCCGAAAGAAACTTACCGTTATAGAGCGCCTCGTTCCAAAGAAAGAGATCCTCAACCGTAGAGTACAGCGATCCCGCGGAATACGGTTGAGTCATATCGATATAAAGTGAGTTCACCATCTTGCCGTCCTTAAACGAATATCCGGTAGCGCGTTTCTTAAGAATCGTGTCGAAATGGTCATAACCGGTGTTGGTCAATTTCAACGGTTCAAAGATGTTCTTTTGCAGGAAGTTCTCATATTTTTCACCCGAGGCCTTCTCGATTATGTAGCCAAGAAGATAGTAACCTGAATTGCTGTAGTTCCATTTGTCGCCCGGCTTGAACTCGAGCGGCTTGTCTTTAAATCGTCCGATCATTTCCTGGGTAGTCACAGGCATCATCATGTTCGGGAGATAATCGGGAAAACTGGTGAAATTTGGAATCCCGCCGGTATGGCTCAGCAGGTGATGGATGGTCACTTCACTCCAGGCACCTGGACATGATTCAAAGTATTTGCAGATCGGATCTCGCACGCTCAATTCTCCACGCTCCTGAAGCAGGAGGATTGCGGCTGCTGTGAATTGTTTTGTTATTGAACCGAGCCGGAACTTGGTCTGAGGCGTATTGGAAACATCGAACTCTACATTCGCAAATCCTTAGCCCTTGCTGAACAGAATCTTACCATCACGCGCGACTAATACCGAGCCGATAAACCGATTCGGTTTCGCGAGCTTGTCCATATATTCCTCGAACTTAGGTGATAAGTCTTGTGCGCCGGCAATTGTCGTGAGCAGGAGCAAGAGAGCAATTGAAGTAACCAATCGCTGGTATCGTACGTGGAGTTTATTCATTGTGAAGTCTTTCTATCAGTGATGTTTGAGTGGCCTCAGGTACTTATCGGTCAAGCAACAGCTCTTCACACGTTGTAACACTTCACGTAGTAACGACTTCAGTCGTTCAGCTGAATGTGTCGATTTGCCGCGCGGTCAGAGCATCGCTATCATAAATGATGTTCGCTTTTTTACTGTCCAACAGGAGGAGCAATGGACCACTCGCCGGGATTTCTCAACATAGTCAACGATGCGAAGAGTCGAGTGCGCGAAAATACGCCTGAAGACGTCAAGAAGAAAAGAGAGGCCGGAGAGAAATTCTACCTCGTAGATGTGCGTGAAGATAACGAATGGCAAAAAGGTCACGCCGCCGGTGCGTTACACCTTGGAAAAGGGATAATCGAGCGAGACATCGAAAAGACCATTCCGGATCATAATGCCGAGATAATTCTATATTGTGGCGGCGGGTTCCGCTCCGCGCTTGCCGGAGATGCGCTTCAAAAGATGGGTTATAAGAACGTGATTTCAATGGATGGCGGCTGGAAACGCTGGCGCGAGCTTGATTATCCGATCGAGACGGACTGATAAACTGCAATCCATTTTGCTTCCTGCTCGCACAGGGCTTCAGTCACGGCCCAACGAGATTCATCTGAGGAAACACAGATCAGGTGCTGAGGACAAGGTGCGCGACAACTCTCGAAGACTCGCCACGCAGTAACGACTTTAGTCGTTTCTAATGGGAAACCGACTAAAGTCGCCACTACGCGAGTAGAGACTGGTGAGTAAAGAAGGACGCAGAAAGAGCGACCATTAATGGCGTCAGAAATTGTCGAAGCAAGCGTACAGGACCAGCCACATGTAGTTCTCTCCAAACGCCGTCGCCGTGTCGTCACCGCAGGCGTGATGCTCGGAATGTTCCTTGCCGCTCTTGAAGCAACTGTCGTCGGCACGGCCATGCCGACTGTTATCGCATCGCTGGGAGGGTTGGATCGTTATAGCTGGGTCTTTTCCGCGTACCTGCTGACATCGACGGTCACCGTTCCAGTATGGGGAAGATTGTCGGATCTTTACGGAAGGCGAATCTTCTACCTGATTGGAGTGGCGTTCTTCCTCGTCGGTTCCGCACTCTCCGGAGCCTCTCAGTCAATCACCCAGCTCATTATGTTTCGCGCGGTACAGGGATTGGGAGCGGGTGCGTTGATACCATTGAGCATGACGATCAATGGCGATATTTACACATTGCGAGAGCGCACTCGAATGCAAGGTCTGTTTAGTGGAGTGTGGGGGCTCGCTTCGATTCTCGGCCCACTCGCCGGGGGCTTTATAACCGATCACATTTCCTGGCGATGGGTGTTTTACATCAACATTCCATTCGGGTTGGCGGCGGCAGTGGTTGTCGGAATCGCGCTCGTCGAACCCAGGCAGCACACGCGACCGGTGATTGATTATGCAGGCGCAGCGTGGCTCACAATAGGAATCACTCTGTTGCTGCTTGTTTTGGTTGAAACCGGAGATCCGGCAGTATGGGGGAAACCCCTGACTCTCGTAGAAGCGAGCGGCGTGGTTTTAGCCGCTTGCTTGTTCTTTTGGACTGAGAAGAGAGCCGTTGAGCCGATCGTTCCGTTTTCTTTGTTTAAGAACAGGATCATCGCGGTGGGATCGGTTACTGCATTCATGATTGGCGCGGCGATGTTTGGCGCGCTTTCATTTATCCCGCTATTTGTGCAAGGCACGCTCGGAGGCACCGCGACTGAGGCCGGCGCGCTGCTTACCCCGTTTCTCTTAGGTTGGGTTACGATGTCAGTAGTCGGCGGACGATTGATGTTCCGTATCGGTTACCGGCCAACCATTCTGGCTGGGCTCTTTGTGTTATTCATCAGTTTTGCGGTGCTCGCCACGTTTGGCCGAACCACGGCAAGAGGTTCGCTCATTGGCGATATCCTGGCTATGGGTATTGGAATGGGTCTGGTAATGTTCGCGCTCTTGATCACAGTTCAGAACTCGGTGACGAGGAGCCAGCTCGGTATCGCTACGTCGCTCAATCAATTTTCGAGATCTATTGGTCAAACGGTGGGTGTAGCGATTATGGGAACCGTAATGACCATCAGTCTCGGAGCGCACATTTCTGAAATAGCAAATGAGAGTGGATTGCCGGAACCCGAAGTCGCTCGAGTCGTGCACAATCCCAGCGCGTTGATCGATCCGATAGCTCGTGCAACACAAAAACCCGAATTGCTGAGTGCGATGTCCGGCGCGCTCGCGGGCGCTTTACATAATGTTTTTTTGACTGGAGTGGCGTTCGCGTTCCTGGCGGTTTTATCAGGCTTTTGGCTTCCGTCAGGAAAAGTAGAAGCGGAGAGCGACGCTTCGAAGGGCTCAGAGAAGCTTCCTCGAACATCCGCCGAATGCGAGCGGCTGCTGATGGCTGAGATGACAACAATGAGTCCGGAGCACGAACCGGACGCTGTTAAGGCGAGGGATTAAGAAGCATTATCCGCATCGTGATTTTTAGAGGCGATTCTCAGTACCGCTGGGATGCCGCGATGGCTCTTCCAAATCTAATCCGATATTTTAGAGATTGTTACGAAGAAGACAATCGAAGAAGCACGTTATGGAATATCTTTCACACTTCCGTTACTCACCGAATATTTTTTGAAGGAAAAGAAGAACTACTCACCGGCTTTCTGATTCAGATCCCAGTCGATGCCGACGAGGCGCTGGAAGCAAAAAAGGCTGCCTATCTCTATCAAATCGAAAAAGAGCTGGTTTATTGCTCCCTATTTATAGTCGGGCATCTAGGAAATGACGATGATAAGCCTCGCCACATCTGCGCTCCGCTGCTGATTCATCCAGCTGAAATCATCGAACAGCCTCCTCACTGGTTCCTTAAACCGGATTTCAATGCTCGACGACTTAACTATCAATTGTTCGATGCTTTGGAGGCGGATTCCAGCCAGAGGCAGTTGTCTCATCAGGCGATAAATATGTTGCAGGAGGGTCCGGTCACTCCGGAGCAGGTCTTCGAACTAGCCGGACTATTAGAAAGCACAGTTGCCAAACTGGATGCCAGCTCATTGCGTCAGTATCCGTCAGTGATGTCTCAGCGCGAACTTCAAAACTCGTTTTCGCGATCGAAGGCGCAGTATACGGGCCTTATTGCACTTTCGAGTTCGGCCGCTGCGATCATAAACAAGTCGGTCGAAACTCGCGGTGTTGTAAACGAATTAACCGAAATGGCCGCCGGCGATTCTTATTCTAAACCTGTACAGGTCTTGTTTGGTGGCGCTCGAGCTGAATCTCACCGGCGAATAAGCAAACCAGGTCGCGTGCCGGCGGTGCTCAGCAGCGCACAGCAGAGCATTATAGAACGTGGGGCAACTTATCCTGTTACCTTGGTCATTGGTCCTCCGGGAACAGGCAAGTCATTTACAATAGCCTCGCTAGCGGTTGAGCATCTCAGCCGCGGAGAATCGGTCCTTATCGCCTCGAAAATGAATCATGCGGTTGATGTCGTCGGCGACAAGATCGAAGACGACTTAAACCTAAAGGGCTGTACGATTCGAGGAGGACGAAAACAATATCTGAAAGAATTCAAGGACTATCTTGAACAGCTTCTTGGGGGCATGCACGATCGACTTGCTGACGCCGAAGGCAATCCGGCTCACATCGAAAAGGAGCTAGTCAGGTTGGATCGCGAGATCGAATCTCTTGAAAATCGCATCCGTCGTAGAAACGAACAGGAATTAGCATGGGGGAAAGTTCTCAGTGTCGAACAATCCGGATTTTGGCACAGCATAAGAACCGCTTTAATAAACTATCGCGTTAAGCACGAAACGAGCTTGTCGCGCTTACTTGAGGATTTGGAGTACGGGCTGGATCAGCGCATCGAAAAGACCACTTCTCTCGCACAGCGACTTAACCAACGGAGATTAGAACAAACTCTAAGTAAACACCGACAGCAGTTCAATACGTTTTTACGGGCCATTCGGGCTCGCACCGGTCTCAAGCAGGAAGACCTTTTTAAACAGATTGACTTCAGGCTTCTTCTCTCTGCGATTCCAATATGGCTTGTGAATCTCGCGGACATTCAGGAGGTTTTACCGCTAAGAAAGGATCTATTTGACCTGGCGATCATTGACGAAGCAACACAGTGCGATATTGCCAGTTGTCTACCAGTCTTTCAGCGAGCTCGCCGTGTTGTGATCAGCGGAGATCCAAACCAACTCCGTCACCTTTCTTTTTTGGCAGCGAGCCGCCAGCGTGAGCTTTTGACTAAGTATCAAATAGACGACGACTGGGAGGAGCGCTATGACTACCGCAATCGAAGTATTTTGGACTTTGTGAGTGATGAATTGCCCAGTCAGGAGTCCGTTGTGTTTTTAGACGAACATTATCGCAGTCTGCCGCCAATTATAGAATTCAGTAACAGAAGGTTTTACGCGGATTCGCTGCGAGTTATGACTGAGAAGCCTGGATCATCAACTTCGAATTGTTTGATGGTTTTTTCTTGCAGCGGCCGTCGTGATCACCAGGGCGTGAATGAGGAAGAAGCAAATCGACTGATCACAGACTGTTTACATCGAGTTCAATCGGAGCGATCCCTGGGGAAGGCGTCTCGTCACTCTATTGGAATACTCTCACCATTCCGTGCCCAGGCGGATCATATTGCTCAAAGACTGAGCAGCGAGTTGCCACTGTCGGCTTTCGAGGAGCACCAGCTTTTGATAGGTACAGCGCATACGTTTCAAGGCGAGGAGCGCGATATTGTGTACATTTCCCTGGTGGTCGATTCCTTGACCCACCGTGCAGCCTTGAGGTTTCTGGAGAAACCCGACGTTTTCAACGTCTCCATCACTCGGGCAAGGATTGCGCAGCAAATCTACGCCTCGATTGACCCCGCTTTGCTGGACAATGATTCGATTCTTCGCGCTTATCTTGATCACGCGGGCCGCCAAGGAGAACTCCCGATAGCTAAGGAAGATACTTCCAGAGACCGTTTTCTCAGCGAGATCGGCGCTGCTTTAGAGGACCTTGGCTACCAAACCTGGACAGATTACAAGATTGCAGGACTATTAATGGATCTTGTGGTCGCGCGTGGTGGGCGGAGCTGTGGTATCGATTTGATTGGCTACCCAGGGCCACACGAATCTGCATTTCCACTCGAAAGATATATGATGTTTCATCGAGCGGGTCTCTCGATTATTCCGGTTTCCTATGCACTCTGGAGGATTCGGCAGGAATTGTGTCTAACGTCGATCGAAAACGCCATCACTCGCGGCAGAGCGGAACGCGCACTTTCTGCATAAATGTGAGAAAGCGAGGATTCGCCACAGGGCACTCAGCGCTCGGTCGATTTATGAAGCCTTCCAAATAATTCCTTCAACACGAACGGAGTGTCCGTCTTCACTGCGTCTACTCCCAGCAGCGCCATCGCTTGAGCAATGTCTGGGTCGTTAACTGTCCACACCCATACCTCAACACCATTCTTGTGTGCAAGCTCGACGATCTCCTTCGACAGCTTCTTGTATGAAACCGATATCGAGTGCGGTTTGAACTTAAAAACTCGCTCCAGCGCCGCCGAATAAGGAACCTTGTCATCATAGCCAGGATTGATATGCAGTTTCAGCCGGGGCCCCAACGCTGCTCGAACCTTTTCAGCCGTAGCCAAATCAGGCGTCTCCAGCACCACCCGATCGATTTCCCGGAAGCTCTTAAGAGTGTTTATCGTCTTGTTGACTAACTCATCAAATCGCGCACATCGTTTAAGCTCAATATTGAGTAATACGCTCTTTACGTTTGCCAGGAGATCATCGAGAGTGGGCACGTGTCTGCTTCCATTGTCATCACCGACGGGTATCAATGTTGATGCGGCAAGTTCGGAATAGGTGAGATCGGATACCCGTCGAGTTCGCTGTCGTTCAGGCAGGCCTTCCACGCGACCAAAATACTCATCGTGGTAGACCACAACCACTCCATCGCGAGTCAGTTGTATGTCAGTCTCAATGCCGGCGGCTCCTATTCTTACCGCGCGTTGAAAAGCGCCAATAGTATTTTCAGTAGATTCGAGAGCTCCGCCGCGATGCGCGATTACTAATGGTTTGTGCGACTCGGGACTATCTGGTTGTGCGATCGCACGCTGATGTCCGGTGTGAGGTGCAGTGCTGTAAAGCGCAAGTGTTAATAAGAACGAGAATGCTCCCATACCGCTAAATGAACGACCGTTAAGGTATTTCATTCTTACTGCTCCTCCAGTTCGGATTAAAACATTTCCTAGCACGGGGCATAGTACCCCTTCCTAGCAACGATTGTCATTTTACCTTCGCGGCGTTCTGCTTGGGAGGATACCTTGACGCTGAAATTGCGAAATCTTCCGTCTCGTTTTTCATTGGTCGGCGTGTAGCCAAGGCTGTATCGGCTTCGTAGTCGGTCGATCAAACCACCAAGCTTCACCGTCACGTCGTCCTTATCAACTTGTGAACGGACTCCACCGGTCTCGGCGATATAACTGCCGATACTATCTTTTAGGGTCCATCCCTTGGTTCGGCGGTATTCATTCACCGTATTGTTGAAGTCGCCAACCACAAGGCCGCAGACCGACGCCCCCGCCCCGTGGACTTGCTTCATCGATTCCGCTTCCGAGTGACCAAGCGTGGGAGGTCGATTTGTCAAATTGTCAGTGACAATGATGATGATTCGGCGGCTATCGGGAATGGTTGTGTGACTGAACTGCTTTGCCGATTCGTACAATGCTTCGTCAATGTATGTGGCTTCGCGTATCCAGTCGCCCATCCTTTCGATCGCACCGACTCGCTTGGCAACCAGCTGGCGATCTTTTCGTAAACTCCTGAAGGACAGTGGCCTACACACCAAAGGCCATAAGAGCCACTTCGTCTCCGGATTTCAACTGGTTCAAGGCCTTTAAGCCGGATTCGCGCACTGAGTTAATTGTCGGCATCACGCTTCCGCTCACGTCAAGCAAGAGCACAATCGAAAGCGGCAGGCTATCCTGACTGAAATGAGTGATCTGTTGCTTAACTCCGTCTTCAGAGATTACAAAGTCTCGTTCGGTTAGTCCTGGCACGGGCAAACCGGTCTTTTTGTTGAGAACCTGAGCATCGATGACCACAAGCTGGGTGCTGAGCTTGAGCGGTTCGTCCTGCTTTTCTTGTGCCCGTGATCGAAACGACGACAACAAGAGTGCCAAAATCGCTACCACGAGAACTGCGAGGTGTTGAAGCGGTCTCACGGTTTGAGGGTCCTGAATGTGACTTAGCCGAAGTGTCGTTTCAGCTTGTCACAGGTTACTGAAAGAGCTTCAGGCAGCACCCGAGTCTCACCGATTATCGAAACAAAGTTCGCATCGCCAGTCCATCGCGGAACAACGTGAAGATGTAAATGATCCGCGACTCCTGCTCCTGCGCTACGGCCGAGATTCATGCCAATGTTGAAGCCGTCGGGGTGATACTCGGCTTGCAGCGCGACCTGAGCACGTTTTGCAAGCTCTATCATTTCGTTGGTGGCCGGTTGGCTTACTGAGGCAAGGTCGGCCTGATGCTCGTATGGAACGATCATCAAATGTCCGCTGGTGTATGGAAAAAGATTGAGCAGCACAAAATTCAGGCTCGCACGGTGAATAACATAATTCTCTGGGTCTTTATTTTCTTGATTGATTCGGCAGAAAACACAGCCTGTTTCGCGATCGACTGATGTGAGGTAGTTATAACGCCAGGTGCTCCAGAGGTGGTCCATGGTGAGGTCTTTTAATCAGCGGGTTCGTAAGTGATCGCAAATTTCAAATTTCAGATTCCAAGTTCAGATTCCAAGTTCAGATTCCAAATTCAGATTCCAAATTCAGATTCAGATTCCAGATTCAGATTCCAGATTCAGATTTCAGATTCAGAATTCAGATTCAGATTTCAGGTTATAAATCAAAATTTCAGATAGGTTTGCGATCTGAAACCTGCAATCTGAAATCTGAATCTGCAATCTGAATCTGCAATCTGAATTAGGAATCTGAATTATTTCCACAAATACTCAAACTGCAGACTAGCCCCTGGTGGCTGAAGTGTATTGTGTGAAACCAACCCACCAAGATCACTGGACGTCAGCAGATCAAGTATTGAGCCACGTCGTGGCTTAGGCGGGGTGACGACCTGCGGTTCACCCTTGATGCCAACCAGCTCAGCCGTTCCCTTTAACGCCGCATCGTAATTTCCCAGGTCGTCTATTAATTTTTCCTTCAGCGCTTCTTCGCCGGTGTAAACACGCCCGTCGGCAAGCTGCTTGACCTGATCGCGGGTCAAAAACTCCTTGCGCCCATCCGCTACTGCGCTGACAAACTGTTCGAACATCTGGTTTATCAAGCCCTGAAGATATGCCCGCTCTTTGGGCGTTGCCTCACGGGTGGGTGATCCAACATCCTTGAGCTCTCCGCTCTTGATAACTTCCGGTTGCAACTGGGCCCACTTCAAAAGATTTCCGTAGTTTACCCACTCTGCGATCACGCCGATCGAACCGGTTATTGTTCCGCGGTTGGCATAAATCTTATCGGCTGCGCAAGCGATGTAGTATCCACCTGATGCCCCGACCGACCCCATCGATATCACAACCTTCTTCCCCTTTTCGGTGCGGAGCCATTTCACCTGATCGGCAATCTCCTGCGAGGCGGCGACTCCGCCGCCGGGTGTGTCCATGCGCAACAAGATAGCGCGAACCCGCGAGTCCTCGCCGTACATCTTTAGCTGCTCATTGACAGTTTTTGAATCGAAGATAACGCCTTCAAGGTACACAACAGCGATACGATCGCCGCCCAGCCCGATAAAGCCGCCGTCACGGGAGAGCACGAGTGCTGCGAGCAGGATTATTGCGACGAAGAATACGAATCCGAACCCGGCGATGATCAGGACTGTGGTTACGCTGAACTTTTTCATATTTCGGTTCTCATAAACAACGACGCGACCCGGAGTGCTTCCGGGTTCTGCCCGGGACTCTGGGTCGCGTCGCTACCGAGTCCTGATAGCCGCGAAGCCACCGTTTGTTTAATAGAAATCCGGCTACTCTTCGTCCTTCTTATCTGAAGATGAACCCAACAGATTGGCGATATCGCCAAGCGTTGCCATTCCTGAGCCGGTCTCCTGATACGTGCGAACGTCTTCGGGATCGTTCTCTTTCCCGACGGCTCTCGCCGACAAACCGATCTTCTTCTGCGACGGGTCGAGTTTGAGAATCTTAAATGGAAGCACCTGTCCGATCTTTACCGCATCCTCTGGTTTCTCTACTCTCGAGTCGCTTAATTCTGAAACGTGGCAAAGACCCTCGATGCCTTCTTCGATTTCGATAAACGCGCCGAAGTTCGCAAAACGAACGGCGCGGCCTTTTATCACGTCACCTAACTTGTGTGTATCAAAGAAGCGATCCCACGCATTGGGCTCGAGATCCTTAATTGAAAGGCTGAGCCTGCGACCATCGACATCGATGTTTGTGATGACCGCGTCGACCTGCTGGCCTTTCTTGAGGACATCCGAAGGGTGCTTGATGCGTTTGGTCCACGAAATGTCAGAGACGTGAACGAGCCCGTCGATTCCATCTTCAATCTCGACGAAAGCGCCGAAGTCGGTGAGTGACCGGACCTTTCCGGTTACCCGTGAGCCCACGTGATAACGAACTGGAAGCGTCTCCCAGGGATCAGGACTGACCTGCTTCAGACCCAGACTAATCCGTCGGCTGTGGGGATCCGCTTCGAGGACGACCGCTTCGACTTCCTGTCCAATCGAGAGCAGCTTCGATGGATGTTTGAGGCGCTTCGACCAGGTCATCTCGGTTACGTGCACAAGACCTTCAACGCCCGGTTCAATTTCTATAAACGCGCCGTAATCAGTCAAGCTCACGACTTTCCCGCGAACGTGTGAGCCCTTGGGAAATCGTTCTGCAACGCTCTGCCAGGGATCCGGTAGAAGCTGTTTATAGCCGAGAGAGATGCGTTCCTTTTCCCGATCGAACTTCAGCACTTTGACCTGAATGGTGTCACCAACTTTGATGATATCGGTCGGAGACTGTATTCGTCCCCAACTCATATCGATGATGTGCAGAAGCCCATCGATTCCGCCGAGGTCGATAAAGGCGCCGTAGTCTGTAATGTTCTTTACGGTGCCTTCCAGCACCACGCCTTCTTCTATGTTGGCGAGAGTCTCGGATTTCTTCTTACCGGAGACTTCTTCAAGCACCGCTTTTCGGGAAACGACGACATTTCCGCGCTTACGATTCAGCTTTATCACTCGGACTTCTATTTCTTGTTTTAGAAATCCCTCGAGATTGCGCACCGGTCTGATGTCTATTTGCGAGCCCGGGAGGAAGGCTGGAACACCATCGAGGTCAACATTAAGACCTCCTTTTATGCGCTCGATGACGCGGCCCTTTATGGTCTCGTGCGTTTGATGTGCGTGACGCAGGCGCTCCCACGATTGCACCTGCATTGCAGCGGCGCGCGAGAGAATCGCGTAGCCGTCCTGGTTTTCGAGACTCTTGATGAGCACGTCTACTTCATCGCCGCGCTTGACCGTGAGGTTCCCCTGGTGATCGAGGAACTCTTCGCGAGCGACAACGCCTTCGGATTTGTAACCGATGTCCACCAGCACGTTTTGGTCTGAGATACCTACTACAAGTCCGCGGACGATCTCACCTTCCTGGCGGGATGCAGCGCTCTCTTTTTCGTAGTTCTCGAGCATTGCGCTGAAATCCTGCGCGCCGCTCGGCTCAGCCTCGCTGGTTTGTTCAGCCGAAGTTGCAGTTGCAGCTGCGGTAGACGTGTTCGGTGCAGCTTCTGGTGAACTGTTGTTTGCCGCGTCTCCGGATGGAGCCGTTTGCGTCGTATCGGCCGCAGCCGGTTGCTCAACCGGTGCGTCTGGGCCGGTGCTCTGATTGGGCGTGGCAGGCTCTTCTCTGGCGCTGTCGGCTGCCGCGCTCGCACCGGACTGGTTTACGTTCTCTGTCGCCATTAATACTACTCCTCCCGAACTGCCGTATTTAGAATTCATCGGAATGGTGTTACCGGACCGATTGAACT
>Ga0126384_10000347_pt1 | contig 24986 bp, 24 predicted proteins | sample PanSoiMetPlot_36_FD_92543 | JGI IMG/M metagenome (GOLD analysis project Ga0126384, IMG submission 92543) | Tropical forest soil microbial communities from Panama - MetaG Plot_36 | ecosystem: Environmental > Terrestrial > Soil > Tropical forest > Bulk soil | place: Panama | collected 2016-02-17 | reverse complement strand
TGCTGCCTGGCGAGAGCGTCCTCCTCGGTCTCGCCATCCGCCACGTCCACCACGAGCATCTTCCGGGGCGCCGCTTGATCAGGCAGGGGATCTGCCTTCGGCTGCTCCGAAGCCCGAGAAGTCTTCAGCGGGGCCTCGGAATTCTCCACCAGCTTGTTGTACCCGGCGATGTTGCGGACTCCCGCCTCGGAGAGTACCTGGTAGCGGCGTTCCATTTCCTCGACCGCCCAGCGCAGCGCCAGCGCCGCTTTCTTCGGGTCGGTCACCACTGGCAGCAACAGGTGGGGGATGCCCTCATACGCGGACAGCTCGAGCATCTTGGGGTCCACCATGATGAATCGGACCTCCTCCGGCGTGGACTTGAGCAAGATGCTCATGATCATCGAATTGACGGCGACCGACTTGCCTGAGCCGGTAGTACCCGCGATCAACAGGTGCGGCGCGCGGGCCAGGTCCAGCACGTAAGGCATCCCCTCGATGTCCTTGCCCAAGCACATCGTCAGCTTGGAGCTCGACTTGAGGAACACGTCTTGCTCGGCGATCTCCTTGAGGTACACCGTCTCGCGGTCTCGGTTGGGAACCTCGATGCCGACGACTCCTTTGCCGGGAATCGGGGCGACGATTCGCACCCGCATCGCCTCCATCGCCATCGCCAAATCGTCGGCCAATGACGCAATCTTGGACAGCTTGATGCCGGGCCCGGGCAAGAACTCGTACATCGTCACCACCGGTCCAGGGCGGATTTCAACCACTTCTCCAGTGATCCCAAAGTCTGCGAGCTTGGCGCGGAGTTTTTCAGCCGTGGTGAGGAACGCTTCCTTGTCCAGGGTCGAGCGCTCCTTCTTGTCGCACTCCAGCACGTCCAGTGGAGGCAGCGTGAAGCTTTTGCGATCGCCCAGGAATTCGAACTGCCCAGGCTCTCGTCGCTTGACCGGTGCCGGGGGCTTCTTCGGCTCGACGATCAACGGGGTGCGGGCCACCGGAACGGGCGTGGGCTCGGCTGGGGACGCGGCGGTCACAAACGCCGCGTCGACGCCAGGGGCAGCCATTGGCAGAGGGCCCATCGCCCAGGGCGGGCGGGATGGCGAGGCCGGCGCGATGACAATTTGAGGCAGCTTGTGGTCGGATTCATCGGCCGAGACGTCAGGCGAAGGTTCCTCCACGGCCTGCAACGCCGATTGCGATTCCTCGTCCAGGTGCAGGCTGTACGCCTCGTCCGGAATCTCCGCAGCTTGCGCCGCGTCCGTTTCCTCTTGCGAACTCTCCTCTGCGTCTGCTTCCAGCTGAGCCAGGAACGCCGCCCTCTCCATCTTCGCCTCGACGATTTTTTCTCGTCGCTCCCGGAGCCAGTCCCGGTGCCGCCTCCAGAAGCTGCCGGTAAGCCGCGCCAGCGCCGAGGCAGCCGTCGCGATTCCGATTCCCACCAGCGCGCAACCCTTGAGGAACGCGAACTCCGATCCAACGATCAGCGCCACCGCCATCGCCGCAATCACCACAATCGCAGTCCCAGCCGTAGACAGCTCCGCCGCCAAAGAATCGAAGAGCGCCCGGCCGACCACGCCCGCGGGAATCGCCGTGCCCGGCGCGGAGTCCGCGAACAACAAGTGGATAAGTACGCAGAAACTCAGGAACAAGACGGCGGCACCCACCAACCTGGGCCAATGTCTCACCTGCCGCCTTCCCGCGAAGAGTACGAACGCTCCGTAGGTTGTGGCTAAGGGCGCAGCGTAGGAGCACACCCCAAATGCGTGCATGAGCGCGGTGGCGAGGAACTTGCCCGCGGGCCCCGCGGCATTGCGGATTCCGGAGGCCGTTCGCGCCCTGTCGTCGTAAGTGAGCAGAGCAACTAGCGTTAATACGGAAAACGCGAGAAGTAGGACTGCCCAAATGGGTCGTCCGTGCCCCGTGGCTGAAGTTGGCTTTTCCTGGGGCGAACCCTTGCGGCGCTTGGCCACCGACTGTTTGGAAAGTACTCTCTTTTCCACCCGGGCCCGCTGGGGTGCCATGCCCACTCCTGTTCACCGTGATAGAGGTTGGTCAATCGCCTGAGTCTAGGAGTGGGCCATCGAGGGTCAATTTTCTCGCCCTTCCGAAGGAGCCGTAATTTCAATGGAAGTACGCTGCGAACGCTGCAAAACGGAATACGAGTTCGACGATTCGCGCGTCACCGAGGCGGGCGTGGCGGTTCAGTGCACCACCTGTGGCCACATCTTCAAGGTCAAGAAGAAGGCGGTGCTGATCACGGTGCCGCTCCAGCCCGGTGAAGAAGCCACGGCGCCCGGCGGCGCGTCCGAATCGCTGGCCACCGCGCTCTCCGCGCAGCCGTCCCCACAGCGCGAGTGGAAGGTTCGCCAGCCCAACGGAAGTCAATTCACTTTCCACGAGCTGACCACGCTCCAAAAGTGGATCGTGGAAGGTAAGGTCAGCCGGGACGCGGAGATCAGCATCGCTGGGACGGAGCACTGGAAGCGCCTGGGCAACATCGGCGCGCTGGCTCCTTTCTTCAAGGTGGTGGACGATGCCCAAAGAGGAGCGCGGGAGCAGCCTACGTCCTCGGCGCTAGGTCACGAGCAAGCGGCTGTACCGCGCGGTCCGGCTCTGAGCCCTGCGTTTGAACCAAGTTTCCAGGACATCTCCCCCGCCCAGCTGCAACCCTCGGCAATCGACTCAGAGCCTGCTGGCTTGGTATCCATGGTTCGTGCCGCTCCCGGTCCGGAGCTTCCCAGCGTCATCATCGAGGGTTTCGACGAGGAACCGCCGCCCGAGGGAGAGAAAAGCCACGCAGCCTGGATTCTGATGCTGGTGGCGGTGGTGCTGCTCTGTGGCGGCGGGTACTTTGGCTACGTGTATTACTGGCACCCGCAAAAGCTCAGGGAACAGGCGGTTGCCCGGCAAAGCGCGCGCGCGGCGGAGGCTGAGCGCGAACGCGAACAGGCCGCGGCGCTCGCGCGTTCCAAAGCCGTCGAGGAAGCGCGCGCCAGGGCAGCCCAGGAGGCGGAGCGGCGTGAAGAGACAGCGAAGGCAGCGGGCGCAACCGACGCCGGGGTGGCTGCTCCTTCGAGTCGCGATGCCGGGACGGCGGTCGCCCACAAGCCGCCGTCTTCCACCGCGGCTCAACGCGCAACTCGTCCCGAGCTGCACAACTTCGACTATTACATGACCCAAGGCTACCGCTTCTTGGAGAAGCAGAACCCAACCTTGGCGCTCGAGGCCTACGCCCAGGCAGGCGAACTGCGGCCCGACCGCGCTGACCCATTCGCAGGCCGCGGTCTTGCGCTTCTCAAGATGGGCGATCTGAGCCAAGCAGAGGCCTCCTTTCAGGAAGCGCTCAAGCTCAATCCCAGCTTTGGGATTGCGGTGATCGGGCTAGCGAAAACCTACTTGGCGCAAGGGCGAAAGGACAAGGCTGCCGATTATTATGGAAAGTATCTGGAGATCCTTCCCGACGGACCCGAGGCCAACGGAGCGAAGCTGGCGCTCAAGAAATTGCGACAGGAGTAGCCGTGACTCAACATTTCGAGAAACCCTCCTCTCAGGAAGAGGAGTATTTCGCGCGCGAAGAGGTCGAAAAGAAGCACCGCCTGGCGGTCAAGCAGGCTGAAGAGCTCGCTGCCAAGCAGAAGGACGAGCTTCGCCGATTGCACTTCATGAAGTGTCCCAATTGCGGCCTGGACCTTCAACCGCTCAAGCGAGGGCAAGTGGACGTCGACATGTGCTTCCATTGCCAGGGAATCTGGCTGGACAAGGGGCGGCTCGAGGCACTCCTGGCTCACCACGGCCATGAGGGCGGAGCGGTGATTCGATCGGTTCTGAACATCTTTCAGCGATGGCCTAGCCCGGAGTCTCCGTGAAGCTGACGCTCGCCGAAGTTCGGCACGTCGCCACGCTCGCCAGGTTGTCCCTGACGCCCGAGGAAGAAGCGCTCTACCAAAGTCAGCTGTCGGCGATCCTCGACGCCGTCGAGCAGCTTCGGGCCCTGGACACAGAGAAGCTGGAACCCACGTCTCACGCCGCTACCGCCGACGTTCCGCTTCGCGAAGACGTGGTGGAGCCTTCGTTGGATCCCCAAAAAGCCTTGGCGAATGCACCCGCCACGGTAGGCACCTTTTTCGCGGTGCCCAGCATACTCGAATGAGCGCAGCCGAGCTGACCGACCTTTCGATCCTCGAGCTTTCGAAGCAGCTTCGTGAAAGGGCACTCTCCTCAGAGGAGGCGACCCGCGCCTGTCTTCAGCAAATCGAGAAGCTCGATCCAAAAGTGAAGGCATTTCTGCTGGTGGATGCGGAGGGCGCGCTCGCGGCGGCTCGCGCATCGGATGAACGCCGCCGCTCCGGCGGAGCCGAAGGCGTGCTCGATGGGGTTCCCGTCGCCCTCAAGGACATCATGCTGACCGAAGGCGTCGAAACCACCTGCGGATCGAAGATCCTCAAGGGCTTCATACCTCCCTACGACGCCACCGTGGTTCGCCTGCTCAAGCAAGCGGGGAGCCCGATTCTCGGCAAGCTCAACCAGGATGAGTTCGCGATGGGCTCTTCCACGGAGCGCTCGGCTTTTTTTCCGACTCGTAACCCTTGGAGCTTGGACCGTACCCCCGGTGGCTCGTCGGGCGGTTCCGCGGCCGCGGTAGCGGGTCGGCTGGTGTTCGGCACTTTGGGCACAGACACCGGAGGCTCGATTCGGCAACCGGCCGCGCTCACCGGCACCGTGGGTGTGAAGCCCACGTATGGCCGAGTTTCGCGCTACGGAGTGATCGCGTTCGGCAGCTCGTTGGATCAGGTCGGTCCGATTGCCCGAACCGTTTCCGATGCGGCCGCGCTGCTCCAAGTCATCGCGGTGCACGACCCTAAAGATTCGACTTCCGCTCAGAATCAGGCACCTGACTACCGGGCGAACCTCGAGCAAGGCGTCAAAGGCCTCAAGCTGGGCTTGCCAAAGGAGTATTTCCTCCCGGGGATGGATCCGGAGGTGGAAAGTGCGGTGCGCGACGCTGCCCGGGAATACGAACGCCTCGGAGCGCAGGTGAAAGAGATCTCACTGCCGCACACCAAGTACGCGCTGGCGACCTACTACCTGATTGCGCCGGCCGAAGCGTCCTCCAATTTGGCGCGGTACGATGGAGTTCGGTACGGGCTGAGGGTCGGCGGGAGCAAGGGGTTGGCGGAGATGTACTTTCAAACTCGCGCCCAAGGCTTCGGCCCGGAGGTGAAGCGGCGAATCATGCTCGGAACCTACGCCCTCTCGGCCGGGTACTACGACGCCTACTACCTCAAAGCTCAGAAAGTCCGGACCCTGATCCGACGAGACTTCGCAAGCGCTTTCGAGCAAGTCGACGCAATCATCTCCCCCACCTCTCCGGTGACCGCATTCAAGCTCGGAGAGAAGACCGAGGATCCGCTGGCGATGTATCTGATGGACGTGTTCACCCTGCCGTGCAACTTGGCCGGCCTGCCCGGGGCGAGCCTGCCTTGTGGGTTCAGCGCCTCGGGTCTACCGATCGGGTTGCAGATTCTGGCTCGCCCGTTCGACGAGGCGCTGATGCTGCGGATCGCGCGCGCCTTCGAGCGTGAGCATGATTTCTTTCGAAAGAAGCCAGCGCTCGCTTGAGGTTCGATGATGCCCGCCGGTGACTTTCAACCCGTAATCGGCCTCGAGGTTCACGCCTAGCTTCTCACCCGCTCCAAGATCTTCTGCGGTTGCTCGACACAATTCGGAGCCGAACCAAACCACAACACCTGTCCGGTGTGCCTGGGGCTGCCGGGTGTACTTCCGGTGCTGAATCGCCGGGTGGTGGAGTTCGCGGTACGAACTGGGCTTGCCCTCTCGTGCACGATTCGTCGAACCAGCGTCTGGTCTCGCAAGAACTACTTCTACCCCGACCTTCCGAAGGGTTACCAAATCACCCAATACGACCGTCCGATCTGCGAGTTCGGAAAACTGAAGATCGACACCTCCAGCGGCGAGAAGGAAGTCCGGATCCGACGCATTCACATGGAAGAAGACGCGGGCAAGAACGTTCACGATCCCGCCGCCGGTCGCTCGCTGGTCGACTTGAATCGAGCGGGCGTGCCGCTGCTGGAGATCGTCACCGAGCCGGACCTGAGCAGCTCGGAGGAAGCCGCTGAATACCTCAAGGCGCTGAGGGACATCCTCGTCTACATCGGGGTAAACGACGGCAACATGGAGGAAGGCTCGTTCCGCTGCGACGCCAACGTTTCGGTGATGCGCAAGGGCTCTACGACCTTGGGGCAAAGGACCGAGCTCAAGAACATGAACTCGTTTCGCTTCGTCCGTCAGGCGATCGATTTCGAGATCGCGCGGCAGGTTGAGGTGATCGAATCCGGGGGATCGGTGGTCCTTGAGACCCGCCTCTGGGATGTGCAGAAGAACGAGACCCGGCCGATGCGCTCCAAGGAGGAAGCGCACGACTACCGGTACTTTCCCGAGCCGGACCTGCCGCCCTTGCACGTTTCCGAAGCCCTGATCCAGCAAGCGGCCGCGACGCTTCCAGAGCTTCCGCGCGCCAAGTTGTCGCGCCTGCAGTCGGAGTACGGCTTGTCAAGCTACGAGGCGAAAATACTCTGCGGAGAAGTTTCCCTTGCCGACTATTTCGAGCGGTGCGCCCGCAACTACCGGGACTACAAGAAGCTCGCCAATTGGTTCCTCGGGGAGCTGATGCGTCTGCTCAAGGAGGAAGGCGGGCTGGTTTCGACCTTGAAGTTCACGCCGGAGCAGTTCCTCGCGCTGCTTAATTTCGTGGATCGGGGAGAAATTTCGCCCAACAGCGGCAAGGAGGTTTTCGCGGAGATGTTCCGAACCGGCGAAGATCCGGGCAAGATCATCTCGCGAAAGGGCCTCACCCAGGTCAGCGATGCGGGCGAGCTGGAAAAGCTGGTCGATGAGGTGATCGCGAAAAACCCGGGCGAGGTTCAAAAATACAAAGCCGGCAAGACGCAGGTGTTCGGTTTCTTCGTTGGCCAAGTGATGCGAGCGGTGAAGGGCCGAGCCAATCCGGCGGTCGTGAACGAGCTTCTGAAGAGAAAACTCGGCTGAATTCCTCTACACTCGATTTAATGACACCGCCGATCAAGTTCGGACCTCTGTGGAATCGCTCGGTGTTCGACCCCGATGCGCGGGTGATCAAACGCGGCGTCCGGACCATTTGCCGATTCGAGGACGTTCAGCGGCTGCGCCTGCGCGAGTACTTCAGCCGCGACGAAGAGGAACAGCTTCAAAATCTCCATCCCGAAGTGCAGAAGCGGCCCCGCGACGCTGAGCTGTGGGTGGAAATGAAAGACGGCCAATCGGTATGCGCCGCGACCTTAGATCAGGCCGGCCTGCTTCTGGAGTACGCCTCGGAGCTGGCCCGGTGGGCTGGGGCCCCGATAACGACGGAACGGGTAGCGATCGTCCAGGCGGCCTAACGTACACGGAGAGACGCGTCCTCGCGCTTTGAGGCCCTTCTGGATTTCCGTGTGCATGCAACGAGCCTGTGCTAGCGCTGTCCTTCAGATGGCTCTGTCGCTGGCCTGACCAAAGCATGTCATCTCGAATGCCGCGAATTTGGATGAAGGGCGGTTACTTTGCCGCAGCGGTGGCGGTGGCCGTGGCGATTTGGCCTAAGCCCGCTGAGGCGTATCCCTGGGTGATTCGCAACGACTACACGGGCTGCGCGGTCTGTCACGTCGACCCGTCTGGGTCCGGGTTGTTGACGCAGTACGGACGCGCTCAGGGGCAGCTGCTGCTTCGCACGCCGTACTCGTCGACTCCGCCCGGACAGGAACGCGAACCCGGCTCGGTAGCGAATTTTGCATGGGGCGCGTTCGATTGGGCTCACATACCCGATTGGCTGTTGCTGGGCGGTATTTTTCGCGGCGCCTACCTCGGTACAAAGATTCCAAATCGGGACTGGGACGTGCGCTACATCCAAATGCAGGCCGATCTTTTGGCTGGCCTGAGCCTGGGCCATGTTCGCGCCTCCGCCAGCCTCGGCGTCCTGCCCTCCGGCGGGAAACCAGCCGTCGTCACCAACATTGGCTCATGGAGTCTCGTCTCCCGCGAACACTGGATTGGCTATGAGTTTGGGGACGAGGCGTTTTTGATCCGCGCCGGGCGCATCAATCTTCCCTTCGGCTTGCGAAACATCGAGCACACCAGCTTTGTGCGCTTTTCCACTCGCACCGACATAAATTCCTTCCAGCAGCACGGCGTGGCCTTTTCGTATACCGGTGAGAAGTGGCGCGGCGAGTTGATGGCCATCCTCGGCAACTTCCAAATAGATCCCCAGCACCGAGAATACGGCTATTCTGGCTCGGCCGAGCTTTCGTTCACCAAGAACGCTGCCATGGGGGTCAGCTCCCTGATCACCTATGCGAAGAAGGACCTGGTTCTACAGCCTCAAGGACCCTCCAACTTGCGACAAGCGCACGGTTTGTTTGGAAGGTACGCGCCCGTTCGGCTGCTGGTATTGCTGGCGGAGGCGGATCTCGTGGTGAACAATCCGTCCGGAAGCCCTGCGTACGTGGGCTATGCTGGTTTTCTCCAGGGCGACCTCGAATTTATCCAGGGCGTGCACGTGTTTTTGACACCCGAAATTTATCGGCAGGACTTCAATGGGGCCTCGCCGTCGTGGGCGTTGACGCTGACGCCGAATTGGTTTTTTGCTCCCCATACGGACGTTCGCCTCGACCTTTTTGTGCAGAACCAGGTGGAGATTCGGAGCAGTACCACCGCCATCGGTTTTCTCGCGATGCTACACTTCTATCTGTGACGTCATGTCGGTTCTTCGCTCCATCGGATGCGTGCTCGCGGTCGCTGCGGCGACAATGGCGGGCACCGCGCTGGCCAGCCCGCCGTTTCCCGGCGTCGTTCAACAGACGCTGAATTTGCCACAGGCGCCCGACTGCACGCTTTGTCATGGCCTGGGTAAAATTGGCTTCCACACCGTGACTACGACCTTTGGCTCGACGATGCTCCAATATGGCGCCATCGCGGGAAATAACGAGACCATTCGAGCCGCGTTGATCCAGCTGCAGGTCAACCAGTCTCCGCTGATCGCGGATCTGATTGCGGGTAAGGACCCAAACGCGGCAACCGGCGATCCGCGCTACGGATGCGGCTCGAACGTCGCGCCAGGTTCGCGAAGCCTGGATCTTGCTTTGCCTCTAGCCCTCATCTTTTGGTTCAGTTGGAGGCGCGCGAGCCGTACCCGTCTTGTCTCAAGACAACATTTCTGAAATCGCCCTTGAATTGCCAATCGGTTCGAGGAGTTAGCGACTTCGCCAAATTTACGAAATTCAGAATTGGGCCCCTGGCCACCGACGCGCCAGCACTGCTCAATTCTCAAGCGGCCTGGGACCCCTGCTCCAGCCAGGTCTTCATGCGCCGATGATCGGCGAGTCCGGCTTGCTGCGAGACCACTTGTCCGCCTCGGAGGATGAGGAAGTTGGGGATGGCTCGAATGTTGTATCGAGCGGCAAGCTGCGGCTCGTTTTCCGTGTTCACCTTGAGTACCAAGGCCCGGCCGACCATCTCCTCGGCGAGCTTTTTCACCTCCGGCGCAGCCATACGGCAGGGAGCACACCAGTCGGCCCAGAAGTCGACGAGCACCGGGACCTGCGCCTCCTTCACGATCTGATCGAAGGTCTGCTGATCGACGTCAATCGGAGCGTTGTTTGCTGACAGCTCCGCTTTGCAAGCGCCGCAGTAACCCACCTGGTGCAGGCGGGATGGCGGAATCCGATTTTTCTGACCGCAGGACTGACAAACTCGAATCACGTTTTCGCTCCAGACAGAGAGTAGAGAGTAATGAGCGTTGCGCGCGTGCGCACCCAGCGGCATGGTCGATGCCAACGGCTTGACTTCTCTCGACATTTTCAACATAAATGCGCGCTTCCCGAGCGCCCGTCTCTGATCGGATCGCGGGCGTCTCCCACACATCAACGGGCGGCCAAAAACAGGGGTTCGCGATGTACGCAGTGATTCGCACCGGTGGAAAACAGTATCGGATTACCGAAGGCGACATCCTTCGCGTCGAAAAAATCGCGGGAGACGTAGGCTCCGAGGTCACCTTCGAGCAGGTGCTTCTGGTGGGTGGCGCGGGCGAACCCAAAGTGGGGCGCCCGATGCTCTCCGGCGCGAAGGTCGTTGGTAAGATTTTGGCGCAAAGGAAGCATCGGCGAGTGTTGCACTTCCGAAAAGAGAAGGAGGGCTGGACTCGACGGCGCGGACATCGGCAGCCCTTTACAGAAGTGCAAGTGACTTCGATTTCGGTCTGAGGAAGGAACTGCGAAATGGCTCATAAGAAGGGGCAAGGCTCGTCTCGGAACGGGCGCGACTCCGCCGGCCAACGGCGAGGTGTGAAGGTCTACGCCGGCGAGTCGGTGCACGCCGGCAGCATCTTGGTCCGCCAGCTCGGCACGGTCATCCATCCGGGACAAAACGTGAAACTCGGCCGAGACTTCACCCTGTACGCGACCGTGGACGGCGTCGTGAAGTACGAGCGGCTAGGCAAAGAGCGCAAGAAGGTCTCGGTCTACCCCGCCAGCACGTAGCTGGTTTACTGCCCAACCGGCGCGAGCGGGCTGGTCGCTCAAAGACCTAGCATGAAGTTTGTCGATCAGGTCCGAATCTCCGTCAAAGCAGGCGATGGCGGGAACGGCGCGGTGGCATTCAGACGAGAGAAGTTTGTCGAGCGCGGTGGCCCGAGCGGAGGCGATGGGGGCAACGGGGGCTCGGTGGTGCTGGAGGCCGATCCTCAGCTCACCACGCTGCTGGACTACCGCTACCAGCAGCATCACCGCGCCAAGAGCGGCCAACACGGGATGGGCAGCGACCGCAGCGGTGCCGCGGCGGAAGACCTGGTTCTCAAGGTGCCGCTCGGAACGGTGGTCACCGACGCCACCTCCGGCGCTCAGCTGTGCGATCTCAGCTCCCCAGGACAACGATGCGCTGTCGCCAAAGGAGGGCGCGGGGGTCTCGGCAACATGAATTTTGCCACTTCCACGCGGCAGACCCCGAGGTTCGCCCAGGAAGGGACGCCAGGCGAGGAACGGCAGCTGGTCATGGAGCTGAAGCTGTTGGCGGACGTCGGTCTGGTGGGGTTTCCCAACGCAGGTAAGAGCACGCTGATCTCCAGGGTGTCGCGCGCTCGTCCCAAGATCGCCGCCTATCCCTTCACCACTCTGGTCCCAAACTTGGGAATGGTGGCGTACAAGGATGGTCGTTCATTCGTGATGGCTGACATCCCAGGCCTGATCGCGGGCGCAAGCGCGGGCGCGGGTCTGGGGGACCAGTTTTTGCGCCATGTCGAGCGGTGCCGAATCCTGATTCACTTGGTCGACTTGGCCGTCGAGGACGCCGATCGATCGCCAGTGAAGGACTTCGAAACCATCAACCGTGAGCTGGCAAATTACAGCCCGGCGTTGGCGCGAAAGCCGCAAATCGTCGCCGCGAACAAGATGGATCTCCCGCTCGCCAGAAAACGCTACCGGCGATTCGCCCAAGCGATGAAACGGCGCCGTCAAAAGGTGGTGCCGATTTCCGCCGCGACCGGCGAGGGTCTTCCCACCCTGCTGGACGCCACCGCGGAGGCCCTTTTCCGATTGCGCGTCGCCCGCGAGCTTCCGGCGGCATCGGCACCCATTGAACCGAGCGCCTGAGTGACAAAGCGAGTAACGAAGCGACGCGACCTCCGTCGGCTGCCGGTGGCGAGCCAGTTGCTGCTCGAGGCGCGCCGCGAACGGATCGAAGAAGTGGTGAAGCTGCGCACCCGCAGCTTGACGGTGGTGCTGGACCGCCTCGAAGACAGCTTCAATATGGCCGCGGTGCTCAGGACCTGCGAGGCTCTGGGCCTTCAGGAGGTTCATGTCGTCGTCCATCCACAACACCGCTTCTCTCCCAGCGAGAAGGTCACCCAAGGCTGCGACAAATGGCTAGAGATTCACCGCTATTCGGACTTCGAGACCTGCGGAGAACGGCTCAAGGCGCGAGGCTTTTCCCTGTGGGCGTCGGCGCGGCAGCCCCGCTCGCTCAGCTTGTTCTCGATGCGATTTGATTCGAAGCTCGCGCTCGTCTTCGGGAATGAAAGGACCGGTGTGAGTCCGCACGCCTTGGCGATCTCGGACGGCGTTTTCTGGATCCCGATGAGGGGGTTCACTCGCAGCCTCAACGTGTCCGCGGCGGTGGCGGCTACTCTCGGGCAGGCGATTCGTTGGCGCACCGAACACCGAGGCGAGTTGGGCGACCTGGCGGAGAACGAGCGACGGGCGCTGATCGATCGCTTTCAGGTCCTCTCGGTAAAGCAGAGGGGCCGCATCTACGGCGACGAGGTGGACCGGTGAGACCGGAGCTGTTCTCAGTCCTGTTTGGGCTCCTTGTCTCCTGGTCTGCGTTCGCACAGAGCGATGGTGGCACCGCGCGACGGCCGGCGGACGTCAAGGAGCTCGCGCGGCGAATGCAGGTTTTCTATGAGAAGACCTCCGGTTTCACCGCCAACTTCAAGCAGGAGTACACCCATCAGGCGTTCCACCGCACCCAGACATCCAGCGGCAAAGTCTTTTTCCTCAAGCCGGCGATGATGCGCTGGGAGTACGAAAAGCCTTCGCGAAAGACGTTCGTGCTCACCGGCGAAAAGATGTACGCCTACGATGAGGAGGCTGCGACCTTTACCATCGCCCCTTTCGACTCGAACCAGCTTTCGGCCGCGGTCACCTTCCTTTGGGGGAAGGGTCGATTGGAAAAGGAATTTCGAATCGAGGGTGCCGCCTGCGCCAACTGCGAGGGCGTGTTGCTCGAGCTGACTCCGTTGCGTCCAGATCCACGCTTTCAGAGAGTCCGCCTGGAAGTAAACCCAAAGACGGCTCAGGTCTTGGCCAGCACCGTGGTGGACCCGGACGGCAGTGAAAATCGGATTTCGTTTTCCGATTTCAAGGCCAACGAGAAGATCGACAAAGGGCTGTTTCACCTCACGCCACCGGCAAATGCTCAGGTGGTAGACATGACCAAGAAGTCGCCATAGCCGTCTCGCCTTCGTGCTTCGAACTGAATTGCGAGAGCAGGTGAAGCTCGCAGTACCGATCGCCATCGCCCAGGCTGGCATCGCCTTGATGGGCGTGGTCGACACGGCGGTGGTGGGTCGGCTCGGCGCCTCGCAATTGGCCGCGGTTGGACTGGGCAATGGCGTGTTCTTTTCCTTTGCAGTCGTCGGCATCGGGGTGATGTTGGGGTTGGACCCGCTCATCTCCCAGGCGCTCGGAGCGGGTGACCGAGTCCGCGCCCGCGACCTCCTCTGGCAGGGCGTTTGGTTGTCCTTCGCCGTGGCCTCCGTTCTCTCCATCCCGATTTCGATCGCGCCATTTCTGCTGCGGCCCGCGGGCATCGAGCCGCGCGTGGCTCGCGACGCGAGCTTGTTCCTGCTGATGCGAATACCGGGGCTTGCCCCGATGTTTCTGTTCGTGGGGCTGCGCTCCTACCTCCAGGCGGTGGGAATGGTTCGACCGCTGGTGGTTTCGACGATCGCCGGCAACATTTTCAATTTCCTCGGAGACTTGCTTTTCGTCTTTGGCGGCTCGAGCTTGCCGACCTGGAGCGGGCCCCTGAGGCACGTTCCCTCGTTCGGCGCAGCAGGAGCTGGTCTGTGCACCTCGCTATGCTCGGTGTTCCAATTCGGAATCCTCGCGTGGGCAGTCCGAAGCATGGGCGGCACAACTTCGCAGCGCCGCAGCCCGCGCAGCTCCGATCTGCTTCTTGCGAGCCGTTTGGGAATCCCGATCGGGTTGCAGATGGGCGCCGAGGTGGGGGTGTTTGCGCTCGTCGCATTGCTGGCCGGACGGCTCGATCCGCAGAGCCTGGCCGCGCACACGGTCGCGATCTCCTTGGCCAGCTTCACCTTTTGTGCCGCGCTCGGGATCGGCAACGCGGGCACCGTTCGCGTCGGCTGGGCGGTGGGGGCCGGCGACCGCGCGGCGGCGCGAAGGGCCGGTTTCGTTGCCTTGGCCGCGGGCGCGGGGTTCATGTCCGCGTGTGCGTGCCTGTTCTGGGTATTCCCAACCACGCTTGCCGGCGCACTTTCGGATCGAGCAGACGTGGTGGCCGTGTCTGTGCCGCTGATTGGCGTCGCCGCAGTTTTTCAGATCAGCGACGGTCTCCAGGCGGTTGGGGCCGGTATCCTCCGGGGCGCGGGAGATACCGGTTATCCATTTTTGGCCAATTTGGTCGGGCACTACCTCGTGGGACTTCCGGTCGCCATTCTCCTCGGCCTCTTTCTCCACTGGGGCGTGGTGGGCCTTTGGTGGGGGCTCTGCGCTGGGCTCACCGCCGTCGCGTTGGGTCTCTTCGCCAGATTCTGGAAGCTCTCGTCGCGCCCGATCGCCCGCGTGGAATCATCGTGGCACGCAAGTTGAGCGTTGCTCCTCGCGAGTGGGGCGTTTATATCGACGCGCGTGCCGGGCTCGCGCTCCGCCGCAGCGTTCAATTTCTTTCTTGCCCTGGCCCTGTCGGGCGCTTGTCAACGGCCGATGCCGACGCGGGAGGTGCGCAGTCCCGCCGAGCAGGTGCGGGACCGCGCTTTGGCGGAGTCCAAAGCTCACGAGTACGTTCGAGAGCTTTGTGACAGCGTCGGTCCCCGGCTCGCCGGAACAGCCGGAGACGGCATGGCGGTGGCCTGGGCCAAGGCGAAAATGATCTCGCTTGGGCTCTCGAACGTGCGCGCCGAGCCCGTCACCGTGGTCCATTGGGAGCGGGGACGTGAAAGCGGTGAGGTCACGTCTCCGACGAAGCAAGCGCTTGCGCTCAGCGCGCTTGGAGGATCGGTGGCGACCCTCGAACAGGGAATCGAGTCCGAAATCGTCGAGATCACGTCCCTTGCTGAGGTGGAGGCCCTTCCGGGCGACGCGCTGCGTGGAAAGATCGCCTTCTTCAATCAGCAGATGGAGCGAGCTCGGGACGGGGCGGGCTATGGGCGAGTCGCCCCAATTCGACAGAGCGGAGCCAGCAAGGCAGCTGCCCGGGGCGCCATTGGGATGCTGATGCGTTCGCTTTCGACGGCGGAGAACCGTCTCCCGCACACCGGGGCGATGCGTTACGACGAGGGCGCGCCCAAAATCCCCGCAGCGGCGCTGGCGCTGCCGGACGCGGACTTGCTCCACCGTCTTTTGGCGACCGGCCAGCCGGTTCGCGTGCGTTTCACGCTCGGATGCCGCAGCTTCCCCGACGCCCGTTCGGCCAACGTGGTGGGTGAAGTCGTCGGCCGCGAAAAGCCGGACGAGGTCCTTCTGATCGGGGCGCATCTCGATTCCTGGGACTTGGCGACCGGGGCGATTGACGATGGAGCGGGCGTAGGAATGGTGCTCGAGGTGGGCCGCCTCATCGGACAGATGCGGCCGCACCCGCGGCGCACCCTTAGAGTTGTTCTGTTCGCGAACGAGGAGCATGGATTGAATGGCGCCGAAGCCTACGCGCGTACGCACGAATCTGAGCTGGAGCGCCACGTGGCGGCGCTGGAATTGGACCACGGCACGGGCAAAGCCTATGCCGTCGCCTATTTGGGGGGACCGGCAGCCGCAGGCGTGATGGAGGAAGTCTCGGTTCCACTGCAAAGTTTGAGTTTACCCCGGCCGACATCCGGAACTCGGGGTGGCGCGGACCTCATTCCGCTGCATCCCGCGGGAGTGCCTTTGCTGACGGTGCAGCAGGACGGAACGCACTACTTCGACATTCATCACTCGGCGGACGACACCTACGACAAACTCGACCCTACGGGGATGTCACAGACCGTCGCGGTGACCGCGGCGCTGGTCTATGGCCTCGCGGATGCCGAAAAAGATCTCGGCAGAGTCCCCGCCGACCAAAGACCCAAGAGCCGGTGAGGGCGCGTTAGCCCGGAACCCATGCCTTCAGAATTACCATCAACCCCAGGGCCGCCTCGGCGGCATACGTCAAAGCAGCTCCGGTTTGCTCAAGCATTCCCACCCTGCGCAGGTACCCTGCGGCGTGACAGACTCGCGCGGTGATGATCGCCAAACCGAACATGTCCACGAGGATTTTACGCCCACCCAGTAGCTCGTAGACGACCAACAGGAGCAACATCGGAGTCAGGTGCTCGACGGCGTTTCCATGTGCCCGGATCGCCACCTGCAACTCCTTGACGCCCGCATCGCCAAGAAAAACTCGGTGGCGCAATCTCAGGCGGCTGACGCGCATTGACAGGCCGGCGAGCAGCAGCATTCCCAGGCCGCAAACCACCGCGGAGTGCGTGGGCAGGTGGATCAACGAGGTGCTGCCCACATTTGACCAAGTTGGGCAGCGGTTTGAGCTTTTTGAGGTTTGCGGGGATTCGGGCGCGAAATCACCTTTCCCACCAGGTCGTAGTCATGAGCCTCGGTGGCCTCCACGGTGACGAAGTCTCCGGGGTACGCCATTCCGTCGTTGATATAGACCTGACCGTCAATTTCCGGCGCCTGCCCGCGGTGTCGACCCACCAGCAGGTGCTCGCTCTCTTCGCTTGCGCCTTCAACCAGGACTTCCAAATGACGGCCGACGAGGGCCCGATTTTGCTCTCGATTGATCCGTCTCTGGATCGCCATGATCTCGCGCCAACGTCGCTGGATGGTTTCGCGCGGTACCTTGCCGCCCATCTCGTGGGCCGCGGTGCCTTCTTCATCGGAATACTCGAAGCACCCGAGGCGCTCAAACCGCTGCGCTTTGACGAACTCCTTGAGCAGCTCGAAGTCCTCCTCGGTCTCGCCAGGCAAACCCACGATCAACGAGGTACGCAGGGTGATCCCGGGCACTCGGGCGCGGAGCTTGGCCAACAGCTCCACCAAGAAGGCGCAATCGCGCCCGCGGCGCATCGAAAGCAAAAGCTTGTTCGAGGCGTGCTGAAGCGGCATGTCCAGATACTTCAAGATTTTGGGCTCCTCGGCGATGGTGGCGATGAGCTCGTTGGAGAACACCCTGGGATAAGCGTAGTGGAGCCGAATCCATCGAACGTCGACCTGGCACAGCGCGCGCAGCAGCTCGTGGAGCTTGGGCTTTCCCGGCAGGTCGTTGCCGTACGCGGTTAGATCCTGCGCGATCAAGTTCAGCTCGGCCACACCCTGTTGCGCCAGTTGCTCGGCCTCGGCGACCAGATCCTCGATCGGGCGAGAGCGTTGGGCCCCGCGCAGCTTTGGGATGATGCAGAAGGCACAGGCATTGTCGCAGCCCTCGGCGATTTTCAGATAGGCCGTGAAACCGGGAAGTGAGTTGACGCGAGGCGTGCGCGCATCGTGGATGAAGTCGGGATCCGGAATCACTTCGCGCGGGGCGTTTTCCGCGGCCAACAGATCACCCACCTGAGCGTAGGCCGAGGTGCCGAGGAAGTGGTCCACTTCCGGCAGCTCGCGAGACAGCTCCGGCGCGTACCGTTGAGGGAGGCATCCAGTGACCACCAGCGTCCGACATTTTCCGGTCCTCTTGTGCTCCGCCAGCTCGAGAATGGTTTCGACCGACTCCTGCTTCGCGGGACCGATGAAAGCGCAGGTGTTGACGACGATCACCTCCGCCGATTCTGGCTCGGGGACCAGCGAATACCCTCGCCCGAGGAGAGTTCCCAGCATCACTTCCGAGTCGACCCGATTTTTGGGACAACCCAGAGTCGCCAGATACAACGTTTTCGCCGGACTATCCGATTTCGGTCCGTTCAAAGTGATCCGTGCTCCAGATGAAGTTGACGCTGGTACCGCTGGTGTAACCGATGGTCAGCGCCCCATCACCCTCCAATACCACGGACAGCGCCTGCCCGAGAAGGCAAGTCGCTGCGGGCCACTCCAGGACCCTCCGAGCGGTGTTTTCCTTGATCAAGTAAAACGCCAACCTCAGCTCTTCTTCCGACTTGCAGCGCCCGTCGGTGGCGAAGGGATCGGCCCCGGTGAGCACCGGGAATACCGCCCCGACACCCCGGAGCGAGAGCCGGGACGGCAGCGCCATTTTCGCTCGGGTGACATCGGCCGCGTGCTCGGGCAGGAAGCTTCGAAGCACTTCCGGGGTCAGGGGCACGTCGGAGCGAACCCACGCCGGAAAGTGCAGCCGTGCAAATCCGACCCAGCCCTGTTCGCGCCCTTCGACGCTGTCCACCTCCGCGGGAAGGTTGAGCTTGAGGCTGCTTCGAAACTGATCCGGCAGGCGCACCGGGGCAGGGCTGTGTTGGCCCTGGTCGCAGTTGGAAATCGTCTCCGGCGCGCCGGCGACATCGCTGCGATCCTCGTAGCTGATGCACACCTCGAGCAGCAACGGCCGGGCTCCTGGGAAACGGGGCAGCGCTTGCGCCGGAATCGAGGCGAGCATCGACCAGCCCTCGGGCACCCGCTGAACGGCGCTGTCCACCCGCTGATTCGCGAAGAACGGCGTCCCCGTGTCCGGATCCGGAGAGCGCTTCCCATCGGCTCCGAAGCGGTAGGTGTAGGGCCGGGCGGTGGTTCCGGAAAATGGAAAAAAAAGCCTCACCTTCAAGATGTCGCCGGGCGTGACGCTCCGGTCCGTCACCTCCACCCATAAGTAGAGGGTGCTCTCGCGGTAGCCGAGCTTCGCGACGTATGAGCTCGAGCTTTTGGAGTCGCTCGGGCGCCGCGGAAGCAGCGTCAAGCCGGAGGTCGACAGTTCTCGTTGCCCGGAGATTTTCGGGGCGCGGCTGAGCGCTGGAACCTGCGGGACTGCGCTGCGATCCGCGCGTACGCCGCCGGGGATGGCGCACGCCACCGCCGCCGCCAGCGCGATCCGAAGCCACATCCTTCAATCTCGGAAATTGGTGAACTGCATGTCCAGCTTGAGCTTTTCCACCTGCTGCCGAAACAGGGCCATCGTGGCCTGAAGGTCGTCCTTGCTCTTGCCGCTGATCCGCAGTTGGTCGCCCTGGATCGCGCCTTGGACCTTGAGCTTGGAGTCCTTCAGGATCTTGATCAGTTCTCGTCCCTTCTCCACCGGAATCCCCTGCTGCAACTTGATCGCCTGCTTGACGTGTCCCATGGCCGCAGGCTCGACTGGACCCGGCTCGAGCGCACGCAGCGAGATGCCCCGCTTCACCAGCCTGCCCTGGAGGACGTCGTAGGCCGCCTGGATCCGCCCTTCCGAATTCGCCTTGAGCAGCACGCTTGCCTTGTCCTCCGAAAGCGCAATCTCGGTGTGGGTGCCCTGAAAGTCGTAGCGGGTGGAGATCTCCTTCCTTGCCTGATTTAGCGCGTTGTCAAGTTCTTGCAGATTGATTTTTGAAACGACATCAAAGGAGGGCATGCGGGCATTTTATCAAAACCCGACCGGAGGAGAGATTCAGTTGACCGCCGGCGTCCCTTCGCTCTGCCAGGGAAGGTCGCTGATCCGAACCACGCCTTGGCACCGCGCGCACTCCACTCCGCGCTCATCGAAGATCTGCGCGGAGGCGAAGAGAATGGATTTGCCGTGAGCGTCGATGCGGCCCTCTGCCCGGAGAGCATCTCCTCGGACCGGTCGTTGGAAGCTCATCGACAACTGCATCGTCGCGGTCCGCCGCGTCGGATCCAGAAGGGCAGGTGCGCAGCCGATCACCAAGTCGAACAGCGCAGCCAGCACCCCGCCGTTGACCGCCGAGGTACCCAAGCCGCCGCGCTGCTCTGGCCGGATCTGGTCAATCGTGGCCACCACTTTTTCGCCGTCCGGAAAGTCGATCCGAACGCCGAAGTACTTGAGCGTCTTGCTTTCGTTGAAAGCTTGGGCGTAGCGGGCGAGCACTTCCTTCGTCGGTCGTTGGGACTGCGTCATTCATCCACTTTACGCGAGCTGTCATCGAATGGGATGTTGCCCGGATTCTGATGGCCGGTTCTCTAATCGAAGACCTAAATCCTGCTCAACGCGAGGCGGTGCTTCACGACAAGGGGCCGCTCCTGATTCTCGCCGGCGCGGGATCCGGCAAAACCCGGGTCATCACCCGCCGGATAGCACACCTGGTGCTGGAGCGGGCGGTCGCGCCCTGGCGGATCCTCGCCGTCACCTTCACCAACAAGGCGGCGCGGGAGATGCGGCAGCGCCTGGACCAGTCCTTGGGCCCCCGCGCCCAAGATCTCTGGGTTTTCACCTTCCATGCCGCCGCGGCGCTGATGCTGCGCCGGGAGGCTGAGCGCGTCGGGCTTGGCCGCTCCTTCCTGATTTACGACGACGCCGATCAGCTCGCTCTGGTCAAACGCGCGATGCGCGAAGCCGAGGTTGAGCTGACCCTGATCAGTCCGCGGGAGGTGCTCTCACGCATCGATCAGGAGAAGAACAATGGTCGATTGCCCTCGGAAATGAGCGTCGCTCCCGGCGACTATCGGCGCAAGCTCACCCAGCAGGTCTATGTTCGCTACCAGCAGCTCCTGCGCGCGGCCAACGCCGTCGATTTTGGCGATCTGCTGTTGCTTTTGGTCTCGGTGCTGCGCAAGGACGCCGAAGTCCGCGGGTTCTATCAGCAGAAATTCCAGCACGTGCTGGTGGACGAATTCCAAGACACCAATCCGGTCCAATACGAGTTGCTGAAGCTATTGGCTCCGCCGGGTTCGAACCTGGCGGTGGTTGGAGACGACGATCAGTCGATCTACCGATGGCGCGGGGCCACGGTGCAAAACATCCTGGGTTTCTCGCACGACTACCCAGGCACCCGGCTGATCAAGCTCGAACAGAATTACCGCTCCGACCGCAACATCCTGGACGCGGCGGACGCAGTGATTTCCAAGAACCAGCGGCGGATGGGCAAGAAGCTGCGATCGGAGCGGGCCCGCGGCGAACCACTGGCGCTGTTGATCAGTCGCGACGAGCGGGAAGAGGCGCAGAAGATCGCCCAGAGCATCCAGGCCTTGAATCGCGAGGGCTTGATCCGCCTCGGGCAGATGGCGGTGTTCTACCGGGTGAATGCCCAGAGCCGGATCTTCGAGGAAAGCTTTCGGCTCGCGCGGATACCGTACACCCTGGTGAACGCGCGGGGGTTCTACGAGCGCGCCGAAATCAAGGACGCCGCGGCGTACCTTCGCCTGATGGTGAATCCAAAGAGCGATGCCGATCTGCTCCGGGTGTTGAATGTTCCGGCGCGAGGGATTGGCGACACCACCACCCAACGGCTGATGGACTTTGCCACCGCCCGTCGCAGCAGCCTCTTCGAAGCGTTGGCGGACGCCTCGCAGATTCCTTCCCTGGGCTCGGCGGCGATTAAACGGCTGGAGGGATTTCGGGAGCTTTTGGTGCGGCTGGGAAATCGCGCCGAGGGGGCCGCCGACGCCGCGACCGCGGTGAAGCAAATGCTCGAGGAAACCGGCTTGGTGGCCACCCTCGAGCAGGAAGGCACCGAGGAAGCCGCGGCGCGGGCGGAGAACTTGCGCGAGTTTCTGGGGGCAGCGCAGGAGTTCGACTTGTTGCGCCAGACCGAGCTGGAGCCGTCCCGGGCCCTGGAGCTGGAATTGCCACCGCTGCAGCAGTTTCTCGAGCGAATCAGCCTCACCGGTGAAGCGGACGCCGAAGTGGGCGAGGGCCGGGTGGCGATGATGACGCTTCACGCGGCGAAGGGGCTCGAATTCGATGCGGTCTTCTTGGCCGGGATGGAGGACGGCGTTTTTCCGCACTCCCGGGCTCTGGACGAGGGCGCCGACGATGAGGAGCTCGAGGAAGAGCGCCGGCTCTGCTACGTGGGATTCACGCGAGCCAGAAAGCGGCTCACCGTCTCGTTGGCGCAGAGCCGCTCGCTGTTTGGCGAGCTGCGATTCAATCCTCCCTCACGGTTTCTGCGAGACATTCCAAAGGAGCTGTTCGGCTTCGAGCAGGAGCTGCCAAGTTATTCCACCCACCCGATGGTGGTCCCGGGGCGGCGCCGGCGCGCCAGGGACGACGACGAGGGACCGGTCATCGACCGCAGCTACGACCAAAGCGCCGAATGGGAGGGTGGTGGTCGCGAGGACCTGAGGGGAGCTCGGGTGATGCACAGCCAGTTTGGAGAGGGAGAAATCCTTCAGTGCGATGGCCAAGGTCCGAACGCGAAGATCACCGTTCGATTCGACAGCGTGGGGCTCAAGCGGGTGGTGGCCCGCTTTTTGTCGCGCGCCTAGGGTTGGGTGGCGTCGGTTAAGAAACCTTCATTCCCTTGGGGATCACCACCACCCCGCCCTCGGTGACGTGGAAGTGCGCGCGGTCCTCGTCCGGGTTGAAGCCGATGGTCATCTCCGGAGGGATCACCACGTTCTTGTCGATGATCGCGCGACGAATTCGGCAGTGCCGGCCGATCTCCACGTTCTCGAACAGGATTGAGTCGGTGACCTCGGAGAACGAGTTGATCCGCACCTTCGGCGAGAGCACCGAGCGGTTGACGTGCCCACCGGAGATGATGCATCCGTCGGATATCAGCGAGTCTGTGGCGTAACCAACGCGCTTGTTCTCCACGTCCGCAAACACGAACTTCGCCGGAGGATCGTTCTGGTTCGCGGTGTAGATCGGCCACTGATTGTTGTACAGGTTGAACGTGGGGTCTACGTCCACCAGATCCATGTTCGCCTGGTAGTACACGTCGAGGTTGCCGACGTCCCGCCAATAACCGCGCTCCCTCCGGTCCTGTCCAGGCACCACGTTCTGACCGAAGTCGTAGACGAACACTCGAGAGTGCTTGTAGAGCTCGCCGAGGATCGACTTGCCGAAATCGTGGGCGGACTCCTCGTTCCCAGCGTCCTGAAGCACCTCCCGCACCAGGCACTCGGTCTTGAATAGATAGTTTCCCATCGAGGCGAGACAGAAGTCAGGCCGGTCCGACATCGGCGGCGGATAAGCCGGCTTCTCTAGAAAGTTTCGCATCCGGCCGTCGGGTCCGAGGTCGATGATTCCATAATCGCGGGCCTGTTCGATCGGAACCGGAATCGCGGCGACGGTACAATCCGCCCTCTGCCTGATGTGAAAGTCCAGCATCTGGCGCACGTCCATTCGGTAGACGTGATCCGCCCCGAAGACGAAGGTGTGCTCGGGGTCCTCGTCGGTGAGGATGTTGAGGTTCTGGTAGATCGCGTCCACCGACCCCTTGTACCAGTCGAGTCCGGTGCGCATCTGAGCGGGCACCGATTCGACGTAATGGCCGAGAAAAGCCGTCATTCGCCAGGCTCGCGAAAGGTGGTTGTTGAGGGAATCCGATTTGTACTGGGTCAGCACCTTCATCTTGAGGATGCCGGAGTTGCCGAAATTGGAGAGGCAAAAGTCGATGATTCGGTAGCGTCCCCCGAAGGGGACGGCCGGCTTCGCCCGTTCCCTCGTGAGCGGCTCCAGGCGCGTACCTGCGCCGCCAGCGAGAATCATGGCAAGCGTCTTCGGCATTGCCCCGGTGGTTTAGGCCCTTGTGTGCACCTCGGCAAGGCCACCCCGTTCAATTCCTAAGAAGGTTGGCCCTCCCCCGCCAGCACTTGAATGGCTGGCTCGGCAGTTGAGCTCTCCACGCTGGGGTTGGGCCGCAGGAGAAGCTGAGGGGGCGGGCGGCGGTCGCGTACTCGCTGCGGCGCTGTGCGATGGGGATGGTCTCCCGACAAGGCGCACCAGCGTCCCACATTGGCATCCGGCGCTTTGGCGCGTCCGGGACTCGGCTAAAGTGACGGGTCCGTGAGGGGTCGAGACGACAAAGACTTGAGCGAGCTCGATCTGACCCAGGTATCCAGCTTCGACGAGAAGGTGGTTGGCGGCGAAAGCTGCCTGGTCCAGATCCATGGACCGGGACTGGGGCGCAAATTCCCGCTCCTCGACGGCGAGCTGACCATCGGACGCGACAACAAGAATGGGATCGTCGTGGACCTCGACACCGTGTCTCGCCGCCACGCCAAGGTGATCAGCCGCCACGGCAAGTCCTGCGTGATGGATCTGAAGTCCACCAATGGCACCTACCTCAACGACACCGAGGTGGTCGACGAGCTGCCGCTTCGCACCGGCGACTACGTGAAGGTCGGCGGTTCGATCTTCAAATTCCTCAGCGGCGGCGACCTCGAAAGCCTCTACCACGAAGAAATTTATCGGCTCACGATCATCGACGGCCTCACCCAGATCAACAATAAGCGCTTTCTGCTCGAGTATCTGGAGCGCGAGATCGGAAGATCCCAACGATACGGCCGGGCGCTTTCCCTGATCCTCTTCGACATCGATCACTTCAAGGCGATCAACGACAACTACGGGCATCCAGCAGGTGATTCGGTGCTGCGGGAGCTGGCGCTCAGGGTCAAGCAATACGTCCGCAAGGAGGAATGTTTCGCCCGATTTGGAGGCGAAGAGTTCGCCATTGCTTTGCCGGAAACCGGATCCGAAAAGAGTCGCAAATTCGCAGACAAGGTGCGCCGGCTGATTGCCGATCCGGCTTTTGAATTCGAAAGCCAGAAAATTCCGGTGACCGTTTCCGTTGGGGTCGCTGATCTCACCGGGCAGACCTCTGAGCCGATGGGGCTGATCAAGCTCGCCGATGCCAACCTCTACAAGGCCAAAAAAGCCGGTCGCAACCGAGTCATCGGCTGAGATCGCCTAGGCGATGGTGGCCGAGGAACGGCTCGCATCGAGCGTTCGAAGGCCTCGCACCGATCGGGAAGTCATGTACTGGACGGTGTCGTAGAGCGTCTCGTGAGGGTCGCGCGCGTGAAATCCCAATTCCCGCTCCGCCTTGGACGCATCCAGGTAGAAGAAATGTTCTCCGATCTCCACTTCCTGCGACCCGATCGGCGGATCGGTGCCGCGCAATTTTGCCAGCTTCTCGAGCAGTTGAGTGCCCAGGACGTTGAGTCGAGAGTTGAGCCTCAGCCTGGGGGCTGCGATTCCGGTCAGCCGCGAAAGGCGACCGAAAAATTCGGTGAACGACATGTTCACGCCGATGAGGTGCCTGCCGCCGACCTCGCCCCGCCTCAGCGCCTGAACGAAAGCGTCCGCGGTGTCTCGCACATCCACGAACGACAGCCCGCCGGAGGGCATTGCCGGGATATCGCGGTTTAGGAACTTCGAGACGATCCAAGTGG
>Ga0126384_10000345_pt1 | contig 25027 bp, 19 predicted proteins | sample PanSoiMetPlot_36_FD_92543 | JGI IMG/M metagenome (GOLD analysis project Ga0126384, IMG submission 92543) | Tropical forest soil microbial communities from Panama - MetaG Plot_36 | ecosystem: Environmental > Terrestrial > Soil > Tropical forest > Bulk soil | place: Panama | collected 2016-02-17 | reverse complement strand
CGCTCCCGCGCCGCCCTTACGGCGCTCTCGCAGATGGGCCGCCTCATCCTCTTCGATCGACGCGGCGTTGGTCTGTCCGATCGCATTGGCGCACCACCGACGATCGAGGCAACCGCCGAGGACATCGCCACCACCATGGATGCGGCCGGCTGTCGACGCGTGCTGCTCATTGGCGCCTCAGAGGGGGGGCCGGGCTGCATCCACTTCGCGGCTAGGCATCCAGAACGGCTGGCCGGGCTCGTGCTTTACGGCTCATTGGCCAAGGGGAGCTGGGCGCCCGACTACCCGTACGTGCTGACGCACGCGCAATACGACCTGTGGCTGCGGCGGCTCATCCGCGACTGGGGAGGGCCAGCAGAGATCGCAACCTTTGCGCCGAGTCTCGTCGGCGATGCCGAGGCGGAACGCTGGTGGGCCGGCCTGCTACGCGCCGCCTCGAGCCCCGGTGCGGTCAAGGCCGTGCTGGAGTCATTGCGTGATACTGACGTCCGGCCGCTGCTGCCCCACATCAGCGCGCCGACGCTCGTCCTGCACCGCCGCGGCGACCGGGCGGTGCGCATCGAGGCCGGTCGTCATCTGGCCGGCGCCATACCGGGGGCGCGACTGATTGAACTCGGTGGCGATGATCACTGGCTCTGGGCCGGTGATCAGCACCGCGCCTTGGAGCAGATTCGCACCTTTGTGCGTCACCTTGAAGGCCGACGACAGGCGGGCTAGGCGCGTTGCCCAAGGGCAGGACTTGGGCCATTGCTTCGTCCAGAACGGCCAGCTTTTGGGATCGCAAATCCCTGTCTGCACTACCCGAGTTTCCGGCCATGCCGCGGATGGACAGCCGCAATAACGGCTGATGCCACGTGCCAAAGTCCCGGCAGATTTGGCGGGCGGAGGATCGCTGGTCAAGGTCGCGGAAATTTCTCCGCGACCTTCGTGCCGCTTGGCGTGAGGCGAATTACGGCCACATGAGCCTTAGAGTGATCGAAGGAACTCTAAGAGGGCCTCCCGATCGCCCCGGTTTAGTCGCTCGAAGCGGCTCGCAGCCTCGCTCGCTTCGCCGCGGTGGCGTCGGATGGCGTCGAGCAGCGTCAGCGTCTGCCCGTCATGCATGAGGCGTGGGCGAAGGCGTAGGCCCCAGAGCGGCGCCGTCCGAAGCTTGTTTGCGACTCTGTCGCTATCGGGGCTCGATAGGTTCTTCCATCGTATGTTGTACACGTCTCGCCCGTAGTGCTCCTCCATGGCCATGACTATGCCGTCTCCGGTCCCGACGTCATGCAACAGGAAGTCGCTAAAGGGGTTGAAGGTTTTGAGGCCGAGCGCCTCGGGGATGGTGAACATGCCGCCGTTGATCTTGGTACCGGCCGGGGCCGTCGTCAGCGCGCGCACGTGGCAGGTCGCACAGCCGATCGAGTCGAACAACCGGGACCCTCTGCGGGCCGGTAGCGTCTCTGCACGCACCTGATCGCGAGCCGGCGCCTTGGTGGCACGCATGAAGCGTGCGAATTTGTCCAAGTCGTCGAGTCCGTCGGGCCCCGGCTTGCTGTTCGGCTCCTCGGCCACATTGCAGAGCTTGGTGATCTCGCTTGGGAACAAGCGGGTAGTGATTCCCATCTCGTTGAGATATGCGTCGCCGGCGAAGGACAAGAGGCTGGCGTGCTGGTTCTTCCAGCCAAACCGACCGACCCTAGTTTCACCCGGGGCTTCGACCACGGGCACGCGCAAGACTTGGCCGCAGATTTTGCCTCCGGATGATGCACATTGACTGCGCGCCAGTTCGATCAAGGTCTCATCGGCAACCGCCTCGATGAAGCCGTCGCCCAGGAGGTTAAGTGACAGGCGGAACGTTCGTATTGTTTCATTGGCCGGAACCCGTTCCTGAATTTCGGTGTCAGGGAATTGTCCGTTCGGACAGATTGCCCGATCATTGACGAGCGAGCGTCCCGTGATGACCTCTGCGCCGCGAGCGATCGGAATGCGCGGATTGCGGAAGCGACCGTCCCGGCCTGAATGTCCGACGCGCAATTCCGTGATCTGGCTCGATCCGCCTGATACGGGATTTTGATGGCATTCCCGGCAAGATTGGGCGTTGTAAAGTGGCCCAAGACCCTCCTCGATGGTCTCGACCTCGTCGAAGGTCTTTTTGTCGGCGGCGTGAGTGGCTTCGTCGACCAGTCCGTTGCTCTTGTCGTCAAAACCTGTCAGCGCCGGTTGCGTGCCCTGCGCGGCAGTTTGCGCCGTCACTTCCATCTGCTGCAGTGCCGCGGCAGCGATTGTCAGCCCGAAAACGGTAAGAACCCAACGCAATCTCATGACTACCCCCCTTGTGCGTAATTGGATGAGAACAGAATTCGTTATGTGGAAGAAGAGCTCAACAGACCCCCGTGAGTCTGATCGCCCATTCAGTCGCGATCACGGTAAAATTGCGCTTTTCTGCAGGCCCGGACGCATCGAGCCGGCCGCAGGTAGACCTGATTTTCCCTCTCCCGAGCGTGATTTCAGTGTCGTCGGCTTGCGTCGTCCTAGTGAGCCACGTTCCTGGCACAGAGTAAATCGGTCATAGCACAGCTCGATGTCAAGCGCTCTCGCCTATGGGTCGCTCGCCTCAAGAACTCGCTCTCTGTCGAGCGGCCGATCGCCGGAGATGAGGTGCGTGCCATCAAGCGCTATCTGGCGCTCGCACGTACCCCCGGTTATTTGTCTGCCTGAGGATGATGCTGCGGTTGCCGTGATGGCCGATGACGTGGAACGAGAGCTTGCCGATATCCCCATAACGGCGAGCCCGGCGCTTGCTGTCCAGCCTGCCTTGCTGGTAGGAGAGGAGCACAACCGGATCATACCATTGGCAGTCTTTGGCGGCGCTTGCCTTTGCGGCGCAGCATTTTCTGTTCCCCCCGTCTTCAAGCAAGCCGAACTTTGTCTGCTTGGCTGTTGCGGCGTTGTGTTGGGCCAGCCATCGGTCCCGACCGGACAGCCGTTGCCGGCCTGGCCCGACGCTCCTATCTTCTCCACAGTTGCGGCTGGCAATTGCCATGCATGTGTTCAGACTGGACTTTTCATCCGTGCCCAAGATCCGGCAGCGCCTCCAACGACGCCGGCGCGTTGTGAGGCGGCGCCTGCGCCGGCTCCGCCACTGGCCCCACCGGATGTCCTACGAGCTGAGCTACGCCAAGCCCGACGATCCCCCGATCAGGCGCTGGTTCATGCGGGCGATGGAGGATCTATCGGGGCGCCGCCGGCTGCTGCCGCTCTACCGGCGCTGGCGGAACGAGATCGCTGGCGGCAGCGCACGCATGTGGAGCCAGGCGCTGGAGCTAATCGGTACGCACCTTGAGATCGGTGCCCGCGGCGACTGGCACGACGCCATTCCCGCCGGTCCATTGGTCATAGTCGCCAACCACCCATTCGGCATCGCCGACGGCATCGCCGCTCTTGCGCTGGCAGAGCGTCTCGGTCGGCCCTACCGCATCCTGCTCACCTCCGAGTTCATGCGCGTGCCGGAGCTGCGGGGGGTCGGGCTGCCCATCGATTTCTCGGCAACCAAGGAGGCGCTGGCCACCAACATTGAGACCCGCGCGGAGGCCCGCCGGCTACTGAAGGAGGGCGGCATTGTCGTCATTTTTCCGGCGGGCGCGGTGGCGACGGCAGAAAATCCGTTCGGGAAGGCGGAGGAGCGGCCCTGGCGGCAGTTCGTGGTGCGCCTTATCCAGCAATCGAATGCCGCGGTGCTACCCGTGTTCATCGAGGGCCAGAATTCGCCACTGTTCCATTTTGTCAGCCGCTACAGCCAGACCTTGCGCCTTTCACTCCTAGTCTGCGAGTTCCGCCACAAAATCGGCTCCACAATCAGGGTAACAGTGGGCGCGCCGCTGATGTCCCCGGCCCTCGCCGGCGCCGGCAACCGGGTCGCTATGCTGGACGAGCTCTATCTGCTCGTGCATCGCTTGGCTAAGGGCGCCAGCGCCTACGATCGCAGCGCGTTGCTGCCACGACCTCCCCACCTGCGCCGCTGGTTCCCCTGCGATCCGCCACGCGAGGCGCCCCGCCCTCGTCAGCCAACCTGAGACGGCACGCGCAACGAGGTCGCTGTGGCGAACGCCGTCATATCCTCTGGCTTGGTGGTGGGCTCCGTTGAACGTCACGCACTGAGATCGCAGGAGCTTGCCGCGGATAGCCACCTTTGACTAGGTAAAGACATTCACAAGCTGGCTTGGCGACACTGCGTGTGCTTGAGTTACCCCCTTTTTTGATGTGGTAAGAAGGCCATGAGCAGCGCGCAGCCGTACGTCACACAAGATTCGGTGACCGACCCCGGCCGCCATGCCGGCCTTTACGATGACTTGCCGCTCGAGCCCTCACGGCTGCGCGAAGTCGTTTCTCGGCTGATGATCCACGTATCATGGGCGACGCACTACGGGATCCCGCCGAATACTCCCATGCCGCGTGACACTCTATCAGTCGCCGATCGGCTGACACTGACGTTGGGGCTGGCGGCCGGATCGCTTCTGGAAGAGCGCGGCTTCGACAAGCGAAGCTTCGGAACATGCCGCGACTACGCGCTGATGCTTTGCAGCATGCTCAGGCACCAGTCGATTCCCGCTAGAGTTCGTTGCGGGTTCGCCACCTATTTCACCGCCGGACCTTACGAAGACCATTGGATTTGCGAATACTGGGCGAGAAGTTCAAGGCGCTGGGTTAGGTCAGATGCACAGCTCGATGACGTGCATCGCAAGTATCTAACCATCGGCTATGACCCAGCCGATCTTCCCGATCACGCCTTCGTCACGGCTGGACAAGCGTGGAAAATGGCACGCAGTGGAAGCGCCTCACCGGAGGCATTTGGCCACTCGAACGCCAAGGGTTGGTGGTTTCTTCGAGTCAATATTCATCGCGATCTTCTTGCGCTGACGAACCAATACATGTCACCGTGGGACGCGTGGCGCCGCTCAACCCCGATATCCAAAGTGTTGGCTCCGGCGGACTTCGCCGCACTAGACCAACTCGCTGAGAGCACAGAAGCTATCAACTTCGCGAGCTCTCAATTCACCACCTTGAAGGTGATTGCATCAAGTTGCCAATTCCCCCCATGGCAATCATAACGCACTATCGCGAGGGCCCTTGCTGGCATGACCCGGAAGTCTTCGGCGCGCGATCCTGTCCGGTGTCAGCGGTATTTTCTCCGTGCCGAGGCTTTGCGATCCACCATTATCATGCGCAAAGTGAAGTTCACGACGCGGCTGCCGATCGGTCGAGCTAAGTAACATCGGGTGAGACTCCGCTCTTGTATAAGTGGAGACGGGCATCCGCAAAGAACCAGTAACGGGGTCATGGCTGCACGAAGCTCTATTGGGGCTGCCGATGTTCGAATTGGTCAGAAACTGAGGTATTGCGGACAATCATTTAAGATCACGGAAGCCGGGTCCGAATGGCCACGGCGGAAGCAAGTTGCGGCGATCGGCGGATCCCGCCCCAGATGAGCACCCGGAACGGTGTCGTGCCGACACGTTGCCTTCAGCTGCAGGTGCTTCTTTACGGCATCATTGGTGGTGTGTTGGCTGCGAGGGCTGGCCGCAACCCTAGGTCCCGCTCACTTGCCCTGTCCGCAAATCGTAGAGTTCCCCATCATCGCCACGGATGACGGCGCCCAGGCGCGTTGCAAGAGAGAGTGCTGCCGCCCAAACCGGGTGCGATGTATCACCCGGATCCGGCCGTGCGGTGAATGCAGCCGAACCCTCGTGCCAATAAAAGACTGGGTACCATCGACCATCGCTCGGAAAGAAGACCTCAGCATCGCCCTCGTTCGCGCTGACCTTGATGATCTGACCTGTCGGAGCCTCGGCTACATGGGCCCTGCCGCCGAACAAGCGAACGCCTTCGGTCACAGCCACGGCGGCGCGCCATTCCTCCAACGGAATTGCAGTGAGGTCTTCATCCAGATCTCCAATCGGGCGGCAGATGTGAAGACGGTAGGGCACGTCGCGACCCCTTCTCGAATTTGGCGGCCGAAGTTTCTTACCGATCCACAATCTGACGTCCTTAAGACCGGCCTCCGCTGACAGTACCGCTCCCGCCAGCTTGCTGACGCAAATCTATCGTACCCAAACTTCCGATGCTAAGGAGGGAGCCTTGTTGGTAGTCCTCGACGTAGCGCTGGCCGGCGTCGTCCGTACCATAGCCGGATTGCCGCGCCTACTCGTGATCTACGGGCTGCCTTGGCTGCTGGGCACAATCGCGCTTCTGATCCTCGACGTCGTTATTCAGGACCAGCTGCGGCTCGCGCCGGCCCCCGAATGGGCTCGGAACATCGTGTGGGCGCCGTTCTCAGCTGCGGCATATCTGATGCTGCTGAGATGGGTGCTCGACAGCGCCTCTCCCACCCGCCCCCTCAACGTCTTGGTTGCACGAGAGACGTGGCTGGCGGCCCCCATCGTCGGCCTATGGTTCCTCGCCCACATTGCGATCAGCCATGCGCCTTTCGATCTGCTGCAGGGGCTGGTTCTTTCTGCCGATGTCCGCGATTACCGATGGGAAGACGCCCTGCCATACTACTTCGCCTTCGTGCTCGCCGCCTGGTTCATTAAGAGCGCCTTGGCATCGTGGTTCTTTGGCCTAATCGTTGTTGTGGCGAGATGCGGTTGGCTTGATGTTCGCGAGCATTGGCAATTGCTGCGGCTTCACCCGGTACGCCTGCTTCTGATCTCGCTGCTTGCGGCCGCGGCCGTTGACGGCGCGCGGATCCTGGGTTCCCAGGTCCTCGGATGGCTAGGGGCTTACCAGCTAGCGCCCCGCGGCATGATCCCCTGGCGAGCCAACGTCGGTTGGGCCTTCCTCGCCGATCTTGCCGAATTGCCGTTGCAGTTCCTGGAGTTCGCAATCGAGGGCTGCATACTTGCGGAAGCCTATCGGCGGCTGTTAGCGGAAAGGAACGCAGCCCGTAGTCCGGCGGATGTCAAGGTTTGATCGAGGCAGCAGTGCCGCTCGACGTTATCTCGCCTCCACTGCGGACACTTCGTCTTCGGCCAAACCTTGATGGCCCGCTCACGTACGAGCCGGTCGACGCGTTCGTCGCGATGCCTTCAAGGTCATAGTTGGCGCAATGCTCGAATAGCGTCTGGAGCTGTTTCATGACAAGGAACTTCGATCACCGGCACAAGCGATAAAGATTACCCTTGCGCTTGCTCAACAGCAGGATGGCGTAGGTCGACGCCGTTCGGATGAAGCAAGTGGAAGGCGAAAAAATTTAGCGCCTTTTGGTCTGGCCACGGTGTGCATGGTGGACAGCAATGCGTGGAACACGGTGTGCCGTCACGGCTGGTTGAGATCGCGCGCGCTAAGCTCGCACAATTCTTGTTGCCCAATTGTTTTCGAGCTTGGCATCCAGCGAGGTGAGGAATGACTAAGCTAGATTTGAAATTGGAAGACGACTGGAAGACGGTAACGATCACATTTCCGACCACGGCACTAGCAACGTTGGGGTTGGATGCGGCAGCGGTTGAGGCGCTGTTGGAGAAATTAGGAGAGTTTCGAGCCCTGATGCTTCCCGAGGTGCCGGGAGCATTTCCGGAAGGGCAATCGTCCCCAAGCGTCGGGGATCCGGCCTGGGACACCGGCCCAGACTTTTTGCATGGGTTTGTCTTTCTACATATTCGAGATCCCAGATTTGGCTGGCTTTGCTACATCCTTTCGCGGGACAGCGCCGGCAAACTGGCCAGTTCTCTTCAAAAAGACATGGAAATCACGCCCTGGGTGCCGGGAGTGGCGTAGCGAAACGGTCCGCGAGCGAATGATCTTGCGCGTCGCGACTATCACGACGGTTGCAACAGAAGCGATGGTGCGCTGGGGCGAACGGGCCGATCGGTTTGAGGTCGCCTCTGCCTCCGTAAGCGACTAGCAAGGTGGCCTTCGCACATGAATTCATGCCGATCATGGTTTTGGCAGCAGCCGCATCGTAAAGAAGGCAAGTATTTCGTCCCGGGCCGCGATGGTTGGCTGGCCAGCCTCATCGATCAGGTGCTGGGTCACGACACTGTGCGGATAAGACACGTATCGCGCAAAGAATGGCGCAACATCGGTGTTCGCCGCGCTGTCGGGTAGCTCCCGACCAACGAAACGATTACCGAGCGCGGCCGCGTAGGCAGCAAATCGCTCCGCCTTGCAGATCTGGTCACCCTTGAAACGGTAGGCCAGGACGGTGAGATTCTGCCGCTCAAGCCGATCCCGGACCGTCTCGATCTCATCGGGGGCGATTTCGAGGCCGGCAGGTTCTTTGAGTGGCAGTGAGGGTTGCGCGAGAACGGGAGCCAGCATGGAAGGCTCCAACATCATCGTCAGAGCGAAATTGCCCGTAAAGCACATGCCGATCGCGCCAACGCCGGGGCCGCCGCATTGTTGGTGCGCCTGGCGCGCAAGCCCGCGGAGCCAATGCGTAACTGGGCTCGACTGATTGCCAGCTAGGGCTCGGAACTCGGTGCTGACACATGCTCGTTGAAAGACGGCAGCGCCTTCCTCTACGGTGGGCACAGCACCGTCGCGACCAAACAACGAGGGCATGTAGACGGTAAAGCCGGCATCCCGGACCCAGCGAGCGAAGCGCGCGACATGCGGGCTGATGCCCGGCATCTCGGCCATGACGATCACTGCCGGACCTTTGCCGGCGACCCACACTTTCTTGGTGACGCCATCGAGCGTGATAGCACGAGAACAGAAGTCTTGCAGGGGATCGTCTATCTTCACATCGTGCCTTGACATCGCCGAGCCCTATCTGAATCCATATGACGAACCCAGGTTTATATCCCTGGATCCAATAATGCAACTCAGCTAGTGTAACCTCAATGACCGAAGTTCCTCTCGTCCGACGATCGCCGGTGGCAGCCCGGCATTGTAACCTGGCGCGAAGTTTTGAGCTGATCGGGGATCGCTGGACGCTTCTGATCCTTCGGTCAGCTCTCTATGGCGTCCGCCGCTTTGATGATTTGCAAGCCGATCTCGACATCCCCCGCAGCGTGCTCAGCAATCGGCTTGCCGGTTTGGTTGAGACGGGAATCATGGAGCGCAAAAAGTATCGCGAAGATGGCCAGCGTACGCGCATCGAATATGCCTTGACCAAGATGGGTAAGGCCTTGGGCTTGCCGTTCATCGCCATGACCGCTTGGGGCGACAAGTGGTTAGGACGCGGCAGTTCGCCGTTCACGCTCAGGTCGAAGTCGACTGGTCAAAAGCTTTCCATTGCGCTCGTCGACGAGCGCGGCAGGTTGGCTAAGGGTTCAGACATCGAGGTTGCAATTGATGCTGCCGCGTCTCGCGCTGTCGACAAGTGATCGAGACACGCAGCCATTCGGCGGGCGGCAGGCCCAGAGACCCTGACCAGCATGGTCGAGTGCCGAGTGCATATCTGGTCTCAATCAGGTAGTGGCCGACGTGCCCAAGCGACCCATTTACCCCTCATACCCTCACCGTCTGCCGATTGATGCAGAGACGGCCACAGCCTGATGATCTCGAAAGAGCTCAGCAAATCCCGCAAATCGGCTTCGTCACAATAGTGATGTGGCAGAAAGCCATCGTCCGTGTCGTCCAAATCCGGACGGAGATCGACAAAGGTATTCGGTTCTACCTCGACGATTTGCCCAAACGAGACCTGGCTGCGCATCAAGCGGTAATCAATGGTGTCGGTACACGGGAAGTCAGCAAGCAACAGACCACCTGGCTTGAGGACACGCCAAACTTCGGCGAGCGTGTGAACGATACCTTGCCGCAGGTGATGGTGAATGGTTGATATCGACAATGCCGCATCGAATGTTTCGCTCGTCCAAGGAAGCCCACTCATGTCGGAAATGTGTGCTTCAAAGCGGATGTGACGAGCCGCACACGCCTGATGAGTTAACCGGACGCCGGTCGGCGATATGTCGATGCCCGCCATCCGGAACCCACGTTCACCCAGATGCACCATGTGCCGTCCAACGCCGCAGCCCAGATCAAGGACGAAGCCCTCGCGAGGCAAGGACTCCGCCCATTCCACCACTGCTGGATTGGGTTTGGCCGAGCTGCCATAACGAGGGTGATCATCCCCGCGTTGCCATACCAGTTCCCAGCCCACGCGTTGGTCTCGCTTTGTGGCCATCGCTAAGCCCCGAATTCTAGCCCGCTGATCCGCACACCGTGAACGATATGACCAACCTGCGCAAGCTCGCCTCCGTTCGCTGGTATCGCTGATTCGGAACCTAGCAGTCCGTCCGCGGCAGCGCCATTTATGCGACCCACTTTGCTGTAGATGCTCAGCCTTGAAACTGGCGTCGGACGGACGACCATTTCGGGCCTCGGCCGGGATTGGCGTTAGTCAGTCCAGAGAAAAAAATGGTCGGTCGAGATCTGAGGAAACAGTTGGATCAACTTGCCTTATATGGGTGACCTCACAGATGCGTGTGAGCGCCGCAGCATAGCTAGAATAGTCCCTTGTGAAAAAAGACAGATATCGGTAGCTCCCGTCGACCAGTCGCAAGACCACGACCCAGGATGGTCGCGAGGTTTCTGGATCCATCCAAGTTACCAGGCCTAGATCCCTGATTGCATCGAATGCATAGCGAGAGTGCGTTGCCCGATAGCCATGCCCGAAGCATCTGCCTTGGAAATTGGCTACCCTGAGGCTTTTCCGCTCAAGGAAAAACAGGGAGCTAATCGCGCGTGAGTAGGCCCAACCGCGGTAATAACAGCGCAGGCGCAGCGTCGCTTTAAAGCGATCAGCGAGGATGTCTTTGTCATCAAACATTGACTTAGGTCCGGGCCGTTGGCTTAGGCTTAATTGGCTGCTATGTGTCAACGTGCATGCAGATCATTCCCGGACGACGAAGTTCACCAACCGCCCGGGAACGGCGATTTCCTTCACGATCTCCTTGCCAGCCAGCAGTTCCTTCACCCGCCGATCCGCCTTCATGTGCGCCAGCAGTTTGTCGGCGGCCATCTCGGCGTCGGCAACGACCTTGTGTCGGATCCGCCCGTTCAGCTGGACGACATATTCCCGCTGAGCGTCACTGGCGAGATCGGGATCGAAAATCGGCCAAGGCGCGTAGGCCACTGATTGGCCATGGCCGAGGACGCGCCACAGTTCCTCGCCGAGGTGGGGCGCAAAGGGTGCCAACAGCAACACTAGGCTTTGCACGACGCTACGCGGTCTTTGCTCCAAAGGTGTCAGCGCGTTCACCAACTCCATCAGTCGGGCAATGCTGGTGTTGAAGCGGAAGTCCTCGATCCCGTCGGTCACCGCGCGAACGGTCTTGTGCTGAAGGCGCAAGAGCGGTTGATCTGGTGGGACGTCGACCAGCCGCGGACTGATGGCGGCGTTATCGTCGCATACCAGGCGCCAAGTGCGTTCGAGAAAATGGCGCATGCCATGCACCGCCGAGGTCTGCCATGGCTTCGTCATCTCGAGCGGCCCCATGAACATCTGGTAAAGCCGCAGCGCATCGGCGCCGTATGCCGCAACAATGTCGTCGGGATTGACGACGTTAAAGCGCGACTTCGACATCTTTTCGATTTTCTGCGTGAGGGGGATGTTGCCGGCGAAGTGATGTCCCTCACGCTCGGCCACCTTCTCCGTCTCGTAGTATTTGCCGGCGGCGTCGCGATAGGAGTAGGCCAAGATCATCCCTTGATTGAACAGCTTGCGGAACGGCTCCTTCGTCGAGACGATGCCGATGTCGTAGAGCACTTTGTGCCAAAAGCGCGCATAGAGCAGATGAAGCACCGCATGCTCCGCGCCGCCGACATACAGATCGACCGGCATCCAATAGCGCTCGTTTGCCGGATCGACGATCGCCCGGTCGTTGTGCGGATCGAGGAAGCGCAGATAGTACCAGCAGGATCCCGCCCATTGCGGCATAGTGTTGGTCTCGCGCAGGGCCGGAGCGCCCGTGGCTGGATCGGTGGTCCGCACCCAATGCGGCACCCGAGCCAGCGGCGGCTCGCCGGTGGGCGTAGGCTTGTAGTCGTCGAGCTCCGGCGGCAATAGGGGCAGCGCATCGTCCGGCAAGGCAACCACCGAGCCATCGGCACGATGCAGGATCGGCAGCGGCTCACCCCAATAGCGCTGGCGCGAGAACAACCAGTCGCGCAAATGGTACTGAACCACAGCATGTCCGGCGCCGTGGGCCTCCAGCCAGGCGAGTGCAGCTGTCTTGGCCGCTGCCGATGATAAACCATCAAGGTGCGGCGAATTTATAATTGTGCCGTCGCCCTCCCATGCTTGCTCATGGATGTCGACGCCGCCAGTCACCACGCGGACGATCGGCAGGTCGAATGCGCGAGCAAAAGCGTGGTCGCGGCTGTCATGCCCGGGCACGGCCATGATGGCGCCCTTGCCGTAACCCATCACTACATAGTCGGCGACCCAGAGCGGCAGTTTGGCCCCATTAGCCGGATTGATCGCGTAACCACCGGTGAACACGCCAGACTTGCGGTCCGCATGATTGGACCGTTCGCGCTCACCCTTGTGGGCACTCGCTTCGACATAGGCCATTACGGCGGACTGTCGGTCGCCCACGACGATCTTCGGCACGAGAGGATGCTCGGGAGCGAGTACGCAGTAGGTGACCCCCCACAGAGTTTCGGGTCGCGTGGTGAAGACCTGCAGCGTTTCATCAACGCCGTCGATCTTAAATGCGATTTCCGCTCCCTCTGAACGGCCGATCCATTCGCGCTGCATCGCCTTGATGCCGTCCGGCCAGTCGAGTTCCTCGAGATCTTCCAGGAGGCGGTCGGCATATGCGGTTATCTTTAGCATCCATTGCCGCATCAACCGCCTTTCTACGGGATCGCCGGTCTCGACATACTTGCCGTCCTTCACCTCCTCGTTCGCGAGCACGGTGCCCTGGGCCGGACACCAGTTCACCGGCACGTCCGCCTGATAGGCCAGCCCCCGCTCGAAAAGCTTTGCAAAGATCCATTGCGTCCAACGAACATAGCCGGCATCCGTCGTCGACAGCTCCCTACTCCAGTCGTAGGAAAAGCCCAGCCGCTTCACCTGTGCGCGAAAGGTCTCGATGTTGCGCTTGGTGGTGATGGCTGGATGTACACCTGTGCGGATCGCATAGCGCTCGGCCGGCAGACCGTAAGCGTCCCAGCCCATGGGGTGCAAGACATTGAAGCCGCGCATCCGCTTGTAGCGCGCAACGATGTCGGTCGCCGTGTATCCCTCGGGATGACCGACATGCAGCCCTTCGCCTGAGGGATAAGGGAACATATCCAGGACGTAGAATTTTGGCTTGGTGGCATCGACCTTCGCGCCAAAGGTCCCGTTTACCTCCCAGTATTGCTGCCATTTCGGCTCGATTTGCTTGGGGTCGTAAGGCATCTGTCACTCAATCGCGGCGGCGGGAAAGTTACCGTTCATGTGCAAGCTCGGAGAAAAGCGATCACCACGGACCGACCGCGGCGGCACCTGATAGGAAGCGGCGAGCGGATCCCTACACAGGTCGTTGCTTGGCTTGATCCCTGAGCGATCGTCCCCGAAATGCCGAGGAGGAGTTGCTCAGGGGCTGGTAAGGAGGAGGGTAAAGACGCCGAGTGACGATGCCGAAAGCGGCATGGCCCTGGTCTCGTTGATGGAGCTAATCGCGCTCACGAAGCCTTCTCCGGTTGCGGCGTACTTAAACCGAAACGCACAAGGACTCAAGGCGGAATCGCTCGGCGCCCTCACGCCGCCTTCCTTGGTCCCAACCGCTTCCGCTGCGGTTTGGTGGTGTTATCGGCTTGGGTGGCGCGGAGTTCGCCGACCGGCACCATGTGGCGAGCCAGTCAGGCCGGTGATCCTCGGCGATGGCCTTTTACGACGGACCGGATGGTTGGAACGCACAGGCCAACGAGCTCCACTCATCCTGTCCTTAATCGCATCGCGCGCCGGCTGAAACGTATCGAGTGCAATTGGCGGAAGCGCGTAAGGCCGCGGCCGCCCCGAACCACCGACCCATCATCGGCCGCCTGGCGAAAGCACCTGTGCTCCAACGCTGGCGCGCCCTTGCGCGCCTCGACCAAACGCCATGCATGCCTTGGGAGTAATGCGGCGTGCACTAACCAAACGGGGTAAGTCCAAGCCTCAGCCCGTAGATGATGAACATCAAGTTGCTGCACATCGCGACCATGCGCAGCGGAATTTTGCTCTTCGTGCCAAGGCTGTGAGCGCTAAAATTGACGCCGCGCAACCAATGACGTCCCAGGTGTTCATGATGAGCTCCTGAGACTTACTGTAAGTCGGCTCATGCAACGATCGCGCACTCGTTCGCCTCAATTCATTTGCAGCGTTGCTAGCGTCACGATTTGGCTTTGGGCTCCCTCACCGCGGTAGTGAGCGACAGCAATCCCGATCAGGGCGACCAGTGCGATCGATGCATAGAACGCAGCCACTGCGCGCGTCCACTTCGCAACGGTGGTCCGATCTGCGGGTGACAGGGTCTGGCAGAAAGACCGGCGCGTCATCATGACATCCTCCGTCGTGTTGTGGGGCATTGGCTTCGATGCGGGGGTAGGGTGTGCGATCTCGGCCCTGCTCGCTGTTACCGAGGGAACAACGGTGCGCCTCACGGGGTACCCTGTGCCGTACAACACAGCGGATGGTACGCTTTTTCGTGTTGGAGACGGACAACGTTACGCCGCGCACCAGGCGCTTGTTCGCTGCCTGAGCGCGCGCGGCCGATGCTGGCGAAGAGGAATTCTTCGCGATCCTCGCGCGCCACTGGGTCGCCCGCCGCCACCCCTTGGCCTGGGGCGATCCCTCGCATGTGGAGAAGCTACTGGGGAAGGCTTTCGATCTCAAATTCGAGAAGCGGCGTCAACGACGCCTATTGCGGTAGCGCACGGACGCCTCCACGCGCGGCTTTGCGCCAGCGCGCCGAGACCCTTCCAGCCGATCGGGCGGGGCGGCACAAGCGCGAGGTTGGTGACGTTCATTGCCGGCGGGACTGCACGTGAAACGGGAATATCTGCTCACCTTTGGGCACCGGCGGTGAACGCCGAGGCGGAATTGCTTAATGTTACCTTCACTCCGACACTGACGATAGAAGGTGGGGAGCAACGGCCATGCCTGATCGGCGAATCTGGGGCCGCCATCACCGTTGGCTTGTCACATAGCTGTGCAACACTGAACGCCCAGGTCAACCCGGTCCTGCCGGCGCGAGCGATGTGCCCGCGCGTTGGCGTTTGCACAATTCTGTTAGACCGAGGGTCTGAGCCCAGCGTGCGCGAGAGGGATTGCGATGCGGACCTTGCCGCTTGGTTTGGGGATTTTGTTAGCAATGGTCCTGGCGGCCGGCGCACTATGCCTTGCGGCCACGGTCCAGGCGCAGTCAGATGCTGCCGAACTGAAGGCGCTCCCCAGCCAAATTTCCACGCTCAATAGCGCGGGCAAATATGCCGAGGCGATCCCGCTGGCCGAGCGCTATGCTGAGGCAATAAGAGAACGATACGGGCCGCAGCATCCAGAGTATGCCACTGGCCTCAACACCTTGGCGCTTCTGCTCCACAACGTCAGCAGGTTCGCTGAGGCTGAGCCGTTGATGCGCCGTGTGCTCGTGATCACCGAGCAGAGCTTCGGCCCAAACAGTCCCGAGGTTGCGATCGCGCTCAACAACCTGGCGACGCTGCTGGGCCAGACCAACCGGCAGGACGAGGCCGAACCCTTGATGCGCCGCGCGCTGGCGATCAACCAAGCGAGCCTGGGGCGCGAGCACCCCAACCTCATCACCAACCTCAACAATCTGGCCGAGCTCTTGCGCCACACCGACCGGCCGGCCGAGGCCGAGCCGCTGTTTCGCCAGGCGCTCGCCATTGCGGAAAAGACGTTTGGGCCGGAGCACCCCAATATCGGCGGCAGCCTCAACAACCTGGCGGGGCTGCTCGCTCAGACCAACCGGCTGGCCGAGGCCGAACCGCTCTATAGGCGGGCCCTCGCCATCGATGAAAAGAGTTTGGGGGACGCGCACCCCACGGTCGCCATCGACCTCAACAACTTGGCCCTGCTGCTCAGGGACACGGACCGGCTCGCCGAGGCGGAGCCGCTGCTGCGCCGCGCGCTTGTGATTTTCGAGACCGCGCTCGGGCCGGAGCACCCGAATGTCGCTCTCGCGCTCAACAATCTGGCGCAGTTGCTGCAGAACAGCAGCCGACTGGCCGAAGCCGAGCCCTTACTGCGGCGCGCGATCGCAATCGAGGAGAAACGCTTGGGCCCCGACCATCCCAGGGTCGCCGCCTCTCTGCAAAACCTGGCGACACTGCTTCGGGACACCGGGCGGCTGGCCGAGGCCAAGCCCCTTGTGCGGCGGGCGCTCAGCATCGACGAGGGGAGCTTAGGCGCTGAGCACCCCCGCGTGGCCACAGATCTCATCAACCTCGCCCTGCTGCTGCATGACACCGAGGCCGAGGCGCTGATGCGGCGGGCGCTCTCCATCCAGGACAAGAGCTTGGGTGCCGAGCATCCTGACGTTGCCGTAAATCTCAACAATTTGGCATTTGTGCTCAAGGACACCGGCAGAGTGGACGAGGCCGAGCCGCTGTTTCGCCGGGCGCTTACCATCAACGAAAAGAGTCTGGGTCCGAACCACTCGAGCGTGGCCGTCTCCCTCCACAACCTCGCGCAGGTGCGCGCCGAACAAGGCCATTGGTCTGAAGCCGCTCAGCTCTGGCGACGTGCCAAGGAGATCATCGTTGCCTCGCGCGGCCGCCAGCAGGCCGGCGGTCGGGCCGATCTCGCGAAGGCTACGCTGGCCTCCAACAGCTGGGACTTGCGCGCGGCGGCACGCGCCGCCCACCGCGCCGCGGCCGGCAGCGCGGAGGCACGCGAGGAGGGCTTCGAGTTGGCGCAATGGGCGCTGCAGACGGGCGCGGCGGCCGATGCGCTCGCCCAGATGTCGGCGCGCTTTGCCAAGGGTGCAGGCCCGCTGGCGGTTTTGCTGCGCGAGCGGCAAGATCTCATCGCCCAGCGCCAGCAGCAGGACAGGCGCCTGCTGGCCGCCGTTGGCAAGGCCGATGCCACGGCTGCCGAGGTGCTCCGCACCGCTCTGGCTGAGGTCGATCGCAAGCTTACCGCCATCGACCAGCGCCTGGCCGCCGAGTTCCCCGACAACACCAGCCTTACTGCACCCAAACCACTCACCATCGCCGAAGTGCAGGACCTCTTGAAAGCGGGCGAGGTCCTCGTCGCCTTCCTCGACGTTCCCCGAATGGGCTCTTTGCCCGAGGAGACACTGGTCTGGGCAGTGTCCAAGACGCAAGCGCGCTGGATCAGCGTGCCGCTAGGCACGGCGGCGCTTGCCGAGCGCGTGGCCACGCTGCGCTGCGGGCTCGACCGCGAGGGCCTTTGGTCCTGGTCCCAGCAGGAGGGGCGGTGGTTGGCCCGTGGCGCGCACTGTCATGCGCTCTGGCCCGAAGGGCTCGGTGCGACCGAGCCGCTGCCATTCGCGTTGGGTGCTGCCCACGAGCTCTATGCCGTGCTGCTCCAGCCATTAATGGATCTCATGCAAGCAAAGAACCTGATCGTCGTTCCGTCGGGCCCGCTAACCAGCTTGCCATTCCACGTTCTGGTGACGGACGTGCCACCCGTGCCGGACCTGCAGTCTCCGGTAGCCTATCACGCTGCCGCTTGGCTGGCGCTGAAGCTGCCGATCACCGTGCTGCCGTCGGTGGGCAGCTTGCAGGCGTTGCGCAAGTTGCCGCCGTCCGAAGCCAAGGAGCCCTACCTTGCTTTTGGCAACCCCTTGCTCGACGGTGTTGGCGATGACGAGCGCTCAAAGCTCGCACGCGCCAAGCAGAGGTGCCCACCGGACCTCGACGGCCCGCGCCAGCGTGTCTCGGCGGCAGCTAGGAACATCCCCGGCCTCGGCACGCTCCTGCGCGGCGGTGGGATTGATCTTGCGACCCTGCGCGCGCAGGCGCCGCTGCCCGAGACGGCAGATGAGCTGTGCGCCGTCGCCAAGGCGCTAGGCGCCTTGCAGCGCGAGGCTCAGACGGTATGGCTGGGCGCCCGGGCGACGGAAGGTAACCTCAAGGCGCTCTCGCGCGAAGGCAAGCTCGCGCGCTATTCAGTGCTGCACTTCGCAACCCATGGCCTGCTCGCAGGGGAGAGCGAATCAATTCTCAAGGCCAGGGCCGAGCCGGCGCTCATCCTCAACCCACCGCGTTACGGCGCCACCGCCCCAGAGCTGGAGGAGGACGATGGCCTGCTGACGGCCTCAGAGGTGGCCCAACTCGATCTTGATGCCAACTGGGTGGTGCTCTCCGCTTGCAACACGGCCGCTGGCGAGAAGGGCGATGCGGAGGCGCTGTCAGGCCTGGCGCGCGCCTTCTTCTATGCCAAGGCCCGCGCGCTGCTGGTCTCGCACTGGTACGTCATCTCGGATGCTGCGGTGAAGCTCACCACGGGGGCCTTCGCCGCGCTGCGGACGGACCCGACGATCGGCCGCGCAGAGGCCTTGCGTCGCTCCATGGCGGCCCTGATCGTTGGCGGTCGGCCCGAACAGGCGCATCCGGAGTATTGGGCGCCGTTCGTGCTGGTGGGTGAAGGGGGAAGATAGGGAAACCATTGTGGGTTTTGCACATCTGAAAGTGGCAGTCTTGACTGATATTGGCTTAGTGGCCCCGCACGTCTGGTCACAGAGTAACAGTTCACTATGCCTGACACGGTGCTGGCCTGGGGTGACGTTAGCGGTGGCTCCGGTTGTTGCCGCGAGCGTGATGTTTACGAATCTTCTTGATCGCGTGAGAGTTCGCTGGCTCGCTCGTCATAGCCGCGGCGACTGCTGTAAAACATCAGCGCCATCAGGCCACAGCCAACCACAATCGAAAAGAATACGCCCAGACCCAGGGCAATCCAGCCGTGAATACTCATGTGGGCCTGGCTCTGCTGCCAGGTGGTAACCATGAAGGTGAGCGCCAGCGCCAAGAGAGCGAGCAAAACCACGAATACAAGAATTGTCGGCAAGTAGCGGCGCATCACGACCTCCCAGCTATTGTCGCGTGTCACGACGCACGCGCTGACTGTTGGAAGCGCTCGATCGTCTGGCGCATGTCGAGGTGACTTCAAGCATGGATGAATGCCGGTCTGAACGCGGCCACAATCGCGGCATTGCCGGGAGTGTTGGTGAAAGCGAGCACCGGTGGGCGCTTTGCCGGGAACCCACATCTTCGCTGAGCGATGGGCACAATCTTGCCGGTCGCGCCGCCGGCGCAACGAGCAAGCGTCAGACCGCTTCCGCCCTGGCAGCGGGCCGCATGCGGCCGAAATCGGCTGGCCGCGGCTCCGGTGATGCCATGTGGACAGAACAAATTGGGCCCCCACTTCACGCCGGGGTCACGTCGCATGCAATTTCTCCAGCCTTTCGTACTTGAGAATTCCAACCACGTCGACCTCGTCACGGCCGGCCTTGTCGGGCAGGACTTCGTGGTCGGCGTTTCCCGACACCTCGGACGTGCTCTTCCGCTCAGTGCCGACCCGGGCCCGGCACCCACCCCGAAGCCAATTTGTCAGGAGCGCATTGCCCCTGTGCTTTGGAGGCGCCGCAAGAGCGCACCATCGAATTGAAGATCCAACGCGCCCGGCGGGCAGGACCGGCGTGCGTGCGTAGCGCCTGCCTCGCACAAGGCCAAACACAAGCCGATCTTGAAAATGCCGATACAATGCGGGCCGCCGGCGTTAACCATTTATTAACGAACGTCGGTCCAACGTCGCGCGTGGGCGCCTGGGGGGCAACCAGGGGTCTTTCACGATGCTCGAACGAATTGCGTGGGGCTACGGTAAAATTGCGTTCGACGCCGCGCAGGATGAGTCCTTTCCCGAGCCGATGCGGCGCATCTTTCGGCGGCTCGGCACGATGTGGTTCTGGCTGGCTTCGCTGCTCGAGGGGCGGGCGCTGGCGGCCGTGTGCGAACCTCGCCGCGACCGGCTCGGTCGCGTGGCGCTGATGAATGCGCTGGCAACTCTGCGCGCGCGATGGCAACGGCGGTTGCGGCCGGCGCAGCAGGCCACGCCCCCGCTCACGCGCGAGGTGCCGGTGGTCGAGGCGTGGTCGCTGCCGAATCTTGCGGCGTTGCAAAGGCTGGGCCTCGGCGATGTGTGGGCCGTCCGCTGCCCCTTCTGCCGAGACTTCCACACCCATGTCCCCGGTGAGGGAACGCGGCAGGCCGGCTGTGCCCTTGGCCCGGCGCCCGACAGCTATACCCTGTGCTACGTGGGTGCCCTGCCGCGGGCGTTGCACGATGCCTTCTCGGTGAGCATCCGCCAGACGTGGCCCAAACTGCTGCTCGAATGGCCCCAGCACGACAGCCCGCCGTCGCTGTTGGAGGCCGCCTAGATTTTGGGGCGCGCGCGCGCCGCCGATCGACCATACTGTCGCCACGACAGCGGACGAGAGGAGCGGCGCGATGGTTGAGGCCTTGCCATACTGGTGGGAGGCGGCAGCGCCGCCCTCGCCACCCCCGCGCCCAGTCGAACCGCGCTCGGATGTGGTCATCGTCGGCGCCGGCTACACCGGGCTCAGCGCCGGGCTCACTTTGGCGCGCGCCGGGCGCTCGGTGCAGATCTTCGATCGCCAGCGACCCGGGGAAGGCGCCTCCACCCGCAACGGCGGCATCGCCAGCGGCAGCGTTCGGCCGGGCCCGCGGCAGTTGGCGCGCGCATTCGGGGCCACGGCGGCGGCCGCCATCGAGGCCGAGGCCAAGGCGGCACGCGAAGACCTCGCTGCCTTCATCGCCGGCGAGGACATCGCCTGCGATTTCCGTCTGAGCGGCCGCTTTACCGGCGCCGCCAGGGCCTCCGAATACGAGGATCTGGCGCGGGAAGCCGATCGGTTGCGGCAGCAATTCGGTATTGAGGCGCACGCCGTGCCGAAGGCCGAGCAGCACGCGGTGCTGGGCACCGATTTCTACCATGGCGGTTTGCTGCGCCAGGACATCGGCGGGCTCCATCCTGCCAAGTTCTATGCCGGCCTCTATCGCCTCGCCGAGGCGGCCGGCGCCCAGGTGCACGGTGAGACGGCGGTGCTGCGCTTTGCCGCCAAGCCCGGCGGCTTCGACGTCGAAACCGCCCGTGGACGCGTCGAGGCGGCGGACGTGATCGTCGCCACCAACGGCTATACCGACGGCGTCGACCCCTGGCTGCGTCGCCGCCTGGTGCCGGTGCGCAGCCGCATCATCGCCACGACGCCGTTGTCCAACAATTTGATGTCGGCACTGATGCCAAAGCAGGTGATGTGCGCCGAAACCCGCAACCTTCACTACTACTATCGCCCGTCGCCGGATGGCACCCGCATCTTGTTTGGCGGTCGCGACGGCAGCATCAGCGGCGACCCTGCCTGGCCGAACCAGCATCTGAAGCGGGCGCTGGCCGACATCTTCCCGGTGCTCGAGGGCGTCACGATCACGCACAGCTGGTGGGGTCACGTCGCGATGAACCGCGACATGATCCCGCGCATCTTCTCGCGCCATGGCATGCGCTATGCCGTCGGCTACTGCGGCTCGGGCGTGGTATGGGCGCGCTGGGCCGGGCAGAAGGCCGCCTGGCAGATCCTGGGCGATGCGCAGGGCCAGTCGGCCTTGGACTTTAGGCCGCCGCGGCCGCTTCCGCTCTATACCGGCAAGCCTTGGTTTCTACCGGCGGTATTTGCCTGGCTGGGCGCCAAGGACCGGTGGCGCCGCCGTTGAGTGGGGGCGGGCGGAAGCGGATCACGCCGCCGCCCACTAGCCAACCGCCACGCCGGGGGAGCCGCGGCGCATCGCACGCGCCTGCCAATCGGCGGGGGTCAGGAGTTGGGACCCCGATCCATCGATACCGGCTGCCAGCGCTTGAGGCTCGTTGCCGGCAGCACGCTTGGATTGACGCACGACATTGGCCAGCGACCCGACAGCACCAGCGCCAGCTCCTGCCCGACGCGGCGTTTGCGCGCGGGGTCGAAGCGGGCCGACGCGGAGGCGTTGTGCGGCGCCAGAATGACGTGCGGCATCTTCAGCAGCGGATTGTCGGCCTTCGGCGGTTCGACCGCAAGCACGTCGAGACCGGCGCCGGCAATCCATTTCTCTGCAAGCGCCTTGATCAGGGCCGGCTCATCGACCGTCGGCCCGCGTCCGGTATTGATGAAGATGGCGGTGGGTTTCATCTGCCGGAAATGCTTCTCTTTCAGGAAGCCGACGGCTTCCGGCGTCGCCGGCAGATGCATGGAGATGAAATCGGCGTGCTTGAGGAGGTCCTGCAGGCTGGCCGGCTCGACGCCAGAGGCGGCGATCTTCAGCTCATCGAGGAACGGATCGTAAGCCATGAGCCGCAGGCCGAAGGGTTTGGCGCGCTCCGCCACCGCGCGCGCCACGCGGCCGAAGGCGATGAAGCCCAAGGTCTGGCCCAACAGGCGTGGCACCTGCAACAGCTGCGGCCGGCCCTCGGCCCAGCGCCCCTCGCGCACCATGCGGTCCTGCTCGATCGCCCGGCGATGCGTCGCCAGCAGCAGCATCATGGCGTGATCGGCCACTTCCTCGATGAAAGTGTCGGGGCAGTTGGTAACCGGAATCCCCTTTGCGGTCGCCGCCGCTACGTCGACGTAGTCGACGCCGACGGTACCCAGCGCGATGACCCGCGCCTTGTCGAGCGCCTCGATCATGCGCCGATTGAACTTCATGCCCTTGGCGTAGACGGCGTCGGCGCTGGCGGCGACGGCGATGAACCCCTCTTCGCTGTTCGGGCACTCGAAGATTTCCGCATCGAGGTTTTCAAGCGCCTCCAGCTCGAAGCTATAGCCGCCGCCGCTGTTGCTGAAAGAGGCACCGGCTGGGGTTAAGATGCGGAACTTGGCCATGGAGCTTTTCCCGAAGGTTGATGGCGAACAGAGGTGCGATTGACCGGCAGGCTTTGCCGGTCAATCGGGGCGTTTTAGACCACGAATTGGCACAGAAAAACAACAGACCTCGACGAACCGGGCTCCCTGGTCCTAGGCTATGGACAGGCCGCCGCCATCCGCGTTGAGGCGAGCACCCCGTTGGAGGACACATGAAGACCCCGGACGCCATTGCCGAAATCCTAAAGCGCGAACAGGTCGAATGGGTGATTGGCTATCCCGTCAACCACATCCTGGAGCGCAGCGCCGCCGCCGGCATCCGTCCGATCATTGTGCGGCAGGAACGCACCGGGCTGCACATGGCGGACGCCATCTCGCGCGTCACCTCCGGGCGCAAGCTTGGCGTATTTTGCATGCAGCATGGGCCGGGCGCAGAGAACGCCTATGGCGGCGTCGCCCAGGCCTATAGCGAATCGATCCCGATTCTGGTCATGCCGATGGGCTACGCCCGCCATCTGGCGCACGTCAGCCGCAACTTCAATTCCGCGGTTAGCATGCGCGGCATCACCAAGTCGGCAGAGCCGGTGACGGCGGCCAAGGATCTGCCAGGCATTTTCCGGCGCGCCTTCACACAGCTCAAATCCGGCCGCGGCGGGCCGGTATTGGTCGAAGTCCCGGTCGATGTGTTCGCCGAGGAGCTGGACGCCGTCGATCATCAGCCGCAGCCACGGCTGCGCTCAGGTCCCGATCTTGACGCCGTACGGCAGGCCGCGGCCATGCTGTTGAAGGCGAAGCGGCCGGTGCTCTACGCCGGCCAGGGTGTGCATTGGGCCGAGGCCTGGGACGAACTCAAGGCGCTGTCCGAGCTGCTGGCTATTCCCGTCACCACCAGTCTCGAGGGCAAGAGCGCCTTTCCCGAGACCCATCCCCTGGCGCTCGGCTCCGGTGGCCTCGCCATCCCGGGCTCGCTGCATCACTTCCTTAAGGAGGCCGACCTGATCTTCGGCATCGGCTGCAGCTTCGGGCAGACCAATTTTGGCGTAGCAATGCCCAAGGGCAAGACCATCATCCACGCGACATTGGATGCCGCCGACATCAATTTGAATGTGCCCTGCGCCGTGGCCGTGCTGGGCGATGCCAAGCTGGTCTTGGCCGCCGTGCTCGATGAGGTGCGGCGCAGCCAGAAGAGCCCGCGCGACGCCAGCAAGGTGGCGGCAGAGATCCGCGAGGTGCACGAAGCCTGGCTCGCCAAGTGGATGCCCAAGCTCAGCGAGGACGCCGCCCCGCTCAATCCCTATCGCGTGCTGTGGGACCTGCAAAAGACCGTCGATGTCGCCAATACCATCATCACCCACGATGCCGGCAGCCCGCGTGATCAATTGTCGCCGTTCTGGCGTCCGATCACGCCGCTGTCCTATCTTGGCTGGGGCAAGACCACCCAGCTCGGCTACGGTCTTGGGCTTGCCATGGGCGCCAAGCTCGCCAAGCCGGACAAACTCTGTATCAATGTCTGGGGCGACGCGGCGATCGGCTTCACCGGCATGGATTTTGAGACCGCGGTGCGCGAGCGCATTCCTATTCTGTCCATCCTGCTCAACAACTTCTCGATGGCGATCGAGCTCAAGGTGATGCCGATTTCAACCGAGAAGTATCGTGCCACCGATATCTCCGGCGATTATGCCGCCATGGCGCGCGCGTTTGGCGGCTTTGGCGAACGGGTCGAGCGGCCCGATGAAATCGTGCCGGCGATCAAGCGCGGCATCGCGGCGACCGAGAAGGGCCAGCCGGCGCTGCTTGAGTTTATCACCAGCAAGGAAGTGTCGGTTTCGAAGTTTTAGGCCAAGGCTTGAGCGCCACGCTCGGGTGGCGAACCGCCACCCGCGCTGCCGCAGCGGCCAGGAGCCGTCCATGCGCCAATCCCACGCCATGCCGGAGCGGCGCCAGGGCAGCCTGGCGCGGCCCGGATGCCAGCTTTACTACGAGGTGAGCGGCCGCGGTCAGCCGATCATTTTTGCGCACGGCCTCGGCGGCAACCATGCGTCCTGGTGGCAGCAGGTCGCGGCCCTGGCGCCGCACTACACCTGCGTGACCTTTGCGCACCGCGGATTTCAGCCATCCTCCATGGTTGCAGGCGGTCCCGACCCCGCCGACTTTGCCGACGATCTTGCCGCCCTGATCGAGCATTTGCGCCTGCCGGAGGTCGCCATCGTGGCGCAATCGATGGGCGGCTGGACCGCCCT
>Ga0126384_10000344_pt1 | contig 25094 bp, 22 predicted proteins | sample PanSoiMetPlot_36_FD_92543 | JGI IMG/M metagenome (GOLD analysis project Ga0126384, IMG submission 92543) | Tropical forest soil microbial communities from Panama - MetaG Plot_36 | ecosystem: Environmental > Terrestrial > Soil > Tropical forest > Bulk soil | place: Panama | collected 2016-02-17 | reverse complement strand
CGGCATCGGCGAACGTTCCATGTTTTCCGTCCTTGCCGGCCGATCGAGGGAAGAATTCATACCAAGCACCGAATACGGCCCGAGCGCGGTCGGCGTAGAGCGGCAGCTCCCGGTCGTAGCGAGTTGCGTTGTTGCGATCCGGATACTTCGACGCGAGATCGCGAATTGTCGGCTCGAGCGCAGCCCCAATTGCCACTTCCGGAGATTTGCTCAGGAGGGCCTTCTCGGCTTCCAAAAGACGGCGAGAATGCTCAGACTGCGGCGGTGCGCGGAGCGCCGCCTGTTGCAACAGCGCGGCACCTTCGATCAGCTCGCTCGCCACGGAGCGTCCAGCGGCCAGCTTGCGCTCCAACTCGGACACCCATGTCCGGAACGCATCCGGCCAGGCTTCAATGGTGAACGCATATCGACCGATCTGCTCGAGCGGAAACTCAGCCGCGAACCGGTCGTTTCCGATCGAGTGCATCGGGGTTTCATTCCACTCGCGATGGGCTGCCGAAGCAGGAGCAAGCTGTCGCCAACGAAGGACGACTGCGAGGATGTCGTGACCTTCCTTGAAGACATCGGCCTGTACGGAGACGGTTTCGCCGACCACGCGCTTGACGGCATAGCGGCCGGCGTCCTGCTCCGGCTCGACCGCCTCGATCACAATGCTTCCAATGCGTTCGCTCATTTAAGTGACAATAAGTCTTATCCCAGCTGCTACAGATCCATTCCCTTCCCAGCTTCGGAATCAGCGCAGGAGGTTTGTCCCGTTCAAAACACTGTTGTCTTGGTCATCCCTGTTATATCCGATGCGCCGGATGGGGAACCTCCGTTCTTCCCCGGCGCAAGAGGCGTCGGGTGCCGACCGCCGGCTGCTCGAGCGCGTGATCGAGGGTGATTCTGCGGCGCTGCGGACCATCTACGATCGTTGCAGCCCGAGAGCCTTCGGCGTCTCGCTGCGCATCTTGGGGGCGCGCCCGGACGCGGAGGAGGTACTCCAGGAGACGTTCCTCGAGGTGTGGAAGAGAGCGCGCGAGTACAATCCAGATCGCGGAAGCGTGGAGGGATGGGTGGTGACCATCGCGCGAAGTCGATCGATTGATAGGCTTCGCTCCCGCGGCGCCGCGGCGCAGCTCTCCGCGGCCGACCCGAGCAGCTCAATGTCCATGGGGACTCCAGCGCCGCTCGAAGTCGCCGAGCGGCGGCAAAACAGCGAGAGGGTCGCCGCAGCTTTGAAAGAATTGCCTCCGGAGCAGCGCCGCGTTCTGGAGCTTGCCTACTTCGAAGGACTCTCGCAAAGCGAGATAGCAACCCGCTTGGGGGATCCGCTCGGAACCGTCAAGACGCGAGTTCGTTTGGGAATGGAGAAGCTGGCGGGTCTGCTCGCCGAGCCGGAGGGCGCGCGGTGAGGTGCTCCGAATTCAAAGAAGGCGCCTGGGCCTACGCGCTGGGAGTCCTCGAACCGAACGAGCGGGCTGCGCTGGACCGCCATCTCGCCGAGCCAATTGCCCACGAGGGTTGCCGAGCCGAATTGGACCGCGCGTTCCGAACCACGGCGGCAATGGGAGAAATGGCGCCGGCGGTGCAGCCTCCCGCCGATGCCTGGGGGAAGATCGAGGCTCGCATCGCGCGCGAGGGGCGGGCCAATGTGCTGCCGATGCGCAGAAGAAGTTGGGTCCCATTCGCTGCCGCGTTCGCCGCCGCCGCTGCCGCTGCGTTCGTGTTTGTGCTGGCGAAGGCTTGGACCTACCGAAACGCGCTGATCGAAAAGAACGAGCAGCTTTCTCGGTTGAGCGGCGTCGTCGCCGAGCGTGAAGCGTGCCGGCAGGAGCTGGAGTCGATGCGCCAAAGCTCCGAGCTCCAGCGCGCTGCGCTGGCCTTGCTGGAGTTGCCCGAAACGCGCCTCGTTCCCATGACCGGACGCCAGCCGTCCCGCGGCAACGCGCTGCTCAATATCGAGCAGCGGAAAGCGATGGTGCTGATAACCGCGCTCGCTCCCGCGGTAGGCAAAGACTACGAGCTCTGGGTTATTCGAAAAGGAAGCGCGCCGGTTGCCGCCGGCATCCTGAAGCCCGAACGCGATGGGAAGGTCATCGCCGAAGTGAAGCCCGAGCTGCTGCAGGCGGGTCGACCGGACATTTTCGCGGTGACGGTCGAGCCACCCGGCGGAAGCCCGGCGCCGACGACGGATCCATTCCTCATTGGCGAGGTCAACCCTGGCTGAGCTGGGAGCGAAGGATTGCTTGCCGTTCATCGCGAGCGTGCGTGCAATAAGCGATGCCGCCAGACGTTATAGGCGCGGCGTTCAACTGGCGCGTTCGGGTCTGGAGGAGGGGTGCTCGTCGTCTTGCGTTTTGGGATCGCCGCAGCGGTGGTGGCCGCGCTGGCCTCGAGCGCCTTTGGCGCGGCGGAAGGACCGGGCAAGACCCAGACCATCCGCGCAAAGAGAACGAGCAGACCTCCTTCGATCGATGGGAAATTGAGCGAGCCGGAATGGCTGGCGGCTCCGGTGTTCGATCAATTTGTTCAGTCTTTCCCGGACGAAGGAGAGCGCCCGAGCGAACCTACCGAACTCCGCGTTCTCTACGACGATGACAATCTCTACGTGGGGATCATCTGCTTCGACTCGCAGCCCGAGAAGATCTCCCGCCTGCTGGGGCGGCGCGACCGGATGCCTGCTTCCGACACGCTTGGGCTTGCCATCGATTCCAATCACAGCCATCGCGAGGCATTCGTCTTCTCGATCAATGCCGCCGGCGTGATGCAGGACGGGATCTTCTTTCAGGACACCCAAAGCACCAACGATTGGGATGCAGTTTGGGACGCCGCGGTTTCAGCGCGACCCGACGGCTGGTCAGCCGAATTCGCCATTCCGCTGCGCCAGCTTCGGTTCAGCGATACCCCTGAGCAGACCTGGGGATTCTTCGTTCGCCGCGAGCTGGCCCGAACGCACGAAGTGATCGACAGCGTGCTCGTGCCTCGAAACGCGAATGGCATGGTGTCCCGCTTCGGGCACCTCTCCGGCATGACTGGACTGAAACAAAGAGCCGATCTGGAGCTGCTGCCCTACGTCGCAGCGCGAGCGACGCTTCGGCCCCAATTCAGCGACGCGTCAATGCCCACACCCCGTCTGCTCGATCCTTCGATCGACCTGGGGCTGGATCTGAAGGCGGCGATCACCCGAGGTTTGACTCTCAACGCCACGGTGAACCCAGACTTCGGGCAGGTCGAAGCGGATCAAGTGATCTTGAACCTGACCAACTTCGAACAGTTCTTTCCCGAGAAGCGTCCGTTCTTTACCCACGGGCTCGATTTCTTCCAGCCGGTAGGTGGTGACGTCGGGCAAACGCCGCAGACCTTGTTCTACTCGCGCCGAATCGGTTTGATGACGCCCATCCTCGCCGCCGCCAAGCTGACTGGAATCGCCCGCGAGGATTTGGACATTGGGGTGCTGGATGCGTTCGTGGCGGGTGCTTCGCTTCCCGGCAAGGACGAAGCGAATCCCAACCGAGAGCTTGCTTACTCCATTGCGAGGCCTCTCCACCTGGGGCTCAAGGATTCGCTCCCTTCGCTCGACCCCGTCACGGAGAATTACTTTGCCGCGGTCCTCAGGAAGAAGGTCGCAATAAACTCCAGCGTGGGAACGATGTTTGCGGCGGCGACACCCATCGCGCCGCGCTGCACCGAGGACCAGGCGAATCTTTCCGACGCCGACCGCCCCGCGTATTGCGATGCGCACGGCGGAAACGCAGCGGCCGTTGATTGGAACCTTCGTACGAACGATTCGGAGTGGCTGCTGCTCGGCCAGGCGGCTGCCTCCCAGTCGATCGCGGGTTCTCCCGCTCGCGTGCTGAAAGACGGAACCATCGTCCACCCTGGCGACCTGGGGTACGGCGCCTACTTGACCGGAGGGAAGCTCGGCGGCGAGCCCGTCCGTTTCGATCTGCGGTACGAATTCGCATCGCCCAGGCTGGATCTCAATGCGACAGGGTTTCAGCCCAATCAGAACATCCACAGCGTTCGCGGAAACCTCGGCTTCGTTCGCCCGACTGGATTCGGAAAGCTGCGCTCGTTTTTTTCGAACTTGTCGATCGTCAAGAGTTGGTCCAGTGACGGGCGATTCGTCGACCGCGGTTTCAATGTTTCCGCGAACGCAAACGCAGTCCTGGCGGGATTTCATACGATCGGGCTTACCGCCAGCTTCGACGTTCCTCAATTCGATATCCGCGAGGTGGGCAGGACGGGGATCCCATACCAGCGGCCCAACGCGGCGTTCTTCAATATGTCGGGTCAGACCGATCCCAATCGGGCGGTAGCTTTGAACGGGTTCGTCGGCCTCGGCTGGCGGCCGAATCCCATGCTCCCTGTTTCGTCGGTTGGATACGGCGGCGATTTGCGGATCGTCATCCACCCCCATCCGAACTTGGAAACGCAACTTGAAGTCAACCTCGACTACACACCGCACGGCGCGAGGTACGTGGACACAGTGGGGAGCGATCAATTCATCTTCGGGATTCTCGAATCGCGGCTTCTGTCTTTCATCTTGCGCCAACAGTGGGTGCTGACTCCGACGCTGACGCTGCAGGCTTATGCGCAGCTGTTCACGGACTACGGCCGCTACGGGCCATTCTATTCGGCCATCTCCCAAGGCCAGCCGATTCGAATCTCAGACTTAACGCCGACCAGTTACTCGTCCGATCCGAGCTTCCACAATTCCGTCTTGAACCTGAACCTTGTTTTGCGTTGGGAATACCGACTCGGATCGACGCTCTTCGTTGTCTACACTCGCTCGCAGTCGGAGCTGCCCACGGCCTCCGGCTCTCCAATTCCAACCACGCTCTTCCCGGCCCGACTGGGTCCAGGTCCGACCACCGACGTGTTTCTCGTCAAATGGTCGTATTGGTGGAATGCCTAGCGAGGATTCGCGGCGCCGTTTCTACGGTTGCTTGTGTTTGTAAAAGAAGATCATCGAAAAGCAATGAAACTCGTTGTCGCTCGACTGGCAGACGACCTTGTCGACGATCTCGAGATCCGAATTGCTTCGCAACCAACGCGAGACGTTCTCCCCGAGCTCCTCGCGCTCCTTCGCCTTGGTTGCGGAGAAGACCTTTACGCCGGTGAACATCGCGCCCTCCCTTCCCGACAAACGCGGCTGGCTTATCGCAGCGGCCCGGCAGCTGTCAAAAACTGGGCGTTTCTTGTGCCGGCGGGAGTGGTACCCGGGTTAGCATTCGCGCGGCAGTGACTAGCTTGGATTGCGACTGGCTTGAATCACCGAGCCGGTTTGGGCTGTCGAACAACGCACCTGGGTAGCGTGGCGTAGAGGGTACGCGCGTGGACGTCAAATCGAAGAAAGATCTGGCAGTTGATTTCATCAATGCGATCCGGAAGATGGATCCGGCGGTCCTGAACCGGCTGATCGTGCGCGAAGCAGGCGAGGATCTGGCGCACTTCTTCCTCTCGTACAGCGCGAGTTTGATCTCCAAGGATCCGAAACGGGTGCTGGAAAACACGTCGTCCTTGATGTTGATGGGATATCTGATTCGCTCCTACGAGGACGAGGGCGCCGACCCGTTGCGCCGGCCGCTCCAGGGCTACGCCCTCGCCTAGCGCGAGCGAGCGCCGGCCGGCGGCCTGTGATAGACATCGCGGATGCTGATCGATTTGCACGTGCACTCGCACTTATCGAAAGGGTGCGAGCTGAATCCGCGCCTGGTCCTCGAACGCTCAGCGGCGCTCGGGCTGGACGGGGTGGCATTCACCGAGACGAATACTCAGGACGGCTTCGAGGAGCTTTTGGAGCTGGAGGGCCGAACCCCGGTCAAAGTCTTCGTCGGCCTCGAGCTCGTGACCGACAAAGGCCAGTACCTCTGTTTCTTTCCGAGGCCGGAGTTGGCGCCGGAACCGGTCCAAATGTGGGGATCCAATCGCGAGAAGCCGTGGAGTGCGGCCGAATGCATCCCCAAGATCAGGTCGCTCGGGGCCGCGGTGGTGGCAGCGCGGCCCTACGACCGCGAGTTCCAGCATCCGGCGGGTGACTTCATTTTGACGCTTCAGGGATTGACCGCGGTCGAGGGTTTCAACCCCAAGGTCCGCCAGCCGGCGAACGAGCTCGCCTTGGAGGCTGCACAGAGCCTGCGGCTGCCGTGCGTGGCCGGGAGCGATGCGCGCGGATCCCTGGACGAGCTGGGGCGAGCGGCGACTTTGTTCAAGAGGGCGATTGGAAACCAGCGCGAGTTCGTCCAGGCGCTGTTCGACGGCGAGTACTGGGCGGTGATGATGGGCGAGCTTCCCAAGCTCACCCGACCGGGTGAGGCTCGAGAGGCTGAGCCCCGCAAAGAAGGTCGGAGGAGACGAAGGGGTGCCCGCCCCGGGCGCCCTGGAGGCTGGAACTAGGGCTCTTCTTTACCCGTCTCGCGCTGCACGACTCGCCCGTCTGCAAGGTAGGCTTTTCGCCGTTTACCGTAGATCCATTCCTCGTTCCTCACCGAATCGACGAACGAGATCTCCTTTCTGTCCGGATATCCCCAAGCCATCTCCAAAGCTTCCCCACTCATGTCGATGATCGCCGTCTTGGTGCGAACTGCGAGCTGAACGACGTCCGACCAACTGGACAAAAGAGGAGTGAGGTCGGCGTCCGACAGGTAACGCTCGAGCTCCGCTAAGAACTCCTCTTGGGAAAGGATGTCGGTCTTGAGGACGAGGATCAGCGGCGCGCCGTCGCGGTTTCCACCGCGCAAGTAGATCCAGGGCAGGGCTCGAGGGGTGTTGAGCGATCGCTCGGACAAAACCACCGCGGTGGGAAATTCAACCTTGGTGATTTGGACCCGTGTTCCAGCAGGGAGGATCGTTTCCACCGGCCCTGGATTCACCGGCTCGCCGCTCGGCTGCTTGACCAGGCTGACCTCCTCAGGCGGCGCCGTCGCGAGCAGTTTTTTCGACGGGTCTCCAAAGAAAGGCATGACATAGAACGAGAGTCGCAAAAACTTGTCGCGGCGCTTGCTCGTCAACTCCCGAACCAAGTTGGCACGGTCCTCTTGGGGAACGGTTGGGTACGAGGCGCAACCGGTGCTCAGCAACGCGCCGCACAGCAACCGCGCCAGCGCCTTTCGGGAGAAACACCTGCTGCGTGCGAGGAAGCTCAATTCCACAGGGTTAGTTAGAGTTATCTCTGAGCTCGAGATGATCCGGTGATCCATCGCGCGGGCCAGATCGATTCGAGGTCGTCGGGCGCACCTTATTTCTTGCTTGCGTCCTTGCCTGGAGAGCTGGAGCTTGCCGAATCGCCGGAGGGCGCTGGCTTTGCGGCGGGGGCGGAAGCCGCGCCATCCTCCTTCTTGGGAGCCCCGTCCTTGTCCTTGGCCCCCTGCGTACCGGCGTCTTTCTTGGGCGAGCTGTACAGGTCGGAGTACCATCCGCCACCTCGCAGCACGAAGGAGCTGCGACTGACTACTTTGGTCAAAGAGCCTTGTGCGCCGCAGTTGTTGCAGCGCTCCGGCGGCGGATCATTCATCTTCTGCAGAACGTCGTTAACCTTTCCGCACCTTTCGCAGACATATTCGTATATCGGCATGGATTATTTGACTGAAACGCGAATGCGCAATTGTTTTACCTTCTGAGCGATCGAGTATCATGGTTTCGTTTAACGACAATGTAAGCAGCAAAGAACGGGCGCAAGTCCAAGCGGCCGGGGTTCGTTACGGCCCGGTTCTGGCCCTCATCCTCTATTCGCTGCTTCTGGCCTCGGCTGTGGTAGCTCTCGGGACTCGCCGGTTTCCCGGGATGCTGCCGCCGGCCTTTGGGATCATCGCACCGTCGCTCTTCTTAGTGTTTCTGGTCAGCTTCGCTGCGTACCGGTTGGTTCTGGTCCGCGTGAGAAAGTACCCGGCCTCGAAAGCTCTCTTCCAGATCGGCGCGGCAGCCCTTTTCCTGCCCCTCCTTTTACCGGCGGCAAAAAGTCGGTATGACGCTCCTGTCGACGATCTCGAGGTGCTCTTGACGGACGACAATCCACGGGTGCGGGCTGTAACCGCCGAGGTGATCGGTTATCGGGCAGATGGGGTCACGTACGCACCGCTGTTGCTCAAGGTGCTGCAGGACCCCGACGCGCGAGTGCGGGAAGAGGCACACCGTTCGTTGGTTCGGCTGGCGGGAGAGGATCTGGGGCCCGGGCAAAGCGAGCAAGAGCGCCAAGCCTGGGAGAGGCGATTCCCGTGACCGAACGCTCGACAAAAGAGGAGCTCCTCGGACGCTACATGGCTCAGCGCGGGCTGAAGAGCACCCGGCAGCGAAATCTGATCATCAACACCTTCTTTTCAGCGGCGGGTCACCTGTCGGTCGAGGACGTCTGGGCCAAGGTCCGCGAGCGCGACGCCAAAGTATCGGTGGCGACGGTCTACCGGACGATGAAGTTGCTCGCCGAGTGCGGGCTTGCGCACGCGCGCAATTTCGGCGACGGCCAGACGCGCTATGAGGCGGCGGTGGGGCGACACCATCATGATCACCTCATCTGTACCCAGTGCGGGACGATCGTCGAGTTCGAAAACGACCGGATTGAGACACTTCAGGACGCAGTGGCGCGAAAGCACGGGTTCCGAGTGACGTCTCACAAGATGGAGCTCTACGGACTTTGCCGGAACTGCCAGCGCCTTGCCGAAGGTGCCGCGCCGTCGAGTCGGGCGTAGGGAAGGGCGTCGCCTTGCGCCGCGGGCGGGCCCGATGGAGCGCAACGACCGCGATCGCACTGCTCGCTGCTTGTGCGCACAAATCCGCGCCGCCGCCGCCGCCGACGCTGAGCGCCTTCGCACCGGCTCTGCAACTTGCCTCGGTTGGATCCGTTCCCCATACGCAACTGGAGCGCGGTCAGGTCCTCCTAGTGACCTTTCTTGCCACCTGGTGTTTCCCCTGCCTCGGCCAGCTTCCCATCCTGGAGAAGGCGCAAAGGGAGCACGCGAGCCGCGGATTTAAGATTGTCGCGGTCGGCATGGATCTCGAAGGCGCGGAAGTGCTGGAGCCCTTTGCTCGCGAGTATCAGCTGCCTTTCCCTTTGCTCGTGGCCGACGACCGCATTCGCAAGGGTGAGACCGCGTTCGGACTCATTTCGTCGCTGCCCGCGTCGTTTCTGTTTGGGCGGGACGGGCGGCTAATCGCCGCGTTCGCTGGATTCGCAGCAGCGGCGGAGCTGGACCAGCTGATTGCTTCAGCGCTCGAGCAGTCGCTTCCTCGCTAACACCTTTTTCTTGCGGGCATGACACTCACTGCTAACGTTCCGCTCGATGTCCGCTCGTCCAAGAGGGCTCCGGGTCGCGCTGGCTGTCGCGGCGGGGCTGGCCCTGGTGTCGCTGGTGGATGCGCATGGGTTTCGCCGCTATTTTCGGATGCAGCGCCAGCTGGAAGAAGCGGTCGAACGAAATCGGCGGCTGGCGAAGCAAAATGAAGCGCTGAAGCGCGAGATCGAGGGGCTGCGCTCGGATCCGGAGATGTGGGAGCGGGCGGTCCGCGAGGAGCTGGGGTTCATCAAACCAGACGAGATGGTGATCAATTTGGAGTAGGCATGCCACGCGCCGGCCCCTCCTGGCTGTGGAGATCCGCTCGAATCACGGCGAACCTCTTCCCTGCCTTAACGATTCTTTTAGCTCTGCTGAAGGTGGCTCGCGGCGGATACAAGCTGAGTCAGCTCGGTTGGTGGGAAGCAGCCACCGCGCTGGCAGTGCTGGCCGGGATCGCGTTCGCCGGCTTCAGGATGGTCCGACGAAGCAGAGTCGGTGCGCCGAGGCGTGCGCAGCATGAGCTCGAGCTGGGCGGCGGCCTGATCGCCGCTGCCTACGTCGTCATCGCGGCGACCAGTCCGCTGCTCTTTCCGATCGTCTACCTGCTGCTGGCGTTCTTGGTCAGCTTTCCGACGCCCGTTGCCGGCCTTGCGCTGCTCGGGGTCGCGGTGGTGTTCGACGGGGCGATGATGCTGGGCTCAGGCGCGCTGTCCGCTTCCATCTTCGCCACGCACGTCGTTTTTCTCTTCCTCTTCGCAGCCCTGTATCACCTGGTGCTCAGCGCGCGGTTGGCGGCGGCGCGCAAGGCGGAACGGGAGGCGGTCACCAAGCGAATCCGGGAAGTGGAGGAGCGCGCTCGCACCTTCCGCCTGGTCAATGCCGGCACTCAGCAAACTCAACCGGACTCTGGCGAGCACGAGAAATGGCTGATGGCATCGGTCAAGGAGATCGAAGGCGCGGTGGGCGCGTCCTTGGAGATCGCCGAGGCCGCGCTGCGAACCCATACTTCCGCGGCTTTCCTTCTCACCCCCGACGATCGCTTCCTCAAGTTGTACGACTGCCGTTCGCGATCCGATCGCGTCCAGCGAGAACGGTTTTCGGCGAGGGAGGGAATTTTCGGCGGCGTGCTCAAGCGAGCGATTCCCGTCCGGATGAATGCGCCGGCCGGCTTGCGCGGAGTCACCTACTACGAGTCGGCACGCCCGGCGATCTGCTCGATCCTCGCCGCGCCGATCGTCGAAACCGGCGGCGTCGTGCGTGGAGTGCTGGTGGCGGATCGCGTTGAGAATGACCCCTTCAGCGAGACGGATGAGGAGGTGCTGGTCAGAATCGCATCCGAAGTGCTTCGCGCGATCGAGATCGAACGGGTGATGGGGTACATCCGAAAGACCCGCGACGAGAAGGAGCGATTCTTTCGTGCGATCGAAGAGCTGAACCGGGCGAGCAATCCGGACCAGGTATTTCTCGCGGTGTTGGCGAGCGCTCGATTGCTCGCCGGTCTGGACTTCTGCGCGGTGACGCTCGTCTCCGAAGAAGGCGGCCGGCGAATGCATCGGATCGTCGGCGTCGCCGGTACCGCGCAGACCAAGCCGCTCGAGGGCAGGTCGTTCCCCGACAACAACGGCCTGGTCGCCAATGCGGTCCGCTACGGCACGCCGCTGCCCGGGCGAGAGATCGCAGCGATGGAGAGGCAAGTCATCTTCGATGATGAGACGCGCGTGCGCGGGCTGGAGGCGCTGAAGATCTTTCCCTTGCTCGCCGGGGACCGGATCGTCGGCACTCTCGTCGCCGGCTCGCGCCGCAAGGCAGCGCTGGATCACGACGTGCTGCGGATGATCGAAGTGATTGCGATCCAAGCCGCGCAGGCGGTGCTTCGCGCCCAGCTCTTCGAGCAGATGGAGAAGATGGCGATCACCGACAGCCTCACCGCCTTGTTGAATCGGCGGGCCTTCCAAGCCCGCTCGGACGAAGCGCTGGCTCAGGCGCGGCGGTACAAGCACAGCTGCTCTTTCATCGTGGCGGACATCGACCACTTCAAGGCGGTGAATGACACTTATGGCCATTCAACGGGAGACTGCGTCCTCAAGGGCGTCGCGCGAATTATTCGAGAGAAAGCCAGGGACACGGATCTGGTTGCCCGTTTTGGAGGCGAGGAGTTCGCGATCGCCATGCCCCAAACGGAAACGCGCGGCGCGGAGGTGATTGCCGAGCGAATTCGGGAAGCGGTGATGAAGGAGGTTTTTCAAACCGAGCTCGGCCCATTGCGGGTGACCCTTTCGCTCGGGATTGCCACCTACCCTGACCACGGGCAAGACCGGTCCGCGGTGATCGACCTCGCCGACCAATCGCTCTACCATGCAAAGAAGCACGGTCGAAACCAGTCGGTGACGGTCGGCCAGATGCGGGGAAGAAAGCGTCCGGTCGCGGAGATCGTCGAAGGCTGAGACGGGCAGCGAGAAGGAGTACTGGCCTTGACGGGGGAGCAATTTGGCGCGCCGCTGGCAGTGACCACCAGCGGAAAACCCGACGAGCGCACGATCGCCGTCGCCCGACAATCAGCCCTGGCCTGGGGGGTGCCCTTCATTGAACGGCGACGCAAGGCTCCTCTTCGGCCGATTTTGGATATCGCCGATTCGCTCCTGGTATTTGAAAGGAACCAAGTTGTTCTTTGCGACCGGGGAGGGACGCTGCGATTCAGCCCCGGAATGGCGCGCTTGCGAATCAAACGCCTAGACGCGCGGGTGCAGGAGGATCGCCTCGTCGAGTTGGCCGGCTTTGAACAGGGCGACTCGGTGCTTGATTGCACTTTGGGCCTTGCCGCGGACGCCTTGGTCGCCGCCCGCGCGGTAGGTCCAACCGGGAGCGTCGTCGGCCTGGAGAAAAGCCTGGCGATCTTCGCGCTCGTTTCCTCCGGCGTCCGCTCCTTCGAGGCGCCGCGGTCGTGTCGAATCGACGTGCGGCATGAGGACGCAGCTCATTTTCTGGCTTGCCAACCAGACAAGGTATTCGACCTGGTCCTCTTTGACCCGATGTTCGACCGGCCTGGGAAATGCTCCCCGGCGTTCGAGATGCTGCGCCGGCATGCGGAGCATGCTCCTCTTTCGAAGACCGTTCTCGAGCAGGCCCAGCGCGTCGCGCGCCGGAGCGTGTTGGTGAAGGGGTCCCGTCATTCGACGGACTGGAACAGCCTTCATTTGAAGCCTGAGCCCGGGTCGCCTTACTCGCCGATTTCGTGGGCCAGGCTGCCGGCGCGGTGAGCTTACTTGTCCAACTCGTCGACGATCACGTTCCAATCGTCGTCCGAGTCGGGATCAGGGGGTGGAAGTGAAACGCGCTCGCGACTGCTTTGAGCGACGGACGTTGGGGCGGGAGCCTTGGGCGAGATTCCGCTCGGCCGCGGCGCCGGCGCTTTGGGCGAGCCGGATGTCGGATGCGAATGGGGTTCGACTCCATGCGCGGGTGACGTCGCCGGCCTGACAGGCGGCGGAGTCTTGAGCGGCGCTGGCACCGTCGATGGAGCGATCGGGCGCGCCGCCGGTGCCGCCGGTTTGCCTGCTGCGGGCGGCGCGCTGGTCTTGCTGCGGTACCGAGCCAGCTCAAGCTCCACCACCTTGAGCGCCTTGCTCTTCTCTTGCACCGCCTGCTGCAGGCGCGCCACCTCCTGGAGGCGGACCGAGTCTCGCCGCTCGAGCTCTGCCTTGTGCTTGACGGCGAGCTCCTCCATCTCTTTCTGGTGCCGCCCGTCGATCTCCTTGCGATCCTTCACTGCCGCTGACAGGCGCGCCATGGTCTCGTTCGACTTCGCCTCCGTCGCCAGGAGCTTCGAGGCCAGCTCCTTTTCCTGCCGAGACCTCGAGGAATGCAGGCCTTCGATTGCAGTTTCGAGCTCGTGGATCTTGTGGGAGCGATGGGCAAGCTGCTCGTGCGCTTCCTTCAGCTTGCCTTCCAAGTCGCCGATGCGCGCCTTCGCTTCGTGATTCACTTGCGCGACCTGCCGCTCAGCGCGCGCGGCCAGCGCGGACAGTTGATCCGAGCTGCGCTTCCGCTCCGCGCGTTCGTGCTCGAGCTGCGCGGCAAGCTCATCGCCGCGCTGTTGTTTCTCTTCCAGTTCGGCGGTGAACTGCTCCTTGAGCCTCTCCTGCTCGGCGATGGCGTGGGCGTGGGCCTGGGAGGTTGCCTCGGCGTGGCGTGCCCGCTCGGAAAGCTCCTTGCGCGTACGCTCCAGTTCCTCGGTGGCCGCGTTGAACCGGACGATGATCTTGTCCTGCTCCTTCTTTGACTCCTGGCCGGCGACGCGAAGCTTGGCGTCCAGCTGCCTCACCTGCTCGGATTTGCTTGCCACCTCTCGAGTGAGAGCTTCGATTTGGCGCTGCTTCTCCTGCATCATCCCCGACAGCTTCTGCTGGGTATCGGCGAGCTCGGTGGATCGCGAAGCGAGGTCGTTCCGCAGCATGTCCTCGCGCTGCTTCGCTTGCTCGGCGACCGCTTGCACCTTGTCCTCGAGGTCGTTGCGAGCGTCCTCGGCTTGAGCGAGCTGGGATGCAAGCTGCGTGACCTCGGAAACCCGGCTGCCCAGCTCTTGCTTTGTGACCGAGAGCTGGTCGGTTAAGTCCGCGCTGTTATCCTCGGCGCGCGCGAGCGCCTCCCGAAGCGAGGCGATCTCGCCGTTCAGCTCGTCGCGCGTACCGCGATGGGCCGTCTGCTCCGCTTCGTAGTTGGCGAGCGCTTCCGAGAGAGAGCCGCCGAGCCGGGTCACCTCCTCTGAGAGTTGCTTTTCCAGCTCCGCCTTGGATTCCTCCGCTTGGCGCAACAGGGCGCTGGTCCGAGCGACTTCGCTGCGCGCCACCTTGATCTCCGCCTCGCGGTGCGTCCGCTCCTCGGCGGCTTTGGCGAGGTGCCCGCGGGCGATCTCCAGCTCGCGCCGCGTGGTGGAGAGCTCATCCAGCGTCTCGGCCAGGCGCTTCGAACCAGATTGGTTTTCCGCTTGCGCTCGCGAAAGCTGATCCTGGAGCTCGGCAATCGACCGGCCGGCGGTTGCCAATCGCTCGTTCAACTGCAGCTCGAGCTGGTTCTTCGCCTCGCTGAGGGCGGCGAGCTCGGCTCCGAGCTCATGCTCCCGGTCGGCCAGCTGCGCCCGGGAGGCCTCGACCTCGCCCTCCAATTCGCCCAGCTGTTCGAGCTTCTGCTGGATCTGGGCATTGAGATCCGATTCGAGCGCGTCGTATCGCTCGACCGCGGCGGCGACCTCCAGCTCCAGAGCGGCGATCTTGGCATCCCGTTCGGCAACGCGATCCGCCATCTCCGCGGCGAGCTGATCGCGGTCAGAGCGGAACTGCTCCCGCTGCGCCTGGGTTTCGAGGACCTCTTTTTCCAGGCCGGCGATCTGTTGCTGAAGGCGCGCCTCGACGTTCGCGCGCTCGGCTTTCAGGTCCTCGATCTCCGCCTGCGCATCTGCGGTGCGGCTGTTCGAATCCGCGAGGCGGCTTTCCAGGGCGCGGGTGGTTGCGTCCGCCTCTTCGCGCGTGCGCTCGAGCTGCTCCCCGAGCGCTCGGCGCTCCTCCTCCCAGCGCAGCTGGCGCGTGTCGCGATCGGAAATCGTCTCTGCCAGCTCAGCACGCGTCGAGTCCAGCTCGGCCTTGAGTGAGGCCATATCCGCAACGCGCGCGTTGAGCTCGTCGTTCAGCTTTCGCTCTTTGACCTCGAACTCAAGGGTGGTGACGCCGAAATGCTTCTCCAGTTGCTGGAATTCCGCCCGGGCGGTTTCCAGCTCGGAGGTGCGGCGGCCCAGCTCATCCGAGCGAGCCGAACCCTCCTGGCGAAGAATGTTGATCTCCTTCTCCTTGGAGGCGACGACCTCGATCAGATCCTTTTCGTTGGCGAACCGCTGCAGAAGCAGGTCATCGACGGTGGCTCCGTGCTCGCGCTCCTTCTGCATCATGCTTGTCTGCACGTCGTTGAACCGCCTCATCAGATCGTCGACCTGCATCTTGAGGCTTTGCACTTCAACGTCCTTTTCGTGCAGGCGGTCCTCGACGGAAAGCAGCTCTCGTTCGCGAACGCTCCAGATCTCGGAGATGCGAGCCACCTGGGCCTCGCGCACCTTGAGCTCCTCCCGCAGAATCTGGACTTTCCCCTCCGGGGAGCTCATCAAATCGCGCCGGGGCGGCGACCGCTTCAGCTGGCGTGATTCGGCCAAAAGCTCAGCTTTGCGATCGGCGATGGACTGGAAGGCGCGGTCCAGAAAAGCGCGGTCGTCCTCGGTGATCGCGCTGCGCCGTTCGCGTTTGGGCAGCCGCGGAGGAGCCCCTGGCGGCGGCGTTCGAAGCGGAGGCGGGGCGACGTTCGCCTGCTCCTGCTCCGAGGAGGTATTGGCGGTGCCGTTTGGGGTGCCCGAGAGCGCTGAGTCGAGGGATTCATCCATCTCGTCGCGCGGCGGCGCATTGGTCAAAGGGAGAATCGCCCCCGCCATTTGAACCAGCTCGCCCATTTCGAATGGGATGCTCAAGTAGCCGTCGGCGGCGTTGCTGCTGCGCGAATGTTGGGCAAGCCCTTCCTGTCCCACGTCCGAAGTGAGCAGCAGCACGGGAAGGTTCTGACCGAATTTCCCCTTCTTGATGTGGCCGCAAAGGACGAATCCAGATTGATCCGGCAGCTCGGCGCGAAGGATGACCAGGTCTGGGCGGCGCTTTTCCAACTCGCGCTGGGCTTCCGCGCCGTTCTCCGCCATCGCCGTCTGGTAGCCCGCACCTTTCAGCACCGAGGCCATGCTGAGGGCAAAGTCGTTCTGGTTTTCGACGATGAGTACCCGGCGATCCATGGGACCTTGGCGCGGCAATTCCCGCCGCGAATCTCGTCATCCTACTCAGGTGGAGGACCGCATGAAAAGCAACGTAGACTTGTGGCACGGTGTATGAGTCGTTTGATACCCGCGCGGGTTGAGTGTCTTTTAGGCTTCGGCGTTTGCGCTGCGCTGGAAGGGCACCCATCGAAGGCGGCGCGTGCCTTGACTCGCGCTCTGTCGTGAGCAACGCCGCGTCAAAGGAGTTGACCGCCGCGGCTGTAAGTCGTTATCGGAGCGGAATATGGATGACTCGAGAAGATTGACGGTCCGCTATCTGCGCGAGCTGGCTCGCAAACACCTCGGCCGCGGACATACCAAGCTGAAGACAAAGGCGGAGCTGCTCGCGGCGCTCAAACCGTGGTTGCCCCGCTCGTTTCAAAGAAAGCCCGAGCCGCGCGCGGCGGCCGCCAGGGTGTCCGTCAAACCCACCAGGCGCGCGAAGGTCAGCACCTTCCCTGCCCCGGAGGGACGCGGCGAACCGCAGGACGGACGTACCTTGTCCGACCGCGCGGAGCGTCGCTCCGCCGATAGGGGTCAGCGCAAAGCGGAGCCTTTGATCGAAGGCTTCTTCATCGCCCGGGTGGCCGGGGAAGAGGAAGCGCGCAAACATCACTTGACCGAGGCGTCGGCGCGACTCGCCGCGCTGAAGCGCAATGGAGCAGGCCCGCTCGATCTCGCGGCCGGCGAGGGCGACGATCGCGTGCACGCCCTGGCGCGGGACCCGGAGACGCTGTTCGTATTCTGGGATTGGCCGAAGACAATTCGCGAGGAGGCCGCGGGCGGGCTGAAATCCCCAGGCGCGGTGCTGCGAGTCTTCGACGGAGACTCGCTGGTGCAGGAGCTGCAGTTCTCGCCGGAGTCGCGAAGCTTCTACGTCCACCGCCTCAGCCCTGGTCGCCGATATCGCGTCGAAGCCCATTTCGTTGGCGCGGATGGACGCTCGAGGCAAATCGGGCGGTCGAGCAATGTGGTGCAGTTGCCCGGGCCAACGTATTCGCAAGCCGACGCTCGATTCATGAAAGTTCCATGGGAGGCGGACCTCGGCCGTCTGCGCGCCGATCGCCCTGCGAACGGCGTCCGACTTCGAACGCTCGATGCTGAACGCGCGCGCGAGCTTTCGGCGAAGCTTCGGCCGGAGGCATTGGAGCGCGCACACGATGCGAGCTCCGAGCGCCGCGGTTGGCTGTTTTCACCCTCCGGTCGCCCGTAGCCCTGATGCGGGGCTATCTTTCGGTCGTTCTCCACGCCCACTTGCCATTCGTGCGGCACCCCGAGCACGAGGACTTCCTCGAAGAGGACTGGCTGTACGAGGCGATCTCCGAGACTTACCTCCCGCTGCTCGAAGTATTCGATCGGCTGGCGCAGGAATGCATCCCAGTTCGCCTCACGATGACGCTCTCGCCGACCCTGATTTCCATGCTTCAGGACGAGCTGCTCATCGGGCGTTACGCCAAGCGCCTCGATCGAACGTGTGAGCTTGCGGAAAAGGAAACGATCCGCACTCGTCGGGACCCCGCATTCCACCGCGTTGCCTGTTTCTACCGCGATCGCTTTTTGAGCCTTCGGCGAACCTTTCACGAGCGGTATCGACGAGATCTCGTCGGTGCGTTTGCCTCGCTGCAGCGGGCTGGCCATCTCGAAATCATCACCACCTGTGCCACCCACGCCTTCCTGCCTCTTTTCCAAGAGCAGGAGGAATCGGTTCGCGCCCAGGTCGCGGTTGGCGTCGATCATTACCGCCGCGCGTTCGGCCGCGAGTCAAAGGGGATCTGGCTTCCGGAGTGCGGCTATTTTCCAGGCTTGGAGCGGATACTGGCAGAGCACGGCGTCCGCTTCTTCTTCGTCGACACCCATGCCTTGACCCACGGCAATCCGAAACCGGTCTACGGCGTGTACGCACCGGTTTACACCGAGCGAGGAGTGGCCGCATTTGCCCGCGATCCCGAAAGCTCACAGCAGGTTTGGAGCGCAGTCCACGGGTACCCGTCGGATCCGGAATACCGCGAGTTCTATCGGGACATCGGCTGGGACTTGGATTATGGCTATGTCCGGCCCTACATCCAGGCGAGCGGTCAGCGGAAAAACACCGGCCTGAAATACTTCCGCATCACTGGGCCAACGAGCCACAAAGAACCGTACGATTACGAACGCGCTCGACAGAAGGCCGCTGCGCACGCGACTGACTTTGTCTCTAAGCGGCAGAGACAGCTTCAGTCGATCTTCGAAATCATGTCCGACCGCGCGCCGATCATCGTCGCTCCATACGATGCGGAGCTGTTCGGCCACTGGTGGTTCGAAGGACCAGCGTTCCTGGAAGCGGTGCTGCGGCGCAGCGCCGCGCCGGAGTCCACCTACCAACTGGCGACGCCGCCCCAATTCCTGCGCGAAAATCCTGAGCACCAGATCTCGACGCCGGCGATGAGCTCCTGGGGCGAGCGCGGCTACGCCAGCACCTGGCTCGATGAATCGAACGACTGGATCTACCGGCACCTCTACCGCTGTGGCGGCGAGATGGCGGCGCTCGCCAGCGACTTCCGGGATCCCGGACCCTTGGAGCGAAGGGCGTTGAATCAGGCGGCCCGTGAGGTGCTGCTGGCGCAATCGTCCGACTGGGCCTTCATCATGAAGACCGGAACGATGGTCGACTACGCAAACCGGCGGACGCAAAAGCACGTCGGCAGCTTCTACAAGCTCTGCGACGGCCTGCGGAACCAAGCCATTGACCCGGGCTTTCTGGAGCGACTGGAAGCAGAGGACAACCTATTTCCCGAGCTGGACTATCGGGTTTACGCGCCGGCCGACAGAAACAAGTTGAAATAGGCGAGCGGGAAGGCGTAACCAACGTAAATCGTTGAATGAAGGACAAAGCTGCCGGAGATAGACCCTGCGAAGGCGGCTCGTTTTAATTAGGAGTGGTGCTCATGAGAATTAAGAACGCGTTCCGATCATCATCAATCGCAGTCTCGGTTGTCGCTCTCCTGCTGGCAGCGCAGGCGGGGCGGGCCGCTGAGGTCAGTGCCACGCCGCTTCCGTCTCTGGCGCCGCTCGTCGAGGCGGTCAAAGGGTCGGTAGTCAATGTCGAGGTTCAGTCCAAAGTCACCGGCCCTCGACTTTCGATGGGCGAAAATCCCGACGACTTCTTCGATCATTTCTTCGGCCGCGGCGGGGGCCGCAACCGCCCGCGAGGATCGGAGCCGCTGCGCCAGGGCGCCGGCTCTGGTTTCATCATCGATCCGAAGGGCTTGGTGCTCACCAACAACCACGTCGTCCAGGATGCCGTTTCCATCCGGGTCAAGCTCGACGATGGGCGAGAGTTTGAAGGCAAGACCGTAGGCCGCGACCCGCTCACGGACGTCGCCTTGGTCCGATTGACCGGCAACGTGCAGAACCTGCCTGTGGTGAAGCTCGGCGATTCGGACGCGATGCGGGTGGGCGACTGGGTGGTCGCGATAGGCAATCCTTTCGGCCTCGCTTCCAGCGTGAGCGCCGGCATTATCTCCGCCAAGAGCCGCGACATCCGTGCCTCGACGTACGATGACTTTCTTCAGACCGACGCAGCGATCAATCCGGGCAACTCCGGTGGACCACTGTTCAACCTGAAGGGCGAAGTGATTGGCATCAATACCGCGATCGTCGGCGGTGGTACCGGCATCGGCTTTGCGGTGCCTTCCAACATGGCGAAGAGCCTGCTGCCCCAGCTGGAGAAGGAAGGAACCGTATCCCGCGGCTACCTCGGCGTTGGGATTCAAGACCTGACCCCGGATCTGGCGAAGGGGCTGGGAGTGCCGGCCAAAGAGGGCGCGGTGGTGACCGAGGTCCGCGCCGACGGTCCCGCCAAGAAGGCCGGCCTGCAGACCGACGATGTGATCACGGGCATCGACGGGCAAAAGGTCCCGTCTCGGGGCGCCTTGACCCGTGCAGTCGGTGCGAAGCGGCCGGGCGCGACCGCGACGCTGGATGTCTTCCGAGGATCCAAGCAGATGGAGATCAAGGTGGTCCTTGCGCCGCGGCCCGATCTCGAGGGCGTGAACCAGCAGAGCCAGAGCGGAGGCAGCGACGAGGAGAGCACTTGGCAGCAGAAGAGCGGGCTCAGCCTTCGGAACGTCGAGCCGCGATATGCGCAGTCGATCGGTGCCCCAACCGAGGGCGCCTTGGTCACCGACGTCGCTCCCGGCTCGCCGGCGGAGCGGGCAGGCCTGGCTCCGGGGATGATCATCACCGAGATCAGCCGCAAGCCGGTGCGAAACAGCTCCGAGGCGGTGCGTGCCTTAAAGAGCGCGAAGTCGGGGAGCACGGTGTTGATCCGAGCTCTCCAGCGCGGCGTCGATTCCGACGGGTCGCCTTCGCCGTCGCCTACACTGCACGCGTTGGCGATTCCCTAGCTCGCCGAGCTGGCAACTGCCCGCTTGACGGCAGAAGGTCGCTCGCGACCCGGATGAAGCTCCATACCGGGCGCGTAGGGCGTGGCCTGGTTGCGCCCAGCTCGCTTCGAGGCATAGAGCGCCGCATCGGCGCAGTCCACCAGCTTCTCCTGCACCGTCGCATCCACCGGCAGGTTCGCAATGCCGACGGAGACGGTAATCTTCGATGCACTGCGAGCCGGCTCGAATGGGTTCGCCGCGACGGCGCGGCGCAGTTTCTCCGCGACCTCGATCGCCTCGACCTTGGTGACCTGGGGCAGGATGAGCAGGAATTCCTCTCCGCCGTAGCGGCCGATGGTGTCGACCTTCCGGATCATTCCCTTCATCAGCGCTGCAACCTGTCGAAGAACCCCGTCGCCCGCGCGGTGGCCCGCGGCATCGTTGAAACTTTTGAAGTGATCAATGTCCACCATCAACACGGAAAGCTGATTGCCGAACCGATTCGCGCGCGCGATCTCCATGTCTAGGCGGGAGAAGAGATGCCGGCGGTTCGGAATACCGGTCAGCGGATCGGTGATCGCAAGCGCGACCGTCTCCTCGTGAAGGCGAGCATTCTTCACCGCCAAGGACGCCTGGTCTGCAATCGCAGTCAGCACCTCGATCTCCTCGGAGGTGAAGCTGTCCGGGTGTGGGCGCTGAAAGTTCAGGACGCCCAGAACCTCCTCATGATGGATCATCGGAACACAGAGAAGCGAACCCGTTTCGCGGTGGGAGCCGGGCCGTGCGACGTAGATGCTGCTGTCCGACGCCACGTCCGCGATGTACACCGCGCCGTGCGTTTGCACCGCTCTTCCGCACGCCCCTTCATTGCTGCGGAAGCGAACCTGCTCGGTTCCTTGCCCGGGCGGGTAGGCGGTTTTCACCTCCAGCGTCCCGTCGCTATTGAGGAGCATGATCGAGAATTGTGGAATCGACAATCGCTCGGCGACGTGCGCGCTGATTCGGGCGAGCAACTCCGGAAGCTCCAATGTGGAGGTGAACGATCGAGCGACCTCGTAGAGCAGCGAGAGCTCGTTCAGCCGCTTTTCGAGCAGCGCGTTGGCGTGCTCGAACGCTTGTTGGAGCTTCAGTTGCTTGTGCGCTTCGGCGAGGTCGCGCTGGACATCCACTTCATCGGCCTGCAATGCGGTAATCCTTGCCAAGAGCCGATTGAAAGAATCGGCCAGCTTCCCAAGCTCATCCTTCCGTCTGGACCCTTCGACGCGGACGAGGAAGTCCCCCTCGGATGCCCTGTTCATCGCTCGGGCGAGTCGGCGCAGCGGACGCATCACCAGCCCCTCGATCCACAGCGCCGCGCAGGAAAAGACCAGCGCTCCCAGAACGAGGCCGGTGAGCAGGGGTTGAAGCACCCCTGCCTGGATGCCGGAGCTCCTCCAGAGGAAAGCGCAGCTCACCAACGCTGCCAGGATTCCCGGAAGCGCCACGCCCCACAGCAATCTTTTTTGAAGCGAGTCGTCGCCTGACGCCATCGGTGCCGCCGATCCAATGCGAATCTTTCTTGGCGTTGAAGCATGTTGTCAAACCGGCCGCGGTGCGGGCGCGGGCGAGCGTGGACTAGAATGCGTCCGATGCCGCCGCGGATTTACACCTCGAAGCTGATTCCAGTGCCGCACGGCTTCACCACGCGCGATGGAGGCGTATCCGAGGGGCCCTATCGGTCCTTGAACGTGAGTCTGAGCGTTGGTGATTCGCCCCAACGCGTCGCAGAAAACGTTCGCCTCATTGCTCGCGCCGCCGGAATTCCGCCCTCTCGGATACAGATGGCATCGCAGGTCCATGGCTCCCATGTCCTGGATGACGTTGTTCCCAATCCAGATTCTGAGCTCACCACCCTCTGTGGAGAAGCAGACGCGCTCTGGACGTCGTCGGTCGGGTCGGCAGTGGCGGTTCGAGTCGCTGATTGCGTTCCCCTGGTGCTGGTGGACCCGGATGGGCGCAGGGTCGCCGCGGTACACTCCGGCTGGCGGGGCACGGATCTCAGGATCGCGACGCGGGTGGTCAAGTCGCTGCAGTCGAAAGGCGCGGTCGCGGCGCGGTTGCTGGCGGCGATCGGCCCCTCGATCCGCGGCTGCTGTTATGCGGTGTCACCGGAGCTCGCGGCGCGATTCTCTGCGGCGTTCGGTTCGACCGTGGTTCGGATCGGCGGCGCTCGGCACTACCTCGACTTGTCCGCTGCCGTTCACGCGACGCTTCGCGAATCCGGTCTGCGCGATGAGCACATCGACATTGTTTCCGGCTGCACCTCCTGCGCCGCCGCGGATTTCTTTTCGCACCGGCGCGACGGGGGAACGACGGGCAGGCAGATGGGGTTTGTTGTGTGCAGTTTCTGATCGCGGCGCCGATGTGAGCGGATGTGCCGCCGAGAAAGGACCGTCGCGCGGCCATGCTTCCTTGACGCCCGCGAAATCCAATTCGTATCATTTTCGTCGCTTTCCCCGATGCAATTGTGTCTGCGGAGTGAGCAAATCATCCGACTCCTGCTCCCCACCGTCCCTATGCTCGCGCTGGTCTCGTGCGCTTCGGAGTCCGCCTCCCGGGCGGAGCTGTCATCGCAGCGGACGGAGCTCCAATCGCTGCGGGACGAAAACGCGCGATTGAAGCGCCGGATCGAGCAGCTTGAAAGCGTGCCGCCAGGCGATCTGCCGATCAGCGGATCCGCTGGCGCTGCGAACGATCCGCACGAGATTCCCTCGCTCACCGTGGTCAAGCTGAAGCCGAAATCGGATCCCGCTCCCAAGATCGCCGTCGCTATCGCTGTCGTCGAACCGGCTCCCGAGCAAGTGGAAGAAATCCTCGAATCGCCCTCGGACGCGCCCTCTCGCAACCAAGAAACAGGAAAGGCCAGCGATGCCGCGCTCGAGGCGGAGTTTGCCGCGGCGGTGGCGGCGTTGAAGACGGGGAATGTATCCGGTGGCATCGCTCGACTGCAGAGGTTTGCCGCTGAGAATCCGCGCCACTCCAAGGCCGACAATGCCCTCTACTTCGTCGGCCTCGGCTTGATGGCCGAGCACGACTTGGAGGGGGCGGCCGCGGCGTTCGAGAAGCTGCTCGGCGCGTATCCGGCGAGCGATCAAGTGCGCGATGCGATGCTCAAACTGGGCGAGTGCCGCGCTCGGCTGAAGAACTCTCGAGCGGCTCGGGCTCTCTATACCCAGGTGGTGAAGAAATACCCGGGAAGCACGGCGGCCAATGAGGCTAATCAGCGGCTCGCTTTGCTTCCACCTTAGGCTTTCGGAAAGGATTCGCTCGATGCGCGCGTGGATGGTGTCAATCTGCATGATGTTCGCAGCCGCCGAGACTGCGGCCCAAGCGCCGCAGCGACCGGCGACGCCGCCACAGAGACAGGTGCCACCAAAGCAGCAGGAAGAGCAGAAGGGGGACGAGCAGGACGCATCGGAGGACGAATCACAGGACGAGTCGCAGGAAATGCAGGACAGTGAGGTCAACGAGCGCTCTGTGAAACCGGCGAGCCCGGTTGCGCCGAAGGCGACCAAGCCGGGCCGGGGGGACTCAGTCGTCACGCCGGGCCAGGTGCACTCGGTCGTCAGGGGCGACACGCTTTGGGATCTTTCACAGACCTACCTGGGCAGCCCCTGGTACTGGCCGAAGGTCTGGTCCTACAACCCTCAGATCGCGAACCCGCACTGGATTTATCCGGGCAATAGAGTGCGATTTTATCCGGCGGGGGAAGAGGTTCCCTCGGAGGTGGATGCGGGGGCGGATCGCGCCGAACGGATGGGTGAGGACAACGACGAGGTGAGCTCACCCGATTCGATCAGCCTGGACCACGAATCCGAGGTCCGAGTATCGGGAAAGATCGGGTATCGCCCCAAGCGCGGAGTTCGTTTGGCGCATCAGGGCTTCCTCTCCTCGAAGCAGCTCGAGCAATCCGGCGTGATCGACTCCTCGTTCGCCGAGACCGTGATGCTTTCGTTCCCCGACACCGTTTACATCAAGTTCCCGAAGTCTACGTCGGCGAAGATCGGAGAACGGTACATTGTCTTCCGAACCGCGGCGGAGATCGTCCATCCCATCACCCACAAGAAAGTCGGATATCTGACTCACATCCTCGGAACGGTGCGCGTCACGAAAGCGTCCGGTGAATTCGTCAGCGCGCAACTCAATGCCGACACCTGGGACGAGGTACATCGCGGAGATCGAATCGGACCCGCCGGTGAGCAGCTCACCGAGGTCATCGAACGCCGGCCGAACGATCGCCAGCTCAAGGGGTACGTGATCGGCGTGCTGGTGCCCTATCTGACCGCGTTGGGAGAGCATCACGTGATCATCGTGGACCGGGGGCGCGGTGACGGGGTTGAGCCTGGCCAGACCTTCACCGTGATTCGCCAGCAGGATCCGCTGACCCCCGAGGCTTTTCTCAATCCCTCGCGAGGTCAGAACCTCCACCTTCCGGTCGAGGACGTCGGCACCTGCATGGCGATTGAAGTGAAGGATGTCGCCACCATGTGTCTGGTCACCCGATCGATTCGCGAGATCGTCCACGGCGACCGCGTGGAGATGAGGCCTGAAAGCTCGAACGAGCCGCGGGCCGCTCTGCCTTGATTCGCCGCCGCGATG
>Ga0126384_10000343_pt1 | contig 25133 bp, 19 predicted proteins | sample PanSoiMetPlot_36_FD_92543 | JGI IMG/M metagenome (GOLD analysis project Ga0126384, IMG submission 92543) | Tropical forest soil microbial communities from Panama - MetaG Plot_36 | ecosystem: Environmental > Terrestrial > Soil > Tropical forest > Bulk soil | place: Panama | collected 2016-02-17 | reverse complement strand
CGAACCGAGCCCGACGTAAATAATGGATGACGGTTCTATAGATATCTCACTCTCACTCCTCCGGAGTGAAAACAGCCCGAGTGAAAACAGCTTCTGATGGCAACGGATGTTTTAAGATTGATGATTGTGGCAGGTGAGCCGTCAGGTGATGCGCATGCCGCAGCGTTGGTGCGTGCGCTACAAAGCGCGGCCAATCAAAAGCAAATCGAGTTCTTCGGAGCTACCGGTCCCGCAATGCGCGCGGCTGGAGTCGAAACCATCGTGAACTCCGACGATCTGGCCATCATGGGGATCGTCGAGGTGGGCCGGGTCTTCCGAAAGTTCCTGCGCGCCTTTCGACAACTGAAACATGCAGCGCTGGACCGCAGTCCTGACGCCGTTATTCTCGTCGATTGGCCGGAGTTCAACCTGCGCCTGGCGAAAGCTCTGCACCGTCGCGGGCTACGCACCATCTACTACATCAGTCCCCAGGTGTGGGCCTGGCGCTCCTATCGTGTCCGGCAAATTCGGCGTGATGTTGATCTGCTCCTTTCAATTCTGCCGTTTGAATCGGAATGGTTTGACGGTCGCGGTATACCGCAAGTCGATTACGTCGGCCATCCGCTGTCAGGCGAAGTGCGCGCTCGCTACGATCGCGTAGAGTTTTGTCGCAGGAATGACCTGGATGACAGCCGACCGATCGTGGCTCTGCTACCCGGCAGTCGACACAAAGAACTCGTTCGTATCCTGCCGCCAATGCTCAAGTCAGCAGAACTCCTTGCGAAGCAGAATCCGCAGTTGCAGTTTGTGCTGGTGGTCGCACCCAGCCGTTCGGTTGAAGAGGCAAAAGAAGTAGTTACTCAAAGTGGAGTGGATCTGCCGCTGAGCCTTCGCATTGTCCATCACGAAACGCGAGAGGCTCTGGCAGCGGCGGATGCGGCTGCAATCGCGAGCGGCACTGCAACGCTTGAAGCTGCGCTCCTCAATACTCCAATGGTGATTGTGTACAAGGAGTCCGCAATCAATTGGCATGTGTTAGGCAGCATGATTACCGCCGATCACTATGGGCTCGTGAATCTGATAGCAGGCGAGCGGCTGGTGACCGAGCTCATGCAAAACGAACTGACTGGCGAGCGGTTGGCAGACGAACTGAATAAACTGCTTAACGAGGAACAGAACAAAGTGATGCGGGCGAGGCTTCAGGAAATTGCGCGCCAGTTGGGTGAGGGTGGCGCGTCGCAAAGGGCTGCTGAGAAAATCCTGTCTTTATTCTGAACCCCGGCCAGAAAACTTTTCTTCCAGCGCCTGTAACTGTTCGCGCAGTTCGCGCAGTTCCTCACGCATTTGTGGAAGGCGACCAAAGTGCGCGTTCAAGCGCTTGTATTCATCCAGTGGCTGAATCGGAATTCCCCACCACACTCCGGGCCGTACAATCTTTCCGGGTAAGACACCCGCTTTCGATCCAATAACGGCTCCGCTTTGGACGCGGATGTGATCTCCAAATCCGACCTGGCCTCCGATTACACAGTCATCTTCAATGGTGACACTGCCTGAGATGCCGGTCTGGGCCGCGATGACAACGCGCTCTCCAATGTCGCAGTTGTGTCCTACATGCACCAGATTATCGAGCTTGGTGCCGCGGCCGATGCGCGTGCGCCCGAGAGCTCCGCGATCTACGCACGTATAAGCCCCCATCTCGACATCGTCCTCGATAAGCACCGTGCCAATCTGAGGAAACTTGTGATAGCTCATATCGTCGCGCACGTAACCAAATCCATCGGCGCCAATACAAACGCCCGCGTGAAGGATGACCCGGTCGCCGATGGTCACACCGTCGTAAAGAACCACATTCGGATGCAACATACAGTTGGCGCCGACGGTTGCGTTAGCGCCCACGATCACTCCGGCTTCGATCTGACTCCCGCTGCCGACAAGGGCGTTTTCGCCGATGACGACGTGTGGGCCAATGTGAACGTTCAATGCTATTGAGGCTGAGTCGGCTAGTGTGGCAGATGAATGAATCGTGGGTTCTCGCTTGCGAGGCGGGTGCAGGAGCTCGGCGATCAAAGCAAAGGCGAGCTTTGGACGCTTAACCTCAATCCGACAAGGCACCGACAGCGATGCGCCTACTGGGGCGATTACGCAGGATGCTTTGCTGGCGTTGGCAGCCGGAAAGAACTTCTCATCTTCGACGTAGCTGATTTCGCCTTCTCGGGCCGACTCAAGACTCGCCACGCGATGGATCTCAACGCTGCCATCGCCGCTGACTGTTCCACCTACATGCGCGGCTAAATCGGCAGCAGTGATGGTTCTTGATTCGGACATATGATCCATTTGCATGAGGAGGCGCAGCCCCCAAGTTTTTGAAGGCCTTTACCCGGTAAGGCGGAGCCTTACCCCAGTGTGTGCGGCGGCAGAGCCGCAAGAGCAGGTCTACTCAACGATGTCTCTGCTTCCGGCCCGCGTAAATCCTCGCTTCGATGTACGAATGAAGTTTACCAAATGCGCCACATTCTCATCGTCGGACTTCTCCATCTGCAACAGCGCATCTTCAAGCGGCGCGCCTGATCTGAACAACAGCCGGTAAGCATCTTTCAATGCCGACCGGCTCGCCTGCGAAAAGCCTCCACGCCGCAAGCCGACCGAATTCAAGCCACGAACGCGCGGTGGATTTCCGTCTACAAGAAAAAACGGCAACACGTCCTGCACGATCTTCGACTTTCCACCCACTATCGCGTAACGGCCAAAGCGCACGAACTGGTGCGCGCCAACATTGTTGGAAAGAAAGACGTGATCCTCAACTTCGATGTGGCCGGCCAGAGCGGCGCCATTCGTAAGGATATTATCGTCGCCAACCACGCAGTTGTGCGCGATGTGTACACCCACCATCAGAAAATTTCGCGAGCCGACGCGAGTTGCCTGGCCTTCGCCACAGGCTCGATGCAACGTGCAAAACTCGCGAATCAAGTTGTCGTCGCCGATGACGAGATTGCTGGGCTCGCCCTTGAACTTCACATCCTGCGGCTCGCCCCCGAGCACCGCATGCTCAAACACCCGATTGCAAGCGCCCATCTTCGTCCCGCTCTTTATCACAGCATGCGCACCGATCTCGCAGCTGTCTCCGATTTCAACGTTGTCTTCAATTACGGCGTAAGGACCAATTCTAATTTCGGCGCCAACAACAGCCCGAGAGCTTATGTGGGATGTGGGGTCGATACGCTTAGCGGAATTCATCGCGCGCGGATCGTACCTGCTGGCCGTCGTGGCTGCAACCAAGGCCGATCTGCTGCGAATAGGAAAGGGATACGAGTCAGTCTGCCTCTGATGGAAGAGATACAGCTACCGAACCGGAGCCAGGTCAGCAGACCGATCTCAAACTTGGATCAGTCCTCTGCGAGTTGCAGATTCGAAGAGATGGTCTTGCTCGAGTAGGGTGAGAAACGATTGTCAAAAATCACTACGTATCGTCCGGACCGTAAGCGAAGCTCAACTTGGCCGCCGCCAACACGGCCCGAGTCGTAGTAACTATGACCGCCTTTTCCATTTCTGAAGGCTTCGAAATCTTGTTCGTCGATCACTAGCACGTTTATTTCGCCACCCTGTGTACGAAACTGGCCGAAGACACGGGCTGAGCGTGAGACTTCGAAACTCCATGATTGATAAGAACCCGCACCCACGCCGAAGTTTTCGGGCGTCAGAGGCCCGCCAAGGACAACCGGGATCACTGAGATCAACAGCACGACCGCAGATAGGACTCGACGCCTTCTCATCATATGAATGCTCCAATGAACCTTTGGGCCGCTCATCTCTTTGGCGATGGTTTTTCGAGCTGGTCGAGCACTTTTGCCAACTCATCAGCCCTGGCCGTCTGATTCACCTCGCGATATATGGCAATCAATGTTCTTAAGGCGGCGATTTGGGCATTACGATCACCAGACCTTGCTCGGATTTGATAAGCCTGCTCATAGTAGATGATTGCTGTTGCTTTGTCCCCAGCTTCTGAATAGCTGGCTGCAATCGCAGCAAGCGCGGAAGCTTCTCCGGCAGTGTTTGTGGGCCGGTAGGACTCGACTACATCGCGAAAATAGTCGGCCGCGCCCTTTTGATCGTTTCGGGCGAAGTATAGCCTGGCAATCTTCCTAAGAACGTCGAATTGGTAATAGTAGTTCGTCTTCTGGTACGACTTGTGCGCTTTCTGGTAATAGGATATGGCCTTCAAGCTATTGCCTAAATCGCCGTAGGATTGAGCAACGATTTCAAGCGCCGATCCCTCGTTGTAATTATCTTTGGCGACCTGGTAATAGCTGAGAGCGTTGTTGAAAAACCTGTCAGCGGCGGCTTCTTGCTCGTCCCTCCTCAGTTCGGTAATGATTTTGGCGCCAGCTTGGATCACTTCATTGACACGAAAGTTACCAGTGACAGTTTCATTGGCACTCCTCTTCTGTGAAAGGACCAACACATCACTGTAGGAATCCAGCGCCAGTTTCTTTTCTCCCAGCTCGCCATAGTATTTCGCTATCGTGATCAGGTTACTCACTACCTCAGTTACTGACGACTTCAAAGCGTCGGGATCAAGTTCGAGGTAGGCTGTCCGTGCCTGACTGAAAGAGCTCAGGATCTTTTGCCGGTTCGCGTAATCGTGAAGACTGTTGTACACCTCCCCAATTCGAAGGAAAGCGTTGCCCTCTTCTTTCCGTTTGCCTGCCTGTTGCCATACCTGCGCTTCACGTTCGTAATAGATAATGGAGGCCGATTGGTCATTTAGTTTGCTTAATGTCTCTCCGATCGAATGAAGCACGGATGCCTTGGTCGCAAGGTTGTCCCCATATTCATTTGCAACACTGTCATAGTAAGCCTGCAGCTTAGGCAGGCTCTGGGGATCACTCTTGTCGTAAAGGCTGCCAATATTAGTAAGCATTTCGGTCTCTCTCTTGACCAGGGCTGCCTTTTTACCATCGTCTTGTTCAGCTATCTCCGCGGCCCGAAAGGCTTTTCGAGCCTTCACGAAATTGTCGAAACCTTTGTCTTTTTCCCCTAACCGGACGTAGAGATTGCCTAGATCGGAGTAATTGTCCGCCGCTTTTTGCGACTTGCCTAGTTTCTCGTACATACTCGCAGCTTGCTCGTAATATGGAATAGCCTTCCTGGTATCCTCGGCTCCGTGCCCCTCCTTGCTGTAAACATCGCCAATCTTGACCTGCATTAGCGCTTCTCGTCCTGCCAACTCCGTTCTGTCAAAAGGCCTGGGCGAGCGTTCTTTTGCATAACCGAACGCCTGACGGGCGCGATCAAAAGCTGCAATCGCCTCCGATTGTTGCGACTGCCCGGGTTTAGTCTCGGTCAAAAACATCCCCACTCGGGCCTGCAAGCTCCCTTCTTCGTTGCGTAAACCAGCAGCTCGATAGTCGTCACTTGCCTTGTCGTAGAACTCAATGATTTTGGTGAGCGTTTTTTCCTCGTCCTCTTTTACGAAAGCAGTTGTCCTCAACGCCTTCGTAAAATAAACATCACCTATTCTTTGGTGAATCGAGCCCCTCCGTTTAAGATCCGGCACTGACTGGCGGTCGTTGGCTTTGATAGCGTCTTTAAAGTATTTGACTGCGTCCTCCCGATTTTTGTTTGTCTCTTGCAGGTTTGTGGAGTCCTCGCCCCCCAAGTAAAGACTCTTTAGAACCGTTTTATCGATTTCGGATTCCTCTATCTCGCCCAGCGTCGCATCAAAGAAAACTCGAATCGCGTCGGAAGACAAGGTGCCTGACTTTGTTGCATAGCTTTCCGCGATGTTAAGCAATGCGTAGGATTCTCCAGACGCGTTGTTCTGGCTCTTGGAGAGGTCGAGAGCCGCACCGAAGTAATTAATGGCGTCTTCCATGTTACCGGCTCTTGTCTCATCGAAACCTTGTAGATCCAGATTGATTATCTTCGCTTGTTCCTCAATCTGCTTGGCTCTAGATTTGGCGAGCTGACTCTGGCTCTCTGCACTGTGTTGGGCCCGTACTGCCTCTTTCTTGGCCTCGAGCGCTTCGCCCTCGCTCTTCTGGGCTTTTAGTAGGCTTGCCGTGGCTACCCCGGCTTGTATATCGGCTCTTCGTTTCGCCGCTTCGGCCTCTAGCCGTGCTCGCACGGCTCGTTCTTCGCTGCCTTTAGCGTCCAGCTCGCTTTTCTTTGCCCGTTCGGTTTGATTGACGGCCTCAGCTAACGCGCCGCTGGCTCTGCGCCATTGCTTGACGGCAAAAACGGTGACACCTGCGAGCATCAACAGCAGGAAAATCAGAACGCTTAGCGCAATGCGAAGACGGCGCTGTCGCTCCAACAAGAAGCGTTCCGCCACCTGGGCTCGCTCCTGGACCAATTGTTGCTCCTGCACGTAGCGGGCGCGCCATTCCAGAATCGCTGGACCCAGCACGTCATGAAATAGTTCATAACGTCCGGACTGACCGGGCACGGTGACTTTTCGCAGAATGCGCATTTCCTTTCCGGCGCTCAACAGAGTCAACACGTCACGTACCTGGTTTTCACGCTGGTTGGCAAATCCGGCGAGCGTTGCGGGATCGAGAGCAATCTTGGATCCCTTTGGCGTCACCAGGAAACGCAGCACGGAAGCTGCGACCTCACGCTCAGAATCGCTCAATTGCTCCATCACTTTGTCCAGATGTGCGCGCGCTATCGCTTTGGCCCCTCCGAGTCCCTGAAACGTGCTCAAGCGCAAGCTCGTTGAGCCGTGTGCTCGTTCTTCGTTCCAGAGGCGCACTAACACCAGTTGAAGAAACGGCGTTTCGATCTTGGATTCGTATTGAACATGCTGCGCTCCTGAGCTGGTAACGGGTTGCCCATCGTCGCTTTCAGCAAATGGTCTCGGTCTTACCTGGTTGATGATCTCGTCTACGAGCGGGTCTTCGATGAACATCTGCTCGGCGTGCTTTGTGTTATACACAGCCAAAGGCTTCCGGATGGCGTTGGTAGCCTCAGTCCGATCGAGATGGTCCAGCCGAAGAAGATTGCTCAACAGAGTTGGAATCCGCGGTCGAAAACGATCAAGCTTGCTCAGCTCCTCTTCGCGCATTGCCAGCATGAAGTTGACGCCCGAGTCATGTTGATTGACGGCCCGCGCGAATTCCGCGTCAAAGCCTTCAGCCTTGGTAGTCGGGGCATGGTAGAGAAAGTATTCCTCAAACTGATCGAAGATTATGAGAATGCGGCGGCGGAATGCCCGGGAACAAGCGGTGAGCAGATCGTCGAACGCCAGCCTGTCGAGCGTGGGCACGGTTTTCATCTCTAGAACCCTGGCCACTTCCTTCAAGACATCTTCCTCGCTCAGGTGCGTATTCTCGCAAACCGCTTTGAGCACCTCGGCTTTCAGGGCCAGGTCAAAGCCCTCACCCTGCCAACGACCAAACAGTGTCACCACCAATTTCGGATTCTGGCGTAATTGAGGTATCGCGCCTGCCTGGAGAACGGAACTTTTGCCCACACCGCTGTTGCCGTAAAGGATCGTCAAAGGCGCCGCGAAGAGGTTGGAGGCAATCGTTTCACCGTCGCGTTCACGCCCAAAGAAGTAATCTTGATCTTCTTCTGTATAAGGTTGCAGCCCTTTGTAAGGACAGCCATTGGAGACCTCAGTAGCCATCTCACAACCTCCGATCCGAGAGTTTGCGGAGTTCGTCTACAAACTCGTTTATGTCCATGTTGTAGATGTTGACGTTCCTCTTCTTCCACAGCATTCTTTCTAAAACTGATGGTTGATACTGAATGGCCCAGGAGGGATCGTCATCCGATTCGGAGTTGCTGTAATCCTGTACCTGGAGGACAGCCTTCAGATTCTTCAGGACGACACGCAGGTTCCAGTCGCGCAAGCCATACCCGAGGAAGAGAAACTGGCGACCACTAAAATAGGCCATGAACTGCGCGGGTACGGCGGCCTGCAAGGTCATGCGGTGGAGGAAATCAATGTAATCCTCCTCAGTGATCACGTAACTGTCATCGCGATAGGGTTTGTCGTCATTAATTACATCCTGAACACCGTTGCGCTTAAGCCAGGAACGCACGACTGTGCCGTGCATCTTATAGATCACGGTCGTTTCTCTAAGGCGCTCAGTCATAGGTAATTTGTTGGGCGCCTCAGCTTCAGGTTCGCACGCTCCGTGCTTCCACCACAAAACCGCCCCGGCCATGTCCTTGCGATCCGTTGGATGGACCACTAGATCGTACGGACGACCCTTTGCCTCAAAGGCTTTTTCAGTCAGATCGTCATAGTTAGTTGTGACGATCAAAAGTGGTCGCGCAATATCAGCCAGGTACTCGTGAATCTTGCAGGGTGCATAGTCCTTGTTGAAGGTCATATGCAGCATCTCGCGAAGACTGCGGCGCCCGCTGTTGTCCACATAAAATGAGGCTACTTTAGCCAGGTCATTGAGGTCATGTTCGGTTTCGGCGGGGAAATGCGCCTCGCTGGCAAGAACGCGAGAGAGTTCCGAGCCACTCGGCAATCTAGTGGCAGGTTGGCCTCCGTCACAAAGTGCCTGCAACGCGCCAATATTTACGCCGGCTCCCAGAAATGGCACGACGCGACCACTATTCAAAGCCCGCGCAATCGTGGCAAATGGCGGGTCTATTTCGGCGTTCAATCGAGGATCCATACTGCTCCTTTAACCCCTGATTGTTATCGGGAGTTCACCTTACCTGGGCAAGGACCCAATGGAAGGTAGGTTTTCGGTGTGGATTGAAAAGATCAATTAAGGATTAATGAAAACATGGCAGTTGATAAGACTCCGAGCGCGAAATCATTTCGCGGTTGGGTCAAGGCTGCTGGACGGAACCAGTCAACACTCGGGATGAGAGGAAACCAGCAGGTATATTAAGTGCGGGAATGATAATTGAAACTCGCCGGTCTGAAAAGCAGAATTCGACCCGACGAGGCTGGAAAATACGCCCCAAGGGTCGGATTATCCCCATAAAGCACCTCCCAAATAATATGCCGGTATTGAGGTAAAGATTTCAGACCAGGAGTGCGAGATTGTGTGATTTAGTCCAAATACCTCTCGCGCTCTTCGTGGGTGAGTTGGCGGGTGACGCGAGTAGAGGCAAGTTTCAGCAGCTCGTCCGTAGAGAGATTATCGAGGTCCTTCTTGTCCAGTCGTTCGGTGCGCCAGATGCGGGCGGTGTGATCTTCACTTCCGGTGACGACGAACTTGCCGTCGCGACTGAAGTCTACACAAAAGACAATGTTTGTGTGCCCGCGCAGCTCGCTGGTCTGATCCGCTTTGTCTTCCGGCTTGCCTGAGACGCCCCATGGCCACAAGCGCGCGACGCCATCATCGCCCGCGGTCGCAATTATCCTACCGTTCGGACTGAAACTAACGCCTCGCACCGTGTTGGGCAGAAGATTCAACACCGCCAACGGCCGCGTTAACCTTTCCGGAATTGACCAGGCCCAGACTGCCACTGTCTTGTCATCGCTGCCTGTCACTGCCAGGTCTCCGTTCGGATTGAACACGGCATCATAGACAGCGTCACGATGAAAGCTCAGCTTCAGCGGGTTAGTGAGACTCATCTCTTTCTTCCACTCCCAGACCCATGCCGTCTGAGTCTTGCCCGCAATAATTATGCGTTCACCGTCCGGGCTAAACGCGGCTTTGAAAACATGTATGCCCCTGGTGCGAGCAGCTACGACAGTGGGACTAGCCACTACAGTGGGACTCGGACTTGAGTTGGTCGGAGGAACAGTGGCCGGATAGGCGGCCAACGGACTTGGAGTGGGAGACGGAGATGGCGCAAATGAGGCACCGAGAATCAACTCCTTCTTGCGGTCGTTGCCACGTTTCCATTCCCATACTGAAACCTTGCCGCCGGGGCCGCCAGTCGCGAGATACTCGCCGTCAGGACTGAAGGCTGCCGTCCAAACCTCCTTACCATCTGCAATCGTTTGCACCAGGCGAGGCGTTTTCGATTGCCAGTTTTCCCAAACGCGAGCGTAGCCATCGAGACAAGCGGTAACGAGGTAGCGCCCGTCGCGACTGAACTGGGCGCCATTAACTTCGTGCTCGTGCATTAGCACGTTCACCGCTTTACCCGTAGCACTCTCCCAGATCACTGCGCTTCGGTCCCAGCTGGCCGTCACCACGTATTTACCATCGGGACTAAAAGCCACGCCGCGGACGGCCTCTGTGTGTGTGCCCTGCAGCACCGCGCTGACTCGTGATTCGATCAGTGCTTCTTTCAGTGCAGCGATGGATTGGGTTGTGCGTTTCTCTTTGGCTGATTCAATCGCCAACAGCAGGCTCAATTCCGGATCAGTCTTGTTTTGCGATCGTGCATAAGCTGCCAGCTCACGCGCGCGCGCCACCAATCTGCCCTGATGAGCTTTTATTCCCAGGTAGATGATCACAACTCCAACCAGCAACAACCCAATGATGATCAAGCGCGCGTACTTGGTGCGCTTTTGCTGCTTTGCAAGCAGAGTAGCAGCCTTCTCTCGTTCGGCTTGCAGTCGTTGCTCCTGCACATAGCGCGCTCGCCAGTCAAGAATTGCATTGGCAAGAACATCATGAAAGATTTCGTAGCGCGAGGGCTGGTTCGGCGCCTGGACCGTTTTCAGAATGCGCATGTCCGGCGCGCTAAGACGATTCAAAATGTTCTGAACGTCTGCTTCGGGAAGATCGCTCCAGGAAGCGAGCGCGCCTGCCTCCTGCGCAATCTTGGTGCCCGCCGGCGTAACCAAATAGCGCATAACATTGGCTGCGCTACTGCGCTCAGCCGGGCTCAGTTTTGCCATCGTCGTATCGAGGTGAGTCAAAGCGATATTCGCAGCACGGCCCAGGTTGGTGAAGGTCTCGAGCCGCATCACGTGCGAACCCTGCTTTGTCTCTTCTTCCCAAAGACGGATGAGCACTACCTGCAGGAACGGAGTTTCGATTGGCACGGATTGAGAATTTTGAGTCAACTGCCCCTGGCCGAGCCGGCCCGATCGAACCCTTTCGGTGCTCAGGTCCTCCAAAACCGCTTCGACTAATCCATCCTCAATTGTCATCTGGTCCTGCGGAAAGTCCAGGTTGTATTGGACCAGAGGTCTCGTAATTGCTTCGCGAGCCGACTCAACATCGAGATGATTGAGTCGCAACATATTGTTGAGGAGGGTTGGTATCCGGCCTTGAAAGCGATCGAGCTTACTGAGGCCGTCTTCACGCATCGAGAGCATGAAGTTCACGACGATGTCGCGGCTGTTGACAGCGCGTGAGAAGGCTGACTCGAAGGGCTCGCAGGCTGGGCCAGCCGGATGATACATAAAGTATTCTTCGAACTGGTCCCAAATGAGGAACAGCGGAAGATCGAGCTCACGCTGCGTCTGAGCCAGGAATTCATCGAGCGGTAACTCCGGGTCAACTTTGGATACACCCGATTGTTTCGCAATCGCGCTCTTCAACTGAGGGAGAAAGTCTTCTTCCTGCCAGCTGTTGAAGATCACCACGGCGGCGTCGGGTGGTTCCTGTCGCAACCGAGGCACAACGCCTGCCAACAATACCGAACTCTTACCCACACCGCTGGCGCCGTAAAAGATCGTCACCGAGGCCGCATAGAGATTGGAAATAATGATTCCCTGGTCGCGAGTGCGACCAAAGAAGTACCGCCGATCTGCTTCGGTGTAAGGTTGCAGACCTTTGTAAGGTCCGAAGTGATTGGCAGGGGGAGTGGACATTTATTGACGGTACCTGATCGACATCTAGCCGCGCGCGCGAAGCTGTCTAGTAAACTCGTTGATGTCAACATCGTAAATGTTCACGTTGCGCTTGTCCCACAGCCTCTTCTCCACCGCGGAAGGACGATATTGAATAGCCCACGATTTCTTCGCGTGCAGGTTGTTGAGGATCACCCGCAGATTCCAATCGTTCAATCCGTAGCCCATGAACAGGAAGCGGTGGGTGCGGAAGTGTGCCATGAACTGCGCCGGTACCGCCGTCTGTCCAATCATGCGTGTCAGGAACTCGATGTAATCATCTTCAGTGATGACATAGTCATTCATTTGATGCTGGATCCGGTCAACCGAACCGTGCATCTTGTAAATCACCGTGGTTGCTGCCAAATCAATCTGAAGTGAGTTCGGCGGAACATAGATCGGTTCCGTAGCCTGATGCTTCCACCAAATTACTGAACCTGCCCGCGCCGGGTCGGTCGGATGAACTACCAAATCGAATGCACGCTTCGCGCGTATGAAGGCCTGCTCAGTGAGGTCATCGTAGTTAGTTGTCACAATCAACACGTGTTTGTCGGCCGGAATGTCATTCGCCAGGTAATTATGAATCTCGCAGGGCTCGTAATCGCGATCGAAGATTGGCAGCAGGCCATCGCTCAGTCCCGCGCGATCTACCACTTCGACAAAATATGACGCGACCTTAGCCAGATCTTCTTCGTCCTTTTCGGGAAACTCGCACTGCTCAATCAGGTAGCTGGAGAGGTCTCTTCCGCTCGGAAGAAAGTTAGCGACCTGGAAGGCCCATTGGGCATTAGGCGGCTGTCGCGTCCCGAAGTTAACGCCCGCACCAAGAAACGGTACGATCTCGCCTGACTTCAATTGATTGGCAATGATTTTGTAAGGAGGGTCTTCTCGATCGCCCATATTAAAAAACTCCTGAGAAACGTCCCGCGTGGCTTATACGCTGGCAGGAACATTGGTGTCAATGCAATTGAGGATTGTGGATTGCGGATTGCGGAATTGCCGATTGCGGATTGTTGATTGCAGATTGCTGATGGTTAATCCGCTCATAGAAAGGTGCCAAAACTCTCAATACATGGAGTCCAAACTGCTTTAGGAGGCAATCCTCAATCCGCATTCAGCAATCCGCAATCGATGCGTTTGGCCCTTGCCTTAAGCGGGGCCAGAACACTATCATGGGCAGCGCCGCCAGCGGTTCCTGGGTTCAGGTGTGCGCAGCGGCATCACTTTGGGCCAGGGCGCCCCAGCAAATTAGCCTGCGTTTCGACGATTGAGTTGCGCGCAAGCTAAGCATCAGGAGAAGAGATCATTGTTTAGCGACCAGTTTCGCCGCGGCGAGTCCGAAAACGGCCGACTTAAGGGGGTGAAGAGCTCCAAGTTCGTTTCCGACCTGTCCGACCTCGCGTGGAAAGCTTTTCAATCGGTCAACACCCGACTTCCGGAAGGTGAAGCCATTCGCCCAGAATGGGCTCCCGGTCCTTTGCTCAAATCTTACGAACGTACTTCGCCACCACTCGGCTTCCCACGCGAAACTGACAGCCTTTGCCCTCGCTGCGTAAAAGAAGTTCGCGACGCGGTTATCACGGGCCAGACTCCGCTCGAGCTGTTGATGAATGAACATCCGGGCGAGATCAAGGCGCAGATTGTCGAAGAGAACGGACAGGTCGTGATGCGCAAGTCCTGTCCGAAACACGGTGAGTTCGTCGACGTGATGGCGACGGATCCTGACTTTCTCAGGCGGATTGAGTCGCTGTTCTTTGGACGCGACTTTCGTGCTGCCGAGGACGCGCAGATTCACCGGCACGGAACTTCGAACATTAAGTTTGGCCGCGGTGCCGTGCTCACCGTGGACCTGACGAACCGCTGCAACATGATGTGCAACCCGTGCTTCATGGACGCAAACCAGGTCGGTTATGTGCACGAGCCCACCTTCGAAGATACGAAAGCAATTCTCGATCGAGCGGTCTCGTTCAAACCCAGGCGCCAAATCATCATTCTGTTTTCCGGTGGTGAACCGACGCTGTCGCCTTACTACCTGGAAGCCGTAGCCTACGCGAAAAAGATCGGTTTCTATCGCATCCTGGCGGCCACTAACGGAATCCGCTTTGCCGAAGACATTGAGTTCTGCAAAGCAGCCAAGGCTGCGGGTCAGCACGGCGTGTACCTGCAATTCGACGGAGTCAGCGAGGAGAAGAACAAACACCGCGGCGTCGGCAATTTGTTTGACGTCAAGCTGCGCGCGATTGAAAACCTCGCGAGCGTCGGCATCAAGGTTACGCTGGTAACCACGATCGTCAACACCATTAATAACGATGGCATCGGCCAAATCGTCGAGTTCGCCGCAAAAAATATTGACAAGGTTCAGACGATTGCTTTCCAACCAGTTTCATTTACAGGTCGCGATGAAGACGTTCCCGACCGAGTGCGAATCAAGCAGCGTTACACGCTGGCCGGCATGACGCATGACTTGAAGGACCAGCTTGATGGCCGGCTGCAGCCGTTGCGCGACTGGTTTCCACTTTCGTCCTATTCCGCATTTACCAGCGTGATGGACATGCTGCAAGGCGCCGATGCGCCCTGGGGTTGGTCTTCCTGCAATTGCCATCCGAACTGCGGCATCTTCACCTTGATTGTAGTGAACAAGAGGACCGGCGAATTCAAATCGCTGTTTGATTTCTTCAACTACGAGCAGTTCATGAAGGACGTGGCTGTTATTACAGATTCGGCAAGGGGCAAAAAGCTTTCGTACGCGCAATTGGGAATGGCCATCATGCGCAACTTCAACGCCGAGCGCGCCCCGGAAGGTTTCCCAATTTCGCAGATACTGAATCTGTTCAAGCCTTCGTCAACCAACTCGAGCTCGGATCGCAATGACCGCATGAAGACCAAGTCGGTTGACGATCCGAACGATATCTGGCGAGTCCTTTGCGTCGAGGGCATGTGGTTCCAGGATCTTTTCAACTATGATTTCCGGCGCACCGAAATGTGCGTTATTCCTTACGGCACTCAGGAAGGCGAGATTAGCTTCTGCGCTTACAACACAGGCGTCGGTTGGCGGCAAATCATCGAGAACATGCACAAGACTGCTAGTCTCTCAGAGTGGTACCAGGAGCATGAACGCCACGCAGTCTACGCCGCCGGACACAACGTGCCGGGCATTTCCAGAAAGCACACGTTGAGTCTACCAATCGTCCAGGCTGTCCTTGCCGAAGACGCAGACGAGCAACCCGTCACCGTCTCGCCATATCTGGTTGAAGAAGAACACAGCGTGCGCGTTTAGTTCGAGTCCGTTCTAATTCATCCGCGGCTGCTCTTCCGCTCGCAATATCCATTCAGGGTGCTCTAACTGCGCGTCGAAAGGAATCTGACCATGACGCGTGTCCAGTCTTCTCCTGCGAACGTGATCGATAGTCGCAGCCGGCAATCACACTGTGTTTTTGTGAGTGGCGATGCTATGTCAAATCCAAAGCAAGTAAACTCGCGCTTCGGGTTCAGCAGAGCGGTCTTTTGGGAGTCGGAACGGTTGAAGTGATCACTCGCCGGGGTCGGAGGCGGGCACGCGCACCGGTTTTTGAATCTCACGCAAATCAGCAACAGTTTTCGCCAAACGCCGCGCTAGTTCCTCGATCGTCTCAGCACGCTTGCGGGCGGGCTCATTCAGTTCTTCACGCAGCAGTAGTTGCGCCTGTCCAAGGATCGCGGTAAGGGGATTATTAATTTCGTGCCGCACTCGCGAGACCTGATCAGAGATCTCGTCAATTCTATTCTCGTACTCCGCAATCTTAGTTCGCAGGCGTTTGTTCTCGTCGCTGGGGATCGGCTTTTCTTGGCTCATCTGATGCTTCCGCTGCTGAAGAAAGCTCCGCTATCTCGGGTCTGATTTCATGAGCGGGCCGCTAACTTCGCAGGTGGGGTGATACCGTATTGTGCCTGAAACAATTTGCGGCATGCAATAAAATTCGCAACACATGATGCAGAGGTGACAGAAAGTGTCAGTTAGTGTTGTGATCCGCTGGAGTTGAAGCTTATTCTTTGCGCCTTTGCATCCTTTCCGGCTCGGCGTGTGCTCGGGCACAGTTGAAAGGCTGTCACGCAAAGCCGCAAAGGGTGCAAAGGCGCAAAGAAGGACCGTGCGGTTGACAACTATCGGGCCAAAATTTTAGAGTGACTGTCCTTGCTGGGAGGTCGTCCAATGGTAGGACTCCAGACTCTGGATCTGGCTATCGGGGTTCGAGTCCCTGCCTCCCAGCCAAGTTTTTACCGATCCCTGGTCGTAATCATCTCTCGGCTACCTTTCATATTTTGCGGCGCCTTTTTTGCGCATTCTTATAACTTCATCCGCTAGGTCTGGGCATTTCGTAAAACAGCGTGTCGCTTCAGTCAATCTCAAGGGCAAGCGCTGATTGACGCAACGAACGCCACCGTTAACCTAGTAGTAAAGAGACAGGCCGAGCAGCCTGGCTGTAAAACTGCTTTGCCGCTCGGCTAGAAGCGCTAATCATCTATCAAAAGGAGAACCCCCGATGTTACGAATCCGAACTTCAACAACTCGTTTGGCCGTGACAGTTCTTTCCATTCTTATCCTCGTGACGTTCCTTGTCACTTTAACCAACGATTCTGTTTATTCAGCACCATCAACTCCTAAGACAATCTCGATCGCCGAAGCGCGCAGCTTACCTCTGGGAACTGTGGTAACCATTGACGGCTCCGTCACAGTGTTTTCCGGCGCATTCAGTTCGAATACGTTTGATCAAGGCTTCGCAATTCAAGATCGCACCGGCGGCATCTATGTGAGCGTTCCTGACAATCTTGGGCTTGCGGAACGGCAACAAGTTCGCGTGACTGGTACACTTGCGAATACCGTCTTGCCCGGACTGCTCGTGCTGGTCGATGTAACTGAGATCAAGTCTCTTGGAAGCGGGCCGAAAGTGCCGGCTCTTCCGGTCGCAACTGGCGACGTTGGCGAAGCAACGGAAGGCACGATTGTCAGGATCACGGGGACCATCACGCAACCCATCGTGAATGATCTGCCATTCGGATTCATGATCTTTATAAATGATGGGTCTGGTGAAGTCCATTCGTTCGTCTGCGCCTCGACGGGCATAGATGTCTCCGGCTTGAGTCCCGGTCAAACGATCGAGGTGACAGGCTTCAGCGGGCAGTTTTCCCGTGCCTTTGAAGTCGATCCCCGCACACAAAACGATATTCGGATTTTGCCGTAACTGCAGCGCGGCGATTCCATAACTTTCGGCGAGCGTGAGCTTCCAGTTTGCACTCTAGGTACTGTGAGGCTCGTTTCAAACTCACAAATCGCTGATAATTGGACAGCTGAGATGGCGAGGATTTTTGCTGAACTTGCAGCAAGTAATTGCTTCCAGTAGCGGCAAGTAGTTGCTGCAAGTTACAGCCTTAATATCTTGTTGTGCTCTCACACACAGAACTCCTATACAATGAAGCGCTAATCGCATGAATCCCTTGTCTTCCGCCCTGACGGTGCTGACGGCGATGATTACGCCGGCCGTGCTTATCTCTGCGTGTGGCAGCATGATTCTGTCCACGTCCACGCGTCTCGGGCGAGTGACCGATCGCGTGCGAGCTCTGTCAGAGCGGCTTGAAGATATGTCATATCAGGCAGAGCTGTCTGAGCTGATGAAGGAAAGGCAGAAGGTGATTTTTGAGCAATTGGACATGCTGACCAGTCGCGCGCGCCTCTTACAAAGGTGCATGGTCACATTCTATTTGTCACTGGGCGCGTTTGTAGCTACCAGCGTCGCTATCGGCTTAGTTGCCGCACTCCAGTCGCCGCGCTATACACTGGCCCCGATCATATGCGGTTTGATTGGAGCGCTGTTTCTTTTCTACGGTAGTATTCTGCTGATCTTTGAGGCTCGGCTGGCGCTTAGAACGATTCACAACGAAATGGACTACGTGTGGGGCCTTTCAAAGAAGATTGCGCCCGCAGAAATTGTAGAAAGACACAAGACGCACTTCGTCCACTTCCGTCGGCATAGTTAATTTAGGTGCCTTGGTCCCTTTAGTCCCTTTTCTCGGCAGATGAGCGCACAACCACTAAAACCATCCTACCTTTCGCTGTGGCGGTCGGGTGAGTTGGTGCGTCGTGTCGAAGCGCTTGAGGCGCTGCTTGAAAGCTGCACGGTATGTCCCCGCGATTGCCTGAATAACAGGCTCAAGGATGAGATCGCGGCGTGTTATTCGGGGCGTTTGCCGATCGTCTCGTCGTACACATCTCACTTTGGCGAAGAGCCGCCCCTGGTAGGCACCCGAGGCGCAGGAAACATTTTCTTCGGCAATTGCAACCTGCGCTGCGTTTACTGTCAGAACTATCAAATCTCACAAACTCACAAAGAACAAATCAAGAACCAAATTACGCACGAACGCCTCAGCGAAATCATGCTCGAACTGCAAGCGCGCGGATGTCACAACATCAACTTTGTTTCGCCCACACATTTCGCACCGCAAATGGCTCGAGCGATTCTGCTGGCGGCAGACCGCGGCCTTCGTTTGCCGATTGTTTACAACACGAATGCGTATGATTCGGTCGAGGTATTGCGGCTACTCGATGGAATAGTCGATGTTTACCTGCCGGACTTGAAATATGCGGAGAACGAAGCGGGCTATCTCTATTCCAAGGTGCGAAGCTACAAAGACTGCGCGAGGCTCGCGCTGAAAGAGATGTACAGGCAAACGGGCAATGATCTGGTCTTCGATGAGGATGGGTTGTTGCGGCGCGGCCTTGTGATTCGACTGCTCGTATTACCCAACGATATCGCCGGTGTCCGCGAATCGCTTGAGTGGATTAGCAGCGAGTTGAGCCCGCGCGTAACTGTTTCGATGATGGCGCAGTACTATCCGACAAATGTGGCGGGGACCAATCCCCGCTACACCTTGCTTTCACGACGTATCCGCGAGAGTGAATGGCTGAACGCACTGGCGGCGCTCGACGAAGTGGGCATGAGCGAAGGCTGGATGCAGGAATATGATGGCGCGGCTTTTTACTACCGTCCTGACTTCTCAGATAGCAACAAGCCGTTCAAGGACATCAGGGATTTTGAAGGGCTGAGAGCTAAGGGCTGAGGGCAGAGGGCAGACGCTTTCAACTGCGCGCTTGCCCTTTGCTCTCAGCCCTCAGCGCTCAGCCCTCGCCCCTTACCTCTTTGCCCTTTGCATTGATTATGACTGACTCAACGAAACCTACTTTGAATTCGGCGGCGCCGAATTTTACTCTGAACGATGGTGATGGCCAGCCGTGGAGCTTATCGGATCATTTGGGCAAAGTTGTGGTGCTGCTTTTCTATCCAGGTGATGAAACTCCCATTTGTACTCGGCAAATGTGTTCGGTGCGCGACAATTGGGACGACTATCGCGCGACCGGCGCGGAAGTCGTTGGAATTTCAACGAACACGGTTGAGTCTCACAAGGATTTTGCCGCTCATCACAACCTGCCGCTTCGCCTGCTCGCGGACGTTGACCGCAAAGTAGCAGATGCATACGGTGCAAACTCTCTGATACCGGGAAAAGTTGCGCGTTCAGTCTTCGTCATCGATGCGAAAGGAATAATTCGTCACCGGGACGTCCGGCCGCTGGGCCTGTTCCGTCCTCGCGATGAAGAGATCATTAAAGCAATTAAAGCCGCGCAGTCTTGACTTGGAGTGCGCTGACCTGTCGGCGCACTCCAAATAAGCTATAATCACGCGCAAGGAGAAGTAGCAATGGCGGACACTGTTAAGTGCAAACACTGCGGAGAAACACGTCCGGCGCTCAGCTTTGCGCCGCTGCCGAACGAGTTGGGGCAAAGGATCGCAAACGAAATTTGCCAACCTTGCTGGGCGACCTGGTTACAGAAGCAGACACAGATCATCAATCACTACGGGCTGGATCTTTCCAATCCCGACGCCCAGGCGTTTCTATTCGATAACATCAAAGGCTACCTGTTCGGAGACAGTCCCCAACTGGCACAGATCGACACCTCCAAAGAGGGCACGGTCAAATGGTAGCTGGATTTCGCTCAACTAGATCGACAATGGCGTCAGATTTGCCATCATAAGCGCGAGCCGAAAGACCCTTCCCAGTCAACAAATCCCCAAACCTAAGGCTGGCTTATAGTTTCCTCCCAAAGAGACTTTCGCCCTCATGTTCGGGTGTGTCTTCGATTGAAACGAGGAATTGCGCACCCGTATTCAATTCGAACTCTGCTCTGCTGAGAGAACAAGGAGACAGACATGCCAACCATAAGGATTTTGGGAGCGATATTGATCCTGACTGTGATTTTACTGACCGGCTGCAGCAACGCGGGCAACGAAAACGCCAACACCGCTAACACAAATGCAAATACCAATGCGAATCGTGCCGCGGTAAATGCCAACACACCTGGATCAACTGCAGCGGCGAATACGAACGCCAACGACAATCGCCGGACTGCTCCCACACGGGAGGAATATGAGCGAAACAAAGAAACGTATGCGCAGGAAGCAAAGCGCGCCGGTCGTAAAATCGGAACTGGAGTAAGCGACGGCTGGCTTTGGGTCAAAGCGCGATACGAACTGGCAGCTGCGGATGACTTGCGAGACTCGACCATCGATGTCGATGTCGATCACGACGCCGTGACTCTGACCGGTACGGTGCCGACAGCCGCACAAAAAGCAAAGGCGGCACAAATCGTTAAGGCAGTTGAAGGAGTAAAAGCGGTCAAGAACGAAATTACAGTGGCGCCGACAAAAGCCAGTCCGACGCCGACCCCGAAAAAGACCAAGTGATTGCGGATTGCTGAACATGCCGATTGCGGATTGCTGAATGCGGATTGCGGATTTGCAGACATGAGTCTGCAGATCCGTGTTATCCGCGTTAATCGCGGCTAGTATTTCGCTCCGTTTAACTGCAGTGCTGCATTTCGGTATAAATTCGAAATTCGCGTTTCGCAATTCAAAATTTCTTCCCACGAGAGATTTACTGAGGCCAAAAACTGAGGTAAGCTGTCGCATCCTTCACGCAATACACCGCTGGGGTTTTCTTTCCGGCGGTTAAGAGTCGCCTATCAATTCAAGATTGGAATAGGATTTTGACGATGCCAAGAATCCGCCTGTTCTCTGCTCTGTTCATACTCGCCGCGTTGTCGATTCCATTAGCAACTCTCGTCGTTGCTCAACGCAGTGCTATTGATACTTACGCCATCACTAACGCCAGGATCGTTCCAGTGTCGGGTCCGGTCATCGAGCGCGGCACAATTGTGATTCGCGACGGCTTGATTGTGTCCGTCGGCGACAAAATCACACCGCCCGCTGATGCGCGAATCATTGACGGCACCGGGCTAAACGTCTATCCGGGATTATTTGACACCAACACAAACCTCGGATTGCCGGCGCCATCGCCAGTACCCTCGCCCACAGGAGGGCCAGGTGGTTTCCTGCAAGCACAGTTACGTGCAGCCACAACTCCACCTGCGCCGGGTCCGAATTCGACCCAACCACCGGGCCTACAGCCTGAGGTCATGATCGAAGACACGATCAAACCTGGTGGTAATGAAATTGAAAATGCTCGCAACAACGGTATCACTACCGCTGTGAGCGCACCGCGCAGCGGCATTTGGATGGGGCAATCCGCACTGATAAACCTCTCGGGAGAAACTTCGCAGCAAATGATTGTCCGCTCGCCGCTGGCAATGCACGTAGGCTTTACCCCGTTGCGGAATGGCGGCTACCCGGGATCGCTGATGGGGGTTTTTGCTTCGCTGAGGCAAATGCTGCTCGATGCGCAGCGTTATCAGAAGTTGCAAGAGGCTTACGAGCGCTCACCTCGCGGGATGAGACGCCCCGACATCGATCGATCGCTTGCCGCGCTGGTACCTGTGTTGGAAGGTAAGCTGCCGGTGATCATGTACGCCGATCGACAGCGCGAGATTGAGCGCGCGCTGGATCTGGCTCAGGAATTCAAACTCCGCGCGATCATTGCTGGGGGCCAGGAAGCAGCCGAAGTCGCAAAGGAATTGCGCGACCAGAATGTACCGGTTTTGCTTTCGCTGAATTTTCCAAGACGCACAACCTCAGCTTCGCCTGATGCAGATCCGGAGACCATGCGCACGCTTCGCTCTCGGGTGGATGCGCTCAAAACCGCAGCCAAACTTTCCGGGGCCAAAGTCCGCTTCGCGTTTCAGTCCGGCGGACTTACGAACATGTCGGATTATCGAGCCAATGCCGCCAAAGCCATTGAAAACGGCTTGGCCGCCGACGAAGCTCTGCGTGCTATGACGTTGCGTGCAGCAGAGATACTCGGCGTGTCCGATCGTCTGGGCTCTATCGAAACCGGAAAGATTGCGAACCTGACGCTGATTCGTGGGGATCTTTTCGATCGCAATGCACGCGTTACCAACGTCTTCGTCGACGGCAAACCAATAGAAATACGGGCAACGCCGGCTCCCGCGGCTGGAACCGGCACAGCTGCCGCAGCTGAGACTCGCATTACGATGGCCGGCAATTGGACTATCAATGTTGATGTTCAGGGACAGCTGATTACCGGAACTCTGACGGTGCGACAAGAGGGCGGCAGCCTCTCAGGTTCAATGCAGACCCAGGTCGGATCGTCCGAGTTCAGCGGCGGTACGCTCACGGGAAATGCTTTTCACATCGTGACGACCATGAGTATTCAGGGCCAGAGTGTTCAGTTAACCATCAACGGCACCATCGAAGGCAATTCATTAAGCGGAACGGTAGCGTCACCTTTTGGCACTCAAACGCTCACCGGCACTCGGCAACCGGGAAATTAGGGGAGCAGAAATGAAAAAACTGGTAACACCTTTACTCTTGCTTTCATTACTGAGCGCTTTTCCGTTCAGTCGCGCCACGGCGCAGTCGGCGGGCGCTGGGAATCCAACCGAAACGCTAATTCGGAACGCTACGGTGCTGACGGTCACCAAAGGCACCCTGACAAATGCGGACGTCCTTATTCGCAACGGCAAGATTGCGGGCGTGGGCAAAGGTCTGAAAGCTTCAGCCAACGCGCGCATCATCGATGCTACCGGACAGTACGTGATGCCCGGCATCGTCGATTGTCATTCACATTCAATGCTGGACACCATCAATGAAGGAACGCTCGCCGTCACCTCGATGGCGCACACGCGCGATGTCCTGAATCCCACGGATGTCGATCTATACCGCGAGCTGGCCGGTGGTGTCACCACTCTCAATCTTCTTCACGGCTCGGCAAATCCGATCGGCGGGCTTAATACCGTCGTGAAGATCAAGTATGGCCGTCCTGCTTCTGAGTTCATCTTTCCTGGGGCCATGCCGGGAATCAAGTTCGCTCTCGGAGAGAACGTTAAGAGGTCGAACAATCCAAACATTCCCGGAGCGCAGCGTCGCTATCCAGTCACGCGTATGGGAGTCGAGGAAGTAATTCGGGACGCGTTTACTCGAGCCCGGGATTACAAGAAGACGTGGGATGAATACAACGCGTCGGTCAAGCGTGGCGAGAAGAACCTGGTACCGCCGCGACGCGATCTGCAGCTCGAGCCCCTGGTCGAAGTGCTCGAGGGAAAACGCTACGTTCATTCGCACTGTTATCGCGCCGACGAAATAATGATGCTGATCAATATCGCCAACGAGTTCGGTTTCAAAGTAAAGACTTTTCAGCACGTGCTGGAAGGCTACAAAGTTGCCAGGGAGATAGCCGCTCACGGCGCCGGCGGTTCAACCTTCGCTGACTCGTGGGCCTACAAGATCGAAGCTTACGACGCCATTCCCTATAACCCTGCCATCATGATGCGGGCCGGTGTCGTAGTTTCGGTGAACTCGGATTCTGATGAGCGCGCTCGCCGCCTTAACATCGACGCAGCCAAATCAATGCGCTACGGCGATCTCACGGAAGACGAAGCGCTGAAGTTGATCACACTGAATCCGGCGATTCAGCTCGGCATTCAGGATCGAGTAGGCTCGATCGAAGTAGGTAAGGATGCCGATCTTGCTATTTGGACAGCGCATCCACTGAGTGTCTACTCGCGCGTCGCCATCACGATGATTGACGGCGACATTTTCTTCGATCGTGAAAAGGATTTAGCTCAGCGAGCTGAGTTGGCAAAGGAACGCGCGCAGTTGGAACAGGCTGAACCCAACCGGCCCGCAGCAGGAGGCCGTCCGCCTCAGGCTCCGCGTGGCCGACGCCCGTCTCATGACGACGATGACGTCGAGCAAGGAGACCAGCCATGAAAAAGATGGAAACGGGGACGCGGAGACACGGAGAACCAATAATGCCATTAGGTGATTTGTTTAAGAATTTTTTGACCTTCGCGACGATAGTCCTTGCTACGGTCGCGGCCAACGCACAGCAGATCGGTAATCCAGCAATGGAGCAGGGCGTGAGCTATCCGCGAGGCGTTTACGCAATTCGCAATGCGCACATCGTCACCCTGGCCGGACCGGACATCGAGGATGGAACGGTTGTGATTCGAGACGGCAAGATCGAAGCTGTTGGCGCTTCTGTTAGCGTGCCCGCCGGCGCTCAATCAATTGAAGGCCGCGGCCTGACTGTCTATCCGGGAATGATGGATGCCGGTACGTCGCTTGGTCTGGTTGAAGTCGGACAAGGCGCCAACGGAACCGTTGATACCAGTGAGACCGGCGAGCTAAATCCAAACGCGAAAGCCATCGTGGCCGTTAATCAGTACAGCGCCCACATCGCTGTAACCAGGGTCGATGGCATCACGCACGCGGTTTCAATGCCCCGCGGCGGACTTATTTCAGGACAGGCAGCCGTCATAAATTTGGTAGGCACCACGCCGATGGAAATGGCAGTCGAGCCGTACGCAGCTTTGGTCATCAATTATCCACGACTAGGTGGCCAACGCGGTGAGTTTGGACCGCCACAACAAAACATCGACGTCTCTGCAGCACTCACAGCCGCCGAACGCCAGCTCGATCAGATTCGAAAGATTCTGCGAGATGCTGAAGCGTACGGTCGATCGCAAGATGCTTACGCAAAAGACAACTCACTGCCGCGACCTGATCGCAATGTAGTGCTGGAGCCGCTGGTACCGTACGTTCGCGGCGACCGACCGGTGATCATTTCAGCTGACAGGGAGGCGGAGATCAAAGGCGCCTTAAAGTTTGCGGAGGACATGAAATTGAAGCCCATCATCCTCGGCGGTAATGATGCCTGGAAAGTAGCCACGCTGTTGAAAGAGAAGAATGTGCCCGTAATTCTCACCGGCGTGCTCGATCTTCCGCTACGTGAGGACGATGCTTACGACACGCTTTACGAGAATGCGGCAAAGCTCCAGAAGGCTGGCGTTCGGTTCTGCATTTCAACGGGCGATAATGGAGCAGAAGTTCGCAATCTGCCATACAACGTCGGCATGGCTGCTGCTTTTGGCTTGCCGAAAGAAGAAGCACTCAAATCGGTAACGCTTTATCCGGCTCAGATCATGAATGTCGGTGATCGG
>Ga0126384_10000341_pt1 | contig 25193 bp, 25 predicted proteins | sample PanSoiMetPlot_36_FD_92543 | JGI IMG/M metagenome (GOLD analysis project Ga0126384, IMG submission 92543) | Tropical forest soil microbial communities from Panama - MetaG Plot_36 | ecosystem: Environmental > Terrestrial > Soil > Tropical forest > Bulk soil | place: Panama | collected 2016-02-17 | reverse complement strand
GGTCGATCGCCCCGTGCGCCAAATTGGCACGGGGGGCGCGCGCGCGTGCGCGCTTGCACGCACTTGCACGTGGGGGGCGGGCCGGCGGCGGGCCATACCCGTCGCAAGAGCCTGCAAAATCGGCGTGGCGGCCGCACCGCGCGCCGCGGGCGGGTGCGAGCCTTTAAAGCCCCGGCACCTCGCCCAGGAAATCGCGCTTGCCGAGGTCCACGCCGTTGTGGCGCAGGATGGCGTAGGCGATGGTCGCGTGAAAGTAGAAGTTCGGCAGCACGAACTGGAACAGGTAGGGCTTAGCCGCCATGGTGACCGGCTTGCCGGCCAGCGACAACGTGATCTCGCGCGCCTCGGTGCCGTCGATGTCGCCGGGCTTGAACGCGCCGAGGTAGTCGAGGGTCTTGGCGATGTGCGCGCGCAAATCCGCGATCGTCTTGGCCTCCGCCCGCCAACTCGGCACCTCGACACCGGTGAGGCGCGCAAGCGAGCTGGCGGCGAGATCGCAGGCGATCTCGACCTGGCGGCTCAAGGGAAACATGTCCGGTGCCAGGCGCGCCCCGAGCAGCACGCCGGCGTCGAATTTCTTGAGCGCAGCGTGCGCTTCCGCTTTGGCCAGCACGCCCGACAGGGCGGCCAAGGTTTGCGCGAATGGCGGCTGGGTGAGCTCATGCATGGCGATCGACATGGGGCGCGGCTCCTGGTGGCAAGGGTCGAGCTCAAAGCGCTAGTTCACCTTGTGCAGCGGCTCACTTCAGCGCGTTAACTGCGTGCCAGATAGTAGGCTGCCTGCAAGTGGCACAGCGAGACGCGCCATTCGATCGGCCGGGCGTCGAGCCCGAAGGCGAGGCGCTCAATCCTGAGCAGCGGCGCGCCGGCGGCAAGCCCTAATGCGGCCGCGGTGTCGGGGTCGGCCGCCGCTGCCGAAAGCCGATCCTCGGTGCGCACCAGCAGGATGCCATAGCTCTTCTGGAACAGGTCGTAGAGGGTGTTAGGCAGCTTCGGGGTTTGCGCCAGGTCGGGAAACAGCTGGTGCGGCAGGGCGATGCTCTCGCGGATGAAAGGCGAGCCTCGACGCGTGCGGACGCGGGCAATGCGAACGACGTCGGCGCCGGCGTCGAGCCGCAACGCCGCCGCTTCGCTGGCGTTGGCGCGGGCCACCGTGGCGCTAGCGTCGACACTGTCCGGCGTGATGAGCTCGCCGTCCGCATCGAACATGTTGAAGAACCGGAACAGCACGTGCGCCGGCGTATGCTCGACGACGAAGGTGCCGCGCCCTTGCTGGCGCATCACCAAACGCTCCGCCGCCAGCGCGCTGATGGCCTTGCGCGCGGTGCCTTGACTGACGCCAAATTCGGCGGCGATCTCGAACTCGCTTGGGATCAATTGTCCGGGCTTCCAAACCCCGGAGCGAATCCGCTCGACCAGCTCGCCGCGCACCTTGGCGTAAAGCGGCCGGACGTCCGTGCTATCGGGCGGGCTCATCGCTAGCAAACACCTGTTGCCACACCGGCAGGTCTTATATAAGTTTACCGGAGGTCGCATGGCCACCAAACATCGCCGTAAATCAAGCGACAAGGGGAAAAGCGTGCCGTCGCCGCATTTTCTGGTTCACAGTCCTAAGGACAACGTCGGGGTGATCGTCGTTGAGAACCTGAGCGCCGGTACCGACATGGTCGGTGTCATCACCGAGACCGACAAGACCATCAAGCTCGTCGCCAAGGAAAGCATTCCGATCGGCCACAAGGTGGCGCTGAAAGCGCTCAAGGCCGGGGACACCGTCATCAAGTACGGCGAGGATATCGGCAAGATGATTGCCGATGTCGGGACCGGAAAGCACGTGCACGTTCTAAACCTCAAGACCAAGCGTTGGTGATCCCGATGCCGGCCAAGTCTCCTGCCAGGCGCGCCAAAGCCAAGAGCAACCTGAGCTTCCGCGGCTGGCGGCGTGAAAACGGTCGGGTCGGGGTGCGCAATCACGTCATCATCCTGCCCCTCGATGACCTGTCGAACGCCGCCTCGGAGGCGGTGGCCAACAACATCAAGGGCACCTTGGCCTTGCCGCATGCCTACGGGCGCCTGCAATTCGGGGCCGATCTCGATCTACACTTCCGTACCCTGATCGGCACCGGCGCCAATCCCAATGTCGCCGCGGTCATCGTCATTGGCATCGAGGATGGCTGGACCAAGCGCGTGGTCGACGGCATCGCCAAGACCGGCAAGCCGGTGGTCGGGTTCGGCATCGAGGGTCACGGCGATATCGCCACCATCGCCAAGGCGTCGCACAAGGCCAAAGACTTTCTGCAATGGGCTTCCGAGCTCGAGCGGGAAGAGTGCGATGTCGCCGAACTGTGGGTGTCGACCAAGTGCGGCGAGAGCGATACCACCACCGGTCTGGCATCCTGCCCGACGGTCGGCAACATGTACGACAAGCTGATCCCCAAGGGCATCTACGGCTGCTTCGGCGAGACCTCGGAGATCACCGGTGCCGAGCACATCGCCAAGAGCCGGGCGATCAATGCCAAGATCGGCGACAAATGGATGCGCACCTTTGCCGCCTACCAGAGCGAGGTGATCGAAGCCCACAAGGTCGATGATCTGTCCGAAAGCCAACCGACCAAGGGCAATATCGCCGGCGGCCTCACCACCATCGAAGAGAAGGCGCTGGGCAACCTCGAAAAGATCGGGCGCAAATGCCGCTATATCGAGGTGCTGGCACCGGCGGAGACGCCGAACGCGGGCCCGGGCCTCTATTACATGGATACCTCCTCGGCTGCCGCCGAATGCGTGACCCTGATGGCGGCCGGCGGCTATGCCGTGCATACCTTTCCGACCGGGCAGGGCAACATCATTGGCAATCCGATCGTGCCGGTGATCAAGATCAGCGGTAATCCCAAGACCGTGCGCACCATGCCGGAGCACATCGACGTCGACGTGTCCGGTATTCTGCGCCGCGAGCTGACCCTGGAGACGGCCGGCGACGCCTTGATCGAGATGGTGCTTCGCACCGCCAACGGTCGCCTGACCGCGGCCGAGACGCTGGGGCATCGCGAATTCGTCATGACCAAGCTCTACCGCAGCGCCTGAGCGGCCGCCGTTCGCGGCTGCCGCCGGGTGGGCGTGGCGAAGGGCGGCAGGGGTCAGGTGTTGTTGAGCCCGGCGCCGGCGGTGCTGGCGCTGCGCGCGCCGGTTGCATCGCGCGGCCGCGCTTCGGTTTTAAGGTGAGTGAAGAGGCCGGTCTTCATGCCGGCCAAGGTCAGCGCCATTTGCCGGTTGAGGCCGGGCACGCGTTTCAGGTGCGGGAAGGCGAGATCGCGCACCAGGCGAGTGGTGCGGCTGTCGGATTGGAAGAACGGGGTGAGCCAGCGGCTCGCCAGAGCATAGAACTGGTCGTGCCGCCGGCGGCGCCGACTGAAGTCGGTGAGCGCCGCCTCCAGGCTGCCGGCCGCCGCCAGGCAGTGCGCCAAGGTCGCGGCATCGATCAGCGCCAGATTGGCGCCCTGGCCGAGCTGCGGGCTCAGCGCGCGTCCGGCATCGCCGATGAAGACGATGCGCGGGCCGTGGTGCCGCCGCAAGGCGATGTCGGCGTAGGTGGCAAAGGTCATGGCCGCGGGCGTGTCGATCTGGGCAAGCAACGCCAGCGCCTCGGGGGCCACCGCCGCCACCCGCGCCTTCCAACGGCCGAGGCCTTGGGCCCGCCAGCGCGGCTCGTCCTCGACCTTAAGGCTCCAGAACAGCGCGATCAGCCGGCGCCGATCGCCGGGGGCTGAGCCGACGGGCAGCATGCCGACCATGGTGTGACACCCGTCGTAGCGCTGCAGCAGGCGGTGCGTGTGCGGCCAGTCGGGCGGCTCGGCGACGACGCCCCACAGCGCGCCCCAGGGGTAAGGCCGCTGATAGCGTACCTCGGCCTCGGCGCGGCGTAACGGCGAGCGGACGCCGGTGGCGTCGATGACGAGATCGAATGGACCGAATTCACCGCCCTGGCGATCGATCAAGGTGCGGCCCGCGGCGGTCCGGCGGCTGCCGGTGAGGTCTGAGCCGGGGGTCAGCGCAACGCCGAGCCGGATAGCCTCGGCATAGAGCAGGTGAAACAAGCTGCCGCGATGCAGGCCGAGGCCGAACACGTTGGCGCCAAGGTCGCGATAGCTGAGGTCGAGGATGCGCACGCCGGCGACGGTGTCGCCGGTGATCTGCGACACCGGCTGGCCGAGGTCGATGGCGGCCTGATCGAGGCCGAGGCGGGCAAGCGCGGCCAGACCGGTGGGCTGCAGCAGCAGCCCCGCCCCGATCGGCTTGGGGGTTTTGAAACGCTCAAACAGGCTGACATCGTGGCCGTCACGGGCGAGGAAAGCGGCGGCCGCCAGCCCGGCGGTGCCGGCGCCGGCAATGCCGATCCGCAACCGCCCCATACCCGCCCCCCGTGCCAAAGCCTCGCGGCGGCAACGGCGTCGCCGCCACCGGCTCAGTAGACCCGCGCCTTAGGCGGGAAGTACTTCACTTCATTGGTCAAGGTGTAGGTGTGCACCGGCCGGTAGTCGATGCGCACCGTTGAGGCGCGGTCGTCGGCCCAGGTCAGGGTATGCTTCATCCAGTTGGCGTCATCGCGCGCGGGATAGTCCTCGCGGGCGTGGCCGCCACGGCTCTCGGTGCGGTTTTCGGCGGCGGCCACGGTCACCGCCGCCTGGGCGATCAGGTTGTCAAACTCCAAGGTTTCGACCAGATCGGAGTTCCAGATCAGCGAGCGGTCCGACACCTTGATGTCGCCCACGCCCTTCCACACGTCGGTGATCTTGGCGAGCCCCTCCTTGAGCACCGGCCCGTCGCGGAACACCGAGCAGTTGGTCTGCATGATGCGCTGCATTTTGAGGCGCAGCTGCGCCGTCGGCGTGCCACCCTTGGCGTGCCGGAAGCGATCGAGCCGCTCGAGCGCCAGTTCGCCGGCATCGTTGGGCAGGTCGGCATGGGCGCCGCCGGCCTCGACCGTCTTGGCGCACTGCAGGCCAGCGGCGCGGCCGAACACCACGAGATCGATCAGCGAGTTGCTGCCGAGCCGGTTGGCACCATGCACCGACACGCACGCCGCCTCGCCAAGCGCCATCAGCCCCGGCACCACATAGTCGGGGTTGCCGCCCTTCAAGGTCAGCATCTCACCGTGGTAGTTGGTGGGAATGCCGCCCATGTTGTAGTGCACGGTCGGCAGCACCGGGATCGGCTCGCGGCGCAAATCGACGCCGGCGAACACCTTGGCGCTCTCGGTAATGCCGGGCAGGCGCTCGTGCAGGATCTTGGGATCGAGGTGATCGAGGTGCAGGAAAATGTGATCGCGCTCGGGCCCGACGCCGCGGCCTTCGCGGATCTCGATGGTCATGGCGCGTGACACCACGTCGCGCGAGGCCAGGTCCTTCACGTGCGGCGCATACCGCTCCATGAAGCGCTCGCCGTTGGAGTTGGTCAGATAGCCGCCCTCGCCGCGCGCACCCTCGGTGATCAGCACCCCGGCGCCATAGACGCCGGTCGGGTGGAACTGCACGAACTCCATGTCCTCAAGCGGCAGGCCGGCGCGCAGCACCATGGCATTGCCATCGCCGGTGCAGGTATGGGCCGAGGTGCAGGTGAAATACGCCCGGCCGTAGCCGCCCGTGGCCAGGATGGTCTTCTTGGCCTGGAAGCGGTGGAGGGTGCCGTCGTCGAGCTTAAGCGCGATCACGCCACGGCAGCCGCCGTCCTGATCCATGATCAGGTCGATGGCGAAATACTCGATGAAGAACTCGGCCGCATGCCGTAGCGACTGCCCGTAGAGGGTGTGCAGCATGGCATGCCCGGTGCGGTCGGCCGCCGCGGCGGTGCGTTGCGCCGGCGGACCTTCGCCGTATTGCGTCGTCATGCCGCCGAACGGACGCTGGTAGATGCGGCCATCTTCGGTGCGGCTGAAGGGCACGCCATAGTGCTCGAGCTCGTAGACGGCTTCCGGCGCATTGCGGCACAGATATTCGATGGCGTCCTGGTCGCCCAGCCAATCGGCGCCCTTGACGGTGTCGTACATGTGCCAGCGCCAATCGTCCGGCCCCATGTTGCCGAGCGCGGCGGCCACCCCGCCCTGGGCGGCCACGGTGTGCGAGCGGGTCGGAAACACCTTGGTGATGCAGGCGGTCTTGAGACCGGCCATGGCGCAGCCCAGTGTCGCCCGCAACCCGGCGCCGCCGGCGCCGACGATGACGACGTCATAGACATGATCGGTGAGCGGGTAGGCGCGGCCGTTGAGCGCCGGCTTGGTAACGGCATGGCCGGTGTCGTGCACGTTCTCGGGCATCACTCAAGCTCCGAAGCTCAGCTTCAAGACCGCATAGGCCGAAGCCAAGCCCACCACCACCGCAAAGAACGTGTTGATGAGCAAGGCCAGCACCTTATAGCCGTCGGCGTGCACATAATCCTCGATGATGGTCTGCATGCCGATCCGCATGTGCACGACCCCCGACAGGATCAACAGCAACAGGGCGATGGTGTTGAGTGGCTCCGCCAAGGTGCGCCGCACCGTGAGGTAGTCGGCTCCCGCCAGCCGCACGATGATCAGGATGCCAAACGACACCAGAAAAATGTTGGCGATGGCGGTGACGCGCTGGCGAAGGAAGTGCTCGGTGCCGTCCTTGGCCGAACCGAGGCCGCGGACGCGGGCCAGAGGCGTGCGATAACCGGCCATCGCTGCTACCTTCCTGCCAGGCTCAGGCCGAGCGTCCACAACGCCGCCGTCAGGGTGATGGAGCCGATGATCGTGGCCCACGACAGCGCGTTGACCGCCGGGATCGAGAAGCCGCGGCCGGTGTCCCACAGCAGATGGCGCAGCCCACCCAGCATGTGGTGCAGGAGGGCCCAGCTGTAGCCGACCAGCACCAGCTTGCCGAGCGGATGGGCGAAGACGGCGTTGAGGAGATTGAATTCCCGTTCGCCGGTGGCCGCGGCGAATAGCCAGGCGGCGAGCAGCAAGGTGCCAAGGTAGAGCGCCGCACCGGTCAATCGGTGCAGGATCGACATCACCATATTGATCAGCGGTCGATACACCGAAAGATGCGGGGAAAGGGGGCGCGCGTCGCCCTGCCTCGTCTCGGCCATGCTCAGGTCGCTCCCTTGTGGTGCAGCACAGCATCGGCTTTTAGCGCGCTGCAGCAGGGGCGGCAATGTCAACGCGCAGGACATGGGTGAAGCCGGCACAGAAAGCAATGTACGCACGGCTGGTATACCAGAGGCGCGGCGCCGAAGCTTCAGGCTCAGCGCGGCAGCAGCTGCCACAAGTCGAGATCGAGGATCACGCCCTCCGCGTAGGCCCCGCCCGGCAGCTGGTAGGGGAAGGCGGCGCAGTCCTGGTTCTTGACGGCGATGAGGCGCGTGCGCAGGGCGCCGAGGTCGCGGCGCCGCGGGAGCTCGGCGGTCTCCAGCACTTCCGACCAGGCATAGACGGTATCGCCGGCGAAACATGGGGCAACGTGTCGGCCGCCGTTGATGGCGGCGATGTGGAAAGCGTTGCCGAGGCCGTTGGCCGATAGCGCCCGCGCCAGCGAGATGACGACGCCGCCGTAGACCAACCGCCGCTTGAACGGCCCCTGCGCTTGCGCATGCTGGTTGAAATGCACCCGGGCGGTGTTCTGATAGAGGCGGGTGGCGAGCTGATGCTCGGCCTCCTCCACGGTCATGGCATCGGCATGATCGATTTTCTCCCCCACCCTATAGTCCTGCCAGCGGTAGGGACTGCCGGCCAGCGCAAAGTCGTAGCGGCTGAGGTCGAGCGGCGGCAGCTCACCTGCAAGCGCCGCGGCCTCGACCTTGTCGGCAAGTTTCGGCACCACGGCGTCGGCTACCGGCGCCGCCGGGTCGCGTTTGCGCACCATCACCCAGCGCACGAACTCAACCACGATCTCAGCGCGCTGATTGCGGCCGGTGGTGCGGACGTAGAGGACGCCCGAGGCGCGATTGGAATTCTCCCTGATGCCGATCACCTCCGAACTGGCCGTCAAGGTATCGCCCCGGTAGACCGAGGCGCGGAAGCGGCACTCGGCGTAGCCGAGGTTGGCGATGGCGTTGAGCGAGATGTCGGCAACGCTTTTGCCGAACACCACGTGGAACACCATGAGATCGTCAACGGGTGCCGCCGGGTAGCCGATCGCGGTCGCAAACGGCGCGCTCGACTGCGGCGCAAAGCGCGGTCCATAGAGCGCGTTATAGACGCTGACGTCGCCGTCGGTGATGGTCTTCGGGGTGGCGTGCGTGAACACCTGGCCGAGGCGGAAATCCTCGAAGAAATTGCCGCCCGAGGTCTTCGCCGCCGTCATCGGTCGACCATGGCGTCGATGGCCTCGGCGATCGCCACCGCGCGCTCGGCGATTTTGGCATGCAACAGCTCGACCATGCGACCCTCCACCACCACGACACCCTTGCCGGCATTGGCCGGCTCAGCGAAGGCGGCGATGATCTTGCGCGCCATGCCCACCTCGGCCGCGGTCGGCGCGAACACGGCGTTGGCCTCCGCCACCTGGTCGGGATGGATCAATGTCTTGCCGTCAAACCCCAGCGCGCGACCATCGAGGCACTCGCGGCGAAAACCGGCGCCATCCCTAAAGTCGTTGTAGACCCCGTCGAGCACGTCGAGGCCGTAGGCGCGCGCCGCGGTCACCGTTGCCGACAGCCAATAGAGCGCCGGCCGGCGATCGGCGCTAAGGTCGGCGCGCGTCTCCTTGACGAGGTCGTTGGTGCCGAGCACCAGGCAGTTGAGCCGGGCGCCGACGCGGCGGCAGGTGGCGGCGATGTCGGCGACGTTGAGCACGGCCTGCGGCGTCTCGATCATCGCCCACAGTGCCGTCGACGGCGGGGCGTTGGCGCGGTCAAGGCGTTGGCTGGCGCGCTCGATATCGGCGCCGCTGGCGGTCTTGGGCAACAGGATGGCGTCCGGCGCCGCCACCGCGGCCGCCGCCAGGTCGGCCTCGCCCCACGGCGTCTCCAGCCCGTTGATGCGAATGACGAGTTCGCGCCGGCCGTAGCCGCCGCCCCGCACCGCGTCTGCCACCTGCTGGCGCGCCGCCTCCTTGGCCTCGGGCGCGACCGCGTCCTCAAGGTCGAGGATCAGCGCGTCGGCGGCGATGGTCTTGGCCTTGGCCAGGGCGCGGGCGTTGGATCCCGGCATGTAGAGGACGCTGCGGCGCGGACGCATGGTGAGGTGCGGTCTCCTTCGAGTATCGGCCGCCGCCAGGGTAGGCAAAGCCGCCGCCGCCCGCCAGCCGCGACCGTGTCGCGGCAAAACATGCTACAGGCAACGGCATGGCCCAGATCCTCGCCCTGTCATCGCAGGTCGCGCGCGGGCACGTCGGCCTCGCCGCCACCGTGCCGGCGCTGCAAAGCCTCGGCCACGAGGTGTGGGCCCTGCCGACGGTGGTGTTCGCCAGCCGGCCGGGGCTGGGCAGGCTCGCCAAGGCTGCGCTGCCCGCGCCCGAGCTTGCGGCGATGCTGGCGGCGCTTGAGGCCGATGGCTGCTGGCGCGAACTGGCGGCGGTGTTCACGGGCTACTTTCCCTCGGCGGCGTCGGTGGCGGCCGCGGCCGCCGCCATCGGCCGGGCCAAGGCCGCCAACCCCAAGCTGGTGGTGTGCGTCGATCCGGTGTTGGGCGATGCCGGCCGCCTTTATGTGTCGCCCGCCACCGCCGCCGCGGTGCGCGATCAGCTGCTGGCACTGGCAACCGTGACCACGCCCAACCGGTTCGAGCTCGGCTGGCTGACGGGGGCGCCGGATGAGGATCTCGACCTGGCGCAGCGGGCGCGCCAGCTGGGGGTCGAGGCGGTGGTGGTGACCTCGGCCACGCGCGACCGGCACAGCGTGACGACGGCGCTGATCACGGCAGCGGCCGTCAACGAGCGCGCGCTGAGCCATCGTGCCGGCATTCCCAATGGCGCCGGCGACCTCTACGCCGGGCTGCTGCTCGGGCGCCTTGTCAACGGCGAGCCCGCGGTCGCAGCCTTTGCCAACGCGCTTGATGGTCTCGATTGGGTGCTGGCGGCCAGCGAGCACAAAAGCGTGCTGGCGCTGGAGGCGCTGCCGCGGCGGCCCTGAGCCACCGGCGGCGCGCGGGGTCGAGGGCTTATGGCGCCTGCGCCGCCTTGATGGCGGGCATGAGCTTGCCCTCCAGGCTCTCGGCGGTGATCGGGCCCACGTGCTTATAGACGATCTCGCCCTTGCCGTTGACGACGAACGTCTCCGGCATGCCGTAGACGCCCCATTCGATGGCGCCGCGACCGTCGGCATCGACCCCGACCGCCGTAAACGGGTTGCCGTAGCGGCCAAGAAAGCGGCGGGCGGCCGAGGTCTGATCCTTGTAGTTGACGCCGAACAGCTTGACCCCAGAGCGTTGCTTGAGCGCGGTCAGGACCGGATGCTCCTGCACGCAGGGCACGCACCAGGACGCCCAGAAATTGATGACGGTGACGCCGCCCGCCGCCAGATCGGCGGCGCCAAAGCCGTCGATCACCCGGTTGCCGTCGGTGAGCCCGGCCAGCGCCGCAAAGCCGACCTCGGGGACGTGCTTGCCGATCAACGCCGACGGCAGCCGCGACGGGTCACCCGAGCGCAGCGCCACCGCAAACAGGGCCGCCAGGCCGACGAAGATGGCGAGCGGCCAGATCAAGAGCCGCCGCCCCGGCGCCCTTACCTCGGCTGGTTGCGCTCGTTGTTGCCCCATGCCTATGACCCGCCTCAAACTTCGGTCGGCTCCGAGCGCCGACGGATGCCACGCGCTTCGATCTCCTCCAGCCAGCGCTGCTGCCGGCGGCCATCCCAGGCGAGCCAGCCGATCAAGGCCGCCAAGGTCACCACCACGACGGCGTATGCCGACCAGATGTAAGCGGCATGCGGGCCCAAATCCATGGCGTCACACCGCCGCTTGCTGCGACAGGGCGGCGCCAGCCCCGGTTGCTGCCACCTTGCGCAAGCTCTTGAGGCGTCGGCGCAGGATCTCGTTGCGCATGGCCTTGAGGTAGAGCGCGGCGAACAAGGCCATAAAGCCCAGCGCCATCACCAACAGCGGCCACAGCAACGAGGGATGAATGGTCGGCGCGCCAAGCCGCATCACGCTTGCCGGCTGATGCAGGCTGTTCCATTCGACCGAGAATTTGATCACCGGCAGGATGGCGATGCCGACCAGGCTCAAGACCGCCGTCAACTTGGCGGCCAGCGCCTCATCCTCGATCGAGGCGCGCAGCGCCATCAGCCCAAGGTAGAGGAAGAACAGGATCAAGACCGAGGTCAGGCGCGGGTCCCACACCCAGAAGGTGCCCCACATCGGCTTGCCCCACAGCGAGCCCGTCGCCAGCGCCAGGAAGGTGAAGGTGGCCCCGATCGGCGCCGCCGCCTTGGCCGAAACGTCGGCCAACGGGTGGCGGAACACCAACAGCGTGAAGCTCGACAGCGCGATCAGCGCGTAGATCATCAATGCCAGCCAGGCCGCCGGCACGTGCACGTACATGATTTTGACGGTCTGACCCTGCTGGTAGTCGGGCGGCGAGCCGAAAAACGCCAGCCCGAGGCCGGCGATCAGCAACAGGGCGGCGAGGCCGCAACAGAGCGGCAGCAGCCGCCCCGACAGCGCCATGAAATTGCTGGGGTTGGCCAGACGGTGCGAAAGCTTCTGCATGGCTAGCATCTAAGCCTTTGCGCGAGGAAGCGCAATTCACGGCGCCGTTCATTGCAACTGAAATCTGAGCGCCCCGGCCGCCGCCACCGGCGCCAGCACCACCGCCGCCAGCGAAATGGCGGTCAGGATCAGGAACGAGGCGCGAAAGCTGTCGGCACCGGTGAGGGCCGCCCCGATTGCCTCGATCCCGAAGATCAGGGTCGGCACGAACAGCGGCAGCAGCAACAGGCCGAGCAGCAGGCCGCCGCGGCGCGTTGCCACCGTCAGTGCGGCGCCGACGGCGCCGAGGAAGCTGACGGCGGGGGTGCCGGCCAGCATCGTGGCCAATAACACGCCGTAGGCATCCGGATTGAGGTTGAGGAGCAGGCCGAGCACCGGTGTCAGGCCGATCAGCGGCAGCGCCGTGGTCAGCCAGTGCGCCAGCGCCTTGGCGGCGGCGACCGCCTCGAGCGGCAAGGCGCCGGTCGCCAGCACGTCGAGCGAGCCATCCTCGAAATCGGCTTCAAACAGGCGCCCGAGCGACAGCAGCGCCGACAGCAGCAGCGCGATCCAAAGCACCCCCGGCGCGATCCGCGCCAGCAAATTGAGATCGGGCCCCAGTCCCAATGGGAGCAGCACCACGACCACGAGATAGAAGCCGAGCGCAATGCCAATGCTGCCGCCTTCCTTCCATGCGATCAAAACGTCGCGGCCGAGCAGCTGCCAGAACGCGCTCATGGGCCAGGCGCCGCCGGCTCGAGCCGCAATTGGCGCTGATTGCGCCAGGGCAGCGGCTGGTGCGTGGCCGCCACCACCACACCGCCCGCGGCAAGGTGGCCGGCGACCGCCGCGGCCAGCGCCGCCTCGGCCGCCGCGTCGAGGGCGGCGGTCGGTTCATCGAGCAGCCACAGCGGCCGCGGCGCCAGCAGCAGCCGGGCGAGGCCGAGCCGGCGCTTTTGCCCCGCCGACAGGTAGGCGGCCGGGATGTCGGCGAGCTGGGACAGGCCAAAGGCGGCGAGCGCGGCATCGCGTTGCGGGGCCGCGCCGCCGCAAAAGCGCGACCAGAAGCCCACGTTCTCCGCCACGGTCAGGATCGACTTGATGGCGTTGAGATGACCGACGTAATGGCTGGCCTCGCCCAGGCTTTGGTCCGGCTCGCCGCCATCGAGCCAAAGGGCGCCCGCCGCCGGCGGGATCAAACCCGCCAAGGTGCGGATCAAGGTGGTCTTGCCGGCGCCATTGGGCCCGGTCAGGACCAGGCTGTCGCCGGCCTCTAGCTCAAACGAGAGCCCGGCGAGGATCGTTCGATTGCCGCGCGCCACCGCCAGCTTGTCGGCCACCAGTCTCATAAGGGCTTCCCCGGCCCCAACGCCCATATTAGAAGCATTTTATATAGAGCCCTGGCGCGGCTAGCGAGGCCAGGTCAGAACCGCGCTTGTAGCAGGCGCGACCCGGATAGAGGAGAGCCCCGCGCATGAGCACGCCTTCGCTCGACAGCTTCAAGTGCCGCAAGACCCTTAACGTCGGCGGCAAGTCGTATGAGTATTTCTCGCTGCCGACGGCGGAAGCCAACGGGCTCGCCGGTCTGTCGCGGCTGCCGTTCTCGCTCAAGGTGCTGGTCGAAAACCTGTTGCGGCACGAGGACGGCCGTTCGGTTAAGGCCGAGGACATCCGCGCCGTCATCGACTGGCTCAAGACCAAGACCTCCGACGTCGAGATTGCCTACCGGCCGGCGCGGGTGCTGATGCAGGATTTCACCGGCGTCCCCGCCGTCGTCGACCTGGCGGCGATGCGCGATGCCATGCGCGGGCTCGGCGGCGATCCCGCCAAAATCAATCCGCTGGTGCCGGTCGATCTCGTGATCGATCATTCCGTGCAGGTCGATTTCTTCGGCTCGGCCGATGCCTTCGCCAGGAACGTCGAGATCGAGTATGAGCGCAACCGCGAGCGCTACGAGTTTCTGCGCTGGGGCGCCGGCGCCTTCAACAACTTCCGCGTGGTGCCGCCGGGCACCGGCATCTGCCACCAGGTCAACCTCGAATACCTGGCCCAGAGCGTGTGGGTAACGCCCGGCCGACCCGATCAGGCGTTTCCCGATACCTGCGTCGGCACCGACAGCCATACCACCATGGTCAACGCCTTGGGCGTGCTCGGCTGGGGCGTCGGCGGCATCGAAGCCGAGGCGGCCATGCTCGGCCAGCCGGTGGCGATGGTGATTCCGGAAGTGATCGGCTTCGGCTTCAAGGGCAAGCTGAGCGAGGGTGTCACCGCCACCGATCTGGTGCTGACCTGCACGCAGATGCTGAGAAAGCGCGGCGTGGTCGAGAAGTTCGTCGAGTTCTTCGGCGCCGGCCTCGACCACCTGTCGGTCGAGGATCGCGCCACCATCGCCAACATGGCGCCCGAGTATGGCGCCACCTGCGGCTTCTTCCCGGTCGATGCCGACGCCGTCAAATACCTCACCGCCACCGGACGCAGCCCGGAGCGCATTGCCCTGGTCGAGGCCTATTGCAAGGCGCAAGGTCTGTGGCGCGAGGGCAATGCCCAGCCGCAGTTCACCGACGTGCTCGAGCTCGATCTTTCCAAGGTCGAGCCGTCGGTGGCGGGACCGAAGCGGCCACAGGATCGCGTGGCGCTGGCCGGGGCCAAGGCCGGCTTTGCCGCGGCGCTGCCCGACATCGTCAAGGGCGCCAATCCCAAGCTGCGCGTCAAGGTCGAGGGCACCGATTACGATCTGGGCCACGGCGACGTCGTCATCGCCGCCATCACCTCCTGCACCAACACCTCCAATCCATCGGTGCTGGTGGCGGCCGGGCTGTTGGCACGCAACGCGCGCGCCAAGGGCCTCAAGCCGGCGCCGTGGGTGAAGACCTCGCTGGCGCCGGGGTCGCAGGTGGTGACCGACTACCTGGCCAAGGCCGGCCTGCAGGACGACCTCGACGCCTTGGGCTTCAATCTCGCCGGTTACGGCTGCACCACCTGCATCGGCAACTCGGGTCCGCTGGCGGAGAACATCGCCGCGGCCATCCATCAGGGCGACCTGGTGGCGGCGGCGGTGCTGTCCGGCAATCGCAACTTCGAGGGCCGCGTCAATGCCGACGTCAAGGCCAACTATCTGGCCTCGCCGCCGCTGGTCGTCGCCTTTGCACTGGCCGGCAGCCTCACCCGCGATCTCACCACCGAGCCGCTGGGGACGGGCAGTGACGGTCAGCCGGTGTTCTTGAAGGACATCTGGCCGAGCTCGATTGAAATCGCCGAGGTCGTCCGCACCTCGATCAGCCCCGACATGTTTGCCAAGCGCTACGGCGCCGTGTTCGAAGGTGACGAGAAGTGGCGCGCCATGGGCAAGGCGCGCGCCAGCCTGACCTACCGCTGGAACTCCGGCTCCACCTATGTGCAGCATCCCCCCTATTTCGAGGATATGGCGCCCAACCCGCCGCCGATCAGCGACGTCAGCGGCGCCCGCATCCTCGGGCTGTTCCTCGACAGCATCACCACCGATCACATTTCGCCGGCCGGCTCGATCAAGCGCGACGGTCCGGCCGGCATGTATTTGATCGAGCACCAGGTGCGGCCATCGGAGTTCAATTCCTACGGCGCCCGGCGCGGCAATCACGACGTGATGATGCGCGGCACCTTTGCCAATATCCGCATCAAGAACATGCTGCTCGGCGGCACCGAGGGCGGCCTCACCATCCACTATCCCTCGGGTGAACAGATGTCGATCTACGATGCCGCCATGCGCTACAAGGCGGAAGGCGTACCACTGGTGGTGTTCGCCGGCCGCGAGTACGGCACCGGTTCGAGCCGCGACTGGGCCGCCAAGGGCACCCGTCTGCTCGGCATCCGCGCCGTGGTGGCGCGCTCGTTTGAGCGCATCCACCGCTCCAACCTGGTCGGCATGGGTGTCTTGCCGCTGGTGTTCGAGGACGGTCAGTCCTGGCAGAACTTGGAGCTGACCGGCCAGGAAACGGTGAGCATCACCGGCGTTACCAGCCTCAAGCCGCGCCAACAGCTGTTGGCAACCATAACCTACACCGATGGCAGCTCGCGCGACCTGCCGCTGCTGTGCCGCATCGATACCGAGGAAGAGCTGAGCTACTACCGGCACGGCGGCATCTTGCCGTTCGTGCTGCGCAATCTGGCGCAGGCCGCGTGAAAGTCCTCCGTTAACTGAGCTTGGCGGCTGCCGCGCGGCGGCGCGCGCTCACCCATTCGTGACTCGCTATTGAAGGAACAAGTGTCGATAGTGCAACAGCTGGATGGCGTGCTGTGGCCGGCTTGAACAAGGATCCCGTTGCCTTATGCGATGTCTGGGCCTCATGCGATCTGTGGCGCTCATTGGCCTCGCCGTCGGCTTTGTCTCCGGCTCCGAGCTCACCCTAGGTGCGCAGGCCGAGGGCGCGGGTGCGGCGGCCAGCGGCGCCCCGCCGGTGGCCGTGGTCGAGTTGTATACCTCTCAGGGTTGTTCGTCCTGCCCCACCGCCGATGCGCTGCTGGCACGGCTGGCGGGTCGCGCCGAGGTGGTGGCACTGTCACTGCCGGTCGACTACTGGGACTATCTGGGCTGGCGCGATACCTTGGCCAATTCGAAGTACACGGAGCGCCAGCGGGCCTACGCCAAGGCGCGCGGTGACGGCGCCATTTACACACCGCAGGCGGTGATCAACGGTCTCGCCCACGTCAACGGCGGCGACGAAGGGGAAATTCTGCAGGCCATCGAACGGACCAGCAAGCTGGTGGCGGCGCAGCGCGTGCCGGTTCAGCTGTCCGAGGTCAAGGGCAAGCTGGTGGTTGAAGCCAGTGCGGCGCCGCCGGGCACCGCCGTCAAGGACGCCACCTTATGGCTGGCGATCATGTCGCCGAAGGTCGAGGTGTCGATCGGGCGCGGCGAGAACCAGGGCCGGAAGATTACTTACACCAATGTGGTGCGCGAGCTGATGCCGATTGGCTCATGGAGCGGCAAAGCGCTGACGGTGGAGCTCGAGCGCCAGGCGATCCTGCGGCCGGGCGCCGATCGCTGCGCCGTGCTGCTGCAGCAGGGGCACGCCGGACCGATCGTTGGCGCGGCGCTGATGAATCACTTCTAGTGACTCAACTGTTAGTGACTCACTGTTAGTGAATCACTTCTCGCTGATCAATCACATCTCTAGGGACTGAAGCGACTGCCCGGGGGAGGGCCCGCGCGGCGCTGCGGCCGGGCCCAAAAAACAGCCGGCATGCGCCGGCCTAAGCAGTGGTTCCTGATCCGGTGCCTCAACCTGGTTTTGTCTTTGGCTCGATCCAGCGACGAGGCCCGGGGGGCTGGGGGGCTAGTGTCCGTAGCCTCGGCGTGGATCGAGCCGAGAGGCAATGATGCGATGATGCCGGAGCATTGCGGCAGATGATTGTCCGGCGCGGGCTCAAATGGGGCAGAGCCCGTGTGCAATTTTGACAAAACCGAGATTTTTTCCCGAGCTGTTTTTGCTGCGCTTAGCGCGCGCCGTAGAGCAAATCGGCATGCGAGCCAATGATCAAGCTGTCGGGCTGGCCGACCGCCGTTTTGTCCTTGCCGTCATAGTCGAGCTGATTGAGCACGAAACGAATCGATTCCAAGCGCGTGCGGCGCTTGTCGTTGGCGCGAATCACCGTCCATGGTGAGGCGGCGGTGTGGGTGAAGCGAAACATGTCCTCCTTGGCCTTGGTATAGTCGTCCCACTTGCTGATCGCCGCCAGATCGATGTCGGTGATCTTCCAGCGTCTGAGCGGATCGTGACGGCGGCGGTGGAAGCGCCGCAGCTGCATTTCGCGGCCGATGTCGAGATAGAACTTGAACAGGTGCATGCCGTCGCGCGTCAGCATGCCCTCAAACTGCGGCGCCTCGCGCAAGAAGTCGGCGAGTTGATCGGGCGTGCAAAACCCCATCACGGTTTCGACGCCGGCGCGGTTGTACCAGGACCGGTCGAAGAGCACGATGTCGCCGGCCGACGGCAGGTGGGGAACGTAGCGCTGGAAGTACCATTGCCCGGCCTCGACCTCGGTCGGCTTGCTGAGCGCCACCGCCCGGGCGCGGCGCGGGTTGAGATGCGCCATGAAGCGCTTGATGGTGGAGCCCTTGCCGGCGGCATCGCGCCCCTCAAACAGCACCACCAGCCGCTCGCCGCGCCGTTGCAGCGAAGCCTGCAGCTTGATCAGCTCGATCTGCAGCCGCTCCAACTCGCCGGCGTAGGCCTTGTGCGCCAGCTTGTCGCGATAGGGAAAGCCGCCGCTGGTCAGCGCCGCGGCCGCGATCGGCCCGGCGAGCTCGGGGTCATCCAGATTGAACCCCGCCATGCTGCGGTTAATGGCCGGCTCGATCGGTTCGAACTTGCGCACGCCCAACCCTCATCCCTCGACGCCGGCGCAACCATCGACGCAAGCTGCACTGTCGGACATTTCTGATGGACAATGCAATCGAGAGCCTGCAGCCCAGCTGGGGTTTATGTTAGCCTGGCGGCAACAACGGCATTGGCCAATGCAGCGGGTGCAGGATCAGATCGCGCGCAAATGGCACGGGCTGCGGCAGCAGATGGCCGACGCCGCGGTGCCCGCGCGGCTCGCCGCTCGCAAAAACGAGTTGCTGCTGGCGGTCTTGCTCACCGCCTTCTTCCTGACCGGCGCACTGTCGGCAGCGCACGCGCTGATCGGGTTGGCGCTGGTCGCCGCCTGGGCGGCGTGGTGGCCGGCGCCCGACAGCGAGCGCCACGCCAAGCCGCGCGGCCTGCTGGCTGCCGATGACCGGCTGTGGCGGGCGGTGGTCAATGCCGTGCCGGAGCCGGCGATCGTGCTGGGCAATGCCGGCCACATTCTGCACGCCAACCGGATGGCCGGGGATCTGTTCGGCACCCGCCGCCGCGGCGGCCACATTACCACCATGGTGCGCGATCCCGAGCTGTTGGCCGCGGTCGAGCAGACCTTGGCAACGCGCCAGTCCCGGGTCGTCGAGCTGCACGCGCGGGTTCCGGTCGAGCGCCGGCTGTTGATGATGCTGGCGCCATTGGATCATGCCGGCCTCGACAGCGCCCCCGCGCTCTTGATCTCGATCCGTGACCTGACGGAACAGGACCGGCTGGCGCGCATGCGCGCCGACTTCGTCGCCAACGCCAGCCACGAATTGCGCACCCCGCTCGCCTCCCTGCGCGGCTTCGTGGAAACGCTGCAGGGCGCCGCCAGGGACGATCCGGAAGCCCGCGAACGCTTCCTCGGCGTCATGAGCGAGCAGGCGGAGCGGATGACGCGCCTGATCGACGACCTGCTCTCGCTCAGCCGCGTCGAGATGCGCGAGCACCTGACGCCGGCGGAGTACGTCGATCTCAACGAGACCGCAAGCCACGTCATCCAAACCCTGCAACCGATCGCCGCCGGTGCCGGCGCCAGCATCGAGCTCAAGGAATTGCCGACGCCGGCGATGATCCACGGCGATCGCGACGAGATCGTACAGATCCTGCAGAACCTCATTCAGAACGCCTTGAAGTACGGCAAGCCCGGCGGCCGCATCGGGGTCGAGGTCGCGCACGAGCCACAGGGGTTCGGACGCGGTGCCCGCTTCGTGCTGTCGGTGACCGACGACGGCCCCGGCATCTCGCCGGAGCATCTGCCGCGGCTGACCGAGCGCTTCTATCGGGTCAGCGTCGCCGCCAGTCGGGAGAAGGGCGGCACCGGGCTTGGCCTCGCCATCGTCAAACACATTCTCAACCGGCATCGCGGCGAGCTGATCATCCGCTCGAAACTCGGCCACGGCTCGACGTTTGCCGCGATCTTGCCGGCGGCGACGGACTGAGCCCGGTGCAACCAGCGACTGCTTCGGTGCTGGGCAAGGGTCGCCAGCAGACCGCGCGCAGGTTGTAGCGCCGCGTGTGGCGAGCATGCCACGGCTTCCCGCCTTGCGCATCGATTGCGGGGGCACGGCCTTGAGATGGCCGTTAACGGCATAGTAATCTTCCCCCGTTGCCGACGGCCGGCCGTTTCACATCGGTCCTGGCCAAGGAGGTCGGCAGGTACGCGTAGTCCGCCCACCGGTTGTGTGCGGCCTTGTTCTAGTACGCGTCAGTAGTTCCAAGTTCAGCGTCACAATCAGTCTCGCGTTGATCGTCGGCCTGGTCTGGGTGTCGGCGTTCGTGTGCTCCTTGGTGTGCACGATCGTCTGTTCCGGGCCCGTCCGAAGACGGCGGGAATCTGTGCCCAAGCCGTGGCCGGTTCCGCGCCCCTGTACACACGGGAGAGACCAGGGCATGGCCTGGAACGATGAACGCGTCGAACTCTTGAAAAAACTCTGGGCCGATGGGCTTAGCGCCAGTCAGATTGCCGGGCGCCTCGGCGGCGTGACGCGCAATGCCGTGATCGGCAAGGTGCATCGGCTGGGCCTTTCCGGCCGCGCCACCACCTCGCGCATGAAGTCGCATCGGCCACGGGCGCGGGCGCAAGCGGCCAAGCGGCTGATGAAGCCGCGCTTTGTCAACGTCGGCAACCCGGCGCTGCGCAACCTTTACCTGGGCGACACCGAGCCCTATTCGCCGCCGCTAGAGGAGCTCGAGATCCCCAACAACGAGCGCAAATACATTCAGACCTTGACCGAGATCTCCTGTCGCTGGCCGATCGGCGATCCCCAGCAGGCGGATTTCCACTTCTGCGGCAAGGCCAAAGTCACGGGCCTGCCCTACTGCGAATTTCATGCCCGGCGCGCCTTCCAGCCGCCGCAGCCACGGCGCCGCGATCGCGAGGTGGTGCCGATCACGGTGGTGGTGCCGGGCGGCGAACCGGCAGCCCCGCGCGAGGCGATCGAGCCCGTCCCTGGCAAACTCAAGGTCGCCGTCTAACGATTTGTTCCTTGGCCCCGGCGACGGGGTTTCGGCAAGCAGCGGGGAGAGAGCCGGGAGGCCCATAGGTGGCTCCCGGCTCATTTTTATCGGCCTCCCGCGTCGCCGCGGTCGGCGCCGGCGCCGGCATTGACAGCGCCTGCCGCGCGCCCCATAAGTGCGCCATGACCTATTTGATCCAGCGCAACCGACGTCCCGACGCCCGCGCGTTCGCGCGGCTGCGATGACGGATCTTCGCCGGATCGTCACCCAGCGCCGCGCTTGAAGCGCGGCTTTTTTCGTTTTCTGCCACCAGATAGGTCTTTGCCATGTCTGCCAGCAACATGTCCGCCCCGACCCCGTCCACGGCCACCTCCAAGCCAGCCCCCGGCGCGCCCTCGGCCGCCGTCATGTCGACCTACGCGCGCCAGAACCTGGTGTTCGAGGTCGGTGAAGGCGCCTGGCTCAGCACCAGCACGGGTGAGCGTTACCTCGATTTTGCCAGCGGCATTGCCGTTAACGCGCTTGGCCATGCGCATCCCAAACTGATCGCCGCCCTCACCCAGCAGGCGCACAAGCTGTGGCACTCCTCCAACCTCTACCGGGTCGCCGGCCAGGAGCGGCTCGCCGACCGGCTGTGCGCGGCCACCTTCGCCGATCAGGTGTTCTTCTGCAATTCCGGTGCCGAGGCCTGCGAGGGCGCCATCAAGCTCACCCGCCGCTATCATTTTGCCAACGGCCATCCGGAGCGCTGGCGGCTCATTACCTTCAAGGGCGCCTTCCACGGGCGCACGCTCGCCACCATTGCCGCCGCCGGCAACGAAAAGCACCTGGAGGGCTTCGGGCCGCCGGCCGACGGCTTCGACATCCTGGCGGCGGGCGACCTTGAGGAGGTTGCGGGGGCGATCGGGCCCCACACCGCCGGCATCATGATCGAGCCGGTGCAGGGCGAAGGCGGCGTGCGCGTCATTAGCCCCGAGTTCATGAAGGGACTGCGCGCGCTCGCCGACCAGCACGGCCTATTGCTGGTGGTCGATGAGGTGCAGAGCGGCATGGGCCGCACCGGCAAGCTGTTTGCCCACGAATGGGCCGGCGTCACGCCCGATGTGATGGCGATCGCCAAAGGCATCGGCGGCGGCTTCCCACTGGGTGCGTTTCTTGCCAGCAAAGAGGCGGCCAAGGGCATGGTACCCGGCACGCATGGCTCCACCTTCGGCGGCAACCCGCTGGCGGTGGCGGTCGGCAACGCGGTGCTCGACGCCGTCCTCGAGCCGGGCTTCCTCGACCACGTGGTCGCCGTCTCGTTGCGCTTCAAGCAGGAGCTCGCCCGCATCAAAGACGAGTTTGCCGATGTCGTCGAGGAGGTGCGTGGCTCGGGCCTGCTCACCGGCATCAAGGTGAAGCCGCCGGCCGGCGAGGTGGTCGCGGCCTGCACCGCCGAGAAGCTGTTGACGGTCGGGGCCGGCGACAATGTGGTGCGGCTGCTGCCGCCGCTCAACGTCACCGAGGCCGAAATCGTCGAGGCTACGCGCCGACTGGCGGCGGCCCTGCGCCGGGTCAGCAAGCCGGCAGCGTGAGCCAGCCAGCGGCCTTGCCACATGGCACCTCGGCACTTTCTCGATATCGATCGCATCGATGCCGGCACCTTGCGGCGGATCGTCGACATGGGGCACGCCATGAAGAAGGCGGGCAAGCGCGTGCCGGCGCACCTCAAACCCGCCGGCATCGCCGATGCCGTGCTGATGCTGATTTTCGAGAAACCCTCAACCCGGACCCGCGTCTCCTTCGACGTCGCCATGCGTCAGCTAGGCGGCCAGGCGATGGCGCTCAACCATACCGACTTGCAGGTCGGGCGCGGCGAACCCATATCCGATACCGCTAAGGTGATCTCGCGTTATGTCGACGCGATCATGATCCGCGCCAACAAGCACGAGACCCTGACCGAACTTGCCGAGCACGCGACGGTGCCGGTGATCAATGGCCTCACCGATCGCACGCATCCTTGTCAGATCATCGCCGATATCATGACGTTCGAAGAGGCACGCGGGCCGATCAAGGGTCGCAAGATCGCCTGGACCGGTGACGGCAACAATGTGGCTGCGTCCTGGATCCAGGCGGCGGCGCGGTTCGGCTTCAGTTTGGCGCTGGCCTGTCCGCCGCAGCTCAACCCCGATCGGGCGGTGCTGGAGTGGGCCAAGAGCCAGGGTGGCGACGTGCGCCTGACCGAGGAGCCGCACGAGGCGGTGGCCGGCGCCGATTGCGTCGTCACCGACACCTGGGTGTCGATGGGCCAGCAACAGGAGGCGGCGCGGCGCAAGCAGCTGCTCGGGGCCTACGCCGTCGACGAGGGCCTGCTGCGCCAGGCCGACAAGGACGCGATTTTCATGCATTGCCTGCCCGCCTACCGCGGCCTCGAAGTGGCTGCCGGCGTCATCGATGGCCCGCAATCGGTGGTGTGGGAAGAGGCCGAGAACCGTCTGCATGCGCAGAAGGCAATTCTGGCCTGGTGCCTGGGGGTCGAATGATGGCCGACGGCAAGACACCGCTGCCGTTGCCGGCCGACGACTTGGTGCTGCCGTTTCGCACCGTCAAATCCGACGTCATCGGCCGCGTGGTGCGGCTCGGCACCGCCGTCGACACCGTACTCTCCGGCCACAACTATCCCGACCCCGTCAGCTACGCGCTGGGCGAGGCGCTGGTGCTGACCGCCATGCTCGGCAGCGCGCTCAAGACCCAAGGCAAGTTCATCCTGCAGACCAAGACCGACGGCGCCCTCGACTTTCTGGTTGCCGATTATGTTTCGCCGGGCAACGTGCGCGGTTATGCCAACTACGACAAGAAAGATTTACGGCTGGCCAAGATCCAGGGTCGCGGCGACCAGGGCGCGCTGTTGGGTTCGGGGCACGTCGCCATGACCATCGATCCCACCGGCGACCGCAATACCTATCAGGGCATCGTCGCCATCGAGCGCGAACCCCTGGTTCAGGTCGCGCATACCTATTTTCACCAGTCGGAACAGCTGCCGACCTTCATCCGGCTGGCCGTCGCCCGGCACTACGGCGCCACCGCCGCCAGTCAGCCGCCGGCCTGGCGCTGGCGCGCCGGCGGACTTTTGATCCAGAAGCTGCCGCGCGCGGGCGGCAAGCGCAGCGAAAGCCGCGACGATGCGCTCGAGGGCGAGGACGAGGAGGATTGGAACCGCACGCGCCACTTGGCGGCGACGGTCGAAGATCACGAGATGCTCGACCCGACGCTGTCGCCCGAGCGGCTGCTCTATCGGCTGTTTCACGAGGAGGGGGTGCGGGTCACGCCCTCGACGCCGGTGGCGGCCGTATGCCGCTGCTCGCGCGAGCGCATCCACATGTTCCTTGAGCGTTTCGGGCCGGACGAGCTGGCCGACATGCGCGAAGCCGACGGCGGCATCACCGTCACCTGCGAGTTCTGTTCGCGCCAATACCGGTTCGCCGCCGGCGACATCGGCTAGTCAGGGGTGCCGCGCTGGGCGGTGCCGGCCGCCAGGGCGCCGCGCCAGCCGTCGACCGAACCGAGCGTGGCGCGCTGCCGCGGCCTCGCCCGGTTAGGCGTCACGCACGGCCGCGCTGGGCGGCGGTGCCCGCGCTTTGATCGCCGGTCTCAAAACCCCACCTTGTCCCCGCCCTTGAGCTGGAGGATCTCGCGCGCCTCCTCGCTGCTCGCCACCGCCAGGCCCAGGCCTTCGATGATTTGGCGCACCTTGCGCACCTGCTCGGCATTGCTCTTGGCAAGCTCGCCGGGGCCGATCCAGAGCGAATCCTCCATGCCGACGCGCACATTGCCGCCCATGGCGAGCGCCATGGCCGCGATCGGCATCTGGTTGCGGCCGGCGCCGAGCACGCTCCAGTGATACTGGTCGGCGAACAGCCGATCGGCGGTGCGCTTCATGTGCATGACATCCTCAGGATGCGGACCGATGCCGCCCAGGATGCCGAATACCGATTGGATGAAGAACGGCGGTTTCACCACGCCGCGGTCGGCGAAGTGGCGCAGCGTGTAGAGATGGCCGATGTCGTAGCATTCGATCTCGAACCGCGAGCCGTTGTTGGCGCAGGTGGTGAGGATGTACTCGATGTCGGCAAACGTGTTCTTGAACATGCCGGCCCTGGACGCCTCCAGGTAGGGCTTCTCCCAGTCGTATTTGAACTCGCGCTGGCGCTGCAGCATGGGGAACAGCCCGAAATTCATGGTGCCCATGTTGAGGCTGGCGACCTCCGGCTTGAAGGTGGCGGCCGGCCGCACGCGCTCCTCGATGGTCATGGTCGGCGCGCCGCCGGTGGTGATGTTCACAACGCAGGCGGAACGCTGCTTGATGACCTTGAGGAAGGGGGCGAACGCCTCCGGCGATTGGTCCGGGCGGCCATCGTTGGGATTGCGCGCGTGCAGGTGTACGACGGCAGCGCCGGCCTCCGCCGCGGCCACGGCGGCATCGGCAATGGCTTCCGCCGTAATCGGCAGATAGGGCGACATCGACGGCGTGTGGATCGAACCGGTGACGGCGCAGGTGATGATGACTTTGCGCGGCTTGGCCATGGCTATCTCCTCCGGGCACGCGTGACGATGCATCAGCCGCCATGGTGAGCCGGAAGCCTCGCCGCAGGCAAGCCCATCCGCTGGGGGTGGGCACGGGCTGCGGCGGCGACCGGGCGCGCTGGTGCCAACTCGCAAAAGCCTGCTGCGGTGCGGGCGGCGGTGTTGAAGGGCTAGAG
>Ga0126384_10000340_pt1 | contig 25234 bp, 24 predicted proteins | sample PanSoiMetPlot_36_FD_92543 | JGI IMG/M metagenome (GOLD analysis project Ga0126384, IMG submission 92543) | Tropical forest soil microbial communities from Panama - MetaG Plot_36 | ecosystem: Environmental > Terrestrial > Soil > Tropical forest > Bulk soil | place: Panama | collected 2016-02-17 | reverse complement strand
CTTCGGCCCTATTCTGCCGAGCGTGCTGACACCCGCGCTCGCGCGCTGGAGCCCAGCGCGGGTCTCTTGCTGGTTGAGTCTTCGGGCTGCGAGGCGGCTTGCGCAGTTGGCTGCGCTGGGGCCTGAGGGTCGGCAGCGGGCGCGGCGCTCGCGACGGCATCGCTTCGAGTGCTGGTTCGCCTAAAGTAGTGGCGGTAAACCAAGTACAGGCCCACGCACGCAATCAAGACGATTAGCCCGATCGCCTGCCCTTGGTGGATGCGGTGCTTCAGATAGCGCAGATGTCCGCCGAAGCGATAGCCCAGGTAGACGAACAAGGGAGCCGAGACCAGCGCCGCCAGTCCGTCCCAGAAGATGAAGCGCCAGTAGGGCATCCCCGCCGAACCTGCCGTGAAATAGGTGACCGCTCGGATTCCAGGAAGAAAGCGCGCCACCATCACGATCTTTTGGCCGTGGATCGCAAAAAGTCTCTCCACCTTGACTCTCTTATCCGGGGTCACCACGCGCGCGAAAAAGCCCTTCCCTTCGGCAAGCGAGCCGACCCGGCGCCCGGCGGAGTAAATCAAGCTGTCGCCGGTCAAGATGCCGAGGAAGCCGACCGCCATCATCACCGGAAGCCGGGTGACGCCCAAGTGGGAGAGGAACCCGCCCATCACCAGGGAAATATCCTCCGGCAGCGGAACCCCCAAACCGCAGGCCACCAGAACGCCGAAGATCAGCAAGTACGCCGGGATCCCTCGGGTGTGGGTCAGCAGATTGATGACGAAAGCTTCCACGTCAGGACCGGCTCAGCTTCTTTCCACAAGCGCTCTGAGGTTGTCTCGATTGTCCATCACTTTTTGCCCGAAGGTGGAGACGATCCCCATCAAGAGCTTGACGCAGGCCTGGGGCTTTTGTCCGAGCAGCCTCTGAAAATCGGCATGCCGGATCTCGATCGCCACCACCGGTGTGAGAGCGGTGGCAGTGCACATCCTTTGCCCTTGCCTGATCAGCGACAGCTCTCCAAGGTGTTCTCCTGGCCCAAGCTCTCCCAGCGGCGCCTGCTCGCCAGCCTTGTTCCTCATGGTGAGCTTCACGCGTCCCTGGGCCAGCACCAACAATGAATCGCCAACGGCGTTCTCTGCGAACAACGGAACGCCGCTCGCGAATTTCCTCTCGTTTGCAATTTGCGCCAAGATCTCCAATCCAGCCGGTGTAAAGCCCTTGAAAAGTGGACACGCTTTGAGCGCGGCGACAGGTCCCATGCGGTTTACGCCACCTTAGCAGGGCTTTGGACGCTCCGGGAAACCCCACAGCCGGGAAACCACCGCGTACCAGAGCAGGCCGCCCGCGGTCGACCCGAGCGCGTCCGCAACGAAGTCCCAAACTTCAGAAGATCGCCCCGGGGTGAACAGCTGGTGAACCTCGTCGCTGGCGCCGTACAACGCACAGGTCAGGATCCCCAGGGTTAGCGCCCGCCTCGGCGGAAACTGGTACGCGTAGAACGCCCGAACCACTAGAATCCCGAACACCCCGTACTCAGAGAGGTGCGCCAGTTTGTCAGAACCGGCGCCGGGCAAGCCGGGAAGGTTGGTTCGGGTGGAGAGGAAGAAGATCAGGCCGGCATAGAGGATCGCGGGGACGACAGAGCCCAGAAACCGCTTGAGTTCAGGCACTTGGCCCCCGAACCGTGTCGCGCTGCTTGCCCGAGAGGGCATTCGCGGTTGCCGCGTCAATGCGGACTCGAGTCAGCGTGCCCGACTCCGCATCTCCTTCAAAGTTCACCGTCCGGTTCTCGGGCGTGCGTCCGAAGCGTTTCAGGGGGTCGAACTTGGACGGCCCCTCGACGAGCACCTCGACCTCACGGCCGATCTGTTGACGCATGATCTCCAGGCTGATGGCCCGCTGTACCTTTTGGAGCCGTTCGAGCCGTTCGATCTTCACCTGGTGAGCGATCGGGCCCCATTCCTTTTCGTGGATTCCGGCCGCGGTCCTCGGCCGAGGCGAAAAGACGAACGAAAACTGGTTTTCGAATCGCACTTGGCGGGTCAGCTCCAAGGTGGCCTCGAAGTCCTCCTCGCTCTCGCCGGGAAAACCAACGATGATGTCGGTGGTCACCGCGATGCCGGGCCGAGCCGCGCGCAGACGCTCGAGGCGGTCGAGGTATTCGGCGACGCTGTAGTCCCGGCGCATCACCTGGAGGATCCGATTCGATCCGGATTGCACCGGAAGATGAAAATGGGGAGCGATCTTCTCTTCCTCGCGGAAGGCGTTGATCAGCTCGTCGCAGAGATCGTGCGGATGGCTGGTGGTGAACCGCACCCGGTCGATTGAAGGCAATCGCGCGACCCGACGCAAAAGCTGATGAAACTCGATCCCGCCGCGGTAGGAGTTGACGTTCTGGCCGATCAAGGTCACTTCCCGAACCCCGACCTCCGCCAGGTCGGCAATCTCGGCGAGAATCTGCTCGAATGGCCGGCTCACCTCGCGGCCGCGGGTATGTGGAACGACGCAGAACGAGCAGACGTTGTCGCACCCCTTCATGATGGTGACGAATTCGCTCACTTTGCCCCGAGCGGTTTCGGCGTCTGCCCGGGGGAACACGTACTCCTCCGAGTCCATCCAGGCGGTGTCCACCACCCGCACCCGGTCTTGTTCCACGCGTCGAAGGATCTCCGGGAGGTTGGCGATGGCGTCGGGGCCGAAGACAAAATCGAGAAAGGGAATTCTTTTCAGCAGCCGCTCCTTTTGCTGCTGCGCGACGCACCCGGCCACACCCAACAGGGCTCTTCGCGACATTTTCACCCTCCGGTATCGCCCCAAAGCGGAGAGCATTTTCTCCTCCGCCTTTTCGCGGATGGCGCAGGTGTTGACGATAATCAGGTCGGCGTCGTCGCAGACGCTGGTCGGGACGTATTGAAGGCGCCCCAGAACCTCGCTCATCCGCTGCGAGTCGCTGACGTTCATCTGGCAGCCGAAGGTGTGAACGAAATAGCGCTTGGGGGTGGCCATCTTGGCCGCGCTATTTAGCGCCCGGCCTCTAAGCGCGTCCAGTGGCGGTCGTGGCCCTAGCGGACGGGGAGAAGCCGATCGGCGATTTGCGCAAGATCGCCAAAGCTTTCCACCACCATCACCTGATCGCAGGCTCTCGAATAGGTAAGCATCTCACTATCGCCAAACCCCCAGGACCGTCTCCCCTCGGAGCAGATCCAGATCAGCCGCCTGGCCCGACGGCGAATCTCATCCAGCACCCAGGCGTTGTTGGGGTGGTAGTTGTTGCGCCCATCGCCGATGATCAGCACCGTGGTGCGCCGGGTGAGCGCGGGCAGATGCTCGCGCGCCAGTTGTCCCAGCGCTCGCCCGTAGTTGGAATTGGCGTGGAGGGACACCGCTTTGCCCGCGGTCGCAAGGTCCACCGCCTCGTTGACTTTGAGCTCGCGAAAGTACGGAGTCACTTCTCCGAGATCCGAGACGAAGACCAGCGACCGGACCCGGCGAAACAGATTCTGAAGCGTGTAGGTGAACAGCAGCATCATTCGAGAGACGTCTCGAACCGAATCGGAGACGTCGCAGACCACCCAAACCTCGGGGCGCTCCGGGCGCCGCTGACGAAACGCGGGGGCGATCGGAATCGCGCCCCAGGTGAGGTTCTTCCGCAGCGTCCGGCGCACGTGCAGAATTCCGCGGCGGGAGCTGCGCTGCCTTCTGATCAGCCGGGTCTTCAGCTTTTCAGCCAACCTGCGCACCGCCTCCTTCATCCGTTCCACCTCTGCCGCGCTGAGCTGGTGAAGAGGTCTGTCGAGAATCGCGCTGCCTCGTTTCGCGGTCCGCGCCCTAACCTCCCGATCCACCTCGCGCCTCGCCGCCGCCTCCACCTTGCGCATTGCCTGAGAGAGGTGTTGGGAGACGAGCTGGACTCCGGCGGGCGATACCCCGCGGGCCTTCAGCTCCAGCTCGATCTGTCGAAGCTCGGACCAGGCATGATCCGCCCCGGCCGCACTCAGCAAACGACGCGTGTAAAACCCCGATTGGAGCGGGTTCTCCAAGCCGAGCAAGTTGAGCTCGAGCATCGCGCCCGCGAGCAGTTGGGCGAGGGCGCCGCGATCCGCCCGCAACGCCGCTTGCGCCAAGGGGGACAGGCCGGCCTCCAGGTTCCGCAGGGTGGCGATCACCATCGCCAGCTCATCCCCTTCCAAGAGGCCCTGCTGCTCGAGCGCTTGGAGCAGCGACAAGTCGACGCTCTCCAAAAGCCGAGCGGCGCCAAGAAAGAAGAACTCAAATGCCCGGTCGAATATCTCGGTGTCCGCGCCTCGCTTGACGAGGGTGGCCCGCAGTGCGGAGCGAAACAGCTCGCGCTGCTCGACTCCGAGCTCGGCCACCGCCCGAGTCGCGTCGTGGACCTCCGAGGTCCCTACCCGAACGCCGTTTTGGCGCAGCACCTCGGCAAACTCGACAATTCTCGCATCCATCCGTCGGGGTTTTGGCGACCTACCCTAAAGCGCTGCTCCGGTCCAGGCGATGGTGCGGAATGCGGGCACCTGCGCGCACTCGCACAGGCAAGCTTTGCATAGCGTTGCGTAGTCAAGATGCACCCTGCGGCGGTTTTCCAATCAGTCGTTTGGCGCGGTTGTGACTCTGTCGTCCTGGCACAGCGATTGCGACACTTGAGCGCAAGGCGGGGCTGATCGCCCTCCTCGAAAAGGGCAAACCCTGGGCGACCGGGGGACGCAAAGCCCAGGGACTCTCCGAGTTTGCCTGGGCTGCCGAAAGGAGATGATTGTGTCAGTCCGTAGGTGTGCAGTCGCCGCGAGCACGACTGGTGCTACCCCGTGCGCAGCAAGGCGTGCGCGCACCCGTCGTTCGCCGCACGGCTTTAGCCTGATCGAAGCCGTCACCGTCGCGGCGATCATCAGCATTGTCACCGGGATCGTGGTCGGCGGGATCGAGCTTCTGCGCAAAAGCGGAGCCTTCACCGGAGCCAGCGGCGACATCATCACCGGCCTGCGAAAGACGCGGGCGGAGGCGTTCGGGCGCGGAACCTACACCGCCTTCATCATTGATACGGCGGGCGGCCGATGGTGGGGAATCGAGGCGCCCAATGGGATGAACCTCTCCACCTTCAACCCGTCCGCTCCGGGAACGGTGATCGTTTCCGGTAGCTTGCCGAGCGGAACTGTTTTTGGACCTACGGCCGGTTACGGGTCTGCGCTGCCGGCGCCGTTCGCTGGAATCCCAACGCTGTCGGCACAATCACCAAACCTGAATTACTGCAGTTTTTGCAACACGGGCAATCCGAACCAGGGATTTGGACAAATCCTCTTCGAGCCCGCCGGCAGCGTGCAATTCAGCGGCGGGCCCGCCACCAGCGGACAACAATTCACCCTTCAAGCCACGTCGCAAAGCGCCAGCGCAACTCAGGTCAGGACCATGGCAGTGGCGATCACCGCTTTCAGCGGAGTGATCGAGAAATTCGAGCTCTGATCGATGGGGATTCCGATGCGAAGAAAAAGGCGCGGATTCACGATGATCGAAGCGATGATCACGATGGCGGTGTTGGTGATCGCATTCACCGGCTTCGCCACACTTCAGGTCATCGGCGTCCAAGCCAACTATTTTGGTGACCGACTGGTCCAGGCCTCCGAACTGTCAACGGACCTCGCCGAGAATATTGAACGCTGGCCCTATACCGACTCGCGTCTCACTCCGGTTTTGACGCTGACCGGTCCGAACGCAATGTCGAGCACCACCATTACCGGAAGCTGGGATCTGGGGACGGGAAGCACGACATCGTACCGTGCCCAGTACTCCGATCTGGCGAACGATCCGAATGCATCCAATCCAGGCGCTCTCGCCACCAACTATCAGGGGCTTTCGAGCGATGTGAACGGAGACGGAATCCCCGACTTCATCCGGTACTGGAACGTGTATGCCATCGACCTTTCGAACAGCGGCACTCCCAACGGGCTGCTGGTGCAGATCATCGTTCGCTGGAAGCAGCCGGGGTTCGGCTACCGGCAAATCACCGCCAGCAAATTCAAACGCAATCCCACCAACGTGTTCTGATGAAAGCCTCCAGCCCACAATCCGGACTTACGTTGATCGAGCTGCTGGTCGGCACGAGCATTGCCGTCGTGGCGATCTCGGTCGCAGCTTTGGCGATGCTGACGCAAAGCCAAGCGATGCGGTCCTTGGATTCCACCCGAGGGGCCAACACCGCGAGTCGCGAAGCGATGCAGCAGATCGAGCACAACCTCCGGCTGCTCGGATGGGGCATCGACCCCCACTTCGCCATCGATCTCGTCACCAACTGCATCAACGCCACCCCACCGGGTCCCTGCCGAGATCAGGTCAATGCCCCCGACCACCTCGCCTTTGTCACCCGCAATCCGATGTATCGGTTTTTCAACTTCAATGAGAACGGTTGCGCCTTGGCCAACGGGTGTACCTACGGGAAGGCTTGGCCAATCACCGCGATGTCTCCGGGCTCGCCCAACACGATCGCCATTTCCCCGCAGGGGACCAACCCGACAAGCGTGAATCTGGAAATGGGCAGAATCGTTTTGGCGGTGTGCGCCGGCGGGCAGAACGCGACCATGCTCACGCTCTCTCAAAGTTACACGATCGGAAATTCTGGCTCGTACGTGCTCACTCCAATGCCGACGAACAGCCCCCCTTACAACGACTGGAACAGCCTTCAGGCATGTCATGGTCAACCGGGAGCAATGCTGTTCATGGTCGACCACTTCCGTTACTTCGTCCAGACCTTCGGGTCCACGCCCTGGTTGATGCTCGACACCGGGTTGGACCTCAATGGGGACGGGATCCTACCCCCGACCGATCAGGCGGACCTGATTCCGATTGCGAAGGACATCGAGGACATGCAGGTGGCTTACGTCATCCCCCCCAATCCAGCTTGCGGCGCCGCACCGGACAACGGCCCCGGCGCGCAAGGCGATTGGATCATCGGCAACAACCCCGGGGTCATCGAAGAGCCGATCCGCACCGCGGTGACGGTACCTCCCACCTACGACACGGCGAACAACGATCCGAGCCGCTGTAACAGCCTCAATGCGGCGAACGTGCGTGGCGTCCGCGTCAGCCTGCGCATTCGATCGGACCTACCGGATCGGTCCAAGGGCCCGACCTGGACGGGGGACTCGATTCCCTACCCGGAAAATCGGACCGGGTCAGCGTCGGGGGGAAATTACCGCCGATACACGTCCGAAACCGAAGTCACGCTGCGCAATTTGGATTCGCGCAGCCCATTCATTTACTAGGAGCCGCCGCGTGAAACAGATATCAAAAACGCTGTCTCGCGCGAGAATGCAGCGGCGCGGCTCGTCGCTGCTTCTGGCGCTGATGATCGTCGCGATTTTGACGGTGGTTGCCTTCGCCATCGTCCAGATGGGTTCGACCGAGGCGGATGCCGTGGGTGCGAAGCGCCGATACGACCACGCGGTTTCCTGCTCGGACGCGGCGCGGGACCTTTTGATGAGCCAGTTTAGATCCTACAACATCTCGCCCACCTCGCTCACGCTGAACCAGGTGGTCGACGACCAGATCATGGCTTCCGGCCACTACGACAACCTGGCGGTCACCTCGGTGGTGGCAGCGACCGGATTTGGATCGGGAGTGGGTGGGGCCAGTGACGTTTCTAATCGCATCGCTGCGTCTGGGCTCGGCGGGCAGGTCTACCGGATGACGGTGGTCTGCGGCAGCTCTCAGATCGATGCCAGCTCGCGTCAAAGCGAGGTCGAGTTTTTGGTGAGGTTTGGATTGTAAGGAGTCATCTCGTGCATCGCTCTCAACTTGTGATCATCGTTGCAGCCCTCAGCCAATCCGTTTCAGCGCTCGCGCAAACCGACACCGCGTGCTGGAACCGCGACCTCGAGCGCATGGACTACTATCAAAGTCCGCCTGAGGGTGGCGACAACAACTTCTTCACCGGCGTGGTGGTGAACAACTCGACCACCAACGTGACACTGCTCTACCCGACCAAAGCCACGATGATGGATTTCACGCAGAAACTCTACCGCATCCGGGTGGATTTGGGCGGCCCTTCGCCGACCAGTTGCTCGAACCTCTACTTGAACAACCTTAGGTATTTCATGCCCAGCGGGATTCAGCCTCCCGCGGGCGCACGGGTGTTGCAGGGCGTATACAGCGCCCTCAATACCTATCCCGATCCTGGTCCAACCTACTCAGGAGGATCCGGGCAAACCGACAGCCTGAGTAATCTCAGCTTCTATCGTTACCGAAATTGGGGGGCGAACGGGGCCGGCGTGCTGGCGGAGAGCGCGGTAACTTCGTGCATCAACGCGCTCTCGCCATTCGGCCACGGCGTCGCGACGGATCCCTACGTGCTCGCCTGCGCCAATTGCGTCAATACCAGCGGGTACTGGCTCAATCCACTAGCCAGCGACAACGACGTCTCGCCTGAAGCGGGCGTCTTCTCCGGCAATTGGCTTCGCTTTCACCCTCCCAAATGGACCCTTCTGAGCCTCGCTTACAAGCGTTTGGTGAATGGCCCCCTGCTGTCGGTGCTGCGGGAGGGGGTGGTAGCCTCGAACGGCGCGGTGGGTGGGCAGGTGGTGCAGAAGATGCTCCCCCAATCCTGCGCAGGCGGCGGGCGCCCGATTAGCCAGAAACTGGGGGCAATTGACGGCTTGAGTTACACCTCGGACGCGAACCCGCTCGCGGAGATGCTTTTCAACGCCGCCTGGTTTATGGGCGGCCAGCAAAATCCTTGGGTGTTTTCGAACTCCGCCACCCAAGGCGGTCCCCCGATGTCCAACGGAAGGAGTGGGCCCTGTGCTTCTTGCACCGGGGATTTCATCGTTCTCTTTTCGGACGGGCGCGGCGACAGCGCCAACGCGGCCTGCGCCGCTTCGGCCGACGGCGGCATTGCGCCTCAGTGCACCGCGGTGGCGCAGTGCTCGACGCTCGGAATGGGCAGCGAGGGCGACGGCAACGACTTTCTGGATCCTTCGATGGCGGGCGGCGCGGGCCCGACTGTGACCGGCGCGACGGTTCGACAGACGCCCGGCGGCACCTGCGACATGGACTTTGCAGACGACGTGGCTCTGTGGATGGCGAACAACAACGTCGGAAGCTGGTCAAGCCCGGAGACCATTCGGACTTACGTGGTGGCCATTGGAGATCCAAACAATACATACAATGAAATGACAACTCTCCAATTCGTCGCCTCGAACGGACAGGGCCGATTCCTGATCGCCGACAATTTTGTGAATCTCGAGGCCAACATCGAGCAGGTCTTGAGAGAGATCATCAGCCAGGCGACCTCGTTCTCCTCGGCTGCGGTGGCCACCGTACAAACGCACGGTTACACCTCGGCGTTCATCCCTCGTTTCACGCCCAACGGCGGTAGCCAATGGAAAGGGACCTTGACCAGGTATGCGCTGTTCAATGAATTCGCCGCGGGTTGTACCAGCGCCGACCATGGGATGGTCGACGCGTTGAATCCAAACGGGAACAACAGTTGCTACGACGTCTACCTTACCGACAGAAACAACAAATTCATCGAGGAAGTGAACGGTCAGTTCGTGGTCGCTGACAACACCCAGCCGTGGGATGGTGGCTGGCCGCCGTTGAGAGCTGGTGGCGACGGCGGGTACGTGGCGGCCACACCCATTTGGGAGGCGGCCTCGGTGCTCACCGCCCGTGAGGATTCCGTCCTCGCCGGCGACACCACCAAGGCCCGGCGGATCTTTACCGTAGGCCCGGCGGGCACCACCGGTACCTACGACCCGACGCTGATTCCGTTCACCGTTGCCAACGCGGCGACGATTGCGCCCTTGCTGAAGCTGGGAGGCGTCAACGGGGACTTTTGCACCACGCTTGCCTTTCGGACCCGTCACAGCTACGTCACCGAGAGCGACTGCGCGGCGGATGTGATCAGGTTTATGCAGGGCGAAGACGTCCTGTTCCAAAACCCTTACAACCGCACCAATCCACAACCGGCCTACTACAAATCTCGACCGAATATTCTCGGAGACATCTTCCATTCCACCCCGGTGTTGGTGACCCCGCCGGCGCCGCCATACCTTTGCGACATCGGCATCATCAACCAGTGCGTCGCCTCTCTGTACAGCCCCAAACTGGAACCCGGGGGGCAGAGCGCATACCAGACGTACTATACGAGCAACCAATACCGCACCGAATTCGTGCTGGTCGGCGGCAACGACGGGATGATCCACGCATTCAACGGCGGCAATGACACCGTCACCGGCAACGTTCACAGCTTTGACAATGGAACGGGGGACGAGATGTGGGCCTTCATTCCGCCCGACATGCTGCCCAAGCTCATTCGTTACGTGATCGGCGACCGGCACGAGCTCTTGGTGGACGGCACCGCGATGGTGCGAGACATCTGGGTCGATGGAAGTGGAGCGACGGCGGCGGATCACCAGAAGCAGTACGACGAGTACCATACGGTTGCGATCATCGGCGAGCGCGAAGGCGGCCGGCATTGGGTCGGGCTGGAAGTCACCGATCCTTTAAATCCGCGCTTCTTGTGGGTTACCGAGCCACCGGGGACCACCGATGATTTGAAGCAGGGTGGCACCTGGAACGATCTCGGTCCGGCTCCCGCTCCGATCGGAGCCATCGCCGAATACGACCCGGCGGGAAACTTCTCGGTGAACGGAACTCCCGCCCGCGAGCGATACGTATTCGCGTCCGGCGGCGGCTATGATCCAGCGTACCTTCGGGGCCGCAGTTTCCACGTTTTCGACGCGTGGACGGGTCAGGATCTCTGGCGGTATTCGCGCTCCGATTCCAACGGCGGCTCCGACCCGCGCAATTCACTCTATCCGATTGCCGCCCCAGTCTCGCTGTTGGACACCACCGGCGATGGAGTCTTCGACACCGCTGTGGTGGGAGACACCCAAGGTCAAATCTGGACCTTTAGCCTCCTCAACCCGGGCGTCATTGGAGGCAATGGCAGGTACAGCAACTGGTACGGAGGCCGAGCCTTCATCCAATTCAATGGGCAGGGATTTTACCAACGCAGCCCCTTCTTTCAGCGAGCCGCCGCCGCGCTGTTGCCAAACGGGGCGCTTCGCGTCTACCTCGGCTCTGGCGATCGCGACCAGATCAAAGATCCCAATGGGGGAACCTGCGGGCTCGCCAACCTCGAGGCCTGCATCCGAAAGAATTGTAGCGTCTCAGTTTCGACGTCGGAGTACCGAGTCGGCTCCGCTCCCAGCGGCGGATCGAGTGGTCATTACTTCAATGCAAACTGGACCTATACGGCAGGTGCCAGCAACGAGACGACCAACTGGGCGATCGATAACGCAAGTCAAGGCGATCTCTGTTCGGACGTGGACGACAGCACTTTAAGCTACGCCATCACCTGCGGCGCCAACCCGACCGCCAATTTCCAGGGCACCGCGTACTGCGACTGGGGCGCCGGAACCGATGGCGGCACCGAATGCGCAACCGCCGTGGGCCGTCCCCTGGGTACCCAGGTTCCCTATACGCCGCCTAGCGGCACCTTCCAAAACTCAAACTTCTACTCGATCAGGCTGTTCGACTCGAACCAGCGTGTTCAGTTCACCACCAGCTCCCAGGCGGGCCAGTACGATAACAACGCGTTGACGGAAACGAACCTGGTCAATGCAACGGACGGAGGAATTTCATCGCCTACGGACAACGGGTACTACGTGACCCACACCAATTCGGCCTCTGACGAGAAGACCGCCAGCTCTGCGCTGGTTCTCGGGGGGTGCGCTCTCTGGAACACGCTGGTTCCAAATCCCAATGGCAACGTTATCGGCTGCGGCGTTGGTGCAGCATTGCCGCTGGACACCGCTTACGCCTACCAAGCCGACCTGATCAGCGGCGCGACTTCTTGCGGACAAGCAGGCTCGGGCACCTACAACGCGACCGCGCGATACACTGCCCGCAGCACCTACGTCGCACCGGAACAACCGGCCCTGGTGATTTCGGTCAACAGCAGGACCGGGCAGGTCGCTTACAGCGGCATTTCAATTGATCCGGGTTCGCTGCCGGCCTCGACAAACGTTGGATCCCGAGACATTTCGGGAAGCATTCACTGGCTGGAAATCCCGCGGAAGATGCACGAGTGCCGTCACAACGGGGTGAATTGTAACTAGTGCGTCGAGCTTTGCCCGCCACCGGATAGGAACGCCCGCTTGCGGACGGCCATCGCTGATAGTCCCACCAACAGACCATCGGCTTCTGGCGATGAAGCCAGTTTTTGCAGGCGCTCCACCGTTTCTTCGAGTCGGTTTGCTTCCTCGGCCTCCCGCTCACGGAGGTAATTGACAACCTTGATAAGTCGCTGAAAGAACGTCTGAAGTTCGTCGCTCTTGCGAAGTGGCCGCACCCACGGAAGTTTGCCCGCGGCCAACGAATCCAGCATCCGGCTCATCACCCAGATCGGGCCGGAAATCCGGTGCGCCATCACCACCGCGTATCCAAAGATCACCAGAAACAAAGCCGCGCTGGCCGCGATCAACAAGGCCAGCAAGCGGTGTGCGCCTTGCGCATCCGCTTGGACTCGAAGCTGAACGATCGTCGCCCCCAGCAAGGTTCCGACCGCCGACGCGCTGACCGCGAAAAGAGCGATCATTTGCAGGGCGTAGCGGAGCTGAAAATCTCGATCGATGAGATAACTCTGACGGATGTAGCCGATGATCGGGTATCGCTTTCGTTCAGTTTCCATGCGCAAAGCATACGCCAGGTGTTGGCATAAGCAGACGATGGGCGAGAGTGAGTTTGCAGCTGACGAGATGTAGGCGTTTTGACGGCGATCCTCGTCACTGCAGGGGATCAGCGCACCTACGGCGTGTAGAAGACCTGACGGCGAGGTGAACCACTTTCCTTCGAATTGTGGCGCCTGAGCTTCAGCGAGAAAAAGACATTACCGCTTCGACGTGGGGCGTCTGAGGGAAGAGGTCAACCAGCTGCAGAGTCTGTGGTGAGAATCCGGCCGCCCGAAGCCGCCCGGCATCGCGCGCCAGTGCTCCCGGATCGCACGCCACATAGACGACGCTTCGTACCTTCAGACAATCGGCCCACCGGGCGATTCGACTGGCTCCCATTCGCGGCGGATCCGCAAGAATCCGGTCGAACCGAGTCCTTTCTGCGACCAACCCATCGCAGACCCGCCCTACCTCTCCCTGTACAAAACGCACGTTGGTCACCCTTCCCTCTTGGGCGCTGCGACGCGCGAGCTCGAGTGCCACCGGCGAGTGCTCGACCGACGTAACCGCCCCGGCACTCTTGCAGATTGCAAAAGTGAAATTTCCATTGCCGCAGTAGAGCTCCAAGATTCTTTCGCCCGGTCCCGCGGCCAGGGCCTGGATCGCCGAGCGGACCAGGTCCTCGTTGGCCTCCGCATTGTTCTGAGCGAAGGCATCCGGGCGGAGGTAAATCGGAACGCCGAGATCAGCGCTTGGGCGTGCGCGAAGCACGGGTTCGCGGATCGTCACCGGTGCTCCCTCCCTGGGCACGACCACCGCCCCGCTCAGGCCGAGCGTCGTCACCGCCTGCTCGCACCCGCGAAGGTGCGAAGGTCGCACCTGAGCTCGCAAAAAGACCGCGAAAGCGCTTTGGTTGCCTTCCGCGAGCAGGTGAACCTCGTCGATGTCGTTGCCAAACGCGGCCAGGAAAGGACTTAGAAGTCCAGGCAGTTTGGAGATCGGATCAACCAGGGCGGGACAGGTCTCGATCGGGACGGCTCGCCGGCCGCGCCTGGAGAAGAATGCGAGCTGGCCGCCGGAGAAGTGCATCACCGCGCGGCGCCGGTATCCCAATTGGCGGACCGATCCCATCGTGGGCATCACTTGAATCTCGCTTCGCCGAACGCCACCCAGGTGCTCGAGGCTGGAGAGCACGATTTCCAGCTTCGCCGCGCGCTGCGCTGATTCGATCAGGTGCAGCCATCCGCAGCCGCCGCACACCTCGCTCAGCGGGCACGGAGGGGTTCTTCGATCGGGGCTCGGCAAAAGCACCGCGAGCAGCTCGCCTCGGCGCGGCCATCCGGACTCGAGGAGGCGAACCTGGACCCGCTCCCCTGGAACGACGTTGGGAACGAAGATGCTTTGCCCTTCAAAGCTGCCAACCCCCTCGCCGGTCTTGGCGAGGCGGTCGATTCGAAGCTCAACCTCCAGAGCCAAGACTAGCTCGGCTGTTTCTCGGGAAGCTCTTTGCGCAACCGGTCCACCAATCGCTGGATCCGGTTTCGCTTTTCATCATCGATCCCGATGAACTCGATTCCCATTCCCGGCACCTGCTGACTTGGGTTGTCGAGCTCGTTGACTCGGGTGACTCGCCCGACGAGGTCGAACGGGAACGCGGTGTCGGGAAGCGAAATGATCAGGCGAACCGTGGTTCCAACCGGCAGCGGATCGGGCGTGTTGATGAAAACGCCGCCCCGGGAAATGTTGATCGCCCAGTCGGTGATGAAGCCATCGACCGTCTTGTATGCTACCGGCAGCTCGTGCTCGAGCCGGGGCGCCTGTCGAGGCATCTTCTGCTTGTCGCGGTTATCCGCCATGCCGGGCTATCAAAGGGCTAGAAGTAGCCAACTATAGCATCTTAGACGCGCATCTCGCGCAAGTCGCCGGAAACCTTGAGCTTTGGTTCGGTAATCTTCTGCACCTGCTCGACGGTCACGCCGGGGGCGACTTCCTTGAGAAGCAATCCGCTGGGTGTGACTTCGATGAACGCATGGTCGGTCACGATGTAATGAACGCAGCGTTTGCCGGTGAGCGGCAGCGAGCATTCGCGGAGGATCTTGGGCGCCCCGTTCTTATTGGCGTGCTCCATCGCCACGAAGACGCGTTTGGCGCCCATGGCGAGGTCCATCGCTCCCCCCATGCCTTTGACCATCTTTCCGGGGATCAGCCAATTGGCGAGATCCCCCTTCTCGCTTACCTCCATGGCTCCCAATACCGCCATGTCGATGTGACCGCCGCGGATCATCCCGAACGAGGTGGCGGAGTCGAAAAACGCCGCGCCGGGAATCGCGGTCACCGTTTCTTTGCCGGCGTTGATCAGATCGGGATCTTCCTCGCCCTCGTACGGCCAGGGTCCGATTCCGAGCATGCCGTTTTCGGAGTGCAGCAGGATGTCCATGCCCGGTGGAATGTAGTTGGCCACCAGCGTCGGCATTCCAATGCCGAGGTTGACGTAGAACCCATCGCGCAGTTCTTGGGCGATTCGTTGAGCGATTCCTTCGCGCGTCAGTGGCATGTCACGCCTTCTTCCGAACGGTCCGCTTCTCGATCCACTTCTGATAGCCGCGCCCCTGCACTACCCGGCGAACAAAGACCGAGGAAAGGTGCACCGCATCCGGATCCAGGTCCCCCACTTCCACCAGGTGTTCCACCTCGGCGATCGTGGTTTTCGCCGCCATGCACATCAGGGGAGAGAAGTTCCTTGCCGTCTCTCGAAAGATCAAGTTTCCCCAACGGTCTCCCTTGTAGGCGCGCACGATGGCGAATTCCGCCTTCAGCGGAAGCTCGAAAACGTATTCCTTTCCGTCGATGGTGCGGACTTCCTTGCCCTTGGCCACCAGAGTGCCGACCGCGGTCGGGGTGTAGAAGCCACCCAGACCGCAGCCTCCGGCTCGAATCCGTTCCGCCAGCGTGCCTTGCGGGTTGAGCTCGACCTCCAGCTCGCCGGCGAGGTACTGGCGCTCGAACTCCTTGTTTTCGCCGACGTAGCTGGAAATCATCTTCTTGACCTGTCGGGACTTGAGCAAGATCCCGAGGCCGAGCTCGGTGGTTCCGCAGTTGTTGGAGATGATGGTGAGGTTGCGCACGCCCTTGCGGTGAATCGCGGCGATCAGGTTCTCCGGATTACCGCAGAGACCAAAACCGCCGCTCATGATCACCGCTCCGTCCTGAAGGTCGCGAATGGCTTCGTCCGCGCTGCTCACCACCTTGTCCATTCGCTCGCTCCCTAGCGCTCGACGAGCATCGCGATTCCCTCGCCGCCGCCGATGCAGAGCGACGCGACGCCGCGCTTTTTGCCGAAGTCCTTGAGCGCGTAAAGCAGGGTGACCAGCAACCGGGCTCCGGAAGCCCCAATGGGGTGCCCAAGCACCACCGCCCCGCCTCGAACGTTGACTTTTGAAGGGTCGAGCTTGAGCAGTTGGTTGTTGGCGATTGCCACCACGGCGAAGGCCTCGTTGATCTCCCAAAGGTCGATGTCGCCGCTCGAAACCCGAGTCCGCTCCAAGAGCCGCTTGATCGCGTCGGCCGGAGCGATCGTAAACTCCACCGGCTTGCGGGCGGCCATCGCGTAACCGAGGACCTTCCCCAGCACGGTCCTTCCCTCGGCCTTGGCGCGCTCCGCGCTCATGAGAACCACCGCGGCGGCTCCGTCGTTGATCGAGGAGGCGTTGGCCGCGGTCACCGTTCCGTCCTTCTTGAAGACCGGCTTTAGCGTGGCGATCTTGTCTGGCCGAGCATTTTTAGGCCCTTCGTCCTCGGAGACCAGGATCGGATCGCCCTTCTTCTGGGGAACCGGCACCGGGACGATCTCGGCTTTAAAAGCTCCCTCGCGCTGGGCCCGGATCGCTCGCTGGGTCGATTCCGTCGCATATTCGTCCTGCGCCGATCGGCTGATCTTGAAGTCCGCCGCGCAGGCCTCGGCGCACACCCCCATGTGAACCTGGCCGTACACATCCCACAGTCCGTCGAGAATCATCGCATCCTTCATCTCGACGTTCCCCATCCGAGCACCGTTGCGCATGGTGTGGCTGAGGTAAGGGGCGTTGCTCATCGATTCCATGCCGCCGGCGACCACCACCTCGGCGTCTCCGAGGGCGATCGCTTGCGCACCCGCAATCACCGACTTGAGGCCGGAGCCGCAGACCTTGTTCAAGGTGGTGCAGGGGACGGTATCTGGCAGGCCCGCGAAGATCGCCGCCTGGCGCCCCGGAGCTTGCCCGACCCCCGCCTGCAGCACGCAGCCCATCACCACCTCGTCCACTTTGTCGGGCGCCACGCCCGCCCGCTCGAGGGCGGCTTTGATCACCGTCGCCCCCAGGTTCGGGGCAGTGATCGAAGAAAGTACCCCCTGAAAGGCTCCGATGGGCGTTCGCGCAGCACCCACGATGACCACCTCTCGCGCCATGACTCGACCTCCGTGCAGGGATGATTCCTACTTCTTTAACTTGCTCGCCATCACATCGCCGAGCCGTGCCTTGCTCCCTTCGGCTTGGCGGCGCAGGTACTCGCGGTAGTCATCCTCCCCTTCGTGCAGCAGCGCCTTCATCGAAAGAGCGACTTTGCGATCCTGGGTGTTGATGTCGATGATTTTTACTTCTACTTCCTGGCCTTCCTGCACCACGTCGCGGGGATTGTCGACGCGCTCCTCTTTCAGCTCCGAGACGTGGATCAGTCCCTCGATTCCCTGCTCGATCTCGACGAAAGCGCCAAAGTCCGCGACCTTTGTGACCTTGCCTTTGACCCGGCTGCCCACCGGCAACCGCTCAGAGAGGGTCTCCCACGGATCTTGCTGCAGCTGCTTGATTCCAAGGCTGAAGCGCTCGTTTTCGACGTCGATGTTGAGCACCACCGCCTCGACCTCGTCGCCCTTCTTGTAGATCTCACCGGGGTGCTTGATCCGCTGGGTCCAAGAGATATCCGAGACGTGAACCAGGCCGTCGACGCCCTCTTCCACGCCGACGAAGATTCCGAAGTCGGTGACGTTTCGGACTTGGCCTTTAATGACCGACCCGATCGGGTACTTGTCCTCGAGCAACGTCCAGGGGTTGGCTTCGGTCTGCTTCATCCCCAGGGCAATTCGTTTCGCCTTGGGATCGATGTCCAGCACCACGGCTTCGACTTCCTTGCCCACCTCGAGCATCTTCGCCGGATGTTTGACTCGCTTGGTCCACGACATTTCAGAGACGTGCACCAGACCCTCGACGCCCTGCTCAAGCTCGATGAAGGCCCCGTAGTCGGTGATGCTCACCACCTTGCCCCGGACCCGGGTCCCCACCGGGTATTTTTCGTCCGCGCGATGCCAGGGATCCTCTTGGATCTGCTTGAGCCCGAGTGAGACCCGCTCCGCGCTGGGATCGAACTTCAGCACCACCACCCGAACCTCGTCGCCCACGTTGAAACGTTCCGAGGGATGTCCAATTCGCCCCCAAGACATATCGGTGATGTGCAAAAGCCCGTCGATGCCGCCGAGGTCGATGAACGCGCCATAGTCGGTGAGGTTCTTCACCACTCCCTTGAGCACCGAGCCCTCGGCGAGATTTTTCAAGGTCTCCTTCTTCAGCTCTTCGCGCTGCTTCTCCAAAAGCACCCGGCGCGAGAGGACGATGTTGCCGCGCTTCTTGTTGAACTTGATGACCTTGAACTCGAACTCTTTGCCGATGTACTGGTCGAGGTTGCGGACCGGGCGGATGTCCACTTGGGAGCCCGGCAGAAATGCCTTCACGCCGATGTCCACCGACAGGCCGCCCTTGACCCGTCCCACGATGGTTCCCTTGACGATCTCGTCCCGCTCACAGGCGGCACTGATCTCGTCCCAAATCCTCATCTTGTCGGCCTTCTCCTTGGAGAGGACCACCATTCCGGTGTCGTTCTCCCGGCTCTCCAGGAGCACCTCCACCGCGTCGCCAGGTTTGATCGAAACCTCGCCGCGAGGATTGGTGAACTCGGAGATTGGAATCTGGCCTTCGGACTTGTAGCCGATGTCGACCACCGCGTAGTCCTTGGTGACCTGCACGATGGTCCCTTTGACGATGTCCCCTTCTTTGAGGAGCCCTTCGCCTCCCCTTTCTTTCAGGGATGCTTCGAACAAGGATGCGAAGTCCTCGTCACCTCGTTCCACGCCGGGCTGTTCGTTTACGTTTTGCTGCATGAGATTGTGAATCCTTAGAAAACACCAATGCCCCGAATGAGAGCTCGAGGTTTCCGCGCGGGGCTTGACGTGGAATCCCTTGCCGCGCCTCCACAGCGGAGACGCGAAGAAATAAGCAAACTAAACGGTAGCCTTTTGCAACGTCAAGGGGAGTTCACCGCTCTCCCATCGGCGTCAGAAGCCCGCCGATTCCTTGAGCACCTCACGGGCAATCACCAGTCGCTGTATTTCGCTGGTGCCCTCGTAGATGGTCTGCACCCGCGCATCGCGAAGGTAGCGTTCCACCGGAAACTCGTCGATGTACCCGTAACCACCGTGGATCTGTACCGCCCTGTCGCAGGCGCGATAGGCCATCTCGCTGGCGAAGAGCTTTGCCATCGAAGCTGCCTTGGTGAATGGCTGGCTCCGCTCCTTCCGGCTGGCGGCGCGCAGCGTCAGCGACCGCGCCGCGGCCAGATCGGTGGCGACGTTGGCGAGAAACCAGCGGATGGCCTGGAACTCGCCGATCGGCTTGCCAAACGCGCTCCGATCCTTGGCGTAGCTGATCGAGGCCTCGAGCGCGGCCCGGGCGACGCCGCAGGCTTGGCTGGCAATGCCGATCCGCCCTCCGTCCAAGGCCGCCATCGCCAGCTTGAACCCTTCGCCTTCCTTGCCCAATAGATTTTCCTCAGGAATTTCGCAGCCTTCGAAAGTCAAGGCCACGGTATTGGAAGATCGAAGGCCCAGTTTCTCTTCGCGCTTGCCCACCCGCATGCCCTTCGCGCCGCCTTCAACGATGAACGCGGAGATGCCTCGACTTCCGGCTCCGCCTCCGCTTCGCGCCCACACCACGAGGACGCCTGCGTAAGCCCCCGAGGTGATCCACTGCTTGGATCCGTTAAGGAGCCAGGCGTGTCCCCGCCGCGACGCGCGGGTGGTCAGCGCCGCGGCGTCCGAGCCGCATTGATGCTCGGACAGGGCGAATGCTCCGGCCACCGCCTCCCCGGACACCAGGGCCGGGACGTACTTTCGCTTCTGCGCGGAGCTGCCAAACCTGCAGATCAGCTCGGCGCACATGTTGGTCACGGCCATCGCCACCGAGGTCGAGGCGCAAGCTGCCGACACTTCCATCATCGCCAGTGCGTACGCCACCGCGCCGGCGCTCGCTCCACCGTACTCCGCGGGGACGTTGATCCCCATCAAACCGAGGGCGGCCATCTCGCGCAGCAGCTCGCTAGGAAATCGCTCCTCTCGATCCCGATCCCGGGCGCCTGGGAAGATCCGATCCCGGGCAAAGCGCGACGCCAGCTCGCGAATTTGCTCCTGGGACTCGGTGAGCTCCAGGTTCAAGTCAGTGGACCGCCTTGAGGTTCAGGGGGTATTCGACGGGGTGATCGCGATGGTCCGGCGGCTTGGGAAAAGTCAGGCCGCTGAGAACGCTGACCACGCACTCGTGCAGTTTGGCGTCCTGCAAGGTGGTGCCCTTTTTTACGACCTTCGCGTCCTTGACCGTGCCATCCGGTTGGATGGTGAAGGCCACGTTGAGCCGACCCTCCACGACTTTGGCTTTGCCGGCGAGGGTCTCCTCGTAGCAATTTTGGATGTCCTGGTGATGCGCGGCGACGATCTTCTTGATGCTGTACGCCGTGAACGGCAGGTCGGCGAGCTCTCCGCCGTCCGGAGATTGCTGAAAACCTGCGTCCGGCGAGGCGGAGGTCACCAGGGCCGATAACAGTACCGCGCAGCTGGTCAGTGCATTCATCGTTCAATCTCTGAGCAATTGGCCGGAAATGACCATCCGCTGAATTTCGCTGGTGCCCTCGTAGATTTCGGTGATCCGCGCATCCCGAACGTGGCGCTCGGCGTCGAACTCCTTGCTGTAGCCTTGGCCACCGTGGATTTGCAGCGCCTTGTGGGTCACCCGGGTCGCCATCTCGGAAGCGAAAAGCTTGGCCATCGAGCTTTCGAGCGTGTGCCGCTGGCCCTTGTCCTTGAGCAGAGCGGCCTGGAGCGTCAGCAGGCGCGCGGCGTCGATCTCGGTGGCCATGTCGGCGAACATGAACTGAATCGCCTGATGCTCTTGGATCGGTTTGCCAAACGTCTTGCGAACCGCCGAGTACTGAATCGCCTCCTCCATTGCTCCCCGCGCGATCCCGATGGCCTGCGCCGCGATCCCGATTCGTCCGCCATCCAGGGTGCTCATCGCGATCTTGAATCCATCGCCCTCTTTCCCGAGTAGATTTTTTGCCGGCACCGGGCAGTCCTCGAGAAAGATGGTGCAGGAGTAGGCGGCGCTGATGCCCATCTTGTGGTCCGGAGGGGCGCGATTGAATCCCGGGGCGTCGGTGGGAATGAGGAACGCCGAGATCCCTCGATGGCCGGCCGGCTTGTCGGTCATCGCAAAGAGGACGATCGCATCCGCCTTGGGCCCGTTGGTGATCCAGTTCTTCGAGCCGTTGAGCACGTACTGATCTCCCTTGCGCACCGCCACCGTTCTTTGCGCCGCGGCGTCGGAGCCCGCCTCCGGCTCGGTCAATCCAAAGCAGCCCAACTTCTCCCCGCGAGCGAAGGGGACCAGGTACTCGCGCTTTTGCTGCTCGTTTCCAAACTTCAGCACCGGATCGCAGTAGAGCGAGTTGTTCACGCTCATGATCACCCCGGTGGAAGCGCATCCCCTGCTGATCTCCTCGATCGCCAACGCATAGGAAACGTTGTCCAGCCCGGCGCCCCCATACGGCTCGGGCACCGCCACGGCCAACAGCGACAGCTCCGCCAGCTTCTTCACCGCCTCGGTGGGCCAGAGGTGCTCGTGATCCCACCGGCGCGCGTTGGGGATGAGCTCGCGGGCCGCGAACTCGCGGCAAATGCTCTGGGTCTCTCTCTGGATGTCGGTCAGTTCAAAGTCCATGCTCTCCTACTCGCCCTTGAAGTTGGGAGCGCGCTTGCCGAGGAAGGCGCGCATACCCTCCGACTGATCCTCGGTTCCAAACAGCATCGAGAATGCGTGCCGCTCGAGATCGGTGCTGGCGCGCAGATCCCGATCCGCTCCATCGACGATGACCCGTTTGGCTTGCGCCACGGCAAGCGGTCCTTTGGATGCGATGCGGGCCGCCACCGAGCGGCAATGGGCGAGCAGCTTGTCGGCAGCCAGCAGTTCCAGCACCAGCCCAATCTCCTTCGCCTGCTGCGCGTCGATCGCTTCGCCGGTGAAAATCATCTCTTTGGCGCGCATCGCTCCGATGGCGCGAGGCAGCCGCTGGGTGCCTCCGAACCCGGGAATCACTCCCAGACCCACCTCGGGCTGACCAAAACGCGCCTGCTCCGAGGCGTAGATCAGATCGCACGCCAAAGCGAGCTCGCACCCCCCGCCGAGCGCGAATCCATTGACCGCGGCGATGGTGGCGATCGGCAGAGAGGCCAGCTGATGGAAAACTCGATGCCCCAGGCCGGAGAACTCGCCCGCCTGGTGCGGAGTGAACTCCGCCATTTCGGAAATGTCGGCTCCAGCGACGAACGCCTTGTCCCCAGCGCCGGTGACAATCAGAACCCGCACTTGGGAATTGGCGGCGAGCGACCGCAGCGCGGCCTCAAGCTCCTGCAGGGTCGCGGTGTTCAGCGCATTTCGCGCCTGGGGGCGATCCACGGTCAGGGTGGCGATCTGCCCCTCGAGCTCAAGTCGAATGTTTTGGTAGGCCATCCCGCTCACTTTAGTACGGATAGAAGCCGCGCCCGCTTTTCTTGCCGAGCCAGCCGGCATCAACATACTGCTTCAGCAGCGGGCAGGGGCGGTATTTGTCATCTCCCAGACCACGGTGAAGCACCTCGGCGATGGAGAGGACGGTGTCCAGTCCGATGAAGTCGGCCAACTGCAGAGGACCCATCGGTTGGTTGGTGCCCAGCTTCATCGCGGTGTCGATGTCCTGTGCGCTGGCGAGCCCCTCCATCAGCGCGAAGCAGGCCTCGTTCAACATCGGGATCAGAATTCGATTGACGATAAAACCTGGAAAGTCGCGCGAAACCACCGTGGTCTTCCCCATCCTTTCCGCGAGGGCCCGGGTGGAAGCGTAAGTGGCTTCGGAAGTCGCCGCCCCTCGGATGATCTCCACCAGGCTCATCACCGGCACCGGGTTCATGAAGTGCATGCCGATCACCGCGTCCGGGCGGCGGGTGGCGGTGCCAATCCGGGTGATCGGAATCGACGAGGTGTTGCTTGCGAGAACGCCGCCAGCTCGGACCGCTCCATCCAGCTCCTTGAAGATTTGCTTCTTCAAGCTTTCATTCTCGCTGACTGCCTCGACGGCAAAATCCACGTCCTTGACCTGGGAGATGGAAGTGGCCACCTTGAGGCGCTCGCCGGCCGCTCTTCGACTGGGCTCGTCCAGTTTCCCTTTCTCCTGCAACTTGCGCAGGCCGGCCATCACTTGCTGCGTTGCCTTGTCGAGCAGCTCCTTCGAGAGGTCCACCAGGGTCACGCTCAAGCCGGACTGCACACCCACTTGCGCGATTCCAGCCCCCATTTGTCCCGCGCCAACCACCAGCAACTGCTTAATGTCCTCAGAGGATGCCATTGGAGCTCTCCCGGTTAGGCCGGGACTCATACGATCCGCTCCAGAGCCGGTCAACGAGGGGCGACGGCGCTGTTCTTTGCCAATTCGCCGAGCGCGAGGGCGACGATCTTCTCTTTCTGAAGGTGCAGAGTCCCCCGATAGTGGTCCACCGACCCGCGGCCCTTGCGGGTGACGAACAGGCGCACCTGGTAGTCGCCTCGGGCCAAAGCAACGCTTAAGCTCCACTCCGCTGGAGCTTGCTCGAAACTTCGCTGCTCCCGCTTGAGGAGCTCTCCTGCCGAGTCGTAGATCTGAACCTCGACATCGGCGATCGACCCCGGATCGTCGTCCAAGCGGCAGAGGAGCTGTCGGGTTTGAGGAAAGAAGCTGGCGTTCCACAGCGACCAGCCCACTCCCAACCCGATGGCGAGGACCAGGATCGCCACCATTCGCTTGGAGCGGTCGAGAACCCGCAGACGCAGCGCTAGCCTTTCTTTTGCTTGCCTCGAGTCGCGCGCAGGTGGGTCAGCTTCACCTGCGGCGTCTTGCCCCGCTGGATGTCCGGAACCAGGCGAACCTCGGCTTTGATTTCGATCGCGGTGCCCGAAAGCAACTTTGCAAATTCCTCGCGAAAGCGATCCGACTGGAGGAAGCGGCGCACTTCCTCCGAGAACATCCGACCCAGCTCGTCCTTGGTCCGATCGGCCTGGGAGACGATGAATCCGAGCACTTCTTTGGGCAGCTTGAGCTGGCCAGCGAGATTGCGAATCCCCTCCTCGGTCATGAACAACGCGCCAAGGCCGGCCACCGCGACCTTGCGAACCAGCTCCGGGACGAACCCGAGCTTCGCTTCCCCGGTCTCGGGTTCTTCGGCAAAGTCGGGGTCCTGCATCTCCATGGTGGCAGTCTAAGTAAAGCTACTCGAGGGCCGCAATCTTAAAGGCTCCACCCTCTCTCACCAGGCGAACCGCGCTGCCGTCGCCGATCGGGTATTCCACGCCGTCCCCCACTTCCCTGGCGCTGCCCTTGAGCGCAACCCGGGCGCGAGCCAGCAAGTCCTTCGCTCGGGGCTCGAGCGCGAAGTCTCGCTTTAGTCGCTCCGGGGTGTAGCGAGCACGCCAGCTTTCGGTCAGCAACTGGTAAGCGGTATCGAAATCCCCGACATCTGCGGCGTCCAAGAACCGGCGAAGCACCGCAGCCGACCCCGCGTCCGAGCTGGACGGCGGGCTTTCGGAGACAGGCCTCCCGGCCCCAGTCGCACATCCGAGCGGGGTGGCCAAAGCGGCGAAAAGTGAAAACGCCAGCACCTTTCCCAGCCAGCCGTCCCACAGGGCGTAAAGGTGTGTGGAGGAAATCTCCCGCAGAGCGGCGAGCAGCGAAAAGCGCCTGGCTTTGGGCGCGTAAGACCGAACCTGATAGCGCTTGCTCGGCAAGGAAGCCAATTCCAACGCCCGTTCACAGGCCCGTTCGAAGGGACCAATCTGATCGATGAGGCCGACCTGAAGTGCCTGCGCGCCCGAGAAAATGCGGCCTTCGCCGACTTCGTGGATCTGCTGAACGCTCCTGCCGCGAGCGCGAGCCACCGCTTGAAGGAAGTCCTGATACGTCTCTTCGACCTCGGCCTCCAGCGCCTGCTTCTCCGCATCGGTAAAAGGTCGGCTCGCCGAAAAGATCCCGGCATTTTGGCCGCGGGTGAAGATCGTTCGATGGACGCCGATCCGCTCGAACAGGCCGGAGAAGTCAAACTTTCCCGCGAAGACGCCGATCGAACCGACGATCGCGTGGGGTGCGGCCCAGATTTCCTTCGCCCCCAGTGCCGAAAGGTAGCCGCCGCTCGCCGCCACCTGGTCGGT
>Ga0126384_10000339_pt1 | contig 25302 bp, 18 predicted proteins | sample PanSoiMetPlot_36_FD_92543 | JGI IMG/M metagenome (GOLD analysis project Ga0126384, IMG submission 92543) | Tropical forest soil microbial communities from Panama - MetaG Plot_36 | ecosystem: Environmental > Terrestrial > Soil > Tropical forest > Bulk soil | place: Panama | collected 2016-02-17 | reverse complement strand
CCTCGCTACCCGTGATCTCGATCGGCTGATCGTCGCACTCTCGTGTGGCCGCGGGTTTCATCGCCGGCACCATCAGCGCGAAATCCGTTCGTCGCGGGGTAACGGTCGGGTTGGGTGGCCGCAGCACGCGCGCCGAAAGCGGGCGGCCTCAACTTACGGACCCAAGCTTGCGGCCATGCCAGCCGCTCCGCGAGCGGCTAAGTGACGACGCCCGCCGCCGGCAACGGCGCGGCCTGCCAGCTGCCCGATCGCAGGATGTTTTCGAGCGCGCCCACCGCATCCCAGATATCCTGATGTCTGATGTACAGCGCCCCAAAACCAAAGCGCATCACGTCCGGGGTGCGAAAGTCGCCGATCACGCCCTGCGCGATGAGGGCTTGCATGATCTGGTAGGCAAAGGGATGCGTCAGCGCGACGTGACTGCCGCGCTGACTGGCGGCGCGTCTGGACGCGAGCCGGCAGCCAAGCGGCGCCAATCGCTCGTCAAACAGGCGGACCATGAGATCGCCGAGGGCGCGCCCCTTGTTTTCCACCGCATGCATGGACAGGTCGCTCAAGGCATCAACAGCGGCCTCGAGGGCCGCAGTTGAGAGCACTTGCGGTGTCGAACACAGCATCGCGCGGATGCCGTCAGCGCGCACGAAGGCCTCGCCAAAATCGAAGGGAGCGGCATGACCGAACCAGCCAGTCAGGGGCTGCTCGAGCCGCTCAAGGTGCCGGTCGGCCACGTACACATGCGATGGCGCCCCGGGGCCGCCACTCAGGAACTTGTAGCCGCATCCGACGGCGAAATCGGCACCATCCTGGTCGAGCTGCAAGGCGACGGCACCCGTGCTGTGCGCGAGGTCCCAGACCGTGAGCGCACCTTGGCCGTGGACGGCGGCGCTGATCGCCGCCATGTCTTGGAGGTCGGCGGTGCGGTAGTTGATGTGGGAAAGCTGGACCACCGCCGTAGTCTGGTCGACGGCATCGGCGATCTCGGCGGCCGCCACATAGCGGACGGTCATGCCCATCAGGCGCGCGACACTGTCGACAATGTGGTTGTCGGATGGAAAATTGCCGCGCTCGGCCACAATCGTGTTGCGGCCTGGCCGTAAGCGCGCGGCCGCGACCAGCGATTTGAACAGATTGACCGAGACGGTGTCGGCGACGATCACCTGATGCGGTGCGGCTCCCAACAGCGGCGCGAGCTTGCGTCCGAGACGCAGCGCCAAGTCATACCATCCGGCCGCGTTCCAAGAGCCGATGAGACCGCGACCCCATTCGTCCTCGATCACACCCAGCAGGCGCTCGGCGACGCCCTTGGGCACCGGCCCCAGCGAGTTGCCGTCGAGGTAAATCACACCCTCGGGCAACAGGAACCGTTCGCGGTGCGGTGCCAGCTCATCGTAGCAATCGAGTTTGACGCACTCCGCGCGCGTCAGCGGCATGGGACCTCCGGCAGAGTGGGCGTTGCGGACCATCGACGAAAGAGCTCACTCAACCCTTGCTGGCGCCGACCTGCAAGCTCCAAATCGCCGCCGGACGATCCGGGCTGCGCAGCGCCCGCGCTGTTGGCAGCCGTCGGCATTGCCCGCACGGGAACCGCTTATCCCTTGGCGCTTGGGGGCCTTGCGCGCGCGGCCGGTGGCGGAGATCGGAAGGGATGGCCAGCCAGCTTGATGGCGCCGAAAACTAGCAACAGCAAGACTGCCGGCGGCAGCAGGACAATAAGCACGACGGTCCCGAGCTGCTGTTTGCCGGCGATGCGGCCGCCGGCCCCACCGCGCATGGCCTGGTCGAGCGGTGCTGCTGGCCCCGAGTCCCCGACCAACGCCCCCTCAGCAGTCCGAGGCGCGGGCGTGGGTAAGGTTTGTACCAGCATCAGCGTCGCAAGCATCACCCAAACCGCGGTGGCAACGGCCCATCCCCCCAACAGCCAACGGGACCAAAGTGTGGTCATGACGCCGATCCGATTGAGAGCCACTTTGCATTAGGTGTTGCGCACTCGATGCTGCCCAGCCATCGGCACAACTACTGAAATTGCCGTCGTCGGCCGGTAGCACCGGAGCCCGTCGGCAGGGCATTGGCCGAGGCGACGGTAGCCCCCGCGTTGCCACCAGACGACGGGCGGCGCGTGGCTGTTGCGGCGCCGGCATCTCTAAGGCAACGCTTGCCGTCGCGGATGATCCTCATGCTGGGCACGCCGAACCCGTCATGGGGTTGCTGCGATCCGACCGTTGGCGCAGGCGGCCGCGACAGCAGCCCTCGTCTGGTCCCCTCCAGGCTTGTCCACACCGGTGGCTTGGCGCATGATCCGGGCGACGCAATGCCCGAAGCGACGCGTGGCGCGAGGATCCTAAGGGAGTAACCGAATGTCGGGACATCACGGTGGATACGCATGGTCGCGCCGCAGGGTGCTGGCCGGCGGGGCAGCGCTCGGTATGTTTCCTTCGACGCGAGCGATGGCGCAATCGCCGGAGCCACTTCGGATCGGTTTTCTCACGGTTAGAACTGGTCCGCTTGCCGCCGGCGGCAAGCAGCAGGAGGAGGGTGCTGCGCTTTTTCTCAAGGAGCGCAACGGTCTTATCGCGGGGCGCAAGGTCGAACTGATCACTCAGGATACGGCCGGCAATCCGGCCCTTGCCAAGACCAAGACCCAGGAGCTGGTCGAGCGCCACAAGGTGGCGGTGACGATTGGGCCGCTGGCCACCAACGAGGCTTTGGCCATCGATGGGTACATCCGTGAAACCAAAGTGCCGTTGATCACCACGACCTCGGCGGCCACGGTCGATCTGAAAAGCCACGCCGTGAACCCTTGGGTCTTGCACGCCTTTGGTACCGCACCGCAGGTAACCTATCCGCTGGGAGACTACGCCGCCAAGACGCTTGGTTATAAGCGGATGGCGATCGTCGCGGAGGATTTTACCTATGGCCACGAGGGTGCAGGCGGGTTCCAGCTGGCGTTCGAGGCGGCGGGTGGCCGGATCGTGCAAAAGCTCTGGCCGCCGCTCAATGCCATGGACTACGTTCCCTTCCTGGCCCAGATCAAACGTGATGTAGACGCCATCTATATGGGCTTTGCGGGTAGCAATCCGCTGCGGTTCCTCAAGCAATTCAGCGATGTCGGGCTGAAAGTCGGCGTGCTCGGCAATACCACCAGTACCGACGAGGGCATTCTCAAGCTGATGGGCGAGGAGGCGGTCGGCACGTATTCGGCGGGCTGGTACGCTGCCGGTCTTGAGACGGCGGACAATCGACAATTCGTCGCTGGCATCAACGCCGACTTCAAGCACGATCCGGGCTTTTATACCGCCGGGCCCTACACCGCTCTCTTGATTATCGAGGAGGCTCTGAAGACCACGGGTGGCAGCGACGATGCGGAAGGGTTCCTTAAAGCCATGCACGAGGTGCGCTTGAATCGCGGACCGATCGGCCCGGTGCGTCTCGACGAATACGGGACGCCGGTGCTCGATATCTACATTCGCCAGGTGACGCGGCAGAACGGAAAGCTCAACAACACGATTTTAAAGACCTATCCTCAGGTGAGCCAATTCTGGACCTATGATCCGGCCAAGTTTGTCACGCAACCGGTTTTCTCGCGCGATTTTCCCCCGAGCAAGTATCTGGAATAGCGCGGCACACCGCCAACGTCGCCATCAGATCACGACGGGCAGCGGGTCCCGGCTCGGTCTGATCGCGCCGATAGGTTGATTGAGGCTGTGCTCACCGCCCGGGTTCGATCGCCACATTTCCCTGCCACCGCAGCGGTGCAAGGTCGCACAGCCCGGGCCGTTGCACGCCGGTAGAGACCGCCTGCTTCGATGGCGCCAGCGGATTGGCCCGCGAGACGGGACGCCGCGCAATCGGCCCTGGACGGTCGTTGCAGGCAACCGTTGCAGCCTCAGTTTGGCCCATACTTGATTGCGATTTTTCGCAGCTCGGCAATGACGAGCTTCACCGAAGGCGACAGGTCGGCGTGTCTGCGGCTGATGATGCCGGCCTCGCGACGAAACTGCAGCGCTTCGTGATCTAGCGCCACCACCCCGTGCGCCTCCCCCTGCGTCAAGATTTGCGTGGTGGTGAGCCCAAGGCAGTCTGTCATTCTGAGCGCGGCGAGCGTCAGGGACAGCGAATCGGTCTCGACCGCAATGCGTGGCTCGGGCATTGCCGCCTGCACGAAGGCGCGGATCAACCTTTGCCGCACCAGCTCCTGCCGTCCCGGCAGGATCCAGTGGTGCGCCGCATAATCGGCGAGCGTTCGCTCCCGCTTGCGCACAAGCGGGTGCTCCCGGCGCGCGACGACCCTGATGATGTCGCTGCTCAAGCGCATGAAACGCAAGTCGGGGTCGACCCTGTTGTCGGGCAGTGCCCCGATCACCGCATCGAGTTCGCCCAAGCGCAGGCGCCCAATCAAGCGATCGGGAAATCCGGCATCGACGGTGAAGCGCACGTTGGGGTGTCGCTGCAGCATGCGCGCGATCGACTCGGGAAGATGCCGGCTTAACCACGACGGCCCAGCGCCGATGCGGGCATGGCCCATTTTGCCGCCGGCGATGCCGATCACCTCCGAGCGTGCGTCTGCCAATTGCGTCTCAATGAGCTTGACGTGCCGCAGCAGCGCGCGCCCGGATTCCGTCAGCTCGATGCCGCGACCGCGGCGATGATAGAGTTTGGCGCCGAGCTCGTGCTGCAGGCGATGCATGCTCTTTGAAAGCCCGGGCTGGGTCATGTTCATGGCGTCCGCCGCGTGGCTCAAGTTGAGCCGTTCGGCCGCCGCGAGGAAAAGCTGTAGCTGGCGATAGTCCATTCTATGTCCCAACAGTCATGATTTCGCATACTTTGCGGCAATTGCGGCTATGGTTCAACGGCGCGACGGTGTCGGTGGTCTGCCAGCGCCGGTCGCCCGCCTCCTGGCCGCCGCGTCACCGCCGGCGTCGGGATAGCACGCACCCAAGGCCGGGCCCGCAAGCGGCGCCCAGGGAGAGAAAAATGCCAATTGCGCGACGATCCATGATCAAGGGCGTGGTGGCCAGCTGCGCCGTCACGCTCCTGCGCCGCCAAGCCAAGGCCCAGGCGGCCGGGCCCGAGGATGCCGCCCAGATCGACCTGGAGAAGGCCAAGGCAGAGGGAAAGGTGGTTCTCTACACGAGCCTCGACACGCAGATCGTCGATGCCATCAATGCCCCCTTCACCCAGAAATATGGCATCGCGGTACAATACTTCCGCGGCGGCTCCAGCGACGTCACATCCAAGGTGCTGGCCGAGGCCGATGCGGGACGGCCGCAGGCCGATGTGGTCGACGCTTCGGATCTGGCGGCATTGTTGCTGATGAAGGAGCGCAAGCTTCTGAAGCCGTTCAAGTCCGCGGCGGCGGCGGCGGTCGCTAGCAACCTTCGCGATCCAGACAGCACCTGGATTACCGATCGGCTCACGCAGGCCGTGATCCAGTACAACAGCAAGGAGCTCGGATCGGCCCCCCCGAAGACCTGGGCGGACCTCGGCAAGGCCGCGCTCAACGGCCGCCTCGTCTATTTCTCCAGTGCCAATGGCGATGGTGCACCGCGCATCTATACGCTTGCCAAGCATCTGGGTTGGGATGTGGTCAAGGCAATGGCGGCGACGAAACCGCTGCGCGTGCAAACCCCGCAGATCATCACCCAGGTGCTGGAGCGCGGTGAACGGATCGCTGGTTTTTTGCAGAACGACAACATCGCCTGGCGTTCCAAGCGGCAAGGCAAGCCGACCGACTACCTGTTCCCGGCCGAGGGCGTGCCAACCGAGATCGGGGCATGCGGCCTGTTGGCAAGCTCGCCGCGGCCGCACGCGGCCGCGCTCTACCACGAATGGTGGATGGGCCCCGAGGGCCAAGCGCTCCTGGTCAAGGGCGGTAAGTACTCCAGTCGCACCGACGTTGCGCCACCCGAGGGCAGTACGCCGCTATCAGAACTCAAGCTGTTGATGCTCGACTACGCCGAGTACAAGCGCGACAAAACCAAGATCCTCGATCAAATCGCCGACATCTTCGGCGGTGAGTGGGGCAACTAGCCGGACCGGGCATCACAGGACAGGACCATGCAGGTGATCGCCCCCGCCGGCACCGCGCGCGGCGCGCCCGCCATCGCCGCGGCCGCGCCGACCGGTCGCTTTGGCCTCGAGCGCATCCTGCTCGGCCTCGGGGTTGCCCTGCTGTTGTTGCTGGTCGGCTATCCTCTCCTCTGGTTGTTGCTCGGGGCGCTCGGGCTGCCACAGTCGATCGGGCTCGAGCATCTTGCGCGGGCCTTTACGCGGCCGCAAAACTACGCCGCCCTTGTCAACACCCTCGAGCTGGCGCTCGGCACCGGGCTCATGAGCGTCGCCATCGGGGTGCCATTGGCGTGGGCGACGGCGCGCAGCGACATGCCGCTGCGCCAGCTGGTGCATGTGCTGGTCGCCTTGTCCTATATCACGCCGCCCTACCTGACGGCGCTCGCCTACATCATCCTGTTTGGTCCGGACGCCGGCCAGTTCAATCGTCTTCTCAGGGCGCTATTCGGCCTCACCTCCGGCCCGATCAACGTCTTCAGTATGTCGGGGGTGATCTTTGTCATCGGGATTCACGTCTTCGCCTTTACCTACTTTCTGACCTATACCGCGCTCAAAGCGGTCGACGCCTCGCTCGAGGAATCGGCGCAGATGCTCGGGGCCAAACGCTGGCAGACCGTGTTGCGCATCAATCTGCCGCTGGTGGCACCGGCGATCACCGGCGGTACCTTGCTGTCGGCGATCGATTCACTGGCGCTGTTCGGTCCGCAGGCGATCATTGGCACCCCGGCGCAGATCGTGTTTCTGCCGACGCGCATCTACGCCACCATCGGCAGCTATCCTCCACGCTGGGGCGAGGCATCGGCGTTATCGCTGCTGCTGGTGGCATTGACCGTGGCCGGGCTGGCGCTGCAGCGCGGCTATCTCGAGCAGCGATCCTATGTCACGGTCGGAGGACGCGGCGTGCGTACCCGGCGCCTCGAACACGGCCTCTGGCGCTGGCCGCTGACAGGTTTTTGCCTCTCCGTCGTGTTCTTCAGTGCGGTGGCACCAATCGGGGTGCTCACACTGACCGCCTTCTCCAACAGCTGGATCGAGCCGCTATCGGCTAGCAACATCACACTGGCGCACTTCCAGGCGGCGCTATTCACCGATCAAGTCTCCGTGCGCGGCATCATCAACAGTTTCAAGCTGGCGACGGCGGCGGCGGCGGTTGCGGTAGCGCTCGGGGCAATCGTCGCCTACCTCGATTTGCGCACGACGCTGTGGGGCCGCCGGCTGCTCGACTATCTGGCGATCCTGCCGCTTGGCTTGCCCGGAACCGTGATGGCGGTCGGCATTCTGCTGGCCTTCATCCGCTTTCCGCTGCCGATCTATGGCACCATCTGGATCCTGCTGGCCGCCTACGTCGCGCGCTTTGTTCCGCTGGCGACGCGCAGCGCCAATGCCAGCTTTCGCCAGATCGATCCGGCGCTCGAGGAGGCCGGCCGCATCACCGGCGCATCGTGGTGGCTAACGATGCGCCGCGTCTTGTTTCCGCTGGCACGCCCCGGTTTGCTGGTTGCCTTCCTGTTGGTGTTCATTCCAGCCTTCAGCGAGCTCAGCGCCACCATCCTACTCTACGCCGGCGGCACGGAGACGATCGCAATCGCCATCTACAGGCTCAACGACCTGGGCCAGCTCGAGGTGGTGTCGGCCCTGGCTGTGTTCACCATTGGCGTCGTCCTGAGCCTGGCGCTGCTGGTCAATTGGCTGTCGGGCTCGAGCTGGGCGTCGGGCGAGACGCCGATCAGAGGCTAGCGCCATGGACTTCATCGAGGTTGCCGGCATTGGCAAAACCTTCGGCACCTTCCAGGCGCTGGACGCCGTCGATCTCAGCGTCGAGGAGCGGGAGTTCATCACTTTGCTCGGGCCGTCCGGCTGCGGCAAGACCACGATGTTGCGCACGCTCGCCGGCTTTCTTACCCCGGATGCCGGCACCATCCATGTCGCAGGCCAGCTGTTCTCATCGCCGACCGCGGTGCTTCCGCCGGAGCGGCGACGGATGGGCATGGTGTTCCAGAACTACGCGGTGTGGCCGCACATGTCGGTGTTTGACAACGTCGCCTTCGGGCTGCAGATCAATAACGTCGGGCGCAGCGCGATCTCGGAGCGGGTCAGCCGCATGCTCGCGGCCGTGGGCCTCGAGGGACTCGAGCGCCGCCATCCGAGCCAACTGTCGGGTGGTCAGCAACAACGCGTGGCGCTCGCCCGCTCGCTGGTGGTGGAGCCGGCAATCTTGTTGCTGGATGAACCGCTATCCAACCTCGACGCCAAGCTCAGAGAGCGCATGCGCGCGGAACTTAAGACGTTGCAGCGCCAGCTGGGTATCACCTTCATTTATGTGACCCACGATCAGGCCGAGGCGATGGCGCTGTCCGACCGGATTATCGTGTTCAACAAGGGTCGGGTGCAACAGGTCGGCACGCCACGCCAAGTCTATGAGCGCCCGGCCAACTTGTTCGTCGCCGATTTCATGGGTGTGGTGAACAAGCTGCCCGGCGTCCTGATCGAGCACCGCGGCGCCGAGGGGCACGTGCGCATCGGTCAGCAGACAATCGCCGCGCGGCTTGGCGATGGCCTCAGCGCCGCCGATCGGGCCATTGTGATCGCAATACGCCCCGAAGCGATTGGCCTCGGGCCTGGCGCAGCTCGCGACCGGGCGAATGTTCTCAAAGGTCGGCTGATCGACAGCGCCTTCCTCGGCAACATCGTCGACCACCAGGTCGACGTCGATGGTACGCTGGTGCGCGTGCAGGGCGACCGGCTGCAAAGCGTCGAGCCGGGGGCCGAAATCGAGTTGTCTATCCCGATAGCTGAATGTGTGGCGATGCGTGGCGATTTACCCGAGCACCACGAGCCCGAACAGGACAGATCATGACGCCAACCAATCTGCTTTTCATCATGTCGGATGAGCACAGCAAACGGGTGCTCGGCTGTTACGGCCATGGCGCGATCGCCACCCCTAATCTCGACCGGCTGGCGAGCCGTGGGGTGCGGTTTTCCGATGCCTACTGCAACTCGCCGATCTGCGTGCCCTCTCGCGCCAGCTTCCAGACCGGTCGCTACGTGCACGACATTCGCTTCTGGGACAATGCCAACGCCTATGACGGTAGCGTGCCGTCCTGGGCGCACCGCCTGAAGGCTGCGGGCCACCGCGTCGAGTCGATCGGCAAGCTGCATTTTCGCAGTGCCGATGACGATAACGGCTTCGGCCAGGAGCACATGCCGCTGCACGTGGTGGACGGCATCGGCGACCCGATTGGGCTGCTGCGCGATCCACCACCGCCGCGCAAGGCGGCGTTGCGGCTCGCCGCCGACGCCGGATGCGGTGACTCCAGCTATCAAGATTATGACGACCGCATCACCGCCGCGGCCGAGGGTTGGCTCGCGGAGCGGGCGCGAGCGCAAGAAAAAAAGCCATGGGTGTTGTTCGTTTCGCTGGTCTGCCCCCACTTCCCTCTGATCGCGCGGCCGCAATGGTACAACAGGTACCCGGAACAGGAGGTGCCCTGGCCGCGGCTCTATGCGGCATCTGAGCGCCCGTCTCACCCTTACATTGCTGCCATGCGCGCTTGCCAGATCTACGATCAGGGCTTCGACCATGCCTCGAAAGTGCGCAAGGCGATTGCCGCCTACTTCGGCCTGGTGAGCTTCGTCGATCACAATGTCGGACGCCTGCTCGAGGCGCTCGAGGCCAACGGCCTCGCCGGCAGCACCCGCATCATCTATACCAGCGACCATGGCGACAACCTTGGCACCCGCGGCCTGTGGGGCAAGTCCAACATGTACGAGGAATCGGTCGCCGTCCCGATGATCATGGCTGGTCCCGAAGTGCCAGCCGGCACCGTCTGTCGCGAGCCGGTCTCGCTCATCGATTGCTTCCCGACCATCCTCGACTGCGTCGGTTTGCCGATCGACCCGGACGATCGCCACCTGCCCGGCGCGCCGCTGATGGATGTGGTGCGCGGCGCCGTGCCAGACCGCACCGTGATGAGTGAATATCACGCTGCCGGCGCCGCCACCGGCGCCTTCATGATCCGCAAGGGCAAGTTCAAATACGTGTACTATGTCGGCATGCCGCCGCAGCTGTTTGATCTTGAGAGCGATCCTTACGAGACGCGCGACCTCGGCGGCGATCCCGGCTATCAGGGCCTGGTGATTGATTGCGAGGCTGCGCTGCGCAAGGTCGTCAATCCGGAAGCGGCCGATGCTGTGGCACGCCAGGACCAGGCGGCCAAGATCGCAACACTTGGCGGCCGCGAGGCAATCCTCGCCAAGGGTAGCTTCGGCCATTCGCCGGTGCCCGGCACAACCCCGGTCTACAGTTAGGATGCATGCCCCGTGAAGTTTGCCTCCAGCCTCGGCGTCGCGCCGTCGGCATCGTGCTGCAGCGCCTCGCCGCTGCAACCACCATTGCTGCCGGCCTTGCCGGTGCCGCAGTACTCGGCGAGCTGCCAGCGCCCAGCGCGGATCGCGCGGCTGCCCGGCGGACGCTTCCGGGTCGGCACCGACAAAGGCCTGTTGCCGCACGACGGCGAAAGCCCTGCACGCCCGTTCAATGTCCGACCATTTGCCATCGATCCGCTCGCCGTTACCAATGCGTGGTTTTGCGAATTTGTCGCCGCCACCGGCTATCGCACCGACGCCGAGCGCCACGGCTGGTCGGCGGTGTTTATGCCGTTGCTGCCAGCGGACGCCCAGGCAGGAGCGTCGAGTGACGGACCTGACTGGTGGCGGCGGGTAGACGGCGCCAGCTGGCACCATCCGGAGGGACCGCACTCGGATGTTTCCGACCGCCTGGGCCACCCCGTAGTGCACGTGTCTTGGCACGACGCCGTCGCCTTCGCTGCCTGGGCGGGCGGTCGTCTGCCGAGCGAAGCCGAATGGGAATTCGCGGCCGCCGGCGGCCTCGCTGGCACCGTCTATCCATGGGGCGACCGCGAACCGGACGACAGCGGCTTCACGCCTTGCAATATTTGGCAAGGCGAGTTTCCGACGCGCAATACCGCAACCGACGGCTATCTCGCCACGGCACCGGCCGACGCCTTTGCCCCCAACGGCTACGGGCTGTTCAATATGGTCGGCAACACCTGGGAATGGTGCGCGGAAGCCTTCCGCGTGCGCTCGCTGGCGCGCGCAGCCAAGGCGCGCAATGCCCGTGCGCGCGCAGCCGGCGAACGCGTGCTGAAGGGTGGTTCCTATCTCTGCCACCGCTCCTACTGCCACCGTTACCGCATCGCCGCCCGCACCGGCGCCGGCGCCGATAGCTCGACTGGACACGTCGGCTTTCGCCTCGTATTCGACCAATAGCCCGCCTAGCGGCAACTCTCCGGACCAAGACAAGGATACCCATGCGGCCAGCCAACCTCGTCGTCATCATGTCGGATGAGCATCACCCTCGTGCCATGGGTATCGCCAGCCATGCTTTCGTTGTGACGCCGAATCTCGATCGGCTGGCGCGACGCGGCACGCGGTTCGACGCCGCCACCTGCAATTCCCCGATCTGCGTGCCGTCGCGCGCCTCCTTTGCGACCGGCCGTTACGTACACGAGCTCGGCACCTGGGATAACGCCATCGCCTACGATGGCAGCGTACCCGGCTGGGGTCATGCCCTGCAACGCACCAGGCACCGCGTCGATTCGATCGGCAAACTGCACTACCGCAACACCGAAGATCCCGTTGGTTTCGATCATCAGTACCATCCCATGCACATCTATGGCGGGCACGGCATGGTATGGGGCGCGCTGCGCGATGGCAGCACCGATTTCAGCGATCGCGCCTACGCCATGCTCGATCCGATCGGGCCGGGCACATCCAAATACAACATCTATGACGATCGTATCGCCAGCGAAGCCGAGCGCTGGATCGAGCGCGCGGCAGGGGAGCGTTCGGAGCGGCCATGGGTGCTGTTCGTCGGCTTCGTTGCCCCGCACTTTCCCCTGACGGTGCCCGAGGAGATCCTCAAACTCTACCCGACGGCGAGCATGCCGCTGCCGCGGCTGCACCCAAACCGCGGTCATCCGCGCCATCCCTGGTTGGAGGCCAGTCACCGCATCCACCCGGTGGATGACGGTCTCGATGAGCAACGCCGACGGTTGGCAACCGCCTGCTATTATGGCTTGTGCACGTGGGTCGATCGCCAAGTCGGCCGCGTGATCGACGCTCTGGATCGCTCCGGGCTATCGGACACAACGCGCATCATCTACACCAGCGATCACGGCGACAATATCGGCGCCCGGGGCATCTGGGGCAAGAGTACGCACTACGAGGACGCCGTCGGGGTGCCGATGATCGTCGCCGGCCCCGATGTGACGCGCGGCCACGTCTGCCGCACGCCGGTCAGTCTGGTCGATCTGGCTCCGACCATTCTCGATGCGGTGGGCCAGGACCCTTACGGCTGGGCCAAAAACCTGCCGGGACGCTCCCTGTTGGAGATTGGCGAGCAACCGGACGATGCCACGCGCACCGTGTTCTCCGAGTATCATGCCTTCGCCTCACCCTCGGCGGCCTTCATGCTGAGGAACGGGCGTTTCAAGTACAATTACTACGTCGGCTACCCCGCGGAGCTGTTCGATCTCGCCGCCGATCCGGGCGAGGAGCGCAACCTAGCAGACACCGCCGAGCATGCTCCCGTCGTGGCGCAGTTCGAGCAAAAGCTACGCGCCCTGTTGGACCCCGAGGCCACCGACGCCCGAGCCAAAGCCGACCAAGCGGCTCTGATCGCCCGCTTCGGCGGGCCGGCAGCGGCTCGCAACGTCGGCGCGCCGGGGGCCACCCCGGCGCCGATCTGAACCGGCATGTCAGCCGCGATGGAAGAAAGCCGCGATGCGTTGCATCGCGGGCCTAGCGGCGTTGCCATCCGCCGAGCGTTGGCGTGCGGCATGACCTCCCGAGCGGCGGCGGCGCGGGCCCCGAGTTGACACCTGGTGCGCGGACACTAGGCTGCACCAGACTGGTAGCTGTTACATCCGACCATGGCCATCGCTGCGTCTCGCCTTTCACCTTTGCTCGCACCACGCTCAGTCGCGGTAGTCGGTGCCTCACCGCGGGAAAACACCCTCGGCAACAACGTCGTGGTCAACCTGCGCCGCTTCGGCTACGCCGGCGACATCTGGCCAATGCATCCGAGCGCGCCAGAGGTGGCTGGCCTGCCAGCATACCGTTCTTTTGCCGGGCTACCCGAAGCCCCCGAATGCGCCGTGTTGGCGCTGCCCGCCGACAAGATCGCGGCGGCCATTGAGGAAGGCGCCGCGCACGGCCTGCGCGCTGCGGTGGTATTCGCCAGCGGCTTTGCCGAGCTTGGCGCCGAAGGACGCGCGCGACAACGCGAGCTGCAAGCTCTTTGCGCGCGCGCCGGTATCGTCCTGTGCGGCCCGAATTGCCTCGGGCTCGTCAATGTGCACAAGCGCGTATCCCTCTATAGCTCTGGCGTCCCCGAGGGGATGCGCGCAGGGGGACTGGCGGTGGTGTCGCATAGCGGCTCGGCGTGCATTGCCCTCTCGACACTAGGACGCTTCGGTGTTTCCTACCTGATCTCCGTCGGCAACGCCGCCGTGCTCGACATTGCCGACTATCTTGAGTACCTCGCTGATGACGGCGACACCACCACCGTGGCACTTTTCATTGAAACACTGCGCGATGCGCGAGCCTTTGCGCGCGCCATGCAGGCGATGCACGCCGCGGGCAAGACCGTGATCGCCTTGAAGGTTGGTCGATCGGCAAAGGGCGCGGCCACATCCGCCGCGCACACGGGAGCGCTGGCTGGCAGCTGGGACGCCTACCAAGCCTTCTTCCGCCGTCACGGCGTGATCGCGGTCGACGATTTCGACGAGTTGGCCGAAGCGGTCGCACTCGCCTTGCAGCTCCGTTCTCCACCGCCGGGTGACGGCGTTGCGATCATCGCCGTGAGCGGCGGCGAGGCCTCGCTGGTCGCAGACCTCGCCGATCGGGCGCGGCTGCGGTTGCCGGACCTCGCGCCGGCAACCGTGGCTCAGTTGCGAACCGTGCTGCCGGCGTTTGCCACTATCGCGAACCCGCTCGATACCACCGATCGCGGAGTATATGACGCCCAGAATGTGTACCGCGGTTCGATCCGCGCGCTTGCCGACGACCCGTCGGTGTCGCTGATTGCCGTGGTGCAGGATTGCTCGCCGGGACTGTCGGCGCGCGGTGCCAATAACTACCGACGCATCGCTCAAACGGTGGCCGACGTGGCGCGCGAAGTACCCAAACCGGTGGCCTTCTTCAACACGGCGGCCGGAGGCATGCACGCGCTGGTACTCGAGCCCTTTCTCGACAGCCCTGTGGCTGTGATGCAGGGCGCTCGCGCCAGCCTGCTCGCGATCAGTCGCCTGCTCGCGTACGCGCGCTTCGCGCCCGCCGCCGAACCGGCAGCGCTTGTGCCCGCCGCGCACTGGCGCGATCGACTGGCAACGGGTAGACCGCTCACGGAGCGAGAGTCGAAGGCGTTTCTGGCCGCCCACGGCATACCCGTCACCCGCGAAACGTGCGCTCCGGACGCCAGCGCCGCCATCAAGGCGGCCACCGAGATCGGCTATCCAGTGGTCCTCAAAATCGACTCGCCAGACTTGCCGCATAAAACCGAGGCGGGAGGTGTGCGGATCGGCCTCTCCGATGCGGCTGCGGTTGAGGCGGGGTTCGCTGCAATCATGACCGCAGCGCGGCGCCATGCCCCGACCGCCCGGCTGCAGGGTGTACTGGTACAAGAAATGGTCGCCGACGGCATTGAATTGATCGCCGGACTGTCGCGGCAGGAGCCGTTCGGCATGAGCGTCATTGCCGGTGCCGGCGGGCTCTTCGTCGAGCTTATGCAGGACACGGCACTGGAGTTGTGCCCGATCGACGAACAACAGGCGCATGCCCTTCTTGCGCGCACGCGCTGCGTGCGGCTGCTGCAGGGTTTACGTGGCCGGCCGGCCGGCGATATCGAAGCCTTCATCGGGCTGCTTGCGCGCTTGTCGCAAATCGGCGCCGCCTACACCGACGTGCTTGCTGCGGTTGATCTGAACCCCGTGGCCGTGCTGCCGGTGGGCCGCGGCGCCGTGGTACTCGATGCCCTCGTTATTCCTCGCGAACCAGCCAGTCAGGAAGCACCATGACTTACGCCACGATAACGCTCGAGCGCGACGGCGCGCTGGCGATCCTTACGCTCAATCGGCCAGAGAAGATGAACTCGCTATCCGACCAGCTGCTGGCAGATTTTCGAGCCGCAATGGATCACTGCGAGCCCGACGAGAGTGTCCGCGCCATGATCATCACCGGGGCCGGCAAGGCGTTCAGCGCCGGATTCGATATATCGCCGCGCGCGCATCCGCGCACGACCGTACAGGATTGGCGCGACCATGCCAAAGACGGCAACGAAACCTGGCTACGCGTCTGGCGCTCGCGCTTACCGGTGGTGGCGGCCGTCAACGGCTATTGCCTGGGCGGCGGCTGCGACCTGTCGATGACCTGCGACTACACGGTGGCCGCGGACACGGCCCAATTCGGCGAGCCGGAGATTGAATTTTGCTCGGCTCCTCCCTTTCTCATCATGCCGTGGGTGCTCGGTATGAAGCATGCCAAGGAGCTGCTCCTGCTCGGTGAGCGCATCGACGCGGCCGAGGCCTTGCGCATCGGCCTCGTCAACCGGGTCGTGTCGACCGACAAGCTGATGGAGGAAGCGAAGAAAATTGCGCTGCGTTTGGCGCGGTTACCGGCCATTGCCGTGAAGCAGAACAAGGAGGCGATCAATCGAGCCTATGACATGCGCGGGCTGATCGCCACCCTAGAGTATGGCCAGGAGATGTTCTGCCTCACGGCGATGGCCCACTCGCCCGAGGGCCAGGAGTTCCGCAAGATCGCGCGCGAGCAGGGCCTGAAGGCGGCGATCCGCTGGCGGGAGCAACGCTTCAAATAGCGTGCCGCGCGTGCTGCCGGCTGCTGGGCCGTGGATCACGGGTGAAGACCGAGCAACGGTGCGGCAGTTTCTGGGTGCCGTCCTGATTGCTGTTGCGCACGCTGGGCTTTCTGGTTGCCGTGGCAAGCATGCTGCTGCCAATTGATGCCAGCGCACGAGATTGCCGCTCTGCTGCGCCAACGGCCGGTGGACAAGTATCATGATCCAGTCGGGGAGGGCGGCTGCCACTCCCAGCATCTGTCGAACAGCCCAAGATCGGGATCGACACTTTCATGTGCGGCGCCCTTGCGCGCCTGCCGCCGGTCTTGTCGCAGTCACGTCGCTTCCTGCAAACGGTACCCGGCGCTCGCTCGGCTGTCGCCCCGCAGGCCAAAGTGCTTGGGGGTCGGACGGAAGCTCTTTTTGTTGACGTCGGAATTCAAGAGGTGAACTGGCACGAACTCCGATGCGTCGATGTTTGATGTTTGCGATTAGGATGAGGCGACAGGATTGCGTGCCGGTTGAGCGGCCGACCAAGGTCGAATGCGTGATAAATGAATTCTGCCAGGGATTTAGCAGTTACTGTCCCGTGGTCACTTTTCAGTCACACCGATAGGGCGTCGAGAAGTTCAGGATCGGCACTAGCGGTAGCGTGGATATGACCGTCCTTTTTTTGATTGACTGCAGACCTTGCGCTAAGTTCGGCCGACAATTTTTCGCGCAGCCTGTACCTTGATATTTTTTGGGCGTTGGGCGGAATGAATACTTTAACGCTTGGTTGCACCGCCCTGCTGGTGAGTGCCCTCATGGCTTGCAGTGCCCCGAAGGTCAGAAATGCGTACGAGGGGCCCGAGCGTGCAGCCTCCGACGTGGCCACCCTCTTCACGGCAAAGAAGAGTGCCTATCCCGATCAACGCCCCCGGGCACTGTTCTCCGCGGTCAACGGCAAGCATTACGGAACCGCCGTAGTGGGTTATCCGACGGTGGCGCGCGTCTTGCCCGGAGAGGCCCTCGTCAAGGTCTACTGCGTCACGGATGACCTACCTGCGAGCTGGGACAAGTTTCTGCTGTTCTACGCGACCCTGAGGGCAGGGCATTTCTACGAGCTCGCCTGCGATCGCTTTACCGCTTCAGCCATCGATCGCGGCACGAGTTACGAGTCGATCCACCACCTATTGGCCGACGCCATCCAGGCCAAGCAAGCTCAATGACGACGGGGGGAACAAACATGCGACGTTACAGTTTGCTGCTCGCGCCCGCCTTGTTGCTGGCTTGCGCGGGCTGTCAGATCATACCGATGAATGCCGACAGCAGCGCCGCACTGAAGGAGGCGCCGGTCATCCAGGTCGTGCGATACCACTCGGGGCCGATAAATATCACGAACCCGAAGGATGCACCGGGCCTTGGACCGCTCAGTGTGGTCGTGGTCGGCAGTGTCGCCGGCAGCGGTGAGCTACCGACCGGCGATGCGCTTGCCCGCGTCTTCAAGCTACCCGACCCTGGGGATGAGGTGGCGCGTCGATTGGTGGAGAAGCTGAAGGCCGAAGGTAGGTTAGGTAATCTACGCCTCGAGCCGAATCCGCTTCCGCGGCCGTTGCCGGAGGACGCTTCGCAGTATCGCGCCAGGTATCCGAGCGGACTGGTCCTTGAGTTGAGCATCGACACTCAGGGTGCATCGTACGCACCGACCAACTGGAGGACCTATACTTACTATATGGCGGGGCGGGCGCGGCTCATTCGGGTGTCGGACGGCAAAGTGCTGTGGCTGGACACGTGCAACATTCACGCCTTCGCCGAAGATGCGGCCAAGCGCCAGCTCGACGTCTCCGAGTTCGAGGCCAACAATGGTGCGAAGCTCAAGGAGATAACGAGCTATAGTAACGAGCGTTGCAGCCGGATCCTGGCCGACAAGATCCTTGCGAAAGCATCGTAGCTATCGAAATGGTCCTACTCGTCTGCACTATGGCGCCACGGTCATGTATCACCTGTCAGACCTGATTCGCAGACCGGGGTTGCGACTCATATGACGGCTCCGCCCCTGACCTGGCGTGGCTCAGACGCTCGCGAACGATCGCGGCGCCCAATTGGATGCGCCCGAGTTTGAGATAGAGGGACGCCTCCGGCGCCGACCTTCCCACAGGCAGCCGCAGCGCCAGCCGGGCGCGAGGAGCTAGTCGGTAGCGCACACGGCCGTGCAAGATGGTTCGCGTGGCGCTTACGTGCCGTGAGAAGCAGGCGTTGCGTCACGGTCGTCGCAGCTTGAGGTCCTCGTAAGGCGACATATAGAAGCCCGGAATGGCCGTCGCCATGATATCCTCCACGCGCGGTCCGACGCCGATGGGAAAGCCCAACTGATAAATCGGCGCCTGCACAACTTGTTCCTGCAGGAGGCTTTGCAGCTCATTGAGTAATGCCGCACGCTTGTTGCGGTCGAGCTCGCGTGCCTGGCGGTCAAAGAGATCATCTATCTTCGGTAGCGATCCGAACGAGAAGGCGCCATTCTTGGTCACGAACGGTTCCAGCCGGGTAGAGGCATTGCCCGAAACGCCGCTTATGGTCAGCACCACGCCGTGCAGCTTTTTTTCCCGCCAGGCGAGCATGAACGCTCCCCGCTCCATGGTGCGTAGCCTCGTGCGGATACCAACGGCTGCAAACCACCCCTGAATCGCTTCAGCCATTGCGTTGTAGGGTGGAAATGGCGTCAGCTCGCCGGCATCGAAGCCGTTGGGATAACCGGCTTCCACAAGTAGTTTTTTGGCTCGGGCGGGGTCAAATGCGGGGGCGTCAATCGGCAGTGCGAACTCGAAGTCGCGTGGGACAATGCTACCGGTGGGGCGCGAAAGGCCAATCGTTTCGGCCTCGTTGAGGGCTTGGCGGTCGACGGCGAGACTGGCCGCTAGTCGCACTCGCCGATCTGCCCACGGTGACTTCGGATCCCATTGATCAGGAAAATCGAGCCAAAAACTACCGAGTAGCGGGGCCGCTAGCCGCAGGCCAGGAGTCTTCTGGATTCCCAACGCAACGGTTCCTGTGAGCAGCATCGCCAGGTCGACCTCACCGCTTTGCAGAGCTGCCGAACGGGAGGTCTCGTCTGGCAGGCTGCGAAAGATGATCCGCTTGATCGACGGCGACTTCGACCAATAACCCTCGAACGCCTCCACGACCAGTTCAATTCCGGGATTGATGCTAACGAACTTGTATGGCCCTGCGCCGATCGGTGCCTTGCGGAAGCCCTCCTCACCCACGCGCTCGACGTATTTGCGCGGCACGACCCAGCCGGCGCTGGCCGCAAAGGTGCCATAGAAGGCTGAAAAGTCGGGCCACGGTTCCCGGAACACGAACCTGATGCGATCCGCGGCCAGCACCTGAATTTCCTTTACCTTGTCCTTCAAGATTTTTGCTGCGCCGCCGCGGTAGCGTTCAAAGGAGAACTTCACGTCTTCGGCGGTAACCGGATCTCCATTGTGAAAGGTTGCATTCGGTCGCAAGGTGAAATCAGCGGCCAGCATATCCTCCGACATCGACCATGATTGCGCCAAGCTCGGCCCGGAGCCAACACCCGGCATCGGCTTGAGTAAGGCATCGTGCAGGGCGTAGAGAATAAAGTACGGCGTGATGGTACTTTCGCCTTCCGCAGGATCGAGCCAGCGACTGACGGGGGTGAAGTGCATGGCGATGGTCAGCGTTCCCTCTGGTGCTGCTGAGGACGCGACCGGCCACAGCACACCGAGCTGGATCAGGAACAGGCAGACCACGGCTCGCAGCGTTCTCATGTTCCCCCCGTCTAGGTGGATGCAAAACACTAAGGCGTAGGCAATTGTAGCGCCGTCGTCCGAACCCGGAAAGGGTCGGGCGCCATGATCCGGAGCTACCGCTTCGGGCAATCTATGGCCGCCGAGCGGGCGGACGCTGCCGTGCTTTTGACGTGAGGGCCCTCAGCCTCATGGCTGCCGGAAATGCGACGCGTGACGCACATTTCCTCTGGCTGAGCGGACCCGGGCCGTGACCCGGCCGGCATTGTTGCGTGATCGAGCGTCGCCCAGCCATCGTCAAACGCGCCCCACAGGCGGATGTTCTCCGGTTCTGATATTGGAGCGCCGCGCCCCCGATGGTCGTGACATATTAAGACGCGGACTTCGAAAGCCGGCTGTCGCAGCGCGGAACCGGAATTGATCAGGTGGACGTTAACATGCGCCATGACGCACCGGCTGGTAGGGAGCCAGAACCGATCCACCGAGGGTATAGCGGCTTGTGACTGTGGCCAGTGGCAACGACGCCTTTTCCCTGTGGCAGATCGGGATCGATGTTGCGCGGCTCCCGATAGCGCGGGCACCTGCTAATGATGCTCTGCAGCGAGCGCAGGAGGCTCGCTCATATCGTCGAGCGTTCAACGCCGAGGGTGTCCAAGCGGCAGCCGCGCTGTATGATCCCGACGCTGCCATTATTCAAGTGGACGATGTCCACGGGGGGCGGCGAATCAAAGTTGCGACGCGAAAGGCAATCCCACAGACATGCATCACCACGCTATGGTGTCCATCGCAAGCTGCCGGAAGGCACTCGGGCGGTCTTCATCGCACGGATGCATCGTGGGCGATTGAGATCCACCGCCGACCGATTAGGTTTCGGGATGAGCATGCGGCTGCCAGGTCGGGGCACATCAGCCAACCTTCAAAGCAAAGGACAAGGCATGGCCAAGAACACGATTTGCCTGTGGTACGAAAAGGACGCCGAAGCTGCTGCCCGCTTCTACGCTGAAACCTTTCCCGACAGCGCGGTGGGTGCCGTCCTCCGGGCACCTAGCGACTACCCATCCGGCAAGCAGGGTGACGTGCTGACCGTCGAATTCACAGTCGCTGGCATCCCGTGTCTCGGCCTCAACGGCGGTCCCATGTTCAAGCATAATGAAGCCTTCTCCTTCCAGATCGCAACCGACGATCAACAAGAGACCGATCGCTATTGGAACGCCATCGTCGGCAACGGCGGCCAGGAGAGCGCATGCGGCTGGTGTAAGGACAAGTGGGGTATCTCCTGGCAAATCACGCCGCGCGTACTGACCGAGGCACTTGCGGCCGGTGGCGCTGAAGCAAAGCGCGCGTTTGATGCGATGATGGGCATGAAGAAAATCGATGTTGCCGCGATCGAGGCGGCGCGGCGCGGCTGAGGCTTGCCTCTCGAGAGCTTCCGCAGAAACTCACGACACCGACCATCCGAGCTGGTCGGAGTTGCCACACGGGCCGATTTGAGGCCCAACGGCACTGGTCGGCTATCCGAGGAAGCGGCATGAGGGATGGGGTTCCTGACGGTCAGGTCACTGGGTTTCGCCGTCCGGAAGCTCCCGCTCCTCCTCGTCCACTGCTCTCACGCCGTGAAAGCCGCCCGGTTTTGGATGCCGGCTGGGCTTGCCGATGCCGCCGACTGGTGCGCGCCCTGAGAAGCGAGTTGTTCAGCGCACGCCAAATCTCGGGACTTTCACGGCCGGGTCCACAAGCGAGGGCTTCCTATCGGGTCGTCTGACAAACGTCGCAAGCATTGCTTACTCGCTCTTGCCGTCCGATCGAGCAGCATCGCTGGGCAAAGAAAGGTAAAGCCGCGCGTTGGCGTTGGTCGCTAGTTGGCGCAACGTAGCAAGTTCTTCGAGGCGCAAAAGGGCCGGATGTTCGGCATACGCAGCTGCATTGCTGCGACGGCGCTCAAGTGCGAGGGTCTCCGCGGCAACCGCCGTTTCCGTGGCCGTTGCTCGCGCGGTTGCCTCGTGTCGGATGGTGTCCGCCGTCGCGCCCGCCTGTAACCGAGCCGCTTCCGCCTTAGATTCCGCCTCTATCCGCTGCACCTCAGCCTTTGTCCGGGCTTCGACGAGTTGGGCTTGGCTCTGGCGCTCCGCCGCCAACACCCGGTTCATCACTTCCTGTACATTTCCTGGGAACGACAAATCCCGTACGTCTGCGCGACCAATGTTGACGCCGTAGCCGGCCGCGATCTCCTTGACGTCCTCAAGAATTTCGGAGCTCAAACGGTTGCGATTTGTAAGGATCTCCTCCAGCGTCATGCGGGCGAGGGCCCGCCGCGCGGCAAGCTGAACGTCGCTGTAAAGGCGATCTTCATAACTCTCCACCGCATGCACGGCGGCCTTAGGATCAATCACCGTGAATTGCACGACAATGCTGACGCGCAGTGCGACCTTGTCAGCAGTCAGGATTTCCTGCCCTTTGATGATCAATTCGCGTGACCGCATGTCGACGAGCACAACCTCGATGATATCAGGTTCGCCAAAAATCGATGTCCAGGGCGAGGCTTTGAACCGATGCCGGCCCGCGCCGAGAATGCGCTCAAAGGCACCATTGCGGTAAAGCAGCCCACGATGCGTGTCTTTAATGATGTAATCGGATCTTCTCGTCATGAAGCTTCTTTGGTTTTCTAAGGTTGTGGGTACGACCCCGAACCCGGCCTATGTGGAGGATAGGCTGGACCAAGTTGGCAACTTTCACTTAATCGGTGTTTTCAGCCATTGGCGCTTGTTTGCAGACGTGCTCATAAGCCCTTCTGTCATCGATGTTTTCGCGCTATATGCGCCCTCAGCCATTGCGCACATTTGCGGGCGAGCGCGTGAGGTTTGTAGCCCAGGCGTAGCCCACTGGGAAGAAGATGCATGAGCGACCGCTGCCTGATCACCGCTGCAAGCGCGAGCCGTCGCTGCCGCGCGTAAGCCTCTTGGCCGACAAGCCCGATTGAAAATGGTGGTAGCAATGCGCTTGGCGCCGAGATTGCGCGCTCGGACGCCTGCAGTCGGCGCGCGTGGAGAGGTTCGTCATGCAGGCGTCCGAGAAACCCTCACAAACCCGGACTTTCCGTGAGCGCACGCAGGCGACATGCGCTGCGATCTCAATGGTAAAACGCCGAGGACAGGCCCAGCACCGTCCCCGTGATAAGGAGAAGCACGAAGCCGTTGCCAACGCCCTGCTTCGTGATCTGATCGCCTAGCCAGATCAGGAATACGACGCCGGTGACCAGCGTCGTAATCGTGCTAATACGAAATAACCAGCCGGGTTCGACCACAACCCCTGGCCATTGCTCAAGGCCGAATGCGATGCTGTTCGCTTGGAATGCGGCAGTACGATAGCCAGGTAACGTGCGTATTGGTTGATCCGCTTGCGCCCCTGCGCGCCTGCATTTTTCAAAGCCTTCACTCTAGGAAAAGTTGCCGCCACGAGCAGCATAAAGATCAATCCAAAAATGTAGGGGAAGATACCAAGTGAGAGGATTGCAAGGCGCTCTACTGCTCCCCCAAAACGATGTTGCTGGTGTAGAAGTAACCGGAAGCTAGTCTAGTTGTCGGAAATAAAGTCCAAATGCGGTAGCGTTGGCGCCCGGCAGCGAAATCCGGGTGCCCAGCCAGTAGACGCACAGTGCACCCGCAACGAACCATATACGTCGATGTAAGCCTTCTCCCGAAGGCGGAACTACGGGATTTGGGCTTGCAGGGGAGCGAAGATCCACTGGCACCGAACTAACTCAAATTTGGTCCAGTCTCAAAGGACGTGGCACGCGGAACGTGCAGTTAAAAGATGATTGAGGCATGCCTCAGGCGGTTGCGAGCTTGTCGCTAACGCGTCGCGCGTTGCCGGCACCGAATGGTGAGCACGAGCAGGAATTGCACTAGTCGGGATGGTATGGCCGTCAGGAGTTGAGAATGAGCAGCAATGCCACCGGTCACGCGAAGTTTTGTGATCTAGCACGCTGGCCGAGGAGCTCGCTGGTCGTGTCACGCCGCCAGCGTGGGCTCGAGGGATCGTGTCCAAGTTCCATAGCGAGTTCAGCGCAGCAGTACTTGCCTTCTTCCGCACGCATCTTGACTTGGAACTCAGAAGCAGCAAACCGGAATAACACGGCCAGATGCCTTGTGCCGCTTCGGGCAGCGCGCTACTGCTCGGCCTCCCATTTGGACAGACGCACATGGCATCAGAAGCATCGACCAGGACCATCGACGCCGACTATTTGACTGGCGCGCTGCGCCGATCAGGCGTGCTCGACGACGGGCGAGTGACCGAGGTGGTGATGTCGAGTTCCCGCTCGACCGTGCTTTCAAGGATCGAGCGATTGAAAATCGGCTACGACAGTCCGGCACGGGATGCGCCGGCTAGTCTCATACTCAAGACTGGCCTGCCCGAGCGGCTTGGCAACGAAACGTGGGATGCCGGCCGCCAGGAGGTCGCATTCTACACCGACGTAGCGCCGCATATGCCGGAACGCATTGTCCCCGTCTGCTTCGATGCGGCCTGGAACCCCGAGACGCGTGCCTGGCACCTGCTGCTCGAGGACCTGACCGACACCCACGTCATCGCGACCGCGTGGCCGCTTCCTCCATGCTTCGAGCAGTGCCAGCGCGTGGTGCACGCCCGCGCCCGCCTGGCGGCAATCTGGTGGGATCATTCGAGTCTTGGGGCCTCGGTCGGGTCATGGCTCGATGCGTCCAACATGGGGCGCAATCTCGAGAGGTTCGCGGAGGCGCTGGCCGCCTTCTCGGACCGCGAAGGCGACCGTCTGCCCCGCGCCCGCCGCGATCTTTTCGAACGCTTGATCGCCAACGGGCCGCGCCTCAATCAGCGGGTACTGTCGCGCCGGAACATGACGATCGTTCAGGGCGACGCGCATTTTTGGAACTGCTTCCTTCCCTCCGACGGCGGCGACGACGTGCGCCTATTTGACTGGGATTGTTGGCGCGTCGATGTCGCCACGGACGATCTGGCTTACATGATCGCCATGCACTGGTATCCCGATCGCCGCGCCGCGATGGAGGGTCCGCTCCTGGATTGCTTTCACGCTGCACTGATCGAGAATGGCGTGCGTGGCTATGATCGGGATGCGCTCGACGAGGACTACCGCCTGTCGGCGCTCTGGCAGGCGACGACGCCCATCTGGCAGGCCAACGGCAAGATCCCGCCGGTGATCTGGTGGAACAATCTCGAACGTATCTTCCTTGCCATCGAAGATCTCGGATGCCGCCGGTTCCTCAGCTGACGACCGGGCTGCTAGCTTAGCTTGCCCGATAGGCAGCGCTCAAGGCGGTGCTCACGAAAATCCGCTGGAAGGTGGAGTTCCTCTGTTGCGGTGCATGAGTCTCGAATTGGCAGTGCGCCTTGAAGGCGCGAATCATCAGTGGAGGAGGATTCTACTCGATAATTGTCGATAGGTCCGGAAGCTGACGAGCGACCCGGTCGGGCAACTGGGTAGGTCGAAGCCGCGTGACAAAGGTCACCTCTGGGTGGCTGAGCGATCCGACGGGCCGTAACACGCGTAAAGCCTGAGCAGGCCTCGAAAGTGACAATGCGGATGCCGACCCTCCTGCCATTTGGGGAAGGCTG
>Ga0126384_10000338_pt1 | contig 25331 bp, 26 predicted proteins | sample PanSoiMetPlot_36_FD_92543 | JGI IMG/M metagenome (GOLD analysis project Ga0126384, IMG submission 92543) | Tropical forest soil microbial communities from Panama - MetaG Plot_36 | ecosystem: Environmental > Terrestrial > Soil > Tropical forest > Bulk soil | place: Panama | collected 2016-02-17 | reverse complement strand
TAAAGATACCGTAGCGTGTCCTCAAAGAAGGCTGCGGCATTCGCCGCCGGCTGGTCTTCCTTCCAGTAGAGCTCCTTAAGCTTCGTTCGCAGATGAATCGGCGACCATGTGCTGATCACGAGCTCATTGTCGTTGCAGACCCGCTCCATATCGGCTCCCGTGGAACCGCCGGTCGCGTTAAGCGCGAACGCTTCTATTTTCGGCTTGGGGTCGGTCGGGGTCTCCTGCAAACATAATCGGGCCTCAAAGGAGCATAGGCAACACTAGCCCCCTCCGACAGCGGGCGCCCAGCGGGGGGACCGCCGGCCCCCTGACGTAATCTGCCAGACTCAGACACCGGCCGCCCCAGGAGCCCGATGCCACAGCCACTGAGCTCGTGCAGCTTAAGGTTCACGTAATCGCCGCACATCACACCCCGGCCGTCAAAGCTGCCATGAGCGGCGGCCAGCCCGATGATTTCGAGTTTCGTTGGATAATATTGTTGGATAATATTAATGTCGCTGGTGCCGCTCCTGAACCCACTACTCTCCTTCTCCTCGCCTCCGGTCTTGCTGGTTTGGCGGGGATCACGCGGAGACGGCACCGCCGCACATAGGGATACAGGGAGCTTCTTGATCTGCGTAGAGGAAGCAATTCGGAGTTGATCGCATTGATCGAGAATGGGGAGGTTGCGAGAAGGCCGAGGTCGTCGAAGCGCGAAGCGGTTTGAGCTGACCTCGCGGGTCTAGGGTCTGCAGCCTGAAAAGCACCTTCCCTGGGTGCCCGTCCCGCCATCCCTGGTCCTGCCTGACACCCCCGATTCAAGATTCTCTTTGGTCACTTTAGGAGCAAATTTGTACACGCATGTCACAGGCCATCTGTTTGTCACACTTTTTGCTCTAATTCATTGATGTCTTTGGGGCTGTTGGTTCCGAATGAGGGACAAAAACGTATGGCTGATCCTCCGGATTTGTCACGCCTACGCGAGTACCCACAACCCCCAAAACAACGGTCCGGTCGGCCTTCCTAACTCACCCTCCAACTGGCCTCGACACGCTGGGCACCGAGGACGTGCTCAAGGTGCTGGCGACCAACAAGGGATCGGTGCTGGACATGCAGGGCTCGGCCAAGGCGAACAAGCAAATCAACCTGATCAGGCAGGAGACCACCACGGACGAGAACGGCCGGGAGATCTATGTGCACTACCTGGCGCGCCTCGGTTAGAAAGTCAGTCGGTCACGAGGGATACCCGGTCGCTGCCTTGACGTTCGCGATCTGCTTGCCGTGGTGCAGCGTGTGCAGCGGCACGTAGATCAGCCACTGATAGGCGTTGAGCGTCCCGAAGATGGGGAACGGGTGCGTGATCGTATGTGCCTTCAGCGCGATCTCGGTCTCGCGGGCAAACTGCGCGATGTCCTTGCGCTGCTGTTCGAACCGCTCAGTGACCTGAGCGTGCGTGAGGCCGGCGCGCGGCACGATGGGATCCGGCGCCACGGCGTTGCCTTCCCCTGATGGCAGCAGGCGGACGAGGAGCTCTGTCTTGCCTCTCGTCTGCTCCTCCCAGCCGGGGTTTGGCGCTCCTGCGATCGCTTTGCGGACAAAGCTGAAGAGCAAGGCTTCGGCCAGCACGACGTGCTCCGCCGTTTCCCCGACCGACCATTCTCGGGGCTCAGGTTTCCATGTCCACTGAGCATCGGAGACGCTACTGATGGCCCGAGCGAATCTCCTGTGCGACTCGTCGAGCCACTCCAGGAGTTGCGCGCGTTCCTCTTCGGAGACGTGCGGGTCAGCGGCCTGTGGCGGCATGGCATCCTCCCTTATGCTTCCTTCCTGCCTGAATGACGAATGACGATGTAGAAAATCGACAAGGGCGACCACGCTGTATGGACTCGACGCGTCAAGAAAGCTGCTAGAGAAAGGAACGGAGCATGTCTGACGTAACGCTTGGAAGTCTCCGCGACCTGGTCGGGCCAGGTGGACGTTCGGATCACGGGCTCCGACGGCGGCCCACGCCGGGAAGGGGTTGGTCTGGGTACCGCCTGTCGGTCCCAAGCAGACCGCCGAGCCTAGGATCGTGAGGCCACCTTCCTCGGTCTTCAGAAAGTAAGCCTTGCTGCCCTCGTCATAGCGGATGACACTGCCGACCGTGATCTTCCTGACTCAAAGCACCTTGACGAACTCCATGATTGATAGCTGGCGCCCTTGGGAGACGTTACGGGCGCGCGCGATAGGCCCGCTGCCGCTCACGGGCTTTCCTGCGCTGTTCGGCAACGGGCACATGTGGACGGCCACTTTGATTTGCCCGGCCGTGACGGAAAACTGTCTTGGAAGTAGTTAATTTCTGGGGGTTGACAGAGATCTCTTGAGGGGGGTCCGCTATCCCCATGGCGCCCGCCAGCTTTTCCGTGACAGATCCCACCATAAGAGCCGGAAACGCGCGCCGATAACAGCTGATGGCGGCACGCGGGTTGGTATGGGTCCAGAAACAGGTCACGCAGGGCATTTAGGCCGCCTCCCTCTGATCTTGGACAGCATGGGCTGTCTTGAGGTCCTTCTTGGGGTGACACGGTGACGTAGATGACGGGCTGTTTGGCATATCCCATGTAGGATTGTTCGGAAGGCGTTCAAGTCGGCTCTGCAGACCGTCACACTGTCACATCGCAAGAAGAAATCACTAGTTGGAGTGTGACGGTGACGGTGTGACGGTCGTATCGAGGCCGTAACGTCTCATGGCTTCCCGAAGCTGTTCGGCACGGATCTCATATTGAGCGCCTTCTCTGGCCTTTTTGGTGCGCCGGAACCCGAGCCTGCGAAGCCAGCTGCCAACCCGCTCCGGCGTCGGCTTGTCTCGCCAGCCGAGGCGTTGCTGCAATTCATCACTCAAGTCTCCTGGACGGACGAGGATGGCATCCTCGGGACCGAACCGTCCCTCGAGGATCTCGAGCAGTGCCTCACCTTCTGCGGATAGGTCACTCCGATCCTCGACATGTTCCTGCGCCATCGCGAGCAACCCCTGCATGACTGCTTGGCCGCCCTCCTCCTCAACAATTTGGGCAATCGCGAGGAGTGGTTTCCACAACTCACGCGCTCGACCGTTCAACCACTCGGGGAATGACACGGAGTTGTAAGCCTTCACTACGTCCCGCCAGCGAGTGAGCAAAAGCCGGTAGGCGATTGAGCGTATCCGAGTAAAGACGGGCGCGGCCGAATCCACCTCGGCATTGATTCGGTCTCGCATCGTGCCCCGCTGCATTACGATCCGGATGGCGCGATCTTCAGTGGTCGCATTCAATCCGTTGATGCCAGCCAGCGCGAGGGGGGAATAGACCTGGAAGGGTTCCACTCGGTTGATCCGCTCGCCCTCGCAGCGGAGAACAACGCCACCGCGTTTGTAGCCGCTGTTGATGATAGCGAGGATATCCCGAGATTCATTGCCCGATAACCCCTCGCATTCGTCCAGGAGCAGGGTGGGACGTGTTTCCTGGATCAGACGATAGAGAACCGCCGAGGTGGGTACCAGCGAAAGGTAGGCGTTCCAGGCGACTGCGTGGAGGATGCCAAGCACCTTGCTTTTCCCACACCCACGCTCGCCAACGAGGTTCAGGCGGGGAAAGGTGAGAAACAGTTGGTGAAAATATGTGGCGAGGCCCCAGACCGCGACGAACGTTGCATCGTGAGGCCCCGCGAACTGGACCGCTGCCTCAAGTTCGCTGTGGAGTGGGACAAACGCCTCGGCAAAGGTCGGAGCGCTCCCGTTGGTGAGCCAATCTTCAGCGTCCGCATCGGGCCATCGGTTCGCTAGATCGGGATAAACCCGAGGCACAAAAGCGAGCAGGTCTTTCATATCACCAGGGTCATGGGCGGTCCGGTCGCTCGTTACGAGTTGGATGTCGCCGATATCGGTGACGCGACCGATGATCACACCTTCCGCATCGACGTGAAGCCAAGGATGAATCGGTCTGCGCGCAAGAAGCTGTAAGGGCCGGGCGCTGGTCGCGGTCACGACGACGCTCCCTCCGTCAGGGCATCAAGGACCCTGGTGAAAGAGCAACCCGCGAAGCAGTGCATGAGCAAACGGCCGTCATTCCCTCTGCCTACGCTAAGGCTTGGGACTCGGTCCTCATGAGCCGGGCATTGGGCCAGATACCCACGGCCGACTCTGCGGACGTTCTCGAGCCGCGTGATAACGCTTTCAGGGGAGACGCCTCTAGACGTGGGCCGGCGAGACTGCTGGAGTGTGGATGCCTTCTGCCGATTCAACGCGACTAGGTGTCGAATCACAGCAGGCAGGGGAGCGAGCGACACCTCGCTGAACGCTAGCCCCGGAATCCACCGATACCGCTGCCCGCTTGGATGAATGGTTGGAGGTGCGACGACGTATGAAGCTTCCCCTTGCAAATCTACCCCTGGTATCAACGCCGACACTTTCGGCGTAGGCATGGCCGGAGGAGCCGCGAAATAGTAATGGCGGCCTCCGCCCCCAGTCTCGACGGTCGGTGTGAGGGGAAGGAAGGGTGACAGTTCGAAGAGACCTGATCCGTTACGCGGATCGCCATCCACGACCACAACCCCCGAGATAGCGCCGCAGACGATGGCTACGCCAGCGTCGGGGTATGCTTGGTACCAGCGCTCCACTTCGCTCTTAGTCGCGCAGCGAGTCTGAAACTCCTTCCACAGGATGCATGGCCGTTTATCCTCGCACTTGGTAGGGATGATGCTGAGGCCGGCCTCGAGGTAGCTCAATGCTGCCGCCAGCTGGCTCATTTAGTCACCTCCACGGCAGCCGGGGTAAATCGAGCCCGGAGGAATCTCTCGTGGCCCGCGCTCGCCCGTTGTGAAGCCAGATCTCGTCAGGGTGGTGCCCGGCACCGTCCAGGCAAAGCCTTTCCCTGGGTTCAATGGGACCCGTCCGTCGTCATGCTGTGACTGGGGTCTGTTGCGGGTCAATCGCGGCCCCGCTGGCACCAGACAGCCGAGCTCAACGGCCTCCAGATCACTTGGCCGAAAGAGGAGCTTTCGCCCGACCTTGAGGTAGGGCAGACGGCCTTGATATACGGACATGCGTCTGAGGGTGAGCGGGGCCACCCCCAGCCGGGCGGCTGCCTCGCGGAGCGAAAGGTTGCGTGACTCGTTCGTTGTCATGTGTTCTGCACTACCTCCACCGTTCGGCCTCCGCTGCCTCTTCCAGTCTTAGAAGCTTGACCATCTCGATCACCTCTGTACGAACTACACTCTACCAGGTCGTAACATTAATGTCAACAAATTACGTTACCAAATAGAAAGACGTTGACAGAGCGCTCAGGCGTACTATGATTGGGCCATGTCCAAGAGGGATGAGGAGCAACTGCGATCGGCGCTCTCGTTTGCCCAGGCTGACCTTGAGAGCTGGCGGGATGGGGACTTTCTCAACGCAGTAGAGGACCTTGAGGGCCGTCCCAGATTCCGTGAACCCGGGCGCATCAAGGAACAGCTCGTGTCAATTCAGAAAGGACTCCGAGGGCTCCTCGAACAGGTGCAGGAGGTGCGAGAGTCTCTAGCAACCACAGAGGGGGCTAAGGGGAAAGACCTCTTTCCCTATATCCGCATTCCGTTCACCGTGAACGTGGACCTCAGGGCCGTGCCGCCGTTCACGCGGCTTCAGATGGTCTACCATTCAAAGGATCCGAACGCTCAACGGTACTCGGTAGCGGAGGCCGTGCTCCGCGTCGCGGACCTCCTGACTCGGGTGAACCTGGACCGGCTCAAGGTCTGTCCAGAGTGCAAGCGGCTCTTCTTGGCCGTGCGGAGGCAGCGGTTTGATACCCCTCAATGCAGTCTGCGTGATCGTGTACGGCGGTTCAGAGAGAAGGGCATGCGACGTGCGAAGAAGGGAGCCAAGCGATGAGTGATACACCGATGAAGCGCTCGACCCGCAAGAAGGACTCCGCCCCCCGTGGCGTGTTCCGCCACTCCAAGACCGCGTGGGCTATCCGATTTGCCTGCGGGGCGGGGCACGTGCATGAGGAGAAAGTGGGCCCCCTCAAGAGCGATGCCATCCGTTCACACGCAGCTCGACGCCAGCGCGTCCATCAAGAGCCGGGTTGGTGTCCAGCAGTGGAACGCCGCGTGAAGACTCTACAGGTTCGACACAACCAAATGGTCACCCTCCGGGCCTACGGGGAGCGATGGCTCGAATCACGGGGGGCGGAGTTGAAGCCTCGGACGTGGGATCATTACCGCCAGGTCCTTCATGACCACATCTTCCCAGCCCTTGGGGATGTGCCACTCACGCATCTGACTCGGGAGATGATCCGTGATCTTCTGACAAGGAAGGCCAAGGCGAACCTCAGCCGGGAGACTTTGAAGAATCTCGTGATTCCGCTCCGGGCGATGCTGAACGAGGCCCTAGACGACGGGAAGATTTCCACGAACCCTGCTGTTCGTTTGCTGAAATCCTCCAGGGGCCTCACGGAGAAGGAGGCTCGAAAGGTGGAGGCACTCACCCAGGCAGAGTTGACCCTCATTCTGACGACGGCGAACAAGCATGTTCCAGACTGGGCTGATTTCTTTCGAGTGCTCGGGTGGACGGGACTCAGGCTCGGCGAGGCGTGCGGCCTTCAGTGGAGTGATCTCGACGTGCAAGGTGGCTTCATCGAGGTCCGCCGAAACACTCAGTATCGCAAGCATCAGATTCTCGTGGGAGCTCCAAAGAGTGGGCAGGCACGACGGGTGGACGTGCCCCGGGTCCTCGTCGACGGGTTGCACGCTCGTCAGGGCATCCAGGAGGCCGAGACAGCCCTCAAGGGCACGCTGCCATCAGTCTGGATGTTCCCTGCCCCGACCGACTCCACGAAGCCCGTCAATCCAGCATTTGTGCGCTTCAAACTCTGGTACAAGGTGCTGGCCCTGGCTGGACTCCGCTCTATTCCACTCCACACCCTGCGTCACACTCATGCGAGCCTCCTTCTCCAGCAAGGTGAATCACCACAGTACGTGAAGATGCAACTCGGCCACTCCTCTATCCAGCTCACCGTTGACCGCTACGGTCACTTCATCCCCGGGGCGAACCGGCAGGCTGTGGAACGTCTGGCGGAGGCTACTCAGCAGACAGACTCCTCTGAGGATCGTCAGCGAGTGGGACGGTGAGTCCATATGGCGGATGTCCTTCCGAACTTGGACTTAACTTGGACTGCAACCGGTTGCGCCTGAGAGGCGGAAGCCGGGATTGGGTAAACCCTTGAAAGAATTGGTGCCCCCGGGGTGACTCGAACACCCGGCACGCAGTTTAGGAAACTGCTGCTCTATCCACCTGAGCTACGGGGGCGGCCAAGGAAACCGCGCGGTTACGAGACACCAGTATATCCTGTCCGGGAGTTGTAGGGAGATTAGTAGGGACTTTTTCCGCGGCGGGCGCCATGACGAGGCGCTCGACGGCCTCGGCCTTGTGACCCGGGTTGAGATGCGCGTAGCGCTGGACGAGGTCGAGCGAGGACCAGCCGCCAAGCTCTTGCACCGTGCGGAGGTCGACGCCGGCCATGACGAGGCGACTCGCGAAGGTGTGGCGGAGGACGTGCGGCGACACGCCGCGGAGCCCCGCCCGCCGGCACGCGGTCTCGAAGGCCGTGCGGATGGAGCGGTAGGGCATCCCGTCGCGACTGACGAAGAGCGTCGAGCCCGCGGCCCTCTCCTTGAGCGGGGCGAGCGCGGCGCGGAGGACGCGATTCATCGGCACGCGCCGCGTCTTGCCGGACTTGGCGTAGGCCGACGTGACCGTCAGGAGCCCCGTCCGGAAATCCACGTCGGTGGGCGAGAGCGTGAGCGCCTCCGACTCGATCCGGAGCCCCGCGTGAATTCCAACGAGAATGATCGCGCGGAGGCCGGGCGCCGTGGCGGCCGCGAGGAGCCGCGCCTCCTCGTCGGGATCGAGAAAGCGGAGGCGGCCTTCGCTCTCGCGCACGCCCTTGACCTTCACCGCGGGATTGTCGCCCTCGTACTTCCCCCACTCGCGGCAGCGGTTGTAGAGCGCGCGAAGCACCTCGCGCTCGCGGTTGACTACCACGCGCGCGCCGGCCTTGAGGCGCGCTTGCTTGTGGCGCTCGACGTCGAAGGCGCTGATGGTGCTCAAGCGCTTCCCGGCGAATGATGCCGCCAGGGTCTCCAGGCATTGCCGATACGTTCGCACCGTCCGCGGGCGCTTATTCGCCTCCGCCCACTTGAGGAATTCGTCCTTCGCCGCGTCGAAGCCCATATCGGCGCGCTTCCGGCCGATACCCGCCTCGCCCTTGAGGATGGCGGCGCGCTTCACCTGGGCGATCTCACGGGCCACCGTCCGGCTAATCCCCTTCCCCACGCGGAGCTGGTGGCGCCTTCCCCCCTGTTTGAACTCGAGCCACCACGTCTTCCCCTTCCCTCGCTGATAGAGACCGTCACCGCGTCGGGCCAGCGCGGGTTTCGTGCGGGCCTTTGGTAGACTGTCGGCGCTCATCCTCGGCTCCTCTCGGTTTGGGTGATGGGCCACGCGCTCCGGACGCCGGTCGAGGCGTCGCCGTTGCCATGCACGGTGACCCGCCACGTCCCCCGGTCCCTCCGCCGGCTATACGAGGCGGTCATGGCTTAGACACCCTCGACGGCGTGATCCGACTCATTGTCCTCTCTCTCCTTTCCGTCGCACGAAGCGAGTTCCGACCTCCAACTCGCGGACCCTCGCGTCGAGCCCGCGGATGGTGTCCGCCTGGTGCGCCATGGTCTGCACGTCACCGGCCGGGTCATAGCGCGTTTCGAGTGCGTGCACGTAGCGACGGATTTCCCTCCGGCAAGGCCTTGACGTTCTCGACCGTCGGGAGCCAGCCCTCGCCTCCGGCAACGGCCGCCTCGGTCGCGTCGATCTCTAGGAACGCCTGGAGCATGAACCGGACGACGCTTCGGCATGAGCGCGTGGACGACTGAGCTCGGATAGGAGGCCAGGGGCCGCATAATGTCATGCGACCCGCGGAAGAGAATCTGGTCGATGCCCTTCTCCGTCCATCCGCCCCCTGCCGCACCCTGAATTCGGCGCGCGCTCACGGTTTCCCGGACGGCGTTACGCACTTGCCGGGCGATCGTCTCGCTGGCCTCGCTCATAGGCTCTCAGGTCCCGGTGGCTGACGAACGGCGGAATCGCAGGCGGCGCCATGCACGGCTACTTTTCTCCTCGGTAAGGCGATACAAGCCGACCAGACCCACGAGGCCTATCGCGACCAAGGCGAGCGTCGACGGCTCAGGGACCGGGACGGCGGCGCGCGTCCACGTCCCGTTGATCCCCGTCACAAAGTAGTTGCATTCAAGATTGCCGAGAGTCTCACCACGGGTACAATCGGGCGCGGCCCCTTGGGTGGAGAATAGCCACCCGCCGTCCGGCCTCTCTCGAAAATCCACGATCTGTTCGATGAAGATGGAGCCCACGGCGATGCCCGACTCCGCAGGGAATTGGAAGAAGACACCATTTCTCGACCACCCCATGTCGGGGATAAAGGGACCGTTGAGATTCGACGCGCCCGCGTCATCCACATAGATAGCCGTCTGGAGCGTCGAGTCTGTAGGGCCCTGAGGGATATAGGGGGTCCCTGGGACGTAGGCGTCGGTCGTGACGACGAGGAGCGCGGCGTGCCGACAGAGCGGGATCACCTGGCTGCCCGCCTGGTTGCTCACGCAGTCTCCGGTCCACGTCCAGAGTAGATTCGCCTGGGCCGGCGCGGCGAGCAGGAGGACGGCGAGCGCGAAGAGGGATAGCTTGCTTTTCATAGCTCTTCGCCGGTGGAGCCTCGCCATCAGGCATGTCGGAGCGGGGTCGCGGGTCGGGGGTGGTATAGAATCGGAAGTGCTCATCGTCGTGCCCTCCTTCGGGTCAGGGTGATGGGCCACACGCTCCGGGCGGGGCCAGCCGCCGCGGAGCGTGTTTCTCCTTACTCACTTCACGAGGTCGCCCACCGAAACCCTGAGCCCCTTCGCCAATCTACGCAGCACGCGCAACGTGGGATCATGCCGGCCGAGCTCGATCCGAGCCAGATAGCCACGGCTCAGGTGGGCTTTCCGGGCGAGGGCTTCCTGACTCAGGCCACGCGCTGCCCGCAACTGCCGGAGCCGCTTCACCAGGGGGTCCATACGAGGCCCCAGTGTTACCTATCCTGCACAGCCGGTCAACTGGACATTTGGTGCCAGACGGTGCCAGAAGTGGCCAAAGTGACCAGGTGGGGCCAGAACGGGGCCAATCCATGGTCACCTGAACACTGGGCAGAGCTTTTGCCAAGGCATTGGGCTCTGGGCGTAAAGCCGGCGATTCCGGGTGAGGAAGGGGTGTTGGGTCTCGTCAAGATTGACCCCCGAGTTTAGGTAGCGAGCGCGGGTAGACACGAGATGCCTACGCTGCCCGCAGTGGCGGGCGAAGCGCGGCCAGTTTTTCGGCCGGAGTGCGGCCCTGAAGGGCCAGGGAGAAGCGTTGATAGTTGTACGTGGTCTCCCAGACTCGAAGCCCTCCTGCGGCCGCCTCGAAGTCGGGGAAGCGGTGCCGGCCCCAGAACTCCTCCTGATCGATGCGGTGGCTCCGCTCGACTTTGCCGTTCTGTTGCGGGCGTCGGGGCCGGATGTAGCGATGCCGGATCCCAGCGGCTTCGACCCCCAGCACGAAGGCGAAGGAGAACTCTTGCCCGTGGTCACACTGCAGCCGCTTGATGGGGAAGGGGAACGCCCGCTGGCGCTCGGCGAGGAAGGCGAGGCTCGAGCGGGGATGCAGCCGCCGGTAGAGCCGCAGGATCCGGAAGCGCGTACAGTCGTCCAGGGCCGTGTACTGAAACGCCCAGCGGCCCGCGATCTGCACGTACTTGACGTCGACCTGGATCGACTCTCCCGGTTCCGCCCTTCTCGAACAGCTTCATCTGGCGGGGTTCCCGCTTGCGGGTCCGCCGCAGGCGGGGCAGTCCGAGGTCGCGAAACACGCGTTGAATCGTGCCCATGGCCAGCCGCACGCCGTGCACGCGCTGCAGCCAGAGCCGCGTACGAGCAGCCCCATAGCCGAGGTCCTGACGGGCCTGGCGAATCAGCTCGATGGCCGCGGGGGACACCCGCCGCGCCCGGTGTCGAGGATAGGCAGGCACCAGTCCCTCAACGCCCCCGCGCTGCCACCGCTTCCGCCACCGCCGAATCGTCCGAGCACTGAGCCCGTAGTGGCGACCCGCGGCACTTGGCCCGTGCGCCTGCGCGTATTGCAGAACGAGCAGGCGATAGCGCACCCGCGTCCGATACTGCGCCCGAACCTTCACGTCGCTGAGCTTGATCATGAGCCCCCCTTGGTGTGGCCAGCCTGGACGTCTGCTGCCCATCAAAACAAAGGGGTCAATCTTGAGTAGATACTTCACCCATTCAGGACCCCCTTGACACCCGGCTGGCACCCGGAGCATCATGCCAGTTCGCATCGTCCCTCAGCCATGCGGAGGGCAATGCTGCCCCCGGATAAGATCGACCGAGGGGAGGTTTTATGGTGCGTTCCGCGCCGTTGGTTACCCCCTTGCTGGCCACGGAGAAGGTCGCACGCTCGGCGCGCGGCGCGGACCGGTGCCGGGTCTGGATCACCCCATCCCCGTCCGTGGGAACGACGGATCAGAGTCGTCGAAGCCATGCGCGCGCCTGGCCTTCCCCGACGTTGACAGTTACCCCATGAAGTTCCTGTCCCGAGTCCGACTTCGCCCCAAAATCCTCGTGGTGGTCGCCGCGGTTCTCCTCGGAATCCTGACCTTTGCGCTGAGTCGCGAGTTGACTACCACCGAGCGGCCAGTCGCTACGCGACCGGGAGCCCGACCCCCGCGCCCGGCTTTCAGCCCCGCCGAGGAGGCGTACATCAAGGCGTTGTGGCCGATCCACGGCGATGTCGAGCGAAGCACGATGCGGATGAGCCTGGGACAGATCTTCTACAAGACCAAGGATCTCGGCCGGGCCGACCTCAAAAGAAGGGTCGACGAGGCATTGGTGACCTATCGGCGCGCCGAGTCGGGGATGCTGTCTCTGGAGCCGCCCGCGACCTTGCGGGCCGCGCATGAGGAATACCTGGCGGCCGTGCGACTGTTCCAGCAGTCCGCCATTGAAGTACTCAAGCTGTTCGACGATGGGCGCGATGACCACTTGCTCACGGCCTACCCCCTAAGCCAAGAGGGAAGCGACAAGATCAGAGAAGTGGGAGGCAAATTTTGGCCCGAAGAATTCCCGCCCAACTAGTTTAGGCGCAGCGGGACGGGCCGCGGCGATCTGGCGCGTCGACGCCGAATCGCGAAAGGAGGGGTGCCGAGGAGCAAGACGCGAGATGCCAGCGACGGCACTTGCACAGTTGGACGATTGCCTACGGAGGGCAGAGCGATGATACGGAACCTGACGCGAACCGTGACGGTGGTGGGGTTGCTCGCGGCGGTGGCCGGCCTCGGCGGCACCGGAAAGCTCCAAGCTGATCCGCGACCCCCACAGACCATCCAGAGCGGCTTCGAGAGCACCGATGAGCTCTTGAAGGACGTGGAGCGCGCCGAGAGGGGACCACTCTACTCGGCGTGGATCGTCGAGAGCAGCCGGTTCCTGAACGTGCCGCACCGTTCATTCCAGCCGGACGTGGGGGAGCCTCCCTTCGTTGACCTGCCCGTGAACGTCGGGATCATCCAAGCCCCGAACGGCGCCCTCACACTGTACGACAGCGGCTGGAAGCAACTCGCGTACATTTTCAACTGGAACACATCCTGCTGTTGGGCGGACCTCCGCCAGCAACTCCGCAACATTGGGCTCGATCCCGGCAACGTGGAGACCATCGTCCTCGGCCATGGTCACTGGGACCATGCGGGTCAGCTCAGCTCCTTTCCCAACGCGGTCGTGTACATCCAGAAAGAGGAGCTGAACCAGCTCGACTTCTTCCTCAACTACCCGATCGACTTCAACGGCGGGCATATCCGCGCCGTCAACACCGTCAATCCGCTCACCGGGGCGCAGGTGGGGCCGCCTCAGCAGGCTTGCGCCCGGACCCCCGTCTGCGGGTATCCTCCGCAGACCGTACAGGAGATTCTCGGCAAGACCCTCACCGGCATGGCCAAGATCATCGACGGGCGCAAGGAGATCAGTCCGGGCCTGGTGGTCCACCCGGCCTTCCGGGGCCACACGTACGGCTCGCAGCTCCTGCAGGTCAACACGGCGCGGGGGCAACTCGTGTTCGGCAGCGACACGTACTCGGCCTGGACGGGAATCCGCGACTGGCTCGTGGCGAACATCCAGCAGACGGACACGATCCAGCAATTCCTTGCGTATGAGAAGTGCTATGTCCTGACGTCGAAGCAGAACAGCTTCAACAATTGCATCTCCGCCCATGAGCCGACCTCCTACACGCCGGCCTACCCGATCACCTCCAACTGGTGGAATATCCCGATGGGGAACTGCTCGCGTGCCGCCGAGCTAGTCCTGGGGCCCGGCGTCAAGACCCATGTGCCGGACAACCCTGACCGGACGCCGCCGAGCCAATGCGTCTCGGTGATCCCTCCCCATACGATTTCTCCATAGGGGATACGCGCGCGAGACTAGGGTCTGGGCCAGGCGCAAAAACGCCTGGCCCAGACCAGGTCTGGCACCGCTCGGGGTCGGTCCCTCCCACCGCGGCTCGAATCCCGGCCATGCATGATGCGCCCATCATAGCGCGTGAGGAACGCCGACGTGCTTGATTCAGCTCGTGCCGACCGCGAGCACCGGCGCCGACGCTGTGCCGTGATGGTGGCGCTGGGGATCGCGCTCTGGCCGCTTCCCACATTTGCGCATGACCCGAGCGCGTGGGGCGGCCTTTTTCGAACGCGCGATGCCGGTGTCACATGGTCCCCCGCTAACGCCGGCAGCTTCGTCAGTGGCGCGATCGCTCTCGCGGTCAGTCCCGTCGATCCCCATCACCTGCTGCTCGCCACCGACAGCGGCGTGTCGCGGTCGCGCAATGGCGGCCGCGATTGGGAGATCGAGGCGCCCGAGGTCCTGGTCGGTCCGGCCTTCGCAGTGGCGCTCGACACGGACGGGCGGCGTGCGCTCGTGTCTATGGGTTCGGCGATGTTCCGGAACGACGGTGATGGCTGGCGCGCGATCAGCGCTCCCGGAGGCGCCGAGCCTGCGCGCGCGTTCGTCACAGGCTTCGTCCCTGGGCGTGTCTACCTAGCCGGTTGGAGCGGGTTGTATCGCAGTAACGATTGGGCCACCTCATGGACGAGAGCGAGCGACGGGCTTCCAGAGGCCCCCGTCAATGCCCTGGCGGTGGTTCCTGCTCCCGCCGAGGGCGTGTTCGCCATCGTCGCCGGCCGCTTGTGGGCCAGTTTCGACGGCGCCCGCCGCTGGCAGCCTCGGGATGCCGGACTTCCTCCGGGGGCCGTCGAGGCGTTCACCCCAGAGTCAGCCGACCCGAGGCACATGTGGGCAGTGGCCGATGGTCAACTCTTCCACAGTCCCGACGGGGGTGGGCAGTGGCAGGCCAGTGGGCGGCCGCTGCCCGAGAGGAATGCGACGGCGCGCGGCCTCGCCGTCTCCGGTCCCGTCATCTTGGTCGCCACCGCCCGGGGCGTGTACCGGAGCCGCGACGGCGGCGAGCGCTGGGAGCCACCCGATGAGACCCTTCCGGGCCACCTGGAGGCTGGACTCCTGGTGCGCGACCCTTCCAGCCCGTCGACGATCTACGCTGGCTTCGCGGTGACGGGCCAGGCCGAGCTGCGTCGGCGGGCCGTCGAGGGTCGTAGCGCCCTCATGCGGCTCAGGATGAGCGACAATCTCGCCCGGGGTATCGCGTTCTTCGCCTTCCTGGCGCTTGGTGCGATTGTGGTTCTGAGGCATCGGGTGCGCTCCTCGTATCGAACGCCGCAGAGCGAGCCCTCGCCGTCGGGAGGCGGGCGAGCGCCTAGATCCCGGTAGGTCACGCGATGAGGCCGCCCGGGATTCGTCGTGCGTCCTTCGGCCGGTTCCGGAATCCCCGACTCTGGCTGTTCGTGGCGGGAGGCATCGTCGTCGCGCTGGCCGCGGGGGCGGCGGTGACCGGCCTCATCGGGCTATGGGCCCGATGGGGGTTCGTCGAGTTCAAGATGCCAAGCCGGACGGATATCCCTGTCGCCATCGTGGTGGCGCGAGACGGGACTGTGTGGTTCACCCTGGAGGCCTCGGACGCGGTGGGGAGGTTGCGCGACGGTGTAATCCAGAAGGTCGGTACAGGAAGGGAGAATCTCGAGCCCCTCGGCCTGGCCGTGGATGCCGAGGGATCCGCGTGGTACACCAACGCGGCAGCCCGATCAATCACTCGCATCGCTGTCGACGGAGCTGTCACGACCTTCCCGCTGTCGACGCCCGTCGCCCGGCTGGGCCGGCTGTCCGTTGCCGCCGACGGAGCTGTCTGGTTTGCCGAGCCCACCACGGTCAGCGTGACGCGCCTCAAGGACGGGGTCTTCATGCGATACACGGTCGGCCCGCTCTCCCCGGTGGGCTCGTCCAATGCCGGTCCGTTCGGCGTCGCCGTGGACCCGCAGGGGACGGTCTGGGCCACGCTGCAGAACGCCAACAAACTTGCGCGAATCCGTCCCGACGGGGAAATGGCGGTGTTCGAGGTCCCGACCCCTCGGAGCGGGCTTGCTGACCTCGCTGTCGACGGACGCGGCGCCATCTGGTTGCTCGAATCAGGTGCGAACAAAGTCGCGCGGTTCACCGGTGGGCGCTTCGAGGAGTTCTCGGTCCCCACGCCTAACGCTGGCCTCACCGCTCTCGCCGTCGCTCCTGACGGGGCGGCGTGGTTCACGGAACTGCGCGCCCACAAGCTCGGTCGCGTGCGCGACGGCATCATCACCGAGTTCGCACTGCCCCGACCCGACGCGCGCCCGTTCGGCATCGCGGTGGACGCGAGGAACAACGTCTGGTACACGGACCTCAGCGGCTGGATTGGCCGGCTCGCCGCCGAGCGAGCTCGAGGCGGATAGGAGGGGACACGCAGCGCCAGATGGAGCGCTCAGCCGAACGACGTCAGGTCCGGAGCGCGCGATGGCCGTCGGGATCAAGCCCACGATCACGATGACGCGGGCGGCTGCGATCTGAACCGTAGGTTCAGGCTACTTCCGGCCGATTTCGATATTTTCTTCAGTGCTCACCCTGCTCGAAACTGAGATCACTGCGCCCGGCGACCCGTACGGCGGACGGCAGGGTCCCCTGGAATCCTACCGTCCCCTCGGTCGAGCACCAGACGCCTCGCGGTTCTGCGACCCGCTCCCGCAACTCTGTCCCTAGAGACTCGTTGTCCCACATTGGCGCACGGGCCCCCTCGCGCTTCAGAGAAATGCGCGTTCGACAAACAGGACAAGCCCGACCAGGAGGATCGCGAGGGAAGAGCCCAGGACAGCGCGGCTCTCCCAGCGGCTACGGCGAAGGAGAAGCAGGAGGGGGAGGCAGGCCGTCACCACCAGGGCCTGCCCTACCTCGACACCCAGGTTGAAACCGAAGAGCGACAGCAGCAAGCCGTGCGCGGGAAGTCGGAGCTCCCGGAGGGCCGACGAGAAACCGAAGCCGTGCACGAGGCCGAAACAGAAACTGACGACCCAACGGCGGGACACGGTCGGGTCGAGGAAGAGGTTTTCTGCAGCCACGAACATGATGGACAGTGCGATCACCGCCTCGATCAGGCGGTCCGGCAGGGTGACCACCTGAAGCACGGCGAGCGAGAGCGTCACGCTGTGGGCGATCGTGAACGCGGTGATGATCTTCAGGATCGAGAGAAGCCCTCCGCCGGGCAGCAACAGTGCGAGGAGGAACAGCAGGTGGTCGTATCCACCCAGGATGTGGTGGATTCCCAGCATAAAGAAACTGCCTGTCGTGAGTACGCCAGCGTCTTGGTCGCCGATCGCGAAGCGCCCCTGGCGAGCATCAGGGGCGAAGGCGAACTGCTGGATGCCACTCGGCGCCTCGAGCTTCGCCAGGGTGTGGTGATCCGCGCCGAGGACGTCGAAAATGTTGTCTTGGACATCGAGCTCTCGAACGACGCTCGTGCAAGCGAAGTCGACCACGATCGTAAAGCTCGTGGCGTCGACGCCCGAGAACAGGAGTTGGCCGCGACCCGGCTCGCAGCGAGCTCCATTCGCGTGGAGAACGATTCGCGTGCGGACCACGTCAAGCAGCTTCTCACGGCTCTTCGGATTGCCCGTCTGCGCGAGCCGGAGCGCTTCCGTCAGATCTGACGGGAGAGTAGACGTTGACAGGGTCAAACCGTAGCGCACGGTGCTCCAGTTGATTGTGATGACGGCGTAGCCGGTGCTGCCGCCGGCGTGCGCCCAGGCCGTCGCTGTGGCTCCGGCCAGGAGCAGTACGCCGATCCCAATCCGGTCGAGCATGCGTCTCACCTTTGGGCCGCCTCTCGATCCATATCGGAAATCCCTGTCAAGTTCGTGCACAAGCCGATCCCCGTCCGGGTGATGGAGCATGCGAAGTGGGCATCGGTCGGGCTCCGAGAGTTCGGGCTCGATCCCCCCGGTTACACTGCGACCATCTCTCGCCGAGACATCCTCGTGCTTGGAGTGGGAGTTCGGCGCACCGAACCCGCAGAAGGTCCTCCAGCACATGAAGTTTCAGGGAGGCGCCCAGGTCCATCTGATGGCGCACTTCGTTGGAGAGGAGTGAGAGAAGACGCTTCGATTGCCGCCCCGGTAACGGCGTCCAGCGAGCCGCCCCATCCCGGCGCGCAGTTTCCTCACTGCTCCACAACACGTCAACGGTACTCATGCTGACGACGCCTGGGCCGCGCATCCTGGCGTGTCCGAGATCGGTTACTTCGACCACGTCTTCCCAAAGACACCGCCATCACGGCGTTCTGGACTGCTCATCGCCGTCCTTCCAAGTGCGATAATTCATCAGGTTATGGGGACAATGCGAGTCTCGATGCGCCCGAGAATCTGCCGAAAGAGAATTGGCGTCAAGTAGCACGGTAATGCGCGCACCCGGGAGTGAGGAGACCCGCGCGCTCTGTTCGAAGATCAGCCGACCGTCACGCTACCGCTCCGGGATTTTGAATCCGAGGTAGGTTCGAGAATTGAACCCAACGGAGTCAACGGTGTCGCATCGGATCCGGCATCGCCAGTCGCGCCCATACCGCCTGCACTGGCGTCCTGATGTGGTCGCTTAGGGTCGCCCCGAGGGCGCATATGTCACACAGGAATCGAAGCCTAAGTTATGTTCAATCGCTCTCTTTGCCTACGTCAGAATCATTTTTGTTCTGGGCGAGAACCCTATCTGTAGTTGCAGCATGTATGGACAAGTACTGTGGCCGGGCGTCAAGGATTTTGGCACAGAGGGGTGGTCGGACAGGTAGCCACGCCAACCAACCCGGGCATGGAGTTGCGCGGACGATCCCGCCGAGGTATAGACTCGCGCCCATGATTCAGCAGCGGCTTCTCGTCTTGCTGGCCGGCGCGGGGCTTTGCCTCTCAAGCCTTAGCGTGCCTGCCTGGGCGCACCCGGGGCATGATCCCGTGAGCGGCCCCCTGGCAGGCGATAATCGTGACGCCCACGGGGTCGCGGGGTCGTCGGGCGCGGCGGGGCGGCACGCACCTTCCTCTCTGGCGCTTGCCGCGGGTGCACTGGCTCTCTTTGCGGCCCTCCCGCAGCGTCGGCGCACCCTCGCCCTCGCCATCGTTCTCTTCCTCGCCGTGGTCTCACTTGAAGGCCTCGCGCATGCGGCGCTGCATCTGCAGAAGATTCGGCACGCGGACAGCCTTGCCATCGGCGCGTCCGCGTCCCGGCAGGTCGCCGCACAGCCGGACGCGGCAGTCCGCTCTGCCACCCCTGAAGTCCGATGGATCGAGGTTGCGGCACGCTCTGAGGCGCTCGCGCCCGACCTCGCGGTCGCATCCCATCACGGGCGCGCGCCCCCGCTCTCTCCCGCCTAGCCCGCCGTTTCCCTAGCGCACGGCTCCGTCCGGTCGAGCCGGCGCGCTCGCCATGTTGCTCACCGTCAAGCGCGGAGAGGATCTGCGTGCTGGCACGACAGTCTATCCGTCTGTGGAGCATTGCATTCGCCATTTCTGCCCTGGTCCATGCCGGCCTCGTGTATGTGCTGGCGGGTCAGTCGTGGACGAGGGTGAGGAGGACTGTCCCTGTCATGCTGGCAGAACTGCTCGAGCGTGCCATTCCGCCTGCCCGGCGCCCAGCGTCTCCCCTACCGCCTGCACGGAAACCGTCACCTGAGATACCTCTGCAGCGGATGGTTCCACGCCTCCCCCTCACGGAGTCACCGCCAGAACCTCCGCGCCGGGAGCCGAGCCCGGCGTCCGAGCCGGTCGTCGAGCCGCAGCCCGCTCCTTCAGCTTCCAGCTCGCCTAGCACACCGAAAGAGAGCGAGCCCGCCGCGAGCCGAGCAGCCGTGTCGACTTCTCCAACCGCAGGTTCAATGGGAGCCGCGACCGCGCCTGGCGGCTCGGGTGCCGTCGCACGTTCCGCACCTTCGTCTGGGACCTCCGGCGAGGGCATCACCCAGTGGGCGCGTCCCCGCGGAGGCTATCAGGTTCATCCGAGCTATCCGGCCACGGCGCGCCAGGCTCGCATCGAAGGCACCGTGCGTCTCCTCGTTCACGTCCTCGCGGACGGCCGTGTGGAGGAGATCCGCGTCGAGGCCTCAGCTGGACATCCGGACCTCGATCGCGCCGCCACCGATGCCGTGCGCCAGTGGCGCTTCGAGCCGGCCCGCAAGGGGACGGAGCCGGTCGCCTCCTGGGTGATTCTTCCGGTCGAGTTCCATCTGACGCGATGATGAAGCGAACGGTCGCGGCGCTGGCGCTGGTTGGCAGGGCCGCTCTGGCAGACGCCCAGGAAGCGTCTGGCCCCCAGCCGGCGCCCCCGCCCGCCGTACTGGAGCCCGTAATCGTGTCGGCGCCGCCGCCAGTAGACTCGTCCTCCGAGCAGGTGATTCCCGGGAAGGACTTCGAGCTCCGCCCGCAGGGCCGGCCGGCCGACATCCTGCGCGTGGTGCCAGGCTTCGTGGTCAGTCAGCACCAGGGCGGCGGCAAGGCGGCCCAGTACTTCCTGCGCGGCTTCGACGCCGACCATGGGACAGACGTGGGCTTCTTCCTCGACAACATGCCCATCAACCTCCGCTCGCACGCACACGGGCAGGGCTACACCGACCTGCACTTCATGATCCCCGAGACGCTCAAGCAGGTGGACGTTTTCAAGGGCCCGTACTAGGTCGAGTACGGAGACTTCTCGACGGCGGCGGCCGTCAACTTCGTCACGCGAGATGTCGTGCCGGAGGACATCGTGCAGGCGGCAGGCGGAAACTGGGGAACGCAGCGGTACCTCACCCTCCTCTCGCCCACGCGCGAGCGCGTGAAGACCCTCTTCGCCGTCGAGATCTACAAAACCAACGGCCCCTTCGATCGCCCCCAGGACTACCAGCGCATCAACGGGTTCGCCAAGGCCTCGGGCTGGCTGAGCGAGAGCGTGGAGGGCTCGATCTGGGCGACCTACCTCTGGAGCACCTGGTGGGCCTCGGGGCAGATTCCCGAGCGAGCGGTGCGCGAGAAGCTCATCGACCGCTTCGGGGCGATCGACAACAGCGAGGGTGGCAACACCCAGCGCTTCAACCTGAACGGGAATCTCCAGTGGCGGGTGACGGAGAGCGACACCGCCCGGGTGCGCGCCTATGCCCAGTACTACCAGCTCGACCTCTACTCGAACTTCACCTTCTTCCTCAACGACCCCGTCAATGGCGACGAGATCGGGCAGTTCGATCGCAACCGCAAGGTGGCGGGCATGAACGCGGAGTACGAGCACCGCGACACGGTCTTCGGCGTGCCCGTCACCACCACAGCGGGCTTTCAGTTCCGGCTCGATCGGCCCAACGTGCTCCTCACCCACACCGTGGACCGCAACCTGCTCGACACGACCCAGAACGTGAGCATCTTCGAGACGTCCTATGCCCCCTTCCTCAAGTTCGAGGCGCAGCCCTTGCCGTGGCTGCACGTGCTCACGGGGGCGCGGGGGGACTTCTTCTACTTCAACGTGCACAACAATCTCGTGGAGGCGCCCGAGCAGCCCCAAGGCAGCGCGCGCAAGTCCATCCCCAGCGCCAAGGCCAATTTCGTCTTCGGGCCCTGGGCCCGGACGGAGTTCTTCGCCAACATCGGCACGGGCTATCACAGCAACGACGCCCGCGCGGTGGTGACCGATCCCAACCTCCCCGCCCTCGCCCAGGCGACGGGCTGGGAGTTCGGGGTGAAGACGCAGATTCTGCCCAGGACCGAGCTGACCTTCACCTACTGGTGGCTCAACCTGACCAGCGAGCTCGTGTTCAATGGGGACGAGGGGACGGTCGAGCCGAGCGGGGCGAGCCGCCGCCAGGGCTTCGAGTTCGGCGTGAAGATTAGACCCTTCGACTGGCTCACGTACACGGGCAACGTGACGCAGACCACCGCGGAGTTCTTCAATGGCAACGCCGTGCCCCTGGCCCCACGGGTAACGGCGTTCTCGGACCTCACCGCACGCTTTCCCTGGGGGCTGGAGGCGAGCGTGTCCATGCGTTACCTCGGCAACCGGTACGCCGACGAGTTCCGCTTTCAGACGGCGCGCGGATACACCCTGTACGAGGCGGGAGCCCGATACCGCTACAAACTCGGAGGCACCACGTACCTCGATGCCTTCGTAAACATCGAGAACATCCTCAACATTGACTGGCGTGAGGCCCAGTTCTACAACACCTCGCGGCTCCGAGGCGAGCCCGTGCAGGGCGTGAATGACATCAACTACACGCCGGGCAACCCGCGCACCGTGATGGGCGGCCTCGCCCTCCGCTTCTAGGCGGCCGGGCCTTGGCAATCCGCCGGCTCAAGGACCTCAAGGCAGCCAAGGCGCTCGGCCTGACTATCCCGCCCTCTCTGCTGGCGCGAGCTGACCAGGTTATTGAGTGAGCCGGCGTAAGGTCGGCCACTCCAATCGAGAGACATCGAATCAGCCGGTCTTCCCTCACCGCTGCACCGCGACGTCGGGTAAACATCTCTGAGCCGGAGGAAGCCGCCAAGCTAACCGCGCGGCTGGAACTCTATCCGCGCCTGCACTAATCTGTGTAAGACGTAACGCGAGGGGGTTGCCTGCTCTAGCTTGAACCCAGCGGGTCATCCCCCTTGACGTCTCTCGTCAGCGTCTCCAGCACCAAATCCCTTCAAAGGACTGATTTCATTGGGCGTAGCCCCGTGGCCCCACTCTTGCTGCCTCATAACCACCGAGGAGGAATCCGCCCATGGCGCGAGCCCTGGCCCTGATCCTCGGCACGGTGCTGCTGAGTGGCTGTGCAGATCCCATCTATTCCTACAGCAAGCCTGAGAGCAACCTGGCGGACTTCAAGCAAGACAGCCTCGCCTGTGTGCAGGATTCTCGGCTTTCGTCGGATGCGGCAAGCGAACTGATGAGTACAACAGCGCAAGTGGAGCTCTACAAAAGGTGCATGGAGGCGAGAGGGTGGACGGCCGAGTAAAGCAGCTCATTGACCACCCGCGCGGCTCCTAGCCAGCCCTCGGCGAATCGCCCAAAACTTGCCGACTCGGGCCTGAGCTATCAGGCGCAGCAGACCGCTTCCTGCCTCACCCTGGCCCACCCATCTCCCTTCGGCTACCATGGCTCCGCCATGAAGTCGGCTGATCTCGCTGTCGGTACCCGTCATCCGCTCTCACGCAGGAGCTTCGTCACGCTCGTTGCTGGTGGCCTTTTCGCCGCGCCGCTCGCCGCCGAGGCGCAGAAGCCGGGCAAGGTGCCTCACATGGGAATTCTCGGCATTGGCCCGGTCCCCACGGCGCGGGCGCTGGCGGAATCCGTCTCGACGAACCCGTTCTGGCAGTCGATGAGACAACTTGGCTGGGTCGATGGCCAGAACCTGGTGGTCGAGCGACGCTTCGGCGAATCTGCCGACCAGCTGCGCAAGGGTGCGGCCGAGCTCGTACGCCTCAACGTCGACGTGCTCTTCGTGTCGAGCGCCGAACTGGCAAAAGTCCTCCAGGTGGAGACGAAGACCATCCCCATCGTGATTGGTCGCTCCGACCATGATCTCGTTACCGCGGGCCTCGTCGACAGCCTGGCAAAGCCCGGAGGCAACATCACAGGCTCTCAGCTCCTGAACGATGAGCTCGTCCCAAAGCGCCTCGAGCTCCTCAAGATGCTCGTACCGGGACTTTCAAAGGTTGCGTTCCTTCGAGAAGATGTCACGAGCTCAGTGCTCCCCCAAATATTCGATCGGTACGACGAGCGGATGGCGACCGCAGGTCGGAGCCTCGGCATAGAGGTGCACCCGTTCGCCGTGCGCCGACCGGAAGATCTGGCTCCCGCCTTCCTCGGCATGAGGAAGAACCACGACCAGGCCCTGGTGGTGGCATCGCCGGCCTTCATGTTCGTGCATAGAAAGACCGTGATCGACCTCGCGGCCGCAAATCGGATCCCCGCAATCTACGAGCTCCAGGTGTTCGTCGAGCCGGGCGGCCTCATGTCCTACGGTGTCAATACCTCCGAGATGCAGCGACGTGCCGCGGTCTATGTGGACAGGATCCTCAAGGGCGCCAGGCCCGCCGACCTGCCCATCGAGCAGCCCACCACGTTCGATCTGGTCATCAACCTCAACACGGCCAGGGCGCTCGGCCTGACGATCCCGCCGTCCCTACTCGCACGAGCCGATCACGTGATTGAATAGTGGAGCGCCGAGCATTCCTCGGTGCCGTGACCGGCGGCCTCCTCGCCGCGCCGCTCGCCGCTGGGGCGCAGCAGGCACCGAAGCACCGGATTGGGCTCCTCGCCCCGACTCCTCAGGGTCCGCTGGCTACAGATCCCGCGACAAGGGACGTCCTGCAAGCTTTTTTGGATGGACTCCGCAGTTATGGCTGGATCGAAAATCAGAACATCATCATTGAAAGGCGCTATGCCGACGCACCTGAGCGCTATCCAGCAGCGACTAGCGAACTGGTGGCGCTCCGGCCAGACATGCTCGTGACTGGCCTCGGCGAGCCGGCAATTCTAGCCCTGAAGAACGCCACGAAGACAATTCCAATCGTTATGCTCGTCTCAGCAGATCCAGTCGGTGCTGGCCTCGTCGCGACTCTTTCGCGACCGGGTGGAAATGTGACCGGCATGAGCCTCCTCGCAGCCGAGATGGGCGGCAAACGGCTGGAGATCCTGAAGCAAGCCGTGCCTCGGGTCGCTCGCGTGGCGGTATTGTGGAACGCCGCTTATCAGAGCAAATCGGACGAGTTCCGAGATACACAGGCGACGGCCGTCGCGCTCAAAGTCACCCTCAAGTCCATCGAGGTACAAGGGAACCACGACATCGATTCCGCCTTGTCAACGATTGCCAGGGACCGCCCGGACGCTATTGTGCTGTTCGCGGATCCGCTGACAGCAGCCCATCGTCACCACATCACTGAGCAAGTGTTGAAGCTCCGCCTCCCAATGATTTCGGAGCTTCGCGAGTTCGCCCAAGCCGGGGCTCTCCTGAGCTATGGCGCGAGTCTAGCTGACCTATTCCGACGTGCCGCGGGCCTCGTGGACAAGATCCTGAAGGGCGCAAAACCGGCCGACCTGCCCGTGGAGCAGCCGACTAAGTTCGAGCTGATCATCAACCTCAAGACTGCCAAGACCCTCGGCCTCACGATTCCGCCGGCTCTACTCGCGAGAGCGGACCAGGTGATCGAATAGTGGACCGCGCTCGAGGCACTGACGAAATAAACGGGACTTTTAACTCCGTGTTTGAAGAACTTTTGAAAGTTCCTCAAACTCGGAGGAAAAGACCCTAACAAAAACAACTTGGTGGCCCCAAGGGGATTTGCCACCTAGTGGGCCAGTACCTGCGGTTCTCTTTGGAGGGCATTGCCCTTCGGACCTAGCGTGGAGGTTGGCCGCCCTCCGAAGGCTGCTCGAACCCGTGTCTTAGTTGCGATCACGTTTTTGCCAAGAGTATCGCGTGCCTTGCCCGGTCGTCACGCGCCGACGCCACGCCGCCGACACGCGCCTCACGATCCGGGGGCCCGTCGCGGAGAAGTGGATGTAGCGGGCCCCAGGCCTACGCAGGCCCGCCCGGTGAAACCGCCGATAGAGGCTCGCGTCGGCGCATCCGGCCGCCGCAACACCAGAGGCGACACGATCGGGTGCTTCCACTTTCGCCTTACCACGCATAGTAGCCCGTCCGCCGCTACTTGGCGGGGAACGGGTTCTGCGGAACGCCGGCCGCGCGGTAGAGGAAATCGCGCGTCGCGGCCAGCTCGGTGCGCAGCAGGTCCAGGTCGACGTCGAGCAGCTCTCCCTTCCACTTGCGGATCTTGCCGGCGACGATCACCGTCTCGACGTTGGTCCGATCC
>Ga0126384_10000337_pt1 | contig 25397 bp, 14 predicted proteins | sample PanSoiMetPlot_36_FD_92543 | JGI IMG/M metagenome (GOLD analysis project Ga0126384, IMG submission 92543) | Tropical forest soil microbial communities from Panama - MetaG Plot_36 | ecosystem: Environmental > Terrestrial > Soil > Tropical forest > Bulk soil | place: Panama | collected 2016-02-17 | reverse complement strand
TGTCCAGGCTTCTGAAACGAAATGTAGAAAAATCCAGTCCGACTAAAGATTCCGCTGTAGTCGTTCTCGACTGGGGTTGATCTGAAGAGTAGCGCTCCCGAGCAAGGGCAACCCCTCCAAAAACTGATAGCGATGTCCGGCTCGTTTGAACCATCCTTCGCCCGACCGCTCCTGCCAATGCAGTTCGAAGATCGAGGCTCTGCTGATCACTGCTGAGCACTTCTACCATCCCTCCGTAGAACCACCGCCTGGTAAATAGTCTCCAATACTTGCCGTTGAAGGTATTGCGCCTGGTGCTCTCGCCCCCAGACTGACCACTGAAGACCGAGCTCATGTCAGCTCCGACAACATAACCTTCGCCGTTATAGTTCGTCGATATCGTGAGCTGTGTCTGGTACTGACTGTTGCCGCTGGTGTAACTGAAGCCGTAGTCAATCGACCCATTCAGCTGGCTCCAAAAGCGTTGGTCGGCAAGCCTGATCGTTATCACCTCGGTTTGCTTCACACCTATCGAATCGGTTCCCCTGTTCATAACAAAACTTTGTTCGCTCGCAGTCGCCGTAGTGTCTAGTCGGATTCGCGCTGTCAATACCTGGCCGTTTGTAAGCACGATTATGTAATTATCTTTGCTTTCCAGTCGGGCAACTTTCGGCCAATCCAGTGATACAGGATCGAGCATATAAGGGCTTTTGAACTTCAGCTCGCCATGGTCCAGAGACTTTATTTCTCCGGTCATTCGATCTCCGTTGTTTAATACAACGATGTCGTCGAGACTCTTGGCGGCTGCTAATGATGAAAACGCGAACATTGCGAGGGTTAGCATCAATGCTCTCAAAACTCCTGAGCGCACCTCCATGTTTTCCTCCGTTTAGGATCAAGGCTTCCTGTAAAAACTGCCAGTACTAAAGACTATGTTTGCGGATTAAAATCAGCGGCGTCGCACAATATCGCAGCGCATTCACCTGGCGTGAGCGCGAAGGAAAGGATTGAATCGAATGACGAGGGTGATCGTACTGTTTTTAGCGCTTTCTTGCCTCGGGTTAGAAGTTTCGGCACAGCAACAGGAAGCATCAAACGTAATCAATATCAAGGTGTCGCGGTCAGTCACCGCAATAACCTACAGGGCGAAGACGAGCACCAAAGTGGACTTCAGGGGCACCGCCCTTCAACCAAGGGCGGAGGGCAAAGCTGAGGTGACAAGCAAGGAAGGTCGCTTGAGCATCGAAGCCGATTTCTTGAAACTGGATCCCGCACTGGTGCTCGGTCCGGAGTACTTGACCTATGTTCTGTGGGCAATCAGTCCTGAAGGTCGTCCCGTTAACCTCGGTGAGGTCGTGCTGGACGGCGACAAGGCGCATTTGAAAGTAACAAGCCGGCTCCAGGCGTTCGCGATGATCGTCACTGCCGAACCATACTTCTCAGTGTCGATTCCGAGTGAGATGGTGGTGCTCGAGAACTTCGCGCGCGACAATACGAAAGGAAGAGCAGATTATGTAGATGCAAAATTCGAACTGCTCAAGCGAGGACGCTATGAGGATGCCGGCCTCAAGGCGACGCGAATAGATCCAAAGTCTCCACTCGAACTCTACGAAGCACGAAACGCCCTCCAGGTTGCAAAGTGGCAACAAGCTGACAGGCTGGCCGCAGACAGCTTTGAGAAAGCTTCCGCCGCGCTTGTGCGAGCAGAAGATTTCAATGAAAGGAAAGAGCGAAAGCTAACGATTGCCGCGGCTCGCGAGGCGGCGCAGTTAGGTGAAGACGCTCGAGTCATCGCGGAGAAGCGCGGTGAAGAAGAACGTCTTGCCCAGGAGCGTCGTGAGGCCGATGAACGCGAGGCTCGCGCGGAGGCTGAAGCGGAGAACGAGACCCGACGGCGCGCGGAAGCCGAAATGCAGAAGAAACTGGAAGAAGAGGCGCGTAAACGCGCCGAACTCGAGAGAATCGTCGCCGAAAAGGAGAAGGCCGAGGCCGAGAAAAAACGACTGGAAGCGGAGCTTCTAGCAACCAAGGCTGCGGCTCGAGAGAAAGAAGCGAGAGAAGCCGCCGAAAAAGCGGAGCGCGAGAAACAGGAACTCAGGCAAAGATTGCTCGACCAATTGAATCGCATCCTCCCCACCAAAGACACTCCTCGTGGGTTACAGCTGACAATGGCTGACATTCTTTTTGACAGCGGACGGTACAACCTTAGGCCCGGAGCTCGCGAAGCGCTCGCTAAGCTCTCGGGAATCATCCTTGCCCACCCTGGACTCAAGTTGGATATTGAGGGACACACCGATAATGTCGGTGGCGATAGTTACAATCAGACATTATCTGAGAAGCGCGCCGGTGCGGTGAGGGATTATCTTACTAATCAGGGCCTGGGCGCCGACTCAGTGACCGCGAAGGGATTTGGAGAGCATATGCCGATCTCCGACAACACCAGCGCACAAGGCCGGCAGCAAAACCGCCGTGTCGAGATCATTGTGTCCGGCGAAGCGATCGGCACAAGTATCAGATGAGAACAAGTGAATAGCTGCTGGCGTGTCCAACTTCTCCTCTTCGGAGTGAGCTGGCCCTGTTATGTTCCAGCATTGCGGAACCACTGGGAGTGATGCTCGCGGATTATTGCTATCGCTTCCGCAGAAGTTGGTACGCATTGTGGAATATCGATGTCTTCGGGATTCGCCAGCGGCGTTTCAAAGGAGAGAAGAGATTCACGCGCCCACTCTATAAGACCAGGCCACATTCGTCCGACGAGAATCAATGGTGTATGCTCCAGATGCCGAACCTGAAGCAGCTGCCAAATCATTGCCATTTCTAAAACGGTTCCGATCCCTCCCGGCGCTACGACGAATGCATTAGATGTAAGAACAAAATGGTGGAGACGCGTAAAGAAGGTGCGGTGCTCAAACGCAAGCCCGACGAATGGATTGACCTCCTGCTCAAACGGCAGCTCAACCCGTATGCCCATCGACTTGCCCTTTTCGCCGGCAAGCGCAGCTCCTTCATTGGCCGCTTGCATTAGTCCCGGACCGCCTCCAGTGACTATATCGCAACCCATCTCGGCCAAAGCCGTAGCGGTGCGCTTTGTCTCTTCATAGGCAATAGTTCCGGGCTTTGCCCTTGCGGAACCGAATATAGATACGCGGTAGCGGTCCTGCCTTGAAGGTCGAAGCCGCGTTAGATTGTTGACTACTTCCCACAATCCCAGAACTGAATTCACCAATACCTGCTTCACTGCTTCTTCATCGGCCAGGCTTATTGTGCTTCCCTCTTGTTTGTTGTCAGTGCTCATAAATTTGTTTTCGCTCCGGTTTCGAATATGAGATTATCCAAGGCCGGCTTCGATCAAATCTCAATGCAATCGCCGAGACGTGGACACTCGGGAATCAATGCATGCCGCGAAGTGATTATATTGGACAAGACTCTTCGCGCTCGGTCCTCACCGTGAGTAATTATCACTCTGGGCCGCGAGGGGGCGACCGCAGCAAACCATTTCAATAAATCGGATTGTCCTGCGTGGGCGCTGAACCCTCCCATAGTATGTATTGAGGCCCGAACCGGTATTTTCTTGCCAAAGATTGTGACCGCCTTTTGCCCATTGACAAGATGTCTGCCTAAAGTGCCCGGCGACTGAAAGCCCACCATCAAGACGGCTGTTTCCGACCGCTCAAGATTGTGACGCAGGTGGTGAATAATTCTTCCACCAGTGCACATACCATTCCCGGCCATTATCAGACAGGGTCCTTCAATATCGTTGAGCGCCTGTGAGTCTTGCGGCTTCGGACAAGGATAGGTGGACTCAAGATTGCTCCGGAGTTCGCCGGACTTCACCATTTCTCGCGCTTCGCTGTCAAACAGCTCATTATGATCGCCATAAATCTTCGTCGCCTCGATTGCCAAAGGACTGTCCAGATAGATGGGAAATCGCGGAAGTGTCTTGTTTCGAAATGCCGCGGCAAGCAGGTACAACAAAAGCTGAGTCCGTCCCACAGCGAAAAGCGGTACCAGGATCTTGGCTCGCTGCTCGATTGCCTTTGCGATAATGTCTCTTCCTTCGATTGCCGTCTCGTGAAGCGAACGATGATCCCTATCGCCGTAGGTCGACTCCATGATCACAGCATCCGCGTACTCGAAAGGCACCGGATCATTAAGCAAGGGCGCACCCCGAGGCCCCAGATCGCCGGAGAACACAATCACCTTTTTATGACCATTCTCCTGAACAGTCATCTCAACGCTGGCTGAGCCAATAACGTGTCCCGCATCCACCAGTCGCACTTGAATTCCCTGGGCAACTTCGAAGGAGCGATTATAATCAACCGGTTTTGAAAGTGGTTTGAGAAGACGTACGTCATTCTCTTCAAATAGCGGTTCGAGCGGTTCTAGTCCGGAACGAGCTCGCGCTCGGTTCTCGCGGTTGACATCCGCTCGTTGAAGCGAGCTCGCGTCACGAAGTATCAAGGCGGCAAGGTCTAACGTCGCCTGCGTTGCATAGATAGGTCCTTCATAGCCATTCTTTGTCAGCAATGGTAAGCGACCAATATGGTCCAGATGGCCGTGGGTAAGGACGACCGCATCCAGCTTCCCATTCTTGAGTTGACCTCGCCGTCGGTTCTTTCCACGCTCCACCTTTCCGCCCTGAAACAGGCCGCAGTCAACAAGGACGCTCGCATCTTTTGTAACTACGTGGTAGGCAGAGCCGGTGACATCACCCGTTGCGCCATGAAAATAGATCTTCATTTTGCTTCATTCGCCTCCTGTCGAGACGCCCCCTCCTAGTGATGCTGTTTCGCCTTCTGTATCTTTTTATGGCGGTTAATAAGGGCACACGCTTTTGAACTGTGTTTAGCTATTGCCTTTGAAAGGCTGCCCTACCGGCAAATCGCGCCTGATTGCCGAGTTGCCGTTCGATGCGCAGCAACTGATTGAACTTCGCGACGCGTTCGCTGCGGCAACCAGAACCCGTCTTGAGCTGGCCGGCACTCACTGCGACCGTGAGATCCGCGATGGTGGTGTCTTCCGTTTCGCCTGAACGGTGAGAAACAAAACATTTATAACTGTGCTGCTTCGCCAGCTCTATCGTGTCCAGCGTCTCAGTAAGCGTTCCAATTTGATTGACCTTTATCAGAATCGCATTCGCCACTCCTCTGTCGATTCCCTGACGCAGAATGATTGGGTTTGTGCAGAAAAGGTCGTCTCCGACAAGCTCTACAGTCGATCCCAGCTTGTCAGTCAGCATCTTCCAACCCTCCCAGTCATGTTCGCTCATTCCATCTTCAAGCGAGACAATCGGATACTGCCTGCACCATGAGGACCACATCGATACCATCTCCTCGGAACTCTTTACGGTCCGATCCGATTTGAAGAAGACGTACTTTCCGTCCTGCCACATTTCGCTAGTCGCAGGATCAAGACAAATGGCGATATCGTCACCGGGTTGATAACCCGCCTGAGTGATTGCTTCGAGAATCACCTCCACTGCTTCTTCGTTTGATCGCAAGTTCGGCGCGAAGCCTCCCTCGTCGCCAACACCTGTGTTGTAGCCCTTCCCGCGCAGCACGCCGCGAAGCTGGTGAAATGTCTCCACACCCATTCGAATTGACTCAGCAAACGAAGAAGCGTTGTGCGGTGCTATCATGAACTCCTGGAAATCAACGGTGTTGTCCGCGTGCCTGCCACCGTTGATCACATTCAAACAGGGCACCGGGAGGAGAGAAGCATTGCTGCCGCCGAGATATCTGTACAGCGGAGTTCGCTGCGACAGAGCCGCGGCTCGCGCGACGGCCAATGACACCGCCAGCGTCGCGTTCGCTCCAAGCTTCGATTTGTTCGTCGTGCCGTCCAGTTCGATCATTTTCTGATCAATGCGGCGCTGTTCGGTGACGTCCACGCCAACAATTGCTGAAGCCAAAGCACCGTTGATATTTCCAACCGCCTTCAGTACACCTTTGCCGCCGTATCGCTTAGGATCGCCGTCTCTCAGCTCCACAGCCTCTTTTTCACCGGTGGATGCGCCAGAGGGGACGATAGCCGATCCTGTAGTGCCGTCTTCGAGGATTACAGTCGCTTCGACTGTTGGATTTCCGCGTGAATCTAAAATTTCTTGAGCTCTGATACCAGTAATCAGCATGCGAATTCCTTTCTCGCCGAGCTATGTGAGCTGGGCGCCGAGGTTGTTGTACGTATTTAAGGATAGTTAGGAGACGGCTCCTGTGAGCGGTGATGAGTGCGTCACTCACATCATATCGGCGAGCGCATCGACGCACATTATCAATTTTCAGTTTCTCGCCAGGTGAGGGTCGAGCAAGCTCTCCTGGATGGTTTAGCTTATCAGGAGAATCTCTGAGATGGCCGGCCCTTTGGATCTCGATGACGAGCGAATGCCTATGCGTCGAGCGTCCAGCGCTCCAGCGGCTTAAAGCGTGATCCGGAACGTATTCAGCAATAGCGTAGGGCGTTGGGAGTTCAGCGGTTCGGTTCTGCGTTGGCCCCATACTACACAAAACTCCTTGCTCCCCACGGTCCAGTTCATTTTTTGGCCTCCGACGTGAACACTGCGTCTAAATATGCATTAACCACTCAGTCCGAGCTTTCGCAGCAGATCCTGAAAACGCGCATCTGAGCGCAACGGGTCGTATGCAGGACTCACGCCTAGATTTTGCAATTGTGGATCGCGTGCCTCATACGCTTTTTCCAACAATGCCAAGGCCTGGTCCCTATCCCCCAACGATGCGTAGAGAATTGCCAAATCGCCAGGCGAAACGTACTCTTTGCTCATTTGGAATTGCTTGAGAATAGCCTCGGCCTGTTGCCTGTCGCCCGACCGCGCGCACGTCGCGGCGAAAGACACACGTGTGCTGGGAGTATTCAGCCCCAGCTCCATCGCCGTTCGATATGCTGGAATCGCGTCCGAATACATTCCCTTCGCCGCGTAAGTGAATCCAAGAAAGAGATGAGTGTAGGGGTACTCGCCATCCAATCCGATCGTATTCTTTAACACATCAATTGCCTGATCGTACTTGCGAGCGCTAAACAGAATATAACCGACTGTTGCATTTACCCCTGGTGAGATCGGATCAAGATCTCTGGCGCGGTGAATTTCAGCAACGGCCTCATCATGCCGACCAATAATTCTGAGATAAGAAGCATACCAGCGATGCGCCAGGGCCAGGTTTGGATTCAACTCGATGGCTCTCTTGTATTCCCGCTCGGCTTCCTCCCACTTCCACTCGTAAGTCGCGACGTTGGCCAGCGCGTAGTGTGCTTCTGCAAGAGTATCGTCGAGCTGAATCGCTTTTCGCGCGTCCTGCTCCGCCTTTGATAGATATTGTTTCGGGTCAAGAACACTGCTGCCGACCAGGCTTCGTTGGATGTCAGACACTTCGGCGTATGCGAGCGCGTATTCAGGATCAACGGCGATGGCTTGATTGAAGTATTCGGCGGCTTTCTTACGGTCTTCAGTCCCGCCCTTCGAACGGTAGTAAGCTCCCTTCATCAGCAGTTCATACGCCTTTGGCTTCGCTGACGACCGCTTAGCAACTTGTTGTTGTTGCCCGGGGGTTAATTGCAGCCTCAACTTTTCAGCAATATCGCTCGATATTTCGGCTTCCAACGACAAGAGGTCTTTAGCCTCGCGGTTATACCGTTCGCCCCACAATTGTCTGCTGTCGCGACCATCCACCAATTCGACACTAATAGAAAGATGATCTCCCACTTGCTGAATTCGGCCAGTAACGACTGCCGTGGTATGGAGTTCGCGGGCTACATCACTCGGCGATATACCCGTGTCCTTATATCTCAGAGTAGAACTGCTCGCGATCACTTTCAAACTGGGGAGTCGCGACAGCCGGTTTATCAGGGTCTCGCATATGCCATTGGAGAGGTATTCCTGCTCCGGGTCACTGCTCAGGTTCTTGAACGGCAGAACCGCAACGGACGTTAGCGCCGAATCAGAATTCCTGGAGAACAATAGATAGCCGAGATACACGAGCGCTAATGGAATGGCGATGACCATTAAAACTAAAAGCGATGTCAGAAGCTTGTGCCGCTTGATCTCCGAAGAGATCATTGTGCCGAAGGACTTTGCTTTGGTCCCAACCGATTCGAGATCTGTCGTCGAGCGACCCGCGCCGCCGGCAATCTCACCCGTATTGCGAATCGATAAATCCAACCGGGACTGAAACTCAAGCTCGTGTTTAAGCGATGTAAGATCGACTAGAAGATCGTTAGCGGATTGATAGCGATGATCGCGATCCTTCTCGAGCGCTTTGCTGATGATACGCTGCAGTTCCGGCGGCGCTTCGGGACGCAGATTAGCAAGCGGCTGTGGCTCCCGGTCGAGTATCGCCGATATTACGTCTACCTGTGAGGTCCCAGGAAACGGCGACTCGCCGGTGATTACCTCATAGAGCACGACGCCCAGGCTGAAAAGGTCTACTCCCGCATCCAGCTTGAGCCCGCGCAATTGCTCCGGAGGCATATATGTGACCGTTCCAATAATGACCCCTGGAGAGGTTTCGTTGACCGCCTGCTCGACTGCGTCGACATCAGGTTTGGTCCCATAGGAATTTTCCGTTTCGCCGAATAATGGTCTATCAATGAGTTTTGCGATTCCAAAGTCAAGCAGTTTTACGAGGCCGTCGGGCCTCACCATCACGTTTTCGGGTTTGATGTCGCGGTGAATGATCCCTGCCTCGTGGGCAGCCTTGAGACCGCTGGCAACTTGAATACCTACATCGAGCCAACTGTTAATTGTCAAATTTGAAGCCATTTTCTGACGCAGCGTCTCGCCCTGGATATACTCAGTAACCATATAGTGAGCACCATCAGCTTTGCCGATCTCAAAGATCGTGATGATGTTCGGTTGATTGAGAGCTGATGCTGCCTTTGCTTCCTGTTCGAATCGTCGAACCCGGTCCTCATCCTGTGTAAATCGATCAGGAAGCAGTTTGAGTGCAACACGGCGGTTCAGTGTCGGGTCTTCGGCTAAATAGATCTCACCCATTCCCCCCTCGCCGATCTTCTCGAGCAACTTATAACGCCCCACGGTTCGCGCGATTGGTTCCGAAGCCTCGAGGTCAAGAGTTTGGTCGGGATTAAATTCGGCTGAATTCAGCTTTGAATCCATCGCTATTGCTTCAAAGACCACTGCGGAAATCTTGCTGCCAGTCTGTCAACTTTCACTGGATTCAAGTTCGTCGAGGGCCTGCCGGATTACTTGCGCGCTTTCACGCAGCTGTCCGTTTTCCGTTTCGCTCAGAGGTAAGGGAAACGTTTCGAGTACGCCCTGACCTCCCACAAGCCGAGGCAACGACAACGTGACGTTTGAGATATCCAGTACTTCGGGTGTCGGTAAGCAGACGGTCATTACCGCCCGCTGATCGTGAACAATTACCTTTACAAGCCGAGCCAACGCGCCTCCGATCCCGTAGTACGTAGCACCCTTACCATTGATAATCGTGCATGCTGCTCCGCGCACCTGGCGGTCGATCTTGTGTCGTACATTTTCAGACAGATCGATACCACGAAGTCTGACAAAAGACTCCAGCGGCATCCCAGCGACCGTCGCCAGCGACCAGGTAAGCACCTCGGAGTCTCCGTGCTCGCCAATTACGTGCGCGTGAATGTGCTGTGGATCGACGCCGCAGTGCTGTCCTAGAAGACTTCGGAATCTCGCCGTATCCAATGTCGTTCCCGAGCCGAGAACCTGGCCTCTCGGCACGCCACAATCAGCAGCGTACCGGGCCGCAATGTGCGTCATCACGTCGACAGGATTAGTGGCAACGACCAGCACGGCATCTGGCGCGTACTTCAGCACCGCCGGAACAACGTCGTGAAAGACTTCCGCATTTCGTCGAAGAAGCTGAAGACGCGTCTCTCCCGGCTTTTGTCCCACTCCGGCACAGATCAAGACAACGCTGCTCTCAGCCAGAGCCTCGTAGTCGCCCGCCCGAATCTCAAGAGGATTCGCAAACGGTACTGCATGACGAATGTCGTCGGCCTCCGCTACGGCGCGGTCGGTGTTCTTGTCGACGAGGATGACCTCTCGACCAACGCCTTGCATCACCAAAGCGTAACCCGCCGTCGCTCCGACGAACCCGCAGCCTACAATGCCAACCTTCATCCCAATGCCTTTTTCGCACAGAAGACTAGTTCAGCCCTACCCTTCAGGTCACTTCGCGCGCCATTACCGTTCTACTTCTGGGTTGATCTGGAACCTGGCCGCGGAGCAGTACTACATGCTGCCCTGGCCGGATGAGCGACTGCGACTTGGCCCAATCAATTCCAAAAGCCAGTTCACGCTGTGCCGACGACGCGTCGGGCAACACCAGCGGCGTCACTCCCCAGCACAATGCCAAAGTACGAGCGATCTGCTCAGTGCGAGTCAGCGCGAGTATGGTCGCAGTTGGCCGGCGATTGCTTAGCGCCACAGCAGTGCGTCCCGACTCTGTCGCGACCGCGATAAGCGGCGCATCAAGACGCTCGGTGATCAGATGGGCGGCGTCAACCAGCGCCTCTGTTATCGGCTCGATGAAACCAGACAGAGAACGTGACTGCCCTGGTGAGAAAGGACTTCCACTTTTCACGTATGACTCGGCTTCTATGCAGATCTCTCGCATGGTCGACACGGCTTCAACAGGATAGTCGCCGATGGCGCTCTCACCCGAAAGCATTACGGCGTCGGTCCCGTCGAGCACCGCGTTGAACACATCGCTGGCCTCTGCTCTTGTAGGTCTCGACGAGTGCTCCATGCTGTTCAGCATTTGCGTGGCGGTGATCACAGGCCTGTGAGCCCGATTACAGAGTGAGATTATCTGCTTTTGAATTGCCGGAACTCGCTGGACATCCATTTCAACGCCGAGATCTCCCCGCGCTACCATGACGGCGTCGGTGACCGAGACGATCTCCTCGAGATGCTGGACCGCTTGCGGCTTTTCGATCTTCACCACAATTTTGGACGTGCATTTTCTTGTTGTGAGTTCATGCCGCAGCCTAATGACATCCTCGGCGCTGCGCACGAACGATAGACCGACGAATTCAACATCGCCTGAGTGTTTGGCGGTCCAATCGAGGTCCTGCAGATCCTTATCGGTCAGCGCATTAACCGCTAACTCAGAGCCCGGGAGATTCAGCCCCTGCCGCGAACGAAGCCTCCCGGGAAGCGTCACTTCGAGTCGAGCTCGTCCCGGCGAAACACTGGTGACCGTCATTGACACGGTTCCATCGGCAAACAGGACGGTCTCCTGCGGCTTGAGATCGTTGGCCAACTCACGGTACGAGCAAGTTAGCTCTTGTGGGTCGTTGGACGTCCGTTCCGCGACGAGCGTGAACTCCTCACCCGTTACGCACTCCACAAGGTCACCAGGGATTGGCCCAAGCCGAATCTTCGGTCCGCAAAGGTCTTGCAGAATCGCGACGTGATGGCCCATCTCCCGGCTAACTGCCCGGATGTCAGCAAGCACGGTCGAGTGCTCCTCGTGTGTACCGTGTGAAAAGTTAAGACGGAAGACATCGACACCTACGGCGATCAGCCGGCGCAAAACGTCGGGCGATCTGGATGCGGGTCCAATCGTCGCAACGATCTTTGTACGGTTTGGAGGGAGTTCAACGAAGTTCGCGGAGGTCATAACCGGCTCCCGTGCTCGCTAATTTAGTTTTCCAGCGAGGTAATGTGTCAGATCCGCCACGCGCATCGAGTAGCCCCACTCGTTGTCATACCACGCGACAACTTTTGCCAGGTCGCCGCCAATGACCAGCGTGTCCATCGCGCTGAAGATTGATGAGTGGGAATCGCCCTTCAGATCGCTCGAAACCAAAGGCTCGTCGGAGTAGGCAAGAATTCCCTTCATTGGTCCTTCCGCATATTCCTTCACGGCCGCATTGATCTGCTCAACAGTCGCACTCTTCGACAGGACCGCAGTAAAGTCGATAGCCGAGACAGTCGATGTCGGCACGCGGAAGGCCATCCCGGTGAACTTCCCCTTCAGTTGTGGAATCACCAGGCCTACAGCTTTTGCAGCGCCGGTTTCGGACGGCACAATATTCAATGCCGCGGCACGCGCATCACGGGGATCTTCTGCTTCCAGATCCAGCAGGCGCTGCGAGTTAGTGTATGAATGAATGGTGGTAAGTATTCCCTTCTCGATCCCGAATCTATCGGAGAGCACCTTAGCCACCGGAGCTAGCCCGTTGGTAGTGCACGATGCGTTCGAGATGATGTGATGCTTGGAAGGATCGTACATCTCATCGTTGACCCCCAATACGATTGTCAGATCTTCTTCCTTGGCCGGTGCGGTGATTATTACCTTTTTCGCGCCGGCATCGAGGTGCAGCTTCGCCTTGTCGCGCTGCCGGAAAAGCCCGGTGGACTCGATCACAATATCCACACCGAGTTTGCTCCAGGGCAACCGCGAGGGGTCCCGTTCGGCCAGCACCTTTACCTCGTCTCCATTGGCAACGAAGCCATCTTCACGACTGACGACATCTCCCGGGAACCGGCCGTAGTTCGTGTCATACTTAAGCAGGTGAGTCATGATCTTGATTCGCCCGATATCGTTGACAGCAACTACGTCAATTTCATTGTCGTAGCGTTCACGAACCGCTTTGTAGACCTGCCGCCCAATGCGTCCAAAACCATTTATGCCAACACGAATTGCCATAATTTCTCCTTATGAAGCAGCGTAAACTGTCCTCGCCCAGCGTAGACTGTCCTGACGTAGCGTAGACTGTCTAGTCTGCGCACTGCCGTAAGACTGTCAAATTTACTTCCCCCATCAATCTCTTAGGTTTCAAATCGGCGCAGACTGGACAGCCTACGCTAGCTCTTTTGCGCAGACTGGACAGCCTACGCTACTTGGATCTTCGATATCGTTTGATCAGATTATTGGTCGACGTGTCGTGATTGAGGCTCGGCTCTGACTCGCTCTCCAATTCCGGAATTATCCGCTGCGCCAGCACCTTGCCCAATTCGACTCCCCACTGATCGAAGGAATCTACGTTCCAGATCGCGCCCTGGGTGAAAACTGAGTGTTCATATAAGGCGACTAATTTCCCGAGCGCTTCCGGCGTCAACTTATCGGCAAGAATCATGTTGGAAGGGCGATTGCCCTCAAAGACCCTATGCGGCACAAGCCATTCCGGGGTTCCCTCCGCTTTTACCTCCTCGGGTGTCTTACCAAAGGCAAGCGCTTCTGCCTGGGCGAACACATTCGCCATCAGCATGTCGTGGTGCCGGCCAATCGGATTGAGTGGCTTGTTGAATGCAAGAAAGTCGCAGGGGATCAATCGTGTCCCTTGATGGATCAACTGATAGAACGAATGTTGACCGTTGGTTCCAGGCTCGCCCCAATAGATAGGGCCGGTGTCGTACTTCACCTCCCTACCCTCGAGCGTCACGTGTTTTCCGTTGCTCTCCATTGTCAACTGCTGCAGGTAAGCCGAAAATCGCTTGAGGTACTGCTCGTACGGCAACACTGCGATGGTCTGCGCCCCGAAGAAATCGTTGTACCAGATCGCCAGCAGGCCCATAAGCACCGGAAGATTCCTGCCGAAGGGCTCGGTGCGAAAGTGCTCGTCTATGGCGTGAAAGCCACTTAGCATTGCTCGGAAGTTATCGGGACCGATTGCCAGCATCGTCGACAGACCGATTGCCGAATCCATCGAGTAGCGTCCACCAACCCAGTCCCAAAACCCGAACATATTGTCGGTGTTGATTCCGAACTCTGATACCTTCGCCGCATTCGTCGATACAGCAACAAAATGTTTTGCGACTGACGTGGCATCGCTCCCAAGTCGGCTCAAAAGCCATTCGCGTGCGGTCTGCGCATTTGTCATGGTCTCGAGTGTTGTAAAGGTTTTTGACGACACAATGAACAGTGTCTCCGACGGCTCGAGATCGATGATAGCTTCGGCGATATCCGTGCCATCAATATTAGATACGAATCGCAAGGTCCTTGATCGGTCGCTGTAGTACTTGAGTGCTTCATAGGCCATCACCGGTCCCAAGTCGGAGCCGCCGATGCCGATATTAACCACGTTGCGGATCGGCTTCCCGGTGTGCCCTTTCCAGTCGCCGCTTCGCACGCGCTCCGAAAATGCGGCCATCTTGTCGAGCACTTCGTGAACGTCAGGGACTACATTTTTCCCATCAACAATTATCGACTGATTTCTAGGCGCACGAAGGGCCACGTGTAGCACTGCACGATTTTCTGTGAAGTTGATCTTATCGCCTCGAAACATTGCGTCGATACGGTCGCGTAACGCCGATTCCTGCGCCAGCTGAAGCAGGAGCCTGAGAGTCTCATCGGTAATCCTGTTTTTCGAGTAGTCGAGGAAGATGCCATTCCCCTCCGCGGTCATACGCTCGCCTCGACCGGGGTCATCTTCGAACAGCTTCCTCAGGTGGAGGTTGCGAACGGATTCGTAGTGGGTCGCGAGCGCCTTCCAGGCTTTGCGTTCGGTGAGAGGTGTAACACGCGTTGCGGTCATAGCAAACTCCGATCAGGCCTATTGTGGCACCTTTAGAAAGAGGAACGGTCAGGAAATCTTGTGCACATTTTGCGTACTCAGCGGCTCTGCGGTGAGGCTCTTCGAATGTAATAAATCACCGCAGAGACGCGGAGGTCGCGAAGGCACAGGGTAGCTAAAACGGCCAGCGCCAATTAACCACTTCCGGCGTGTCAGTACCGTGCTCGTGCGCGTAGTGGCGACATGCGATCTGCCTGTTCCTGAACTTCTCCTTCGCGTGTGAACCAGTCGATTGAAGCCTTGGAACTCGATCGATCACGTCTATTGCCAGAGTGAAACGGTCGATCTCGTTGTCAATTGCCAGCTCCATCGGCGTATTAATGTTTCCTCGTTCCTTGTAGCCTCTTACATGCATGTTCTTGTGGTTATTCCTGTTGTATGCGAGCCGGTGAACGAGCCACGGATAACCGTGGAAGTTGAAGATGATGGGTTTGTCAGCGGTGAACAGACTATCGAAGTCGCGGTCACTCAGACCGTGCGGATGTTCGCGGTCAGACTGCATCTTGAACAGGTCCACCACGTTGATGAACCGGATCTTTAAATCCGGGAATTCTGTCCGCAGCATCGCTGTAGCAGCCAGTGACTCCTGAGTCGGAATATCTCCCGCGCAGGCCATCACCACATCAGGCTCCTGTCCCTGGTCGTTACTGGCCTGGCTCCAGATGCCGATACCTTTTGTGCAGTGAACAACGGCCTGATCCAGGTCCAGATACTGCAAGTGCATCTGCTTGTCGCTGACGATGACGTTAATGTAGTTTTCGCTACGCAAACAATGGTCTGCGACCGAGAGCAGGCTATTCACATCTGGCGGCAGATATATCCGAGTTACTTCCGCTCGTTTGTTGACTACAACATCGATGAATCCTGGATCCTGGTGGGTGAACCCATTGTGATCCTGCCGCCACACTGTGGACGTAATCAGCAGGTTGAGCGAAGCTATCCTCTGTCGCCATGGCAAATGATTGCAGATCGACAACCACTTGGCGTGCTGATTGAACATCGAGTCTATGACGTGGGCGAATGCCTCATAAGTAGAGAAGAAGCCGTGCCTGCCGCTAAGCACGTAGCCTTCCAGCATTCCTTCCAACGTGTGCTCGCTGAGCATCTCTATGACTCGTCCGTCGGTTGCCAACTCGCCGCCGTCGTTATCCTCGGGAAAGTACTCTGCTATCCAGAACTTCTTGCTGACCTCATAGATCGCGTCGAGCTTGTTGGACGTGTTTTCGTCCGGGCCAAACACCCGAAAGTTGTGCATGTTCAATTTCATTGTGTCGCGCAGGAACATGCCCAATGGACGAGTGTTCTCCGCCTCGATTTGGCCGGGCTTCTCGAACTTGACCGCGTAGTTGTGGAAATCCGGCAGCCGCAGAGTCTTCTTGAGCAGCCCTCCATTTGCGTGCGGGTTTGACCCCATTCGCCGATTATCCTTCGGCGTCAACTCTCGAAGCTCCTGAACCAACACCCCATTCGCATCAAAAAGTTCTTCTGGTTTGTAACTTCGGAGCCACTCTTCGAGCATCTTCAGATGCGCAGGATCCTTCTTGACGCCCGCAAGCGGTACTTGATGCGCCCGCCAGAAACCTTCGAGCTTGTGTCCATCGACCTCTGCAGGAGCCGTCCAGCCCTTCGGCGTGCGCAGGACGATCATTGGCCATCTTGGACGCGTTGCATTGCCTTTATCACGAGCTTCCTGCTGCACGGATTTGATCATCTGAACGCAGTGGTCTAATGTGGCCGCGAAAGCCTGATGCATGCTGGGAGCATCTGAACCCTCTACAAAACAGGGGGTGTAACCATATCCCTTAAACAGATCCTCAAGTTCCTCGTGACTGATGCGAGAGAGGAGGGTCGGATTGTTGATCTTATATCCGTTGAGATTCAGAATTGGAAGCACCGCGCCATCACGAATCGGATTTAGAAACTTGTTTGTGTGCCAGGAGGTCGCCAGTGGACCGGTTTCAGCTTCACCATCACCGACGACAGCGGCAACGATCAGGTCGGGGTTGTCGAATGCAGCGCCACACGCGTGTGACAAGACATAACCGAGTTCGCCACCTTCGTGGATCGACCCTGGAGTCTCCGGAGTACAGTGGCTTCCTACGCCTCCTGGAAAAGAGAACTGCTTGAAGAAGCGATGCAAACCGTCTTCATCCTGGCTCTTGTCGGGATAGATTTCAGAATAGGAACCCTCAAGGTAAACAGGACCAATTACGCCTGGAGCTCCATGGCCGGGCCCGGCCATGAAAATCATATCCTGATCATACTTCTTAATGATTCGATTCAAGTGTGTATACACAAATGAAAGAGCTGGGCTTGCACCCCAGTGGCCGAGCAGTCGGTTCTTGATATGCTCCGGCTTCAGCGGCTCGCGAAGAAGCGGATTTTCCTGCAGATAAATCATGCCCAGGGCCAGGTAATTGCAGGCTCGAAAAAAGGCGTGGGTCTTGCGCAGTTCTTCATCGTTGAGGGGTGTGCCTTGGATCGTGGATCGCGCAACCCCGTAGCTGCTCAAGTCGCTGACTGCTGATTTACTTGTAACCATTGATCCCTCCCTTTATAGGTCCTATAGGTCCTATTCTTAAGATTCAGCCAGAGCATTATTAACAATCTCCCGAGCCTCACTCACGAGTGCCTCAAGGTGGACGCGGTCGACAAAACTCTCTGCGTAGATCTTGTAGATGTTCTCGGTACCGGATGGGCGCGCGGCGAACCATCCGTTCCTGGACGTCACTTTTAGACCGCCTATCGGCGCATTATTACCAGGAGCGCGGGTGATTTTGTCGGTGATTGGCTCGCCAGCCAGCATCGTGGTGCGTACAGCATCAGGTGAGAGCGTTTGCAGCTTCGCCTTCTGCTCCGGGGTCGCCGGAGCGTCGATCCGAGTATAATGCGGCATACCAAACTCCTGCACTAACTCAGCGAAGTGCTCACTCGGATCTTTGCTTGTTCGCGCTGTGAGCTCGGCGGCCAGCAGGCACAGGATGATGCCGTCCTTGTCAGTTGTCCAAACACTGCCGTCCCGACAGAGAAAGCTTGCACCCGCACTCTCCTCGCCACCAAAACAGAGCGCACCTTGTAATAACCCGTCTACAAACCATTTGAACCCTACGGGCGTCTCAAACAACTTTCTCCCCAGCTTCTGCACAACTTTGTCGATCATCCCACTGCTAACCAGGGTCTTGCCAACCACTGCTCCAGCAGGCCATTCACGACGATGAGTGAGTAAATAAAGGATAGCGACCGACAGATAATGATTAGGGTTCATCAACCCTGCGCTTGCGGTAACTATTCCGTGACGGTCTGCATCAGCATCGTTCGCAAACGCAACCTGGTATTTATCTTTTAACTCGACCAGGCGGGCCATTGCATAGGGACTCGACGGATCCATGCGAATCTTGCCATCGTGATCGACTGTCATGAAAGAGAATGTTGGATCGGATGATGGGTTTTCGTTTGCTATATCTATTTTATATTCCGAGTTTATTGGCTCCCAGTATGGAAGCCCGGAACCGCCCAGCGGATCCACTGCCAGTTTGAGGTGAGCGGCGCTGATCGCCTCCACATCAATAACATTGCGTAGATCCTTTACATATGGCAGGACGAAATCTTCCTCATGCGTTGTCGACGCCTTTATCGCAGTTTGAAGGGGCAACCTTTTCACATCGGAGTTATTGCCACGCAACAATTCATTAGCTCGGTCTTGAATCCACCGGGTCACGTTGGTATCGGCAGGACCGCCGTTCGGCGGATTGTACTTAAAGCCACCGTCTTGCGGCGGATTGTGTGAAGGAGTGACAACGATCCCATCGGCCAGATGGTTTTGCCGGTTGCGGTTATACACGAGAATGGCGCGCGAAATGACCGGCGTGGGGGTTACGCCGTCATCCCGCTGGATCACGGTCTCGATCTGGTTGGCTGCGAGTACTTCGAGGGCCGTCCGTTGGGCGGGCCCCGAAAGCGCGTGTGTGTCCTTCCCCATGAACAGAGGACCATCGGTTCCCTGATTCCGCCGGTATTCGCAGATGGCCTGAGTGATGGCCAGTATGTGAGCCTCGTTGAACGACGCGCTGAACGACGAGCCTCGATGTCCGCTGGTCCCGAAGCTTACCAATTGAGTCGGGTCATTCGGATCGGGGCGACGATCATAGTAATCTCGCTCAAGCCTCGCAAGATCAACCAGTATCTCTTTTGGAGCAGGTTTGCCTGCCAGGGGCGAGAGAATCACATTCTTATTTGATTCATCCTTTGTTGAAGCCGGCTTCAAGACACCGGACATGGCTTTACCCCCCAAATGTCGGTTGCGTATTCGTCGATTGTTCGATCACTCGAGAACTTGCCCGAGCCGGCCACATTTAATACTGCCTTCCGCGCCCACCCGTTCACATCAGCGTACAACTCACACAACCGCTGGTCGGCGTTCAGGTAAGAAGTCAAGTCAGCGAGGTGTCTATAGAAATCACCTTGTGCCAGCAGCATATCGCAAAGCGGAGCAAACACCCCAGGCTCATTCCGGCTAAAGTGGTCCGATTGGATCAGGTCCAACGCTTTACGTGTCTCCGGCTCGTTCTCATAGTGCCAGTGGGGGTTATACCATCCGCGACTCTCTGCTACTTCTTCCGCGGTCAGCCCAAACAGAAAGAAGTTCTCTTCACCCGCTTCCTCGGCCATCTCGATCGTCGCGCCGTCGCGAGTGCCAATAGTCAAAGCACCGTTCATCATGAACTTCATATTGCTGGTGCCACTGGCTTCGTAGCCGGCGGTCGAGATCTGATTAGAGACTTCGGTGGCTGGAATCAAATGCTCCGCCAATGTCACGCAGTAGTCGGGAAGAAACGCGACCTTCAGGCGCCCGCCAACAGCCGGGTCTCCATCCAGAGTTCCGGCTACATTGTTGATCAACTTTATTATCAGCTTTGCCACTCTATAAGCCGGCGCAGCTTTGCCGGCAAAGAAAAAGGTTCGCGGAGTTAATTCGAGAGCGGGATTCTCTCGCTGCCGGTTGTACAAGACGATGATGCGCAAAACATTAAGAAGTTGTCGCTTGTATTCGTGAATGCGCTTTATCTGACAATCAAAAACCGTATTCGGATCAACAGTCTGACCCGACGTCTTCTTTAGCCACGTCGCGAATTCCGCTTTGGCCGTTCTCTTGGCTTCGAGGAAACTGTCGCAAAAAGCCTGATCGTCAGCAAGCGGTTTGATAAGTTCAAGTTGTCTGAGATCGTTGATCCAGCCATCACCAATCGCTGAGGTGATCGCGTTCGCGAGAGAGGGGTTGCAGATTTGCAGCCAGCGTCGTGGGGTCACGCCGTTGGTCTTGTTATTGAAGCGCTCAGGAAACAACTCTGCAAGGTCTTTGACGGTCGTCGTTCGCAGCAGTCTGGAATGGATTGCGGCCACGCCGTTTGTGCTGTGCGAGCCCACGATAGCCAGGTTTGCCATCCGTATTTTTTGCTGTTCCCCTTCTTCAACAAGACTCACATTAGCGACGCGTCCTTCTTCGCCCGGATAGCGGCTTCGTACATCATCGAGCAAGCGACGGTTTATTTCGTGAATTATTTCGAGTTGACGCGGCAGTACTAGTTCGAACCACGCCTGAGGCCATTTTTCCAAAGCTTCAGGCAGCAGGGTGTGGTTTGTATAGGCCAACGTTCGCTTTGTGATATCCCACGCCTGCTCCCATCCGAGGTTAGCGTCATCCAGAAGAATGCGCATAAGTTCAGGTACAGCCATTGCCGGATGTGTGTCATTGAGTTGGACGGCAACCTTCTCCGGAAGCAGGCCCCAGTCGGAGTTTGAGCGTCGGAAGCGTCGTACGAGATCAGCGAGTGAACAGGCGACCAGAAAGTATTCTTGTATAAATCTGAGACCCTGGCCCTGACTGGTCGTATCATCCGGATAGAGAACGCGAGTGAGGGATTCCGCCGAGAGCGTCTCAGCCAACGCGCCGACGAAATCGCCGCCGCTGAACTCCTCGAAATCAAAGTAATCCAGCGCTGCTGCGCTCCAAAGCCGCAGAGTATTGATCGTTCTCCCCTGATAACCCACTACCGGGCGGTCATAAGGAATACCATATAGACTCGACGGGCGGCCGTAGATCGCTCGCAATGTGCCGCCATGTATTTCAAACGAGCAGTTAAGTTTGACTTCGACTTTAGCGTCGGGGCGCCCGACCTCCCAGGGGTCTGCGCGACGAAGCCAATTGTCCGCTTCTTCGCGCTGCCAACCGTCTCTTATGAGCTGCTTGAAAATGCCATATTCATATCGAAGGCCGTAACCCATGGCTGGGAGCTCCAGCGTCGCCATTGAATCCAGAAAGCACGCCGCGAGACGACCGAGTCCGCCGTTCCCCAGGCCGGCGTCGGGTTCCTGCTCCAACAACTCGATCCAATCGAGGTTCTTCTCAGCAACCGCCTGCTTCACCAGGTTACCGATCGATAAGTTCATCACATTGTTCGAAAGCGATCGCCCGATCAAAAACTCCATAGATAGATAGTAAACGCGCTTCGGGTTGCTCCGCTCGTACGTCTTCTCGGTAAGCAACCATCGCTGTGACAAGACATCGCGTACCGAGCGGGCGAACGCCTCAAAGGACTGACGAGAATCCGCCGCCGCGAGATCTATCACATTGTCGAAAACAAGATGTCTTTCGTAGAGCGCGTGATCCGTGCCCGTGAGTTCGATTGGGCCACAGTCGTATCGTTTGCGAAGTTCCGCGATATCAACATCATGGCTCGGGTGTGCTGGCGAAACCGTCCTTCGCTTTACGCTCATTATAATATTCCTCTGTAGCTCATTCGGAGATTAGCTTTGGAGTACTCGTCGGACCACCGCGTTCACAAGGAAGAACCGTGGACACGGAGGCGATAAGCCAGGTTTCAGGCTGCATATCCATTCGATTCTATTTCCTGCCGCAGGTAATGGTAACTGTCAGAACTTACAGGAAAGATGTTAAATACCCTTTAAATAATTGGCAGAGGTTGGAAAAACATTCCAACGCTGTTTGAACAGCCTCCGCGCGACTCAGCATGCGACGCGGCTCCGCAGTGAAGTCCGATTGCCAGCGCAGAGACGATGAGTTCACGTCGCGGAGTCGCTAAAACCAAGTGTATTGGTAAGCTACTGCAATGGTGTTCAGCGAACCGCCGATCCGTGAGATCACACCCTTGGCCCAGGCCACTTTGATGGAATGATTCTGCGATACCGGGTACGAAAACGTCGCTCCCACTCGGGAATTATTCTGCAGATCTGCATTAAGCCGGCCGTTCAAAACTGTTCTTCCACCGGTGTAATAGGTCCCACTTGCCGAAACCCACATCCTCGGTTTTATTGTGTAGACGACGTGTCCTTGAAAGGAAGCAAGGGGCTTTTGCTCACGTAGCGAGCCGCCAAAAAAGTTATCATTATCCGTAAACAACCAGACACCGCCGATCAATTCGAGAGTCCAGTCTCCGATCGGATGCGATAACCCCACCTCTGGCTTGAACGCCCATCGATTAGATCCGAGATTCACCAGGCGGCGCGGGTCGTACTGGCCGGTGGGAGCAACGACCGAGAGACTCGTTCCAAGTACAGTTGTTGGTTTGCGAGTAGCAAACTCCCGTGGCGACAGCGCGGGACTGCCGATGATGTTCGCCGCTATCCGAAGCCGTAGGTCTCCCAACCCGGACCGGGTTACCTCCTGCTGTTGTTCGAAAACTGTGCCGCGCACGGTTCCCCAGACGTAAGGCAATGCTGCACTGGCGGTTCCCTGCCGGCCAGCAAGGTTGAACGTCCGCCCGTAACCGACTATTGCACCATTGATGTTCACTGACACGTCTGTCAGAGGAAGGGCGGGATCAAACAGCACGTCGCCGGTTTGATAAGAATAAGTGATTAGGGCGATGCTTGCGCCGACGGGCGAGCGCGAGTACGCCCTGGCCTCCATTTCCTGACCTGATGCGTCATGTGTGATCTTTGCGAATGCTCCTAACAATTGAATTATGCAAAATCCTGCTCGAATAGCTCTCCTGATATTCAGTGGGGTCAAAGTGACTGAATGCCTCCTCTTCTATAGCCTGAATTACATACCTCCGCTGCTAAGACGTGCAAAGAGCGCGACCACAGATCGTGCTTCCGCGCGATAACTGGTGCCTTGAATCGACGTTGCTGTTTGCCAATCGGAAATGTCGTGAGGTGATGGGAGCGCTGTATCGATCCATCTGCGCCATGGAGCTGCGCCAGCATCTCGTATTGATGGCAACTCGAAATCCAATGGTTCCCAGTATGCATTAAGAATCCAGTGCAGCAGCAGTTTGTCCTGACGCAGCTCCGTGGTTAATGCGATGCTATGGGAATCAGAACGCCAGTCTGGCTGGTTTAGTTTGATGCCGTGCCAGGAGAGATTCGCGCTGCGAAGCAGTTGATTTAGGCTGACGCGCTGCCGCTCCAACGCATCGTTTCGCCACACCCGTCTTGCATTCAGCAGCGATACAAACCGGTACAGATCAGGATGTTTATCAAGTAATCGCCAATCGAACCAGCTCTCCTGGTTATCCTGACAATATGCGTTGTTGTTTCCGAGCTGGGTTCGCCGCACTTCATCGCCCATCAATATCATGGGCACTCCAAGCGAAAGCATCGTTACCGTAAAAAAGCTCTTCACCTGCCTGTTTCGCAATTTCTCTATCTCGGGATCATCAGTCGGACCCTCGACACCGCAGTTCCAGCTCCGGTTATCGTTCGCACCATCGCGGTTATCTTCGCCGTTCGACTCATTGTGCTTCTCGTTGTAAGACACAAGATCATTTAGCGTGAAACCGTCGTGACAGGTCACAAAGTTCACACTTTGCTCAGCTTCTCTTTCCTCATGACCATAAATCTCCGGGCTGCCGAGCAAGCGATCAGCAAGTGGACCTACAGAACCCTCTTCACCACGGAAAAAGCTGCGAACGTCATCACGGAAGCGGCCGTTCCACTCCTTCCAACTGTCTCCGACGAAGCTGCCCACTTGATAAAGCCCTGCCGCGTCCCATGCTTCGGCTATCAGCTTCGTACCCGCCAGCACAGGGTCCGATTCGAGATCCCACAGTACTGGAGGGCTCGGCATCGGGTTTCCTGAAGGATCCCGGGTAAGGATAGAGGCCAGGTCAAACCGAAAACCGTCAACATGCATCTCTTCGACCCAGTACCGCAGGCTATCAACAATCAAACGACGAACAATCGGATTGTTGGCATTGAGCGTATTGCCTGTGCCGCTGAAGTTGGCGTAGCGAGAGCGGTCTTGTTCAAGAATGTAATAGGTCGCGTTATCAATGCCACGGAAGCTCAGAGTCGGTCCGCGTTGATCCCCTTCAGCGGTATGATTAAACACAACGTCGAGAATCACCTCGATGCCCGCGCGGTGCAAAGCCTTCACCATATCGCGGAACTCATCAACAGGTCCGAGCGGATCCTGGCGCGAACTGTACGCCCGATGTGGAGCGAAGAATGAGATCGGAGAGTATCCCCAATAGTTGATTTGTCCCGGCGGGCAGTCCTGGGCATCGAACTGGAATACCGGAAGCAGCTCGATTGCGGTGATTCCGAGTTGCTTCAGATAAGGAGTTTTCTCGATCAAACCTCGATATGTGCCACGTGAATTCTCGGCAACTCCGCTGCTTGGATGACGAGTGAATCCTCGAACGTGCATCTCGTAAATTATGGTCTGCGAAGAAGGCCGCTTCAGTGGAGCGTCGCCTTCCCAATCATAGGTCTTCGGATCAACGACTACGCTCTTCATTGCCTGCGCAGTGTTGTCGTCTTGCCCGGAGGCCGCATCTCGGCTGTAGTCGGTTGGAATAACCACTGCGCGGCCATAAGGATCGAGCAGGACTTTGGATGGATCAAAGCGCGCACCGGTCTTCGGATCGAATTTGCCTTCAACCCGGTAGCCGTAAATCTGGCCCGCCTCGAGGCCAGGCACGAACACGTGCCAATAGTGATAAGTGCGGTTTGTGGTGGGGTCGATTCGAATGACTCGCGCAGGACGAGCATCATCGACACCGTCAAACAGCAGCAACTCGACGCCTGTGGCGCTTCTGCTAAAGAGGCTAAAATTAACACCGTGTTTTTCGAGCACCGCTCCCAAAGGCGAGCTGTGGCCGGCCAATTCATTTGGATTAATCGCCGCTAGTGCGCGTGGGGCAATATCGGTGGAGGTTGTGTGGATTGGCTGCATCATTTCCTCGTTTCTAGAAGCCATACGCTATTGGCGCGATCGTCAGTACGACTAATCCTACGAGCAGGGTAAGGGAAAGCCCACTCGTGCGAAATCGCCAAAGGTTATATCAAACATCCCAACCAGCAGGATCAACGTGATCCACGCGGAAGCGAACATATTTTAATGTTATCCGTGCCTACTTCTCTCTTAGAACGTTGGCTGTCGGAGCAAAATCAGACAGAATATTGCGGCGCTTGTGAGTCCACTCACTAGTTCCGCCCATCCCTTGGGAGTCGCCGACCGCCGCAAGAGCTCGCTCCTCCGCTTCAATAAACACGCGTTCAACAGTCCTCTGCAGCAATGACAACTCCTGACGTATAAGGATGGATCGTGACTCCGGCAGTGTATCGAGCAAATTCTCGAGCATGAAGCGCAGGCGACGAACAATTTGCATCGAGGAACCACCGAATTGCCGAATCTCAGTTAACGCGAGTTGGACGAAGTCTTCCCAGTCGGGCGTCCGGTAGACCAGGCGAACCTTACCGCTATCATCTCGCAGCACACCTTCGTCCAATCTCCGCCTGCCAACTTGACGCAGAAGGTGATGAATTTGATCAACGGCAAGCACAGCGGTGGTAGGGTCATTGATTGCGGGGGAGAGTGCTTTTGCGGCGATGTCTACCACAATTCGAAAAGCCAATGCAGGATCCTG
>Ga0126384_10000336_pt1 | contig 25405 bp, 18 predicted proteins | sample PanSoiMetPlot_36_FD_92543 | JGI IMG/M metagenome (GOLD analysis project Ga0126384, IMG submission 92543) | Tropical forest soil microbial communities from Panama - MetaG Plot_36 | ecosystem: Environmental > Terrestrial > Soil > Tropical forest > Bulk soil | place: Panama | collected 2016-02-17 | reverse complement strand
TGAATCATGTATAGACTCTCAGCACGTCAAATATTGATAATCGCCTTGATTTCTGGTTTGTTTGCGGCAAGTGGCGTGGCGTTGTTTGACCGTATATCCAGCCGCTTCCAGCCGGCCGGCAAAGCATTTACGGAGAACAGTCCGGCTGGAATCACAGACCCGACCGTTAGCAGTGACGAGAATAACAACATCGAGATTTACAGAGCGGTCGCCCCCGGGGTCGTCAATATCAGTTCGACCTCCTACGCGCGTGACTTCTTCGGTTTTGTTGAGCCGCGTGAAGGTTCTGGTTCGGGCTCGATCCTTGATCCGGAGGGAAATATCCTTACGAACTATCACGTAGTCGAAGGCGCACAGCAACTGCTTGTGAATCTTGGCGGGCAGAAGACCTATCAGGCCAAACTAATCGGCGGCGATCCCGATACCGACCTCGCAGTGATCAGATTGATCGAGAAACCGCGCGGTCCGTTAACGGTTGTATCGATGGGTGATTCTGACAAATTAGCCGTAGGCCAAAAAGTGCTCGCGATCGGAAATCCGTTTGGTTTAGATCGCACGCTCACTACTGGAGTAATTAGCGGTCTGCAGCGGCCGATACGTGCTCGCAATAATCGCTTGATCGAAGGCGCCATTCAAACGGACGCCTCGATCAATCCAGGAAATTCGGGTGGACCACTGCTGGACTCGCATGGCCGCATGATTGGAATCAATTCCCAGATACTTTCGCCTACGGGTGCATCGGCCGGCCTGGGCTTTGCGATTCCAGTGAATATTGCTAAGCGTATCGTTCCCCAGTTGGTCAACTTCGGCGCAGTACGACGACCCAAGCTCGGCATCAGCAGCCGCAACATTGCGGACTTGAAAGGCCAGGTCGATATTCCTGTTCAGGATGGAGTAATGATTTGGGAAGCGATTCCCGGTGGATCAGCAGCGAACGCAGGATTGCATGGTCTGACCCAAACCGAGGATGGCGACGTTGAGCTGGGCGATATCATCGTGAGTATCGATGGCGATCAGGTCAGGAATGCTGACGATCTTGCTCGGATTCTTGACAAACATCAGCTCGGTGATACGGTCCGCGTTGAAGTCGTTCGAAATGGCCGGCGCATGACAGTACCTCTGCGATTGACGGAGGCTCCCGACGTAAGACGCGTCCGCCAGCGAATGTGATCAAATAGCAAAGAGCTAAGAGCCAAGGGCTAAGAGCAAAGCACAGAAAATGTGCAGCGTTGCTATTGACGTTGATGCGCGACGGCTGTTGGTTTTATCCAAAGACCAAAGACCGAAAACCAAAGACCTTTGTGTGAACGAGACTAACCACTTCTTCAATCTTGGGTACGGTTGGCTCTGCAAGCATTGCAGCGCAGAGGGGGCTGAACATCACGAAGATCGTGGCAGTATCTGGAGTTTTTTCCACAAACACGAAGAAAAGAAGACACCAAAGCTTCCCAGCCTGGTTCTGGCGCGTTGGACTGATGCCACGCGCCAAACGCTGGCCTGCCCGCGCTGCAGCATCGAAGAAATTGTCAACAAGGGGTAAATGACGAAAGGGACCGAAGGGACGAAAGGGACTAAGGGACCCAAGAAAGAGTTAACCGTCGGACACCAGCCTTTTCAATTCAGCAATTCTTTTTTCAGGCTCGCCAAACTCGGCGCGATAGTCACGCTGGCTGCGCGCAATCACATCAAGCGCCTCCGCTCGATCGTAAACGTCCGAAATCTCGACCCGACGCGGCTTCTCACCAGGGAACTGTTTATAGCTCAGAAAATAGTGTCGCAACCGATCGATTAATCCTTTGGGGCAATCTTTGACGTCCTGAATATAGCCGTAAGCAATGTCGCCTTCGAGGATGGCGATGATCTTGTCGTCGGCCTGTTCTCCGTCAATCATTCGCAAACCGCCAATCGGACGCGCGTTTACAAAAAAACTGCCATGCGCCACGGCCTTTTCAGTGAGGACACAAATATCCATTGGATCACCGTCGCCTTTGATACCGGTTTGGTCTGCTCGTTTCGCGCACAACTCCGCCACCTCCTCGCCGCAGAACGTCTGTGGAATAAAGCCGTAAAGGGTCGGGCAGATTGAAGAGAAGCGCTGCGGGCGATCAATTTGCAGGTGTCCTGACTTCTTGTCGAGCTCATACTTCACGACATCAGTGGGGACGATTTCAATGTATGCGCGCAGAACATTCGGTGCATCTGATCCGGCTGAGACGCCATGCCACGGATGCGCCTGGCACAAGAGCCTGAAGAGGTCGTGTAGTTCAGCTTCTTTCCTCGCCATACGTGACTCCTTGGGACTGCGATGACCTGTCACCGCTTTGGTTTCGAGCGCGAGCTTAACCTACGGAGCAATGATAGAATTTCAGCGATCGTTTTGCTAGAAATGACGTTGACTCGAATTATCCCAGGTGGCTACGACAGCAAATATTCTAGTTGATCATGCGCACGAGCGAGCGTTGTCGGTGCGCTGGATCATATCCGCGAAAGATGATCTGATCTGGTTTATTGGTTCGGTGATCTCAAGCTATGCGCTGCTGGCATTGTATGTCAGCGGTGTGTTGCCTTTGATGCCGATGGCCGCAGCCTGGGCCATACTGATCGACGCGCCGCACGTCTTCGGAACTTTCTCTCGCACATACTTCGATCGCACAGAGCGACAAAACCGCGGCCGGCTTTTGTGGGGCTCGCTGCTCTTTTTTGTGGTGGGACCTCTGGCTGTGTTGTCCGGAGCCGGGTTCGTTTTCTTCTTCGTAGCTGCGTTGTGGGCTTATTACCACCTTGTAAAACAGCACTACGGGTTCATGGTTCTGTACAAAAAGAAGAATGGCGATCTGGCTCAAGTCGATAACGTCCTCGATCGCTTGTTCCTGTTGTTCGCTTTTAATTATCCGTTCGTAGCCTTCATTGCGAGAGATCCAGAAGCAATGGCTCGTGTTCCGGCCATCTTGCATTCAAGTGTGAACGGTATTGCGGTCTTGTTACTGGCGGGGACGATCCTGCTCGGAATAGCGTGGCTGGCGCGACAGTTTCAACGGGCCATCGTGGCACAGCCACTCGACGTTCCCAAGTACTTGTTACTTGGCGCTGCGATTCCCATGCATTGGGTTGTGTTGTTGACGCCGATGCCGAACAAGCCGATAGCAATCGTCGCCATCCTCACGATTTATCACAATCTTCAGTACCACCGCTTGATCTGGTTTCATAACCAGAAGTATCGCAGTGACACGAGCAGTGGCACGGGCGTCTCGCCCGTGAATGCTTCCGCTGTGGCCAATCCACATGGGCGGGAGGCCCATGCCACTGCGTACGGAGCCGCTTCATTCATCAGCAGCCGCCTGATCATCTACATTATCTGTGGGATTATCTTTGGATTGATCTATCAGGGTCCGCGTCAATACTTCGGCTACGTAAGCGCTACGCACGGCGGTGGCACCGGCCAACCATCCTTACCTATAATGTTGGGTCTTTCCTTCCTGTGGGGCTACGCCTTTATCCACTACTATCTGGATTCCAAGATCTGGCGAGTCCGCCGCGATCCCTCCGTAGGAAAAGCCCTGAAAATGGATTAGCGGCGATCAGCTTTCGTGGTGCTCTTCACCGTCGTAGCGCAACACGGTCACTTCATCGTCGACCATGGTTTCAAGATGGACGGTGCGGCCCCAAAGCATCTGGACGTGTTCGAGCGCTTTGCGCGCGTAGCGCATATCCAGTTCGGTGCCTTCGTAGCGGTGCTTCAAATAGAGCTCGCGGTTGCCGTTGTAATCTCCGTCCTGAACTTCAATGTAAGGAAAGCCGAAGTTTGTCATGTTTGCCACCAGCTGATCGCGCACACGTTCCCAGCGTTTCTCGCTGATAGTCCATTCCTCTTCCTCGACCAGCTCATAAACGAATAGATCGAGCTCTTCACAGAGTTCCTCGGTCAAATAATTGCGGAGGAAGGATACGTCTGACTCAAGCTCGCGCACTTCAAATATTTTTTCGCGGCCTTCACCGCCGCGCCGACCCAACTTTTCACGCGCTTCTGGTGTTGGATCGTCCCAGTTGCGTTCGATGTTTTCGAAAATCTTGTACCCGAGATAGTAAGGATTCAGCTTTCCTTTCTGTGGCGAAACTACTCCTGAATGTAGCTCGGCGAACTCGAGATGTTCGTTGTCGGTCAGCTCCATCTCTCGCATGATTCTGGCGTGCCAGAAGCTGGCCCAGCCTTCGTTCATGATCTTTGTCTGCATTTGCGGGATGAAGTATTCGACTTCCTCGTGCACCATGGCCATCACATCGCGTTGCCAGGCTGCCAGCACCGGTGAGTTCTTCATGAGAAAGAAGACGAGATCCTTTTGCGGGAATTGCGTGGCATGCGCGTCTCGCCCATGTTCGTCGCTCGCGTGATCCGCGGCGTCCACGGGCGGGACGCCCGTGCCACTAGCACTCTTGTCGAGATTCCACAGGTCATCGTATCGGCCTTCTCTCCTGGTGTATTGGGCGCGCTGCCGTTCTTCTTCCGGCGTCATCTGATGGCGCATGAAGAAGTTGGGATCGATGTGCTCCTCTATTGCGAGCACGGCGTCGAGGAAGCGCTCCACAGTCTTGCGGCCGTAACGGAACTCATATTCCATCATTCGCTGCGCATGCGTAGAAACACTCTCGACCATGCGCCGGTTGGTTTTCGAAAAGTAGATGTTGTTCTTAAAAAAGTCGACGTGGCCCAGCACGTGAGCAATTACCATCTTGTTCTGGATAGGGCTATTTGTTTCGAGCAGAAAGCCGTAAGCAGGATTGGTGTTGATGACGACTTCGTAGATTTTCGATAGCGCGAAGTCATACATCGTTTTCATGCGCTGGTAGGCTTTACCAAAGGTCCAGTGAGAGTAACGCCCGGGCAGTGCGTAAGAGCCGACTTCGTACATAACGGTCGCCGGCACAATCTCAAAACGCGTTGGGTACGGATCGAGCCCAAACCTGCGAGCCACCTCCCAGATTTGCTCGAGAGACTTTTCTAAATCATTAATCTCGCGATCTTCCATTACCCTGGAACGCTAACTGTCAGTTTGCGGGAACGTTCATGTCTCTCAACGCGGCCTTAGGCCGGCGTTTCAATTCCCCGTCGACCAAAAAAGTGCTTCAGCGCCGGATATACATCTTCCTTGTCATCGATGCGCACGCCGCAAAAGTGGTCCTTGTTCTTCAAGCGATCATTAAAGATTGAAAGCAGCGCCCCGGACGCTCGCCGGTAGCTGGCCGAACCCTCCTCGCCAATCTCGCCGTAGCCGAACAGATTGCAGGTCGCAATCAGTTCCTCCGCCAAACGCACCGCCTCGTCATTGTCCGAGTAATAATTGTCACCGTCTGAAAAGTGGAAGGGATAGATGTTCCAGTCAGCCGGCGGATAGCGGAGCTTGATGATCTCCAGCGCCAGTTGATACGCAGACGAAACGACCGTTCCGCCCGACTCGCCCTGCGTGAAAAACTGTTCCTCAGTAACCTCGCGCGCCTCGGTGTGATGTGAGATGAAGACGATGTCGACGTTGTCATACTTCGTGCGCAGAAAGCGGACCATCCAGAAATAAAAGCTACGGGCGATGTATTTCTTGAACTCGCCCATCGAGCCCGACACGTCGATCATCGCGATAACGACTGCGTTCGATTCATAGCGCATGACCTCTTCCCAGGTCTTGAAGCGCAAGTCGTCTTTCTTGATGTCACCAAACCTCGCGCCCTGACCTTCGCGAGCGTTGCGGCGAATGTTCTCCATGATCATTCGGCGCTTGTCGAGATTGGCAATGACGCCCGTGCGGCGGATTTCGTTGAATTGAGTTTTGCGCGAGTGGACCGCCTTCTTAGCTTTTTCCTGAAGATAGGGAAGGTGCAGGTCCTCAAAGATCAGCGCGGCGATCTCGTCGATGTTCACTTCCGCTTCGTAGTATTCCGCGCCCGGATCGTGACCAGCTTGAGCGGCGCCTTTGCCCTGGCCTGGCGCCCCTTCGCGGGCAATTACATCGCCGACGCGGGTCCTGCCGTCGCCCTGGCCGACGTGCTTTTGTTTACGAAAGTCGAAACGGAACTTGTACTCGTCGAGCGCGCGCATCGGCACGCGGACGGTGCGCTTGCCGTCGGAAAGGATGATTGCCTCGTTCGAGACTATCGAGCCGAGGTTCTTTCGAATGGCTTCCCGGACGCGCTCTTTGTGGCGCTCCTGATCGATTATGCCTTTGCGCTGCAGCGACCAATCATTGCGTTGGATCGTCATAACTTAAACCACAGACGACTGTCGCTCGACCATGACCGTAGCGTTGGCGGTCGTCTGCCTTTCCCTGCAAAACTCCGCGACCACTTCAGTAAATCCAATGGGATACTCTTCATGAGGTAAGTGACCGCAGTTGCGAAAAATAATTAGACGCGAGCCGGCAATCGCGCGATGCAAGTACTCTCCCAGCCGCAGCGGCACTTCCGGATCCTTGTCGCCCCAGATCAGCAAGGTCTGCCGCCCTATCAAATCCGCGTCGCGTTCAATTCGCTCCGCATCCCAGTTACGCACGGTGCGAATAATCGCCCGATGTGTGTTGGCGGCTCGCAACGGTCGATGGCGAGCTTCCACACGCCGTTCGTCCAGTACCCACGAATGACGCTCGTAGACTTTGCTCATGCGCCGGCGCAGTAGTGCTCGCGAGCTAAGCAAGAACGGCGATACGATATCTCCGACCACAGGGAAGCCGAACAGTCGCAGCAGCGGGTGCCGAGTCGCCTCATTATTCGCAACCGCTCCTACCAGCACCAGCTTGTCGACTTGTTCCGGATAATCGAGTGCGAGCGTGGCGGCAACCGCACCGCCATAGGACGAACCGATGATGTGGGCCTGCTCAATTCCGAGTTTATCGAGCAAACCGGCAATCATTCGGGCCTGACCCTCAATCGTGTAATTGCCGTTGCGGGGCTTTCCTGAATAGCCGTAACCCAACAAGTCGACGGCGATAACGCGCAAGCTTTCATCTGCCAGGCGTAGGAAAACTCTGCTCCAAACCAGAGTCGAGGAACTAAAGCCGTGAATCAAAACCACGGCCGGATCATTGGGATCACCAGCCTCCTGGTAATGAACACGCTGACCACCAACTTCGGCAAAACGCGAGTAGTCGGAATGAAAGATCAACCCGCGGTTTTGTTCCCAGTCAACATCGCGAGGCCGGGCTATTAACTTCGTGGCTACTGCGGCTCCGATGAAACCGGCTGCACCTGCGAATAGGTAACGTTTCTTCATAGGGCAATCTCTAAGTTGCACCTTGCGCGACTTTCACGGGCGGGGAGGCCCGTGCCACGCGTCCATATTGTGACGCCCGCGCCTCGAGGGAGTACGCGGGCGTGTGTTTTTTCCGAAGACACAGCTACCTACCGCGACAGCAGCGTGCCGACATACGTCAGCAACTCGTTAGCGCACACCAGACAGTAGCCATGTTCCTTTACCAGCCGATCCACGACGTCGTTAATCTTCCGCAGTTGATCGGGATCGGGGGTCTTCGCCGATGTCGTTATCTTCACCACGTCCTTCAGGTCGGCGAAGATCTTCTTTTCAATCGCTTCCTTCAAGCGCTCGTGCGAGTTGTACTCGAACGGTTTTCCTTTCCGCGCATAAGAGGAGATGCGAATCAATATCTCCTGTCGAAATGTGTTCTTCGCATTCTCAGTAATGCCAATCTGTTCTTCGATTGAGCGCATCAACTGCTCGTCGGGATCCATCTCTTCTTCGGTGATGGGATCCTTGATGCGCTCCTTGTTACAGTAAGCCTCCACGTTATCGAGATAGTTATTGCACATCGTGCGCGCCATCTCTTCAAAGGAGTAGACAAAAGCGCGTTGCACTTCGATCTTGGCAAGCTCGTCATACTCCTTGCGGGCTTGCGAGATCAGATTCAGGTAACGTTCCTTCTGATCAGAGCTGATGCCCGTGTGCTGCTCAAAACCGTCCTTGATTGCGCGTAAGGCATCGATGGGATTGATGCAGATAACGCCATCGCGTACCAGCGCGCTGGAAAGACGATTAATGATATACCGGGGCGAAATACCATCCATGCCCTCGCGAACGGCCTCTTCTTTGAGCTCGCGCACGTCCTTGGACTTGTAGCCTTCCACGTCCTCACCGTCATAAAGCTTCATCTTCTTGACGAGATCGACGTTTGCCTTCTTCGGTTCTTCAAGCCGAGTCATCACAGCGAACATTGCTGCAACTTTTAGCGTGTTCGGCGCCAGGTGAACGTTGCGCAGGGCTTCGGACTGATGCAAGAGCTTGTCGTAAATTCGTTCTTCCTGCGATACACGCAGGTTGTAAGGCACACGCACAAGGATGATGCGATCCTGCAATGCTTCGGACTTACGATTGCCGGCAAAAGCGATGTACTCGTTTTCATTCGAGTGCGAAAGGATAACTTCATCGGCGTAAATCATCGCAAAGCGACCGGTCTTTATGCTTTGTTCCTGCGAAAGAGTAAGGAGACTGTAGAGGAATTTCTCGTCAACCTTCAGCATCTCGACGAACTCCATCAGACCGCGATTCGCAATGTTTAGCTCGCCGTCAAAACGATAGGCTCGCGGATCGGATTCGACACCGACTTCGCCAATCGTCGAGAGGTCGATCGAACCGGTGAGTTCCGTAATGTCCTGCGATTTGGGATCGCTTGGCGAAAAAGTGCCGATACCGACGCGCTCCTTTTCGGAAAAGCCGACTCGCTGGACACGAACGTCTTCATGCTTGCCCTGGTAGCTATGTTCGAGTGAGTAACGGCACTGCGGGCAAAGATCGCCTTCGATATAGATGCCGTAGTGTTTCTCGATCTCCACGCGCAGCTCGTGCGGAATGAGGTGGAGTGGCTCTTCGTGCATTGGGCAGTCTTTGATTGCATAGACCGCGCCTGCCTCTGTTCGAGTCCAGTCCTCCAGACCGCGCTTGAGCATATTGACAATGGTTGATTTGCCACCGCCAACAGGTCCCATCAAAAGCAGGATGCGTTTACGCACCTCGAGACGTTGTGCTGCTGATTTGAAATACTCAACGAGCTTCGCGATTGGCTCTTCGATGCCGAATAATTGCGGAGAGAAAAACTTGTACGAAATGATCTCGTCGCGAGTGCCTTCGTTGATGCGCTCCAGACCAGCAGCCTGGATCATGTCGTTAATGCGAGCGTGAGAGAGTTGAGCAACGCGAGAGTTTTGGGTCACCAACTCAAAGTAGTCACGGAAGGTCCCCTCCCACCGCAAAGCTTCCTGGACGCGGCGGAGATCTTCTAATCGCTCGCTGATGTTAAATTTTTTGCTGCCATCCTGCTCTTCCATAGCCTCTTCAAACCTCGTTTGGCTTCGCGCTGGGATAGCGTGGGGGAAATACACGCCCTTATGAGAAGCAACCAGCCTGGATTGCTGACTGAGGAGGACTGCTGGCTGCTGCTACCTTCATGTCTCGATATGCAGGCGGTAGCGCGGAAATTCCGGCCACGCATCTTCGAGACGGTCACTCTTGATGAACAAATCGCCGTTTTGCTTTCAAGGATCTTATTTGGCAATCGGGCCGGAGGGTTTGGGAGCCTCATCCTGGAAGCGACCACTCTCGCTTCCCGTGGTACGCTCAGTATAACACAGCAGTTCATACTGCTGGTCAACGGTTTGTTTTTAAGCTCGTAAACGGCGGTTGTCAGCCCAATACAATTCGAGGGCACAATCTTTTGCTATGCGCATCAAACTTCCCTACTGCGAGCAGATGCCCGTCTTCGCCGCACATTCGAACTTCTTCACCATCCCTCCACGATACGCTTGTCTCGACGTCGACCTGCATGCCGTGAAGCGTGCGGTGGGCGTCGGCAGGGTTTAGATGCACGAAGGCTAGCCGCGAGAGCGCTGCGTTCGGTGTGAGGAGTTTTGTCGCGATCGTCTGGTGGTGGGCCTTTTCCTGCAAGTTATCCAGCGTTATAGCATCGACAATATTAAAATCTCCGGCCCGAGTGCGCCTGAGTGCTGAAAGATGAGCGTGGGTACCGAGCCGTTGGCCCAGGACTTCTGCCAAGTACCTTACATAAGTTCCGGCGGAGCAAACTACTCGCAATCTCAAATCTGCGGTGCCGTCCGGATTTTTCGCGATTAAAGCATTGTCCGTGAGCATCGTTTCTAGTTCGTGAATTGTTACCCGCGAGACTTTCCTCTCGACCTCTTCACCTCGCCGGGCCAATTCATAGAGCTTGCGGCCCTGGATTTTCTTCGCTGAGTACATCGGCGGCACTTGTTCAATTTCGCCGCGCAAGCCTGCCAGGGCAGCTTCGATCTTACTTTCGTCGTACTGGCGCACGTTGCTGTCGCTGCCGTCCTCAATTCGCTGGCCGGTTAAGTCGCCCGTATCAGTCGCATATCCGAGCCGAACCGTTGCTTCATATTCTTTTTCAGCCCCGGTGAGAAACTGAGCCAGGCGTGTGGCTCGACCCACGAGCACAACCAGCACACCGGTCGCAAAGGGATCCAGCGTGCCCGTGTGTCCAACTCGGCGCTCATTAATGATCCGTCGAACGCGAGCAACGACATCGTGTGAGGTGATACCCGCAGGCTTGTCGATGATGAGAACTCCGTCCATGACTGACATAGTAAGGGGCAGAGAGGTAAGGGCAAAGAGGTAAGGACGAAGGGTGAAGGCCAAACAATGCGGCGGAGCCACATACTCCCTTTCCTGGGGCTGTGCTTAAATAGGCGTAAATGAGAGGCAGAAGGAAAACGAGTGATGAGCCATCCGCTCCGCTCACTGCAGAGGAGATTCGCTCGCGCACTTTTCAAAGAGCGATCAAGCTCCTTGCTGCGAAGGCTCGCTCGGTTGCCGAATTGCGCGAATCACTGTTGCAGGGCAAAAGGAGCAATGCGGTTGTAGTTGAAGAAGTCATCGAACGTTTGCGCGAGTATGGCTACCTGGACGACGAGCGTTTCGCTTTTGGATATGCGTCGTTGCGAGTCCGGCAGCGACCCATCGGTCGGGCCAGGTTGGCAAGGGACCTCAAATTCAAACAAGTGGGTCAGGAAGTGGCCGACGAGGCTTTGGATTTGGTTTACGGAGAGATTTGCGAAGTGGAGTTGATCGATCGCGCGATCTCGAAGCGAGTTCGACTTCGCGGCCGTCCCAAAGATCGAGCCGAAGCAAAGAAACTTTTCGATCATCTCCTGCGCCAGGGCTTTCCTTTTGAGCTTGTGTCGGAAAAAGTACGCGCGGCCATGAACGTTGACTTGGACGAAGAATGTGAATGACCTGCTCTTGTCTTGGCGCGCTCTCTTCGGGTATTCCCTCATTTCGTCCAAGAAATAAACCAGGGGCGGAGCCCTCGCCTCACTATCCGGCGGCAAAGCCGAAATGATCAGCACGTCATTCGGTTAAGAGGCAGAGCGCCGTTCTGGCGACCTGGTTCGCACGCCCTCGGACGCGCATGCTAAACTCTAAAACTTACGAGATCGTCAGCGATTTTGCTGACTGATTACTAATTGCTGATTGCTGACTGCTGTTTTATGACTGGAAACGAGATTCGAGAAAAGTTTTTGGAGTACTTTGAACGTCGAGGGCACACCCGCGTGCGCTCGTCGCCATTGTTGCCTGCCAATGATCCGACATTGCTGTTCACCAATGCGGGTATGAATCAGTTCAAGGATACGTTCCTGGGGCTGGAAAAGCGCGAATACGTGCGCGCAACCTCACCGCAAAAGTGTCTAAGAGCCGGCGGCAAGCATAACGACCTCGATGAAGTAGGCAAGACCGCACGGCATCAGACGTTTTTTGAGATGATGGGCAATTTTTCGTTTGGCGATTACTTCAAACGTGAAGCCATCCAGTACGCCTGGGATTTCCTGACCGGAAGCCGCGATGAAGGCAAGCTCGGGCTCGATCCAGAGCGTCTCTGGTTCACAGTCTTTGCGGGTGATGATGAGGTGCCCGCTGATGAAGAAGCCGCGGCGCTTTGGGTAGAAGTTAGCGCGCGACCTGATCGAGTGCTGCGTTTCGGTCGCAAGGACAATTTCTGGCAGATGGCTGAAACCGGTCCTTGCGGGCCGAACTCGGAAATCAATTATTACCTCGGTGAACATCCGGAGGATCCAAACTTCAATCGCGCAGACCTGGTTAACGGCCCGGGCGACACCACCATGGAGATTTGGAACCTGGTGTTTATGCAGTACAACCGCATCGAGGTTGAGCCGGGTAAATACAAACTTGAGCAGTTGCCCAAACCATCGGTCGATACCGGACTGGGACTGGAGCGGACGGCAGTAATCCTCCAGGGCAAGTTCTCAAATTACGAGACCGACCTGATTCGCCCTATCATCGATTTCACTGCAAAGCTTGCTGATCGGAACTACGAGCCGGATTCGCACGAAGGATTTGCAATGCGTGTGATCGCGGACCACGCACGCGCTGCCGCATTCTCAATAGCTGATGGAATCCTGCCGGGCAACGAAGGTCGTAGCTACGTCCTGCGCAAGATCATGCGACGCGCAATCTACCAGGGTCGTCATACACTGAGCTTGGATAGTTTGTTTTTCAATCAGGTAACCAACTTTGTTGTGGGCCAGATGAAGGATGCTTATCCGGAACTCGAGTCCTCTCGTGACTTCATCGAAAAGATGGTTCGCCTCGAGGAAGAGCGTTTTGGGGCCACCTTGACCGTCGGCCTCAACAAGCTTGATGAGCTGTTTGCGTCAACTAAAGGCTCGATGCCCGAATACAAAGCTTTGGCCCGGCTTTATGACACCTTCGGTACGCCGCGAGATTTGATTCGTGTCAGCCTGGAAGAGCGCGGCTTTGAGATTCCGGAAGAGGAATTTAATCAATCGTTCGATGCCGCCCTCCAGGGACTTCAACAAGCCGGGACGGCGGAGAGGGAAGAAAGCAAAACCAAAACGAACGAGGTCTACTCCGCAATTACTGAACGTGTACCTAAGTCTCGATTCAGAGGTTATGAGACCACACGGCTGGACAACGCCAAGGTGTTGGCATTGGTCAAGGGACATGAGGTTAAAGCACTCGGGGAAGGTGATGAAGGCGAGGTGATACTCGAACAAACGCCTTTCTATGCCGAGAGCGGTGGACAGGTGGGTGACGTCGGAACGCTTAGCGGGTCGGACTTCAGCGCACAAGTGCAGGACACGTATTCGCCGGTTCAGGGATTGATCGTTCATAAGCTCAAGATTGAGAAGGGAACGCTGAAAGCCGGCGATACAGTGACAGCTGCCGTTGACGTCGAGAAGCGCGATGCCACGCGTCGCAATCACACAGCGACGCACCTGATGCATGCGGCTTTGCGTGAAGTTCTTGGTACACACGTTAAGCAGGCAGGCTCGGTTGTGGCGCCCACTTACTTGCGCTTTGATTTCACGCACTATCAGCCATTGACTGCGGCCCAAATCGAAGAGATTGAGCGACTGGTCAACTATCACATCTTGCGCAACACGCCGGTGCAAACCGACGAGATGGCGATTGAAGAAGCCATGCGCTCCGGTGCGATGGCTCTGTTCGGCGAGAAGTACGGTGAAAAAGTGCGCGTACTCTCCATCAAGGGCGCCGAGGACATCTTTTCTAAGGAGCTATGTGGCGGCACGCATGTTCGCGCTACGGGCGACATCGGCGTGTTCAAGATTACAAGTGACGAGTCGATCGCTTCGGGGGTGCGACGCATTCGGGCCATTACCGGCTTCGACGCGTACGAGCGGTTCCGCGAAGATGAGTTACTGCTGGATCAAGTTGCTAATAACTTGCGTGCGGCCCGTGTCGAATTACCGGCAGTAATAGGCAGGCTGCAGGAAGAGTTAAAAAAGACGCGACGCGAAGCTGACGAGTTGCGCTTGAAGATCGCAAGCGGGGCCATAGGCGGTGCGGCTACGAATGGCGACGAAGCGCGCGAGATTGCCGGTGTGCGGATCCTGGCCCGTGAGGCGAGCGGTCTCGATGCGCCGGGAATGCGTCAACTTTCAGACACTCTACTGGCTCGCCTCAAATCTGGCGTGGTAGTCCTTGGGCGCAGTAGTGACGGTAAGGCTTCACTGATTGTGCGCGCGTCTGCGGATGTAGCGATGCGCGTTCCAGCCGGCCAGGTCATCAGGGAGCTTGCGCCCATCATTGGCGGCAAAGGTGGAGGTAAGCCGGACATGGCCGAAGGTGGCGGCAACCAACCCGAGAAACTCACCGAAGCCCTGAACGCGAGTTATGAAGTGATCGAAAAGCTGCTGGCGCAAGCCTCGTAAGGACGTTGGTCCTATGCATCCTTTCAGTCCTTTCCGCCCTTTGCAGAATTGGCTTTGAGGGAGGACTTACAGCAGCACGATTGAATCATCCTGATCCTGGCGTCGTGAGGGAGCAGGTGCAGGCGTAGGTTCTGAACGGAACGCGGGACGCTGGTATTCATTCAAAGGACAAGCTTCGCAGTAGAGTCCCAACCTATCCCTTCGATCCTCGCAATCATTGCAGCCAAGCTCTTGTCCCGCTTGACGCAATGCGTCGACGAGAGGAAGCAAACGCAGTCCGCGCTCGGTGAGTCTATATTCGACGTGCGGTGGCTGGCCCCCAAACTCGATGCGCCGGACCAGTCCGTCACCTTCCATATCGCGAAGCCGATCGACGAGCGTTCGGCTGCTGATCGGAAAAAGTCCATCAATCAATTCGGTGGTGCGACGCGGGCCGCCCGCTAGATCTCTGACGATCAGCAGCGTCCATTTGTCACCAACCAATTGAAGCGCGCCTGCTACGGGGCACCCATCGCCTTCGCGTTTTCGCAAAGCTTCAGTTCGCTCCTAAATGCGACGCAGCTTAGCACACTTTCAGAGCTTTGCGACTTTGTGTCTTTCACGCTCAAGATTTCACGCGAAGACACAAAGGAGCAAAGACGCAAAGTTACGGACGGAGGGCGATGTTGTAGGTTTTGATCTTGGAATTGAGAGTGGTGGCGTTCATGCCCAGGAGACGTGCGGCGCGTGACTGATGGCCGCCGGTCTGTTCCAAAGCGCGCCGGATCAAATCGATTTCAAAGCGACGCACCTCGTCGTAGAAGTTTATTCCTCGTCCAATGTCCGCGACGACCGAGCTGCTACCATCACGGTGTGCGTCCAGGACGGACTGTGGATCGCTAATTTCCGGACGCAGGCATTCCTTTGTGACTTCATTGCTGGGCGCGATGACAACGGCGCGCTCAATCGCATTCTCCAGTTCGCGCACGTTGCCGGGCCACGTATACCCTTCGAGCAACGCCAGCACTTCCGGAGCAAGACTTTCAGCTACCTCACGAGCGTTCTCTTCGTTGTACTTGCGCACGAAATGTTGGGCCAGCGGCAGGATGTCTTCGCGGCGATCACGCAGGGGAGGCAGCTCGATGGGGACCACTGAGAGGCGGTAATAGAGATCCTCTCGAAAAGTACCGTGCTTTACCGCTTCCTTTAAATCGATATTCGTCGCCGCGATGATACGAACGTCAACGCGACGAGGAATCGTGTCGCCCAGCGGAGTGAATTCGCGCTCCTGAATCACACGCAGCAGGCGCACTTGTGTTTCGGGCGGAATGTCCCCGATTTCATCAAGAAAGATCGAGCCGCCGTCAGCAACTTCGAACAAACCCTTCTTGGCGGCAATCGCTCCAGTGAAAGCGCCACGCGTGTGTCCGAACAGTTCTGATTCCAATAGTTCGGTAGGAATGTTTGAGCTGTTCACGGTCACGAAGGGGCGGCCCGCGCGCGGACTTGATTCGTGAATGGCTTTGGCGATGAGCTCCTTACCTGTTCCGCTCTCGCCCGTAATGAGCACCGTAGAACGGGCCGGCGCCACTTGATCAATCAGGCGAAAGACTTCCTGCATGACATCTGAGCGGCCTACGATCTCGCCGCGGTCAACGGCGCGGCTCATGGCGCGACGAAGGGTCTTGCGTTCCTCGTCCTTGCGCCGGCGCTTGATACCGGCAGCAACAGTGGCAGTAATCTGTTCGTTTTGAAACGGCTTGCGGATGCAGCCGAATGCGCCCTTCTCCCAGGCAGCGATTGCGGTATCGAAAGTCGCGTAGGCGGTAATCATGACAATGACTGCTTCGGCGTCCATCTTCAAGAACTCTTCGAGCGCGCGCAAGCCTCCGATACCAGGCATCGAGACATCAAGCAGCACTGCATCGTAAGCTCGACGGCCATAGGCTTCGAGACCTTCTTCGCCGGTCTTGGCCAGATCAACGCGATAGCCGCCGTTGGTTAGCAGCGTCTCCAAAACTTCGCGCATGATCTCCTCGTCGTCTACGACGAGCACGGAACCTTTTCTGGCCATACGTCTTTCTGACATTGTCCCTTCGATCCCGGCAAACTTCAGCTTGCCATGCTTAGAAAACTAAACCAGTGGTAGCGGAATCCATCGTGCCTGAGTATGCGCGAGCTTCGAACTCACGATCCAAAACTGACAGGCTACCGCTGGTCTTGGACGTTCACGACAAACTGCGCGTTGTCGCGCCGGGCCTGAGGGAGCAGGATAGTGTAGGCGAGTTTTAGTGAGAAAACAAAAGAGCAAAGGGCAGAGAGCAAAGAGTAAAGAGCAAAGGGGTAAGAGTCCCGTAGTGCATAATCGCAATTGCTCTTAGCGCTCTGCTCTTAGCTCTTACCTCTTTCCCCTTTGCCCGTATTAGTCGCCGACGGCTTGGAGGCGGGCCCGCGAGTGAGCAGTGGGCAAAGCAATGCGGAAGGTAGTGCCGCGGCCAGGAGCGCTGTCTACACTGATGTGGCCTGAGTGCTCCTGCACGATGCCGTAAGAAACAGCCAGCCCCAGACCAGTACCTCGCCCGACGCCCTTAGTGGTGTAGAAAGGATCGTAAATCTTCGCAACGTTCTCAGGTGCGATGCCGATGCCGTTGTCGGAAACTTCAACCACCATCGAATCTTCACGATCCGAGGCGGCAGTTTTGAGCATGATTCGCCCGCCATTGGGAATCGCATCGCGAGCATTCAGAAGCAAGTTAGTAAATACTTGCTGTAGTTTGCCGGCATTGCCAATGACGTAGGGAGGGTTGGAATCGTAAAGGCGAGAGATCTCAATCTGGTTGCGACGCAATTGTGGCTCGATCAACTGAATGGTGTCGTCCAGAACTCGATTGACGTCAAGTTCTGTAAACTCAGTTGCGCTTCCCGTTCTCGAGAAGTTGAGCAGGTTATTCACGATGTTCACAGCACGATCAGCCTGGCGACCGATTTTCTGGAGCAATGCGTGCTTGGGATCAGCTTCCGGCATCATACCAAGCAACATCTGCGTATACGACGAAACGCCGGTCAATGGCGTGTTGACCTCGTGGGCTACGCCCGCTGCCAGTAAGCCGATCGAGGACAGCTTCTCTCGCTGTTGCAGTTGTTCTTCGAGCCGTATGCGCGCGGTCACATCTTCGAGCACCATCAACGCGCCCGTCCGCGTCGGCGAGTCAGCCTGTAGCGGCGCCAGCGCAATATTCAAAACCAGTGAACGTCCTTTACGCGTCGCAGTGTGGAGCTTGTAGATGTTATGCAGCTCCTCGAGATGCCAGCCTTCATTACCGAGCACTTGCTGCAACGTGTCGCCGAAGTCTTCTGCGAACAGCTCTTCAACGCGCCGGCCCAGAACTTCATCGCCGCCTATTTCCAGAATCTCTTCCAGAGCCGAATTCGAATGGGTGATACGTCCTTCCAAATCTACCGCCATCAAACCGACGTTGATTGAATCAACAATCGATTCGTTGAACTCCTTCAGCACTTTCAGCTCAGCGGCGCGGTGCTCCTGTTCCTGATACAGGAGGCTGTTTTCGATTGCTACTGCGACGTAACCGGAAACCGTGCGGAGGATCTCAACGTCTTCCGACGACAGCAAGGCGCCATCAGCCGAGCGACCCAACCCAATTACAGCTACCATTCGGCCACGCACGACACAAGGAACGTAGTAATGCAGGGAACGCCGAACAGAGCCGGTCATCTCGGGCACGAGGTCCAAGTCGTCGGTACGAACCACGCCGGTCTCTGCTGAACGCACGCGAATCATCTCGCGGAAGTCCTGCGGCACTATCATCTGCACGGACAGTCCCGCCGCGCGAGCGACCCGGTAGCCCGATGGAACATTTTTGTCTTCAATAAAGATTGCGACACGCTCAACATTCATCACCTGCTGCAGGCGGCTGACCAATGCGTCCAATAGCGGTTCCAGCGCCGTTGTGGCCGAAAGAGTTCGACCAAAATCGAGGAGGCTATTGCGCATGTCATAGCGCTCGCCATAGAACAGCCGGTCCGCGCGCTCTTGCAGGAATTTCTTAACCGGCGCAGCAATGACGACGATGATTGCCATAGCCGCGATGGCTAGCGACGCGCGCAAAGTTATCTCTCCGGCTCCTGCCGGCTGATTGCCGAGTGCGTAAATACCACCAAGGTAGACGACGGTTCCGATGGCTATCGCAATTGCAAGCGTCGTCAACGCATAAACGAATACTCGCCGTACGACGAGCTCAACGTCCATGAGCCGGTAACGCACCACTGAGTAGCCGAACGAAAGCGGTATTAAAATCAGCGGCAGGACAGCAGTGTCCGTGAGTCGAGGATCGTTGCGGATGCCGAAGATGTAGCTGATTCCATACAGCAAAGTAAACGGCATGATAGCGAGTGCCGATCCCCAAACGACCCACTTCAGCTGTTGCCGGACCACCGTGCTGGTGGAATTCGTCATGGTGACGATCAGCAAAGCTACACTGGTAAGCACTGCTACCGAGAATTGAATAAAACCGGCCTTGTAGAAGAAGCCGATGAATGTTTCCGAAAAACTGGGTACAGTCCGCAGCGCTGGAAGCAGATCAATTAAGGCGTTGCGTAGAAAGATCCAAGTTCCCAGTGTCATCAATACGGCTGCGGGAATGTACAGAATTAGGGCGCGCCAACGACGTTCAGCAAATAGCTGGTGGCGCGTGGGGTAAAGGATGCAAAAGTGCAGAAACAGGGGAGCGAATAACAGGAACGCGGCATTGTCGAGAACTGCGATTCCCAAATCCAGGTCTCGATAGGTGCCGACCGGTTCATAGAAAAGAAAAACAAATCCAGTCAGACATACGGTGGCAAAGTGCAGGACAAATGGAGACCGTCCTCCCTGCTTGAACAGGACAAAGAATCCGACAATCAGGAAGACGACGCCGATCAGATTGATGTAGATCGAGCGCAAGGTCCAATTCTGAATTGCGCCCAGGTTGTCGAGGTCGGCCCAGTAGTAACGACTTTCGACTGGATATGACGGTCTTTCGAAAAGGTAATGAATCTCGCCGCCTACCCGGGCCTGATCCAGGTACATTTGAACATCACGAGCGTGAATGACCTCTTCATCGCGATCAGTCACTCGAATCGCGAGCAGCCGATCTCCCTTAAGAACATAGGCACGGGCTGCGGCTGATTCAGGTTCAACCCGCTGGGCGACAATGCCGCTGCTCGTGTCGACCCAGGTGACTCCATCGTAGGGCGGTGTTTGGTGTTTGGTGCGCTGGCTAACGTTCAGCACGCCGGCCACGACGAGCAAGCCCGCCGCGATCAGCAGCACCCACGTTCTCACTGTAAACACCGACCCTCTCATATCTTGTTTAGATGGTCCCTGACCAAAAGGTTCCTTTTAAGCAACCGATGTTCCTGTGATCGGAAATAAACCGAATACTTTTGAACCCCCAACTTTGCTCGGGACGCAGCCGTTCCAGGGGAATTCAGCTGAGTTTTTTCCAGCGAAAGCCCAAGTCAGGCTTATCCTCCTTTCCATTTTTTCGGAAAAGCTCCGAGATTTTGGAGGAGGGTTCTGATGGGGCAAAGGTCACTTGCGCAGGAGAGTTGCAGCTTCCTGCGCATTTCAATCAGAACCTTAAAGAGATTCCGCCGCGAACCGAACGACGAGGAGTACTGACCTGGGTCAGAATCTCTCCGTTGTCAGCGCTGGGTTGAACATCTAAAAGGTTACGAGCATCGATGATCGCTTCGGCATGCAGCGGCAAACCGAAGGTGGGCAAGTCTTGTGTCACCTGGATGCTGAGCGACGGATCGTAAACGCCAAGACGGCCCGCGAATGGATCGATGGCGAAGACAGTCGCCTGACGAGAGAACCGGAACACAGTCCGGACGCGCGTGCCATGGCCCAGAGACGCGCCCAGCTGCAGAGCTGCCGTTTGGAAGAACCCATCTTCGAACATGTCCGCAGGAGTTGCTGTGGTTACATTCGGGGACAAGCGCTGTCCGCGTCCGAAGGCATATCCTGCTGAAGCGGTCCACACGCTGTTGAGCCGGCGAGTATAGACAATACGAACGCCACGAGCGGCACCCTGTTGATTGGCTACTTTCAACATTCTTTCACCGGAAGGTCCTGAGAATCCGGAGACTGGAAGGCTGAGAAGTCCCACGCCTCGTCCCGAAGTGGTGTCGAAGAATGCTGTCGTTTCCACGCTGGATTCGTTATCCAGGACACGCTCGACGCCGACCTCGAAGCGTCGACTGCGGGCCATCACTGCCTGACCATCGACAAAAGCTACGGGCTGTACGTTAGCATCGGTGAAAACGACTTGACTTCCTTCAAATCCGGCGACGCTTTGAACGTTTGTTTCATTGCCACCGGCAGCGAATGCAGCTTTGACGCGGGTACGTGCATTTGCGTCGAACTGCATTCCTAAACGCGGGCTCAACGAATGCGCGCTGCTCGAGCCGACAAAACGCGAATAGTCCAGGCCAAGGACAATGACGATGCCATCCCGCACGAGCCATTCATCGATGGCGCGGACTGAAAACTGACCTAGATCCTGTTTGCGGTTGTTGGGTGACAGAGTCTTGAGTCGGGCAGTGCCTGCGCCAACGTTGAAGGTGTGACGATTGCCGGCGGCGAATCGCGCCTGCGCGTCAAAGCGTTGCGGCGCCATATTCGCGCCAAGTCCCGTTCCAGTCTGACCTGAGAAAATCAGGTCAACTCGTTCGCTGGTTGGAATGGCAACGGCAAAATTAAGCCCAACGAAACCTGTGTCTCCAGGACCGCTGGCGAAGTAGTTTTCAATGATTCCCTGGGTTCGTGTTCGCTTGCCGGATTCGACAGGCGCATCAGGACTGGTCAGGGCCTCATCAGCATCCGCAACTGATTGCTGGTCAGCATTGGCCGACTCGGCGGCCGTGATGGCTTTGATCGTTTCGTCATCGCCTTCCTGAACCTGGAAGATCGATCGCTGGTTTTGAGCTGCGCGCAGACGCCACTTAACGTCGTCACGATCGCGCCTGCGTTCGGGCAAGGTCCGTCCTGAACCAGCGGGCTCAAGATTGAACCGGTAAATCAGCTCCTGAGAGGGGCGAACCTCGACCGCATCGAATACCACCTCATTAAAGCCCTCCGCGATCGCGTGGATGCCATATCGGCCCGGCGAAATTTTCGCGGTGAAGCTGCCGTCTGCCGCCGTACGTGTCGTCTTGCTTACCTTGGAGGCGCCCTCTTTAATCACAGAGATCACGGCACCAGCAAGCGGATTGCCCTTGCTGTCTCTAACTGAGCCTGTGATTGTCGCCAGCGATCCTCGGCTGCCCAGAGCAGAGTTCGCCGGCACCAGAAAGGCGAAGACGAAAATCAATGCGGCACTAATTTTCGAGACTTTTTTCATCGCGACCAATACCTCCTGATGCTCATCTTCGGCTTACTGAGCATCGGTTAAAGCGATGACTTCTAGTTTGCGTCTGCACAATGCGGGAAGGAATGTCTCAAATGGTTTCATCATGCTCGTGACGCACACGCCAAACCTGCTTGTTCCAGCGCGCGGTTCTGTCGAGGAGACTGGACCGGAACCAGTTGAAAGCACATTATTTTCGGCTATTTTTTGGAACAGTGTCAAGCAAATCACCTTGAAAACAGGCCATTAGGGGTCTGTGCTTTGATGCAGCAAATGCTTTTCAGAGTATGAAAAATCACACGAGATGCAAGGCAGTGGGCTAAATCTGTGTCGCTGCATGAGCTTTAAGGCAACGCGTTTTAACCTGCCGCGTCTGCTCATATTTCTTCCAGTCCAGGACCACGACCACGTCCCGTGGGAAACTCTGAACCGACATTGTCTGCTGGAACTCTCAGGCGAGAAGATCTTGGGCCACGCTTACCCAGCCCTTTGAAAAGCGGTGGTAGCGACGGTTCACGACTTCCTTCCCTACTGAACGCCACCGCTGAGATTTCGGGACAGGCAGGCGTGCTCTTTCATGCAAATGGAGAATCTTTTCACGCAGAAGCGTCTCGTTGCGCGAACTGAGACCGTACGACGATAGGCGCGCGAGCGCTTCGTTGATCTGATTAGCCTGCCTAACGTAACAAGCGCGATCGATCTTGGAAGAAGTCCTGATCTCGTGCCAGGTATTGGTCCTGCCCACGCCACACTGCTGGGCCGAATGTTGCCGGTATTTCACCAGCGGCCGGTTGATGATATCGATTTCGCCGACGGCCGCAATGAGTAACACAATCCATCCATCGTGAATCAACGGACCATCGCCGGAAATCGGCAATACCAGTTCCTTAAGATTTGCGCGGAATGCCGCCGTCGCGCCTAAAACCAGGTTTTCGCGCAACTGAACATCAAGCGCCCGGCCGCTTTTAAACAATCTTTGCTTTCGATCGTTGAAACGAAGCCGCTCAAACAAAGTCTCATCATCAAGCCTGAGCGTTTCGTCGACGAGTTCGGCGTCCGACAAGACCAGCGAAAGTTCAGGCTTTGCCTCAAAAATGCGCTCGATTGATTCCAGGTAGTCGCTGTGCCAGACGTTATCCTGATCGCTGAGCACGATCACATCGCCGCGGCAAAGACTTATGGCTTTTTCAAAGTTCTTAGCGGTGCCCAGGTTTGATTCGTTGACCGAAAGGCGCACCGGAAAACCGGCGCTGGCCGCAAACGCTTCCATCAACCTGAGCGTATCGTCAGTCGATTGGTCGTCTGAAATAACCAACTCGTCCGGTGGCCGTGTCTGGGCAGTAATACTCTCAAGCTGCTCTTTTAGATAAACAGCGCCGTTATAAGTGCACAGGGCTATTGAGAGATTCATTGATCTTAATTCGCTTGTAATCCAGCCGGAACGACTGCGCTTAGCCATAAACGATTTCAGGTCTGCGATTCGAAAGCGAAGTAGCCTGGCGGGCGAAATTGAATGACGATCACCCGCTGGCCTACGGAGGCTGTCAGGAATAATTTCAAGCTTTGTAATTGCTTTCATTCGCATTCTATCATTGTGGCCAAGCATCATTCACCCGTAACGGCTCCAAAACCACGAGGCTTCCTTGACACTTTTTCAGGCCGACCCGTATCATTTGCGTTTCCGTTTAGCACGCGGAACGTCGCCTAGTGTCATATGTTTGAGTCCCTTTCGGACAAGCTAAAGCGGACCCTGAAGAACCTGCGTGGCGAGGGCGTGCTAACAAAGGAACACGTTGACGCGGCCCTGCGTGAAATTCGTCTGGCTCTGCTCGAAGCTGACGTCAACTACAAGGTCGCCAAGGATTTCATCGCTTCGGTCAAGGAAAAGGCCGAAGGACAGCAGGTCTGGCAGGAACTAAAGCCGTCCGAACAGGTCGTCAAAATTGTTTTCGACGAGCTGGTGCAATTGCTGGGCGGCCAATCGTCGCGGTTGGTCTTTACCCGGCAGATACCCAACGTCGTCATGATTGTGGGGCTGCAGGGTTCAGGAAAGACAACGTCGACGGGAAAGATTGCCCGCTGGTTGGCGCAAAACCAGGATCGAAAGCCGCTACTGCTTTCGGTTGACGTTTACCGGCCGGCGGCGCGCGAACAATTGAAGGTCATCGCAAAAGCGACGGGCCAACAGATCTTTGAACAGTCCGAAACGAACGATCCACTGACGCTCGTGCGCGAAGCCTACAAGCACGCGCAACAAGTCGGCTTTGACACGCTGCTCATCGATACCGCCGGACGATTGCACATCGATGATCAGTTGATGGAGGAGCTCGAACGCATCAAGGCAGAGACTCGTCCAGTCGAGATTCTCTTCGTCGCCGATGCCATGACCGGTCAGGACGCGGTTCGCTCGGCCGAAGAGTTTCATCGTCGCGTGGGCATCACCGGTGTGGTGCTTACTAAGATGGACGGTGATGCGCGCGGTGGTGCGGCGCTTTCCATCAAGCAGGTAACCGGGCAGCCGGTCAAGTTTGTTGGTGTCGGTGAAAAGTACGACGCGCTCGAGCCGTTCTTCCCGGATCGTGTGGCGCAACGAATCCTGGGAATGGGCGATGTGCTGTCGTTGATCGAAGAAGTCCAGGCGAAAGTCGATCAGTCTGAAGCGGAAGAGCAGCTGCGAAAGCTGCAAAAGAATCAATTCACGCTGAACGACTTCCGGTCGCAGCTTCGTCAGGTGAAGAAGCTTGGTTCTTTCTCAAAGATTATGAAGCTGTTGCCCGATCAGTTGCTGGGTGGAATCGGCATGCCCCAGCTCAATGACGAGCAATCGGCGATGATGGAAAAAGAGCTGAAGCGTACTGAGGCAATTATCGACTCAATGACTCAGCTCGAGCGGTCGGACCACCGCATCCTGAATGCAAGTCGACGACGCCGCATTGCCCGAGGATCGGGAACAACGGTGGCTGAAGTCAATCAGCTCATCAAGCAGTACACCGAGATGCGCCAGATGATGCGGCAATTCTCAGCGTCCGGTTTGTTTGGCGGAGGCGGCGGCGGAATCAAGGGGAAAGTGATGCGACGGGTTGCCGGAATGGCTGGCGTTCCCGATCTGTCCGGTTTCGGAGGCGAAAACGGCGAGGACTTGCCGGCACTGCCCGCGGCGGGGCCCGCGCGAAAGAAACTGAAGAAGAAAAAGAAGAAGAAACGGCGATAGTCCGACGAACTCTTAGTTTGTCGTTCGGGCTAGGTGAAACGAAAAGAATCATCGACAAACTGAAGTTTGTCAGACATTTTGGAGGAAGACCATTGTTAGCAATCAGCTTAATGCGCACCGGCGCGAAGAAGAAGCCTTCCTATCGCGTTGTGGTGAAGGAAAAGCGTTCAAAGCGCGACGGCGCTTATCTTGAAAATCTTGGCACCTACAGCCCTACTCGGTCTGCAGGTGATATCAACCTGAACCTGGAACGCGTGCGCTACTGGATCGGAAAGGGTGCGCAGCCGACCCTGACTGTAAGCCGCCTGATCAAAGCAACTGAAAAGGCCCAGGCCGCAGCGGCTGCGAGTGCCTAACTTGAAAGCTAACCCGGCACCTGAAATTTATGCGCGAGACTGTCGAATTGATCGTGAGAGCGCTGGTGGATGACCAGTCGGCAGTTGATGTGCGAGAAATCGAGCGGGGCGGATTGACCTTAATTGAAGTGCGAGTGGCCCCGAGCGACATGGGTAAGATCATTGGCAAGCAGGGACGCACGGTGCGCGCGCTGCGTTCTCTGGTCACTGCT
>Ga0126384_10000335_pt1 | contig 25467 bp, 16 predicted proteins | sample PanSoiMetPlot_36_FD_92543 | JGI IMG/M metagenome (GOLD analysis project Ga0126384, IMG submission 92543) | Tropical forest soil microbial communities from Panama - MetaG Plot_36 | ecosystem: Environmental > Terrestrial > Soil > Tropical forest > Bulk soil | place: Panama | collected 2016-02-17 | reverse complement strand
TTCTTATCTGTGTAATCTGTGTAATCTGCGTAATCTGCGGATAGATTCTCTTGGAAGGCTCCTCATCCGCAGATTACGCAGATAAAAGAGGATGAATCTCTGAGCGCTGAACCGCAAAGCTCGGAAAGAACAGCTTCACAAATGCTTTAAGAACCATTCCGCGGCCGCTTTTGCCGGCGCATCCACCTGCCCACTTCCTCTTACTCCACCTGCAATTCGTACTACATCAGCAGGACGAGTCAAACGTTTCGATGCTGCTTCAACACTCTCTCGACTCCTCAGATCCGTATCTTTATAAACAAACAAGACATGCGTTTCCTTCGGCACCTGCTCCAGGTACCAAAAGGGATGATATTCATTTAGAGCGAGCTTGCTTTCAATATCATTCAACACACCCGGAGTGGCGATCTCCGCATCACGCCTCGCCCTACTCTGCTCTGCTTTGAGCATCGCCCCGGTTGGAGACGACGCCTCGCGAGGTGTGTCCTTACCTTCGATCACAGGCGAATCAGCCACGACCGCTTTGGCGCGAGCATCGGTTGCCGCGATGACGATCACATGGCCGCCCGCCATTCCAGTTCCCCACACGCCGACACGCGTTCGATCCACGCCCGGCTCACCTTGCAGAAAGTACAATGCGTTGCGGATATCCAGGATCTGATGCTGAGGAATGAGCCGCTTGCGACGGATTCGTATCCGAGCAGTCATTTGGGAGAATCGCAGCCGATCATCTGTCTTCACTGCATCGACAGTTTGAAGAAAGCCGCCACTCTTGCCCCATCCGCGGTAGTCGATAGCCATCGCGACCAGACCTGCGGAGGCAAATCCGGCGGCAACCGGCTCGACCGACGACTCGACCTCTCCCCACCCTGGCGCCACTACAACCCCGGCGGCCTTGCTGTCCGCGCTAAATCCAGCGGGCGTGAAGAGCTTTCCGTAGCATTGAATCCCTTCGCTAAAGAACATGATGTCTCTTGCAGAGACACCGGCCGGAAGAACTGTGCTTGTCACCAAGCCACGCTCCTTAATGCTCGAGCGCGTTTGCGATTCGCTGTTCGGAACGAGCAATCCTGCAGTCACTACAAAAATCAAAAAGCGAATTAATAAATTCTTCATATTCATGTACTCGGCCCCATCGGTGCGCCGTCCTCGTTTGCAGGTTTCCTGCAGGTTGTGCGGACCCCAAATACTTCAAGAACCACTCAGCCGCAAGGCTCGAGCCAACTTCGAACGCGGTAAAGGAGTACATCTGAAAGTGTGTAATGTAAGGTACCTCAACCACCTGCGATGTTCCCTTGAATGCCTTTGACCCGGCATAGGGTCCGTTTGCACCACGCGGCGGAATCAACTCATCTTTCTCCGCAGGTATCCAAAGAATTTTTGTTGTCTCCGGTATACGATCGAGGACCGCTCCAGGACGGAACTCTCGATTGACCTGGTTGCTCCACATATCGATCTTGCTGCGGAAGGAAAAGCCGCCGTCAACCTCGGCTCCCTGTCCAGTTCGCGCTCGCTTTATGCCGTCTTCGAGCATCTGCGGTAGGATGGCTACCGGTCCGCTTGCAGTAAGCCCGCCGACCGCACCGACCTGCGCGACGACGGCTTTCACGCGCGAGTCTTGTGAAGCGACCATAAGCACTACGCTTGCGCCGTTGCTTGAGCCCCAGATGCCGATTCTTTCAGGATCGATTCCCGGCTCCGTCTGAATGTATGAGATGGCAGCGCGGAAATCTTCAGTTTCTCTGAAGTTGTTTAGATTTGTCCTCTTTATCTTGATGCGCGCATCCTTCTCCCAGACAGTTCGCTCGTCGGTAGTTGTATCTTTTTCAAGCAACAAGACGTCTCCCGAGCTGTAACCATAAGTACGATAGTCGATTGCCATCGCCACAAGGCCGCGTTGAGCAAAGCGCGCGGCATACTTCTCGATTCCCACTGCTTGAGCATTGATGCCGTGGCCAACTATGACGGCGGGCCACTTGCCTCGGGCTGTGAAACCCTTTGGGAAGAAGATTCTTCCGTAACACGGAGAGCCATCTGAATAGAAGGTGATCTGTCGCGTTGTAACACCGTCAGCCAGATTGAAGATCCAGTCCTCGGGCTGGGTGCCGCGCTCGCGTTTCATCGTTGGATCGGTCGCTTGTTTTTGAAGATCGTTTCGATGCTTTTCAACGATATCGGTACTTATCTGAGCCGAAACGGAAACAGTACCGACGATCATTCCCAGAGTAATTCTGATAACAAACCGGTAGATCTGTAAGCTTTTACTTTTGGCCATCCGAGGGCGCCTCCAGCATCTCAGGGTTAACCAAATCGGCGGCTAATCTAGCAGCACGGCTTGCAGAACGGCAAGAAAACATTATGCTTAGTTGTTTGGCACTAGCGGTTCGACAAACCAAAGTTATTGACCATCCTACTCAGATTCTTAAAGGAGCCATAAATGAGCGAACTTGTTTCACTGACCCGCGATGGCGAGATTGCAATCATCACTATTAACAACCCGCCAGTTAATGCCTTGAGCCCCGGAGTCCCTGAAGGAATCGGCGAAGCAATAGCCAAAGCTACGCAAGACGACGCCGTGAAAGGGGTCGTTTTGATTGGCGGTGGCCGCACGTTTATCGCAGGTGCGGATATCAAGGAGTTTGGCAAGGTCACCTCCGGCGAAAAGGGACGAGGAAGCCTTTTGCCGCTGTTGCAGACTATTGAAGATTGTCCCAAGCCGACGGTGGCGGCGATCCACGGGACAGCATTCGGCGGCGGGCTCGAGGTTGCGATGGCGTTCCACTATCGCGTTGCTGCGCCGACAGCACAAGTGGGACAACCGGAGGTCAAACTCGGGATTATCCCTGGAGCCGCGGGCACTCAACGACTTCCTCGCCTTGCCGGCGTTGCAAAGGCCGTCGAGATGTGTGCTTTCGGCGAGCCGGTCAAAGCAAGCGATGCTCTTAAGTCCGGCATTGTCGATGGAATTATTGAAGGCGACTTGCTCGCTGGTTCAGTAGCTTTTGTTCGAGAACTGCTAGCCAAAGGTGAGGCTCCGAGAAAGTCACGCGAACGTAATGAAAAGCTCGGGAACGCTGAGGAGAATGCTGATATCTTCGAAAATGCACGGGCACAGGCCAAAAAAACCAGGCGAGGAATGACCGCTCCGTTAGCCGCGATAGACGCGGTGGAAGCATCCACCAAACTTCCATTTGATGAAGGCTGCAAGCGGGAAGCCGAACTCTTCCGCGACTGCTTGTTCTCTGATCAATCGAAGGCGTTGATCCACGTTTTCTTCAGCGAGCGAGAGGTCGCAAAGATTCCCGGTCTGCCGAAGGAAACAAAGACACTGGAAATCAGAAAAGCAGCGGTCGTGGGCGCCGGCACAATGGGCGGAGGCATCGCAATGAACTATGCCAACGCAGGCATACCAGTGCTGTTGAAAGAAGCGTCACAAGAGTTTCTGGACAGAGGTTTGGCAACGATTCGGAAAAACTACGCTAACTCGGTCAAGAAAGGCCGGTTCAGCCAGGAAGTTATGGATCAGCGGATGGCGCTGATAACGCCAACTCTAACTTATGATGGTTTCGAAGAGGCGGACATAGTCACCGAGGCGGTCTTTGAAGGTATGGAGTTGAAGAAACAGGTTTTCGGAGAGCTCGATCAGATTTGCAAGGCTGATGCGATTCTAGCCTCAAACACGTCAACTCTAAATATTGATGAGATCGCGTCGGCGACATCGCGACCCGAGTGGGTCATCGGGCATCACTACTTCAGCCCGGCGAACGTAATGCGGCTGCTCGAGATGGTTCGCGGCAAAGCGACGAGCGAAACCGTAATCGCTAGTTCAATGGCCTTGTCGAAGAAGCTTAAGAAGGTTGGCGTGCTCGTCGGCAACTGCCGCGGATTTGTGGGAAATCGGATGCTCTACCCGTACGCGAGGGAAGCTCTGTTCCTGGTCGAGGAGGGGGCGCTGCCACAATATGTCGATGGGGCGATCTACAACTTTGGCTTCGCGATGGGCCCGCTTGCGATGGGCGATCTCGCCGGGCTCGATGTAGGCTGGCGTATACGGAAGGAATACAAACACCTGGAGAAACCTGGGATTCGACAGCCCGCCCTGGCGGACCGACTGTGTGAGCTCGGCCGTTTTGGCCAGAAGACGGGTGCAGGTTGGTATCGTTACGATGAAAACAGGAACCGCGTTCCGGATCCCGAAGTCGAAAAGCTCATCGAACAGGTTTCCGCAGAGGCGGGCATCACGAGGCGCACGATAACGCCGGAAGAGATCATTGAGCGCACTCAGTACGCGCTGATCAACGAAGGCGCGAAGATCTTAGAAGAAGGCATCGCTATCCGTGCCGTTGATATCGATATCATTTACTTGAATGGCTACGGGTATCCCGCGTGGCGCGGCGGGCCGATGTGGTATGCGAACACGGTGGGGTTGAAGAAGGTGTACGATCGAGTTTGCGAATTTCACGAGCAGCACGGCGAACTCTGGGAACCGTCGACGCTGTTAAAGACGCTCGCCGAGCAGGGAAAGACGTTCGCAGACTTTGATAAGGGCAAGATAACCGCGGCCGCATAGGTTGGATTGAGCCCTCTTAGCTTTAAACTGGTGAGTTGGACGACTACGTCCTAATCCCGCCAAGGCAGAGGCTGTGTGAAAATGCTAAGTCTCACTCACGGTAGAGACTCTGTGAAAAATCCTGGGATCAAGGATTTTTCACATAGTCCCGGTAGTGGGTGGTATTCCTGAAAGGATGACAAATGAGAGAAGCAGTCGTAGTAGCTAGTTCACGAACGCCGCTTGCAAAATCTTTTCGTGGCTCATTCAACCTCACTCGGCCGGATGACCTGGCCGCGCACTGTATCAAGGATGTCCTTCGCAAGACTCCGCAGCTTGACCCCGCCGCGATCGAAGATGTGATTCTCGGCTGCGGCCAGCCTCACGGAGCCGCAGGCACCAACGTCGCTCGGGTCGCAACGATTCGCGCTGGACTCCCGGTTTCCGTCGCCGCAACGACTGTCAATCGGTTTTGCTCATCAGGCTTGCAATCCGTCGCGATGGCTGCGCACCAGATCATCAACGAGGGCGCGGACGCCGCAATCGGTGGGGGCGTGGAGAGCATCACCATGATGTCTCGCGATAACAACCCGAACCCGTGGGTGCTCGAACGCAAGCCCGGCATTTACATGGTTATGGGTGACACAGCCGAAGTAGTTGCCAAACGCTACGGTGTTAGCCGAGAGGTACAGGATATCTACTCACTCTCGAGTCAGCAGCGGACCGCACGCGCTCAACAAGAAGGCTTTTTCAAGGAAGAGCTCGCGCCGATGAAGGTCACTCGTGGCATTCTGGATAAGAAGACTGGAGAGATAGTTTCAAAAGAAGAGCATCTTTGCGATGTTGATGAGTGCAATCGGCCGGACACGACTCTTGATGGGCTGGCTGCGCTGAAACCTCACTTCGATCAAACCAGCGGGCAAGGAACAGTCACAGCCGGGAACTCATCACAATTGTCTGACGGGGCGTCGGCAACACTCATGATGTCAGCTGAACGGGCGAGGGCGCTGGGGATTACACCAAAGCTGATCTTTCGTGGCTTTGCGGTTGCGGGCTGCGAACCGGATGAAATGGGGATCGGTCCGGTTTTTGCCGTGCCGAAGCTGCTCAAGCGACACGGGCTCACGATTGATGATATCGATGTGTGGGAGCTCAATGAGGCGTTTGCGGTTCAGGTTGTTTATTGTAGAGACCGGCTCGGGATCGACCAGGAGAAGCTGAACCTAAACGGCGGTTCGATTTCCATTGGGCATCCGTTTGGGATGACCGGGTCGAGAATGGTTGGAACAATAGCGAATGAGATGCTGCGCCGAAGGGCAAAATATGGAGTCGTGACAATGTGCATCGGCGGCGGCCAGGGCGCGGCAGGTTTGTTTGAGGCGTGCAATTAGATTGGTTTGTGGTTTCTAGTTTCTGGTTTGTGGTTCAGCGTTAACCGTTCATCGTTCAGCGTCGAGCTTCATTTGCGTAATCTGCGTAATCTGTGGATGAGTCTTTTGACATTCAACAACAGCGTTCATCCGCAGATTACGCAGATTGCGCAGATGAAGCTCGACGCTGAACGATGAACGCTGAACCACAAACCAGAAACCACAAACCAGAAACCAGAAACTACAAACCAATCACCGCAGACTAGACAGTCTACGGTACACTTCGTCGGTTCAAAAAACGTCGCATAAAAACTTTCGGCTCACCCGTTTCATAAGCCTCTGCAAACACATCTATTCCTCGTTCTATTGCTTGATCCAGCCGCAAACGTTCCCATTCGCGCAGCAGGCGTTTTTGTAACCGAACGGCTCGTGGTCCGGCTTCCAGTATTGCGCTCGTCCACCGATCAACTGCGGCATCGAGCTGGCAGGCGGGAACTGATCGCTCGATCAGTCCACAAGCGAGCGCTTCCTGCGCCGAAATGGATTCACCGGTGTAAACCAACTCAGCAGCCTTACCCCAGCCGATCAGGCGTGGCAGAATCGCAGCCTCAATTACAGAAGGAATACCGACTCTTACCTCCGGCATGCCAAAAATCGAGTGATCTGCGGCGATTCTGAGATCGCACGACGCCGCGATCTCCAACCCCGCGCCAAGACAATAGCCTGATATGCGGGCAATCACCGGAACAGGTATGCTGCGCAGCACATCACATGCCTCGTGCAATCGTGTTATGAAACTCTTCGATGATGTTTTGTTCAACTCGACCATTTCCCGGACGTCCGCGCCCCCGATAAACGCACCATCGCCTGCGCCAGTCAGAATTAAGACGCGGAGTTGTTCATTATTTGTAAGGCTGTTGAGGGCCGAAATTAACTGCCCGATCAGTTCGCTATTGAGGATATTGACGCGTTCCTGGTAATCGACTGTGATTTGCGCAACAAACCCGCGATCTTCGTAGTCATCCAACTTGACTTCAATCTGCACGCAATTTCACCTGTTACCCAACAGAAAAAGAGAATCAGACTAATTTGTGATAATGCCTTGACGAAGCAGATCTGTTATTTGGCTCTCATCGTATCCCAGCGAGGCGAGAATCTCTTCTGAGTGTTGGCCGATCTCGGGGGCAACCGAAGGCTTCTCTTTACTCACATTCTCTATATTAATCGGATTGTTGATCGTCGAAATTCGTCCGAGCTCAGGATGTTCCAGATCCGCGAAAACGCCGTTGTCTGTCATTTGAGGATCGATAGCGACACGATCGATGGTTGGAATGGGCCCCCAGATCACACTGTGCTTGTCGAACAACTCGCGCCATTCGGCCAGGTCCTTAGTTGAAAACGCTTCATCCAGCACCGCAACAACCTCATCGCCATTTTCGAAGCGCGATTCAGCCGTTTGGTAACGTAGATCTTCAATCAAATCGGTTCTGTCGATGGCGCTGCAGATACGACCCCAATCGTAGCGGGTGTCAATACAACAAAGAATGAAACGATAGCCATCGCGTGCTTGATACTGATTCACCAAAGGATTCAGCGGGTTCAATCGGGTTCTTCGGGTCGGGAATTCTGCTCCCAGCAATGCTGCCTGGATCTGACAACTGTTGCTCCAGGCTCCAGTTGCCATCAGAGATGTCGAGACTTTATTCCCACGACCTGTGATCTGTCGTTGATAGAGCGCGAGCATAATCGCACCGAATAGCCCGAGCGCAACCGGATGATCGCCCGTTCCGCACGGGGTAGCTCCGGTCGAAGTCGTGAGATCAAACATTATGCCCGTCAGACCCGAGCGAGCCCAGTAGCCGGTCGTGTCATATCCTGGCTTATTCGTATCATCTCCTGCCTCGCCGTAGCCGGTAATCTGGGCATAGATCAGTCGCGGGTTGAGATGTTCGATATCTTCATAGCGAACGTGAAATCGACGTGCTAAATCTGGTGGGTAATTTGTGATAAACACATCGGCGGTTGAAATGAGTTTACTCAAAATCTCACGGCCAACTTCTATTTGCAGATCAACCGCAAGACTCTTTTTGTTCCTGTTATCAAGCAACCAGCAGTAGTTGTGTTCCGAGACCGGCATTCCAGGAAGAAACGAGAGGTAACGATAAGGGTCGCCTGTCTTCGGTCGCTCAATCTTGATGACCTCGGCGCCGAAGTCGGACATCATCGTCGCTGTCGCGGGCCCGGCGATATAAGTCCCGCAATCGATCACACGAAGTCCGGATAACAGGTTTGGGTTAGAATCCATTATCGGTTTTGCCGGTCTCTGCGATTCTCTGCGCTCGGCGCCTCTGCGGTGATCCTTTATTGCGCGGAGCGTCAACGCCGAGAGGCCGAGCACGAAGAGTCGCAGAGTACTCTCTCTTTTATGTTGCCCTCACTTGCCATCCACCGTAAACGCCAACAAAACGTTTCCCGGTTGTCCTATCAGTCGTCCATAACCAGAGTTGGTATACAGCACACCGTTCGCTATCGTCGGGCCCCCACCATCAAGCGTACCGCCCTTCGCTTTCATTCCATTGATCGCATCATAGGGTTGTGCAGCCGTATCGAAATCCCAAACAACCGCTCCGTCCTTAATCGCGTAAGCTCGCAGGTGCCCATCAGCGGTTCCAGAAAACACAATACCCGGAATAACCGTCGCCGCGGCTGATTGCGAGTTGTTACAGCGCGTAGTTCCCCATCCGCACTTCGCGGGAGGAGCGGGCACGTTCCAGAGCTTCTCCCCGTTCGAAATCTTCAGCGCCGTAATCCCGGGTTTGCGAGCTGCCCCGCCAACGTCGGCAACCGGAACATAAACGTTCTCGCCATCAGCGGCGAACCCCCATTCGATCCCTCCAAGCGCGCCGCCGTTTCCTACTTTCACCTCCCACACTTTCTTTCCGTTGTCGTCCGGATCAAGCGCATAAATCACTCCAGACTTCTGCCCGGCTAAGATTACCTGTTTACCGTTGGACAACGGGCGAAGAATTGGTGAGCTTCCAAAATCATAATCAGGCCCGGCTTCTTCCGGACAGTTTCCAACGCCCGGCTGCCTGCACCCCACTAAAAAGTTGTCCTTTGGCGTAACCTGATTAGCCCATTTCATCTTTCCCGTTTCCATATCCATCGCAATGATCGCATCGGAGTGAGCGGTAGGCGCATCGGTATACGAGTTTCCCGATCCGACGTAAATAAGTTTGCGTTTCAGATCTAGTGTTGGCGCAGACCAGATCGCGCCACCCGCCGGTCCGTACATTTGGGTTCCTGAGGAATTCTTTTTAAAGGGCTTGGGTTCGTCTTGCACCGTAAAAGATTTCCAAAGAACTTTGCCGGTGTAGGCGTTGAGGGTGACGATGCTTCCGCGAAACTTGCAGCATTCATACTTGGCGTCGCGCCCGGCGGTTTCCTCGAACGATGACACAGGCACATAGATTCTGTCGTGATACAACACTGGCGAGCCGGTAATTCGCGAGAGCAAATGCTCTTCAATTTTTGTCTTCCACAGCAGCTTGCCGGTCGCCGCGTCCAGCGCCTGTACGTTTGATTTTTCGTCGCCAAAATAAAGTGCGTACTTTGCCTGCGAGCTGGCCGGCAGTGGACCGACGCTCACGGCTGCGCGCACCGCTGCACCAGCGTTCATCGACCAATAAGTGCAGCCTGTTTGTGCATTCAGACAAAAGATCTGTCCAACCTCGGTGGTTACGAAGAGTCGATCGCCGATTATGGTGGGTTGGCCAGTGGCCATTGGACCTGGATGCGCCCAAGCCCACTTTACCTTCAACCTGGGGACATCCTCGGCCTTGATACCTGACTTCTGCTGGAAGCGCGAATTGTCAAAATCGCGTCCCCATCCATTCCATTGAGGGCCATTGAGGTTGATTGGGCTCCCGCCGCCCGAACATTTGTTTGCATCGACATTAGCCAGGACCGGCGCGCCGGGTTGCTTTCCCGTGAGATAGATTGCAAGCGCGCGAACCTGGTCGGGGCTTAGCCCGGACGCTTGCTGTTTCATTGCGCCAGAGGTCAACGTTTGAATGACGTCTTCCGCAGACCGTCGCGCGATAAGGAATCTCGGAGGAATGCGACCTTGTGGATTGTCATGACACGAGGCGCATCGTTCCTGGTAGATCTGGGCGCTCGCCGGATCCGATTGCGTCTGTTGTTGCTCATCTCCAGGATTCGAGAACGCGGCTGCTCGCAAAAATATTGGGCCGGAAGTGGTAATTGCGCAGAATAGTGCCACTGCGATAATTCGAGTTTGTCGTTTCATTTTCCTCTCAGATTGAAAGTGAAGTTGAGGGGTCTAAACAATCCACGATTGTGAGATCTGATCTTTTTCCCTGTCCACTGTGAACGCTAACGGCACGTTTCTATATTTTCGTATCTTTGCGTTATTTTCTTGCTCTAAGTTTTGATATCGCCTCTTTGATTACCAGCGCATCTTTAGCGTTGGGTTCCGCCTTCAAGTAATTCTCCAGTTCGCGCACAGCACCTTTGTTATCGCCACGTTCTTCAAAAATCCGGGCTCTTTGCAGAAAGACGGTATTAAGTTTTTTTCCGCTCAGGTCCCATGCTCGATCAAGTTCTCGATCGGCAGTCGCGAGGGTGGTTTTGACTTCCTCCTTGTCCGTGGTTCTTACTGCGACCTCAATGAGGGCTACGGCATGATTGAAGTGTGCGTTTATGTGGCCATCGTTAAGTTCGGCAGCCTTGCCAAACGCGTACTCGGCAGCTCGGAACTTTTGCTGCCTGACCATTACGAGACCGAATGTGTAATAGACTATCGCACCTTTGTCGTAAATCTGCCTGGCCTTTTCGAGCGACTCAACCGCCCGCTCGTCCTTGCCGGTGCGATAGAACTCAGATCCGAGCGCCAGGTGCGCATCGAAATAATCACTGAACTCGCTGATGGCTTCTTGCAGCGCAACGATTCCCTCCTCCGACTTGCCTTCTCTCAGCTTTGACACTCCCTTCAAATATGCCTCACGAGCCACTTTCGGGACGTCCTGAGCGAAGCTGGTTCCAGGAGGTGCCAGGGCGGGTTCGGCCCTCTTTCGAAGAACTACTTCAACGGTCACGACCTCACTGATGACATCCGACGCGCCAGTGACCCTCATGCTATCGCGAAGCTCAACCATTTGTAGGCTCGGTACATAGCCAGACAGGCTGACGTGAAGTTCGTATTCTCCAGAGCGAAGCCGCGTGAAGACAAAGTCTCCGTCGTTCCTTGTGAATGCCTGGCCGACGACTGCGCCGGAGGAACCTCGTAGCTCTACCGCGGCGTTATTCAGGACTACGCCATCGCTTCCGCGAACCTTTCCGCGGAGCATACTGTTCTGAGCGATTCCGACTAGCGGCAGGAGGATCAGTGGGATTAAAACAAAAAGAGCGCGCTTGATCATGTGCTTTGAGCTCCTCGCGCGATTTGGCAGCATTATAAACCAATCGGTCGGATAGGACCTAGAAGACGGTTAGGACCTATAGGACTTTTGGTCTTATTTCTTTTATTAATAGCGCTGATATGTCCCTTTCAGAGGAACCTGACCGACTCCCGGTTTGCTAAAGTCGCATACGCCTGAAGAGAATATTGACGCCATCCGCGTCTTCTGAGCGTCGCTGAAGGTAACCTTATAGTCGCGATAATCAATGGGCTTCAATTGACACTTGAGCACGTCATTAGCCAGAGGCGCTCCGGCAATCAGCCGAGGTTCGCTGTGCACCGGGTACATCTTGTTGAAGCCGCCTTCTCCGTCAAAGCTTGCTCTCTCAACAAATTCTTTGCCATTAACATCCCAGTAAGCGTCCACCGCCTCGACAGGCTTATTGCGCACAACCTTGTCAGTAGAGAGCGGTGCGGGATCAGCAGCAATGTTGTCGAGCCATTTATTCATCGTATCGAGCGACAGCGCTCCAAGATCCGTACCGCTCTGCTGATTCGGTTGACGGCCAGGACCCACCCATATGACCTGGTTGTCAGAACGACCATTGGCGTTCTGCAAACGCGCGCGGATTGCCAAATCACGATGCCGGTCGTGAATGTCGCCAACCGCATCAGTGTAGCTGCGGGAGTGCAGAATCGGCACGTTGGCCAGCCCGCCGCCGCCCGAGTTCATCAGCCCGCTCTCGTACACTGTGCGGAGCGCGATTGGATCGCCCACTGATCTCTTTGACGTGAAGGCTCCGTCGATATCATTGCCGCCGATCTTTTCGTTCAGATCCAGAAACTCATCTACGCTGATTGTGCCGCTGTTAAGCGCAGCGAGTCCGTATTGCAATCCGACATTGTCCTGCGGCTTGCGGGCAAAACCGGTGGCCGGGTCACGACCATAGATGTTGACTCGCATATCCTGAACGGTGCATCGAGCACCCGTCGGATTCTTTACCGGGTCATAAATCTTGCTTGCATCGTTAAGCGCACAGCCGCGTGCATTTGTAGCGGTGTACACCGGCACGAACGTGCGCTCCCATGCTGCGCAGGTTCCTTTTGTGTAACCCTCGACTGCGCTCTTCTTGGCATCGGTCCACACTGCTGGATCAGATTTACGCCAAAAATTCTGCAGCAGCCCACAGTCCGGCGTGTGCATGGTGGAATCGGGGAATGCCAGAGAAGGTTGTAATCCGTCTAACAATCCCGGGTAGATCTCAGTGATCAATAATTGCTGGATAGCTCCGCCCGATCCGCCATAGCCAACGGTCCATTTCGGTACGCCGTACCGCTCGATGAAATGCTCCTTCAACATCATCAAGGTCTCGCCCTGAAGCACCGCGTTCCCATGCTGTTGGTTAACCAGCTCCGTCGAGATCATGAACGCGAAGCCACGCGATAGATATAAATGGTTCAGCGCTGCGGTAGGCTGATTCACTCCCTGGTTGTATTGTGTTCCCGCCCCTCCGCCAAAGCTCACCGCCAGCTTGTGATTCCAACCGGGGCTCGACCACTCGTCTGATCCGCCAACTGGACTCTTAACGAGTTGTAGCACCGGCAAACTCCGCGACGATGGCGGAGGCAGTGAAGCGGCTGTTTGTTTTGGATCGTCCAGAATCGCGATTCGGTAGATGCTGCGGTTGATCGTTCCAGACTCAACACAAACTATGTAAGGAACTGTTTTTCCTTCGTTGGTGGTTGTGTTGACAAGGTCCGATGGTCGAGCGGCGTTAGGATCGAATGGTTTGAATGTATTGTTGGATGCGCGATAAAAATATTCTATCTTTTGGGCGGCAGAACAGTTTGAATCCAACGCAGGTCCAAGCCCTGATTCCACCGTCCGACACTCGTAAGGTTTCAAATGAGGTCCTGATAGAATCGGACCAGTGATCGGATAATTCTTTATCAACAGACTGGCCAGGAGGTTTCCGCCGGACTTACCGGTTGGTTTCAACGTGGCAAGCAATGCGTTGTTACCAACGACCATATCGCCGATCAATCCACGAAAGCTTGAAGTTGCAGGATCGCCCGAGCTTGCCTGCTTTAGATGATTTGTGACGTCCTTACCATTCAGTCTCAAAGTCAGTTGCTTCAAAGATGCGCCAGCAGGCGCTCTTACCTCAACCAGCGAGTCCCCGCCGCTGACCAGGTCGGGTCGAGACGACAGCGTCCTGATCTCAAGTTTTGGCGTGGGCTGAGCGGGCGCGCTGCCAGGCAAGAGAAATATCAGTAGTAGGAGTGAGGCAATCTCGGCAATCCTTCGGCCCGGAAAAAAGGTATTCTTTGCGAATCCCATGGAAGTTCCCCCTCGAAGTGATGTACCAGCCGGGCAGGAAAGCCCGCGGAGAAAGCGTGCGAATCATAACGCCGTTGTTGCGGGTGTACAACCTGACGTTTGTACGGGATGCGATTAGGAGTAAGGGCGGCCAGGAAAGGCCGCCCCGGACATGTTTGACGCGCCGGATATGTTGACGCGCCCCGAGTACTTCCGGAAGCGCTTGAACGCAGTGACGCGAAGCCTGGTTGGTAAACAAACCAATTGAAACCGAGCGCTGATCGATCTTAGCTGACCGAAGCACCTTGTTGAGCAACCTTAACCCAGCGATTGAACAGGCCGCGCATTCGCTCAAGTCGCTCCTTCGCATTTGGAGTCTTCTTCACCAGGGTTTCCAGTTGATCAAGATAATTCGGCATACCGGTTAGCTTACGAACGTCTTCGATGAACGGCTCGATTTTGCAGAACACCGCAACGTGCTCGCCATTGGCGTCCAAAAACATCTTCTCATCTATTCCGCCGTTGTTCACGAGCGAAGCGGTCATATCCCAAAATGAGGTGATCATTCGGTAATATGCGCTTCCGTCGTGTCCGCTCAAGAAGATTTTGGCGATGTCCTCTGCGTCTTGCGGATTGAATTCCGTAAAGTACCATTTTCGCGCGCATCGAATACCTTCTTCACGGCGAAGTTCATACAATTTCAGAATTAGCGAAGCGTCCTGATGTTTGTCGCTCATCTCTGTCCCTTTCGTTTAGTTTTGCGGGTGGTTGTCTGTCGCGAGGCAGTTCTTTCACCGAGCGATCGAAGCAGGTTTGGGGTAGCGCCTTGACGCAGCCGATCGAGGACTCCGGTGCGGGCCTGATCGAATGCGCGTTTGTCTTGAAAGATGTTGTAGTACCAGTTTGCTTCGTGGCCAAGAGCGTGGAGCTCGAAAGCAAGTTGGGCGGTATCCACTCGCTTGTCCAGCTGGCCGAGTGTCTGCGCATGTCGCGCTTCATTCTCCAGAGCGTCCAGCCACGATCTGGAGAGCCCGGCAATGAGGTCCCGGACCTGACCGGGCCTGCTGTCGAACTCGATTGCACTGGCCATGAAGAAACAACCGCCTCTAAATACATTACGACCAACGTAATCAAGCCAGCAATCCATCATCGCGAGAAGCCTGACGAGGCCGCGCTCGCTTTTGTAAGCCGGTTCGACAACTTCTCGGACGAAGATGTCGCGAGCTTTGCCGACGACCGCTAATTGAAGCTCCTCTTTAGAGCCGAAGTGAGCAAACAAGCCGCTCTTACTCATGTTCAGTTCGTCGGCGAGGCCCCCGATTGTGAGGCCCTGGAGCCCCTCCGCGGAGGCGATATGGACCGCGGCCTGGAGGATCTCATCGCGCGTCTTTGCGCCACGAGACTCCCTGCCCTGCTGCTTTCGGATTTCGCTTACAGCTTTCATAGACCTCCTTTCATAGCACGATCGTTCGCTTTCTACTACACGAACGGTCGTGCTGTCAAACGAATTCCCTCATCGCCGAGCGGTTGACCAACCGCTCGCTTTGACGGAATAACACGTCAAATGCTAAGTCATAATCGATTCGAGATTGTCGCGCTGAGACGAAAAATATGTCGATCGAAATAGACAAGCTTTTGGAAGATGACTGGGAATCAGTGCGAAGAATTTATCTCGAAGGAATCGCAACCGGCAACGCAACCTTCGAAACGGAAGCTCCCGACTGGAAATCCTGGGATAGGACGCACCTCGAGACGCCGAGACTGGTTGCCCGCAGGCCCGATGAGGTTATCGGATGGGCGGCTTTAAGCCCCGTTTCGAGACGGCGCGTTTATGCAGGGGTCGCGGAGGTGAGCGTTTACGTCGCGAGCGAGGCCCAGGGAATCGGCGTAGGCCGTCGGTTGCTGATGGCTTTAATTGAGCAAGCGGAACAAAGCGGGATCTGGACTTTGCAAGCGGGGATATTTCCGGAGAATGAAGCAAGCATTGCGTTGCACCGGTCTTGCGGATTTCGAGAGGTTGGCCGACGAGAGAGGATCGGGAAGCTCGGCGATATGTGGCGCGATGTGATTCTGATGGAACGCCGCAGCCCCGATGTACCGTAGACTGTCCGCTCTGCCGAATGGTTTAGTTTCTGCTTATTAGAGACCATCTCAAAATAAGCTCTGAGTAAGATCAGCATGCAACCGAGATGGACGACATTCTTATGACGGTTATTTTTCCTTCGTGAAAACCCTCTCCCCACCGTTCCGTTTTACAGTCATCTGGTTTTTCGCGGCGTCGAATTCAAACACGATGCCCGCAGGGGTGCCGTTATCAATTTTGAATTTATCCTGTGCCGTCGCTTCGAGCGGGACCGCGGATTGCCCACCGGGCGGTTGCGCGTAAAGCGTCGCGCCGTTGCGGGTGATCGTAAATTTAACGGGAGCCTCCGACGTCGAATAAACGCCGACGTATTTGTCCAGCACTTCCGGGCTCACGGCGATTGATTCGAAGGTGGGAATCTGAAACGGCTTATTGTAGTAAATGTCCATAATGCCGCTCATGATATCGCGGACCGGGTAAACCTTCGCGTTCGTAGTGTAGGCGACCGCCAGCTTTTCGTCCGGCAGGTAAGACAGCCACGCTCCGTAGTTGTCAGCCCCGCCGGTGTGCCCGTAGAAGGTCTTGCCGGCGAACGCGAATGTCACCATTCCAAACCCCTCATCGTCCCTCATCGTTTTCATCTGATCGAGGCTTGCCTTCGAGACTATCCTCCCGTCAAACAGCGCCTGGATGAATTTGGCCAGGTCGTTCGGTGTCGAAACAATCGCGCCCGCGCTAAAGAGGATGCTGGGATGGGTTTCGGGTATCTGTTTCCAGTCGCCACCCGGGATTATAAAATAGGTAAGACTTTCGTTCTTGTTCACATCAATGTTTCCGGTCGCGATGTAGGTATCCTTAAGCCCGATCTTTGAGGCGATTTTTTCCTGGAGGGCTTCCCCATAGGATTTGCCGGTTAACTTTTCAATGATAAGACCCAAAAGGAAATAGCCGGAGTTGCTGTAGGAAGCCTTTGTGTCCGGCTCGAAATCGGGCGTGCCTTTGACGATAAGCGCGAGGTGTTCATCTTTCGTCATTGGCGTTGTGTTCACGTTTCCCTGAGCATTCTGTTCGCGCCTTACGTTAGGGATACCGCTGCGATGCGAGAGTATTTGCACGATAGTAATTTTCCTGGCGTTCGGAACCTGCGGCAAGAATTTGTCGAGGGTATCGCTCAGCTTCAATTTTCCTTCCTCGACAAGCTGTAAGATCATCGCGGCGGTGAACATCTTCGTAATCGAACCGATCCGGAATCTGTTCGCGGCAGTCAAAGGTTTCTTTTCGGTGCCGTTGATCTGGCTGTAGCCAATAGAGCGGGTGTAAAGAACCTTGCCGTCTTTGGTGATGACGAGGCTCCCCATCGCCTTATTCTTTTCGGCGAGCCGGTCAAAAAACTGGTCGAGTTTAGCTTTATCCAGCGTCTGCGCGTAGCCTGCGGTAAATAACGCGAGTGTCAGTAAGGTTGCGAATAATACTTTGATTTTCATATTTTTTGTGCCTCGTCTCGGTTCAGCGGCTTCGGTTAGAGGCGGCAGGATCATATTTGCTTTCAGGTATGCAGTCCTGCCGATCATCAGTAGCAATCCGTGTCACTCGATTCAAGTCTAAGCGCAATTTAATAGATCGCTTCGCAAGAAAAGTGATTAAACAATGAGGAAGCTGTGAGAAATGGTGTGAGGCAGGCTACGACCGGGTCACGGGCCGCCGTTTTGACTACAGGTATTTGATCAGGTCAACAGAATAGGCTTGCGGGCTGGGCATGTTGCGGGCAACTTGGAATAGTTTGACTCAAGGGAAGGGTGGGGCCGCGCAAGGTCGAAGTGGGGGCATCTAATCTCCCTCAAACCATTTTTGAGACGGCCTCTAATTTCTGGTCCCCGGTTTGTTTTGCGTAAGCTGCGTCATCTGCGGATAAAGGTCATGCTTCGACGTTTATTGGAATCGCGACTCATCGGCAAATGAGGCAGATAAACTAGTGGAGTGCAACGGAGAATTCGCTAGTCCTGTACGGGTGGCCCTCCGTGGCCGCCCCTTCTTAAATAACCCCTAGTCGCGGCAAGGAGGGGCGGCCACGGAGGGCCACCCGTACAGGACTGACTCTATTAGATCACTTGCGAAATCACTGTTACAGTCAACTAGAAACCTTTCCTCAGGCTAAAAGAGTATACGATACTTTTTTCTTGACACCCTATGTAGCAATCTATATAAATAGCATGCTACTGGATCAAGAGGAGGGTTGATGAGCCCAAAAGCCTACTTATCTCACTCGGCGGCGGTTATTCTGCGGGCCCTCGCAAACGGCTACCAGTACGGATTCGACATCATGGACATTACCGGCCTGCCCAGCGGCACTGTCTACCCTGCCCTACGCCGTCTTGAACACACCGGCCTTATCGATTCCAAATGGGAAAAAGCCACCATTGCCCAACGCGAACAACGCCCACCCCGCAAATACTACGAACTTACCCCCGATGGAAAAGAAGCTCTCGCCGAAGCTGTTAAACGCTACCGCCTCCTCGAAAGCCTTCTTCCCCATCCCTCTAAAATCAACCCAACTCGCGAACGAACCTGATTCAAAGAGGTACTCAGCATGTCCCCCGCTGAACTGAATCCAAAACCCCTTCGTAAGCCCCATCTTTGGCTTATTGCCATACTCGGCGTGATCATTCCCCGCAGATTGCGCGCCGATTGGCGACAAGAATGGGAAGCCGAGTTGATCAAACGCGAATCGATGCTCACCCAGTGGGACAGACTCAACCTCAGGACAAAACTCGACCTCGTCGGACGCAGCTTTGGCGCCTTCTGGGACGCATTGTGGCTGCAACAACTCAGATTGGAGGATGAGATGTTTCAAGATCTGCGTTACGGCTGGCGCATACTGTTAAAGCACCCGGGGTTCGCATCGATTGCAGTTCTCACCCTCGCTCTGGCTATCGGAGCAAACACCGCAATTTTTAGCGTAGTGAATGCTCTCATCCTGCGTCCTCTCCCGTACCCGGACGCGGAACGGCTCATTTGGATTGAAGAAGTCTCTAGAACAGACTCGGGCAATCCCGCTCTTGGCGGGCACTTCCTTGATTGGCTGGAACATGCTCAAACTCTCGAAGGCGTCGCACAAATAGAAAGTGAGTCGCGGACGTTGACCGGCTTCGGAGACGCCGAAAGATTGGAGGTCGCCACCATCTCAGCAGGCTTGCTCCCTGTGCTTGGCGTGCAGACGCTTGCTTTAGGACGCAATTTCTCCGACGCTGAAGACAAGCCGCGAGCCGAGCGCGTCGCTATTCTTCGGCACGATTTCTGGCGTCAGCGCCTCAGCTCAGATCCCAACATTATTGGAAAGTCTATTATCTTAAATGACGTTCCCGTCACGGTGATCGGCGTGCTGCCGGAGCGCTTCCGTTTCTTCTTCAACTTCGATGTGGCAGTGCCACTAGCGCTGGATCCCTACCAGGAGTTAGCCGGCCAAAATCGTTCTTATCAGTCCACAATTGCTCGGCTCAAATCAGGGGTAACCCGCGAACAGGCTCGGCTTGAGTTGGATGCTCTTCTGCAAAGATATGAAGAGTCACGACCGGAAGGAAGTCCGCGTCTTCTGGACAACCGAACAGAAATCATCCCGTTGCACGAACATCTAATCGGAGAAAGCACACGTCCGCTGCTTGTGTTACTGGGCTCGGTAGGGTTGATTTTGTTGATTGCCTGCGCCAACGTAGCGAATCTCTTGTTGGCGCGAGCAGTCAGCCGGCAAAAGGAATTGGCGGTTCGATCAGCCTTAGGCGCCAGCAGGTTACGGCTCATCCGTCAGATGCTAACTGAATGCACCTTGCTGGCAGCGACAGGAGGTGCTGCGGGATTACTCCTGGCGTGGTGGCTCACGGGGCTTCTCAGTTCACTCAATTCCATTTCCACTTTTGGCGGGATGGGGCGCGTAGCATCAATTACAATTGACTTTCGCGTGCTGGCGTTTACGCTACTGGCTTCACTGCTGACCGCCGTATTGTTTGGCTCGGTGCCCTCGATTCAGTTATCCCGCCCAAATCTAAACCTATCCTTAAAGGAAGGCGGACACAGTAGCGGGTTTCACGGTCGCAGCTTCCGTGGCGTATTGATGGTGAGCGAGATCGCGCTTGCGATTGTGTTATTGGTCGGCGCCGGTCTGCTGCTCCGCAGTTTCGTCAAATTGTTGAGAGTAGATCCGGGCTACGTGTCCGACAATGTGCTGACCGCACGCATACAGCTCACGCCGCACTACAACGACAAACCAAGACGCATACAATTCTACGAACGAACGCTTGAACGACTAGCAGCAGTTCCCGGCGTCGCCGCGGTTGGCGCGACAAGCCACTTGCCATTAACAAACTACAACATGGGTGGTTCGTTGCGCGTCGAAGGCCGCGCTGTACCGGCGATTGGCAAGGAAACCTTAGCGCCGATCGGGGCGGTAAGCCCGGATTATTTTCGGGCGTTGGGTATCAGATTGTTGGCTGGACGTCTCTTCAATGACCGTGATGATAGCGACGCCCCGAGCGTCGCGGTGCTCAGTGATTCACTTGCCCGCGAACTCTTTCCGGACGAAGACCCGATCGGCAAGCGGTTATTTGTAGCCGGATCAGGTGCTGACTTATCGACCATCATCGGCGTGGTAGGAGACATTCGTCATAAGGGCCTCGATAGTCAGATCGACTGGGCGGTTTACCTCACCTATCGTCAGACGCCACGCCCTGCGATGGTGGTGGTCTTACGCAGCGCGGTTAACCCAACCAGTCTCGCTAAAGCGCTTCGCGAGACCGTCCGTGAAGTCGATCCCGCACTACCGGTTTACCAGGTGATGACCATGAACGAACGGCTGTCGAACTCGGTTGCGGGTCAGCGTTTGAACCTGACGCTCCTCGGGTCCTTTGCGGCGCTCGCGCTTCTGCTTGCGGCCATCGGTGTTTACGGAGTGATCTCCTATGTAGTCACCGGCCGCACACACGAAATCGGCATTAGGATGGCTCTTGGTGCCCAAAGATCTGATGTTCTAAAGCTCTTCCTAAGGCAAGGAATGTCACTGGTGCTGATCGGCGTAGGATTGGGGATTGCCGGTGCTCTGTCGCTAACGCGATTAATGACAAGTCTACTGTTCGGCGTTACACCTGAAGATCCATTTACATTTGCGGCCGTCGCAATGTTGTTGTCGTTGATCGCTCTGGTAGCTTGTTATGTTCCGGCGCGAAAAGCCGCAAAAGTAGATCCGTTGGTGGCTCTGCGTCACGAGTGAACCCAATGCCAGGTTTTCTAACGCAGAACGCCGTCGACGGTTGCGCTGTTGATGGGATCTCAGCGTTGTTCACGATCGTAGCTCTATTTGCGTCTTACTCCCGACGAGGCGTGCGTCCAACTTCTTCCAGGCTTAAGGCGCAGTAGCAAGGCTAGCCTTTACATAACTTACAGAGAGTAAGCGGTTTGATTGTGAAGCAAAGAGAAATCCCCCGATTCAGACCGTATCTGTGGTTGATCACAATTTTCGGTGTGATTGTCCCGCGTCGACTCCGTGCAGACTGGAACAGGAATGGCTCGCAGAGTTACAGCATCGAGAGATGTTGTTGGAGAGCTGGGATAGGCTCAGCTGGCAAAGCAAACTCGACCTGCTTTGTCGCAGTGTGGGTGCGTTTCGAGATGCGCTGGTATTACAGCCGAGAAGAATGGAGGATCAGATGTTCAATGACTTGCGTTACGGCGCCCGAATGTTGCTAAAGAGCAAAGGTTTTTCTGCCGTCGCTGTACTTTCGCTTGCCCTTGGCATCGGCGCGAATACCGCGCTGTTCACCGTCGTCGACGCCGTGCTATTGAAGACGCTTCCGGTAAAGGACCCGGAGAGATTGGTTCTGTTTGAGTGGCAAGCCGGCCGACCGTTCAGGACAAACGGCATGCGCGGGTCATACGTTCCGGGACCGCCCAACACGAGGGGCGCGTCGATGTTTCGTTATGACTTCTATCAAAAGCTGCAATCAGCCAGAACACAATCCGCGGATTCACCACTCATAGACTTCTTTGCATTCGGTCCAATATACGAACTGACGTCGGTGGTCAACGATCAAGCCGAGATCGTCCAGGGTCAAGCTGTGTCAGGCGGTTACTACGCCGGCCTGGGAGTTCAAGCGATGCTTGGCCGCACTATCAACGATGGCGATGATCAGGCGTCATCGCCGCCGGTGGTTGTAATCAGCCATCGCTACTGGCGTGATCGATTCGGCGCAAACCCCGCAGCGATCGGACAGCAGATCATAATCAACAAAAACCAGTTCACAATCATCGGAGTGACACCACCCCCGTTCGAGGGAACGCTGCAAGTCGGCCGGCGCCCCGAGCTCACGGTCCCAATTGCCTTTGAGCCGCTGCTCCTTGGGGAACGCAGCGGGATGGCCCGCGCTGGGAAACCGGACATCTGGTGGTTGAACCTGATGGGTCGCTTGAAGCCCGGCGCCACGCGCGAACAGGCACGTGACAGTCTGAACGGGGTCTTCGAGACCGCCGCTCTGGAGGCGATGCCGCCACCGCGCAGGGAAAGTGATGTAGCTACACTTGAGCCGCAGGATTATCCTCGTTTAGTTGCGCAATCAGGAAGCCGAGGACTTCTCGAAGGCCGAAAAACCTATTCGAGTACTATCTACGGTTTGTTCCTTGTCGTGGCGCTCATTCTGTTGATCGCCTGCGCGAACGTAGCGAACTTGCTGCTGGCGCGGGCCGCGCTGCGCGGCAGTGAAATTAGCGTGCGTCTTGCCGTTGGCGCTGGACGCGGCCGCCTCATCCGCCAGCTCCTGACTGAGAGTCTGTTGCTCTCGGTTATAGGCGGAGTCGCGGGAGTGACCTTTGCATTTTGGGGTAAGAGCGCGCTGCTTGCTCTTGCGGATAAGGACACCGGCTTTCTTCCCAATGAGATAGATCTTACGCTGAATCTACGCGTATTGATGTTCACGCTTCTGGTATCACTGTTAACAGGAATCCTGTTTGGGCTAGTGCCCGCGTGGCGAGCCACTCGTCTTGATTTGACGACATCTCTGAAGCAAGGGCGTCGCGCTACAGGCGTTGTATCGCGGCTGAGCAAAGGATTGGTTGTTGCTCAGGTCGCCCTTTCATTACTCCTGCTCATTGGCGCGGGACTGTTCATCCGTACGCTCTACAACCTCCAGCATGTAGACGTCGGATTCAATCAGCAAAATCTGCTGCTGTTCTCGCTTCAGCCACAACAGGCTGGCTACAAGGACGAACGGCTTCTTGAGTTCTACCAACAACTTTTTGCGCGTTTGGATAACTTGCCTGGAGTTCAAGCAGCGACTGTTGGGCGTGTACCTCTCATAGCGCATTACGGCTGGAACACTGACATTTTGCTTCCGGGGGAAACTGAGAAGGCGGAGGGCGCACATATCACCAACCGGCAGATGGTCCGTGAAAACTATTTCAGTGCTCTAGAGATTCCTCTGCTTGCTGGTCGCGATTTCAGGCCCCAGGACGATAAGCGGTCAGCGCAGGTCGCCATAGTGAACCAGACATTCTGGCATAAATTCTTCCCCGATGAGGATGTGCTCGGCAAACGCGTGAGAGATACGGACGGCAAACGAGAGGTCGAAATAATCGGTGTGGTTCGCGATACGAAATACAACAGCCAAAGAGCAGAGATGGAACCGCTTCTCTACACACCGTGGCGCCAGGAGCTTGAGCAGATAGGTGAAATGTATTTCGCGTTGCGGACCAGCAATGATCCGGCGGCTCTCGCTCCTACTGTTCGGCAGATAGTTCACGAGCTCGACAGCAATTTGCCGGTGACCGAAGTCGGCACACAGACTGCGCGTTCCGAGCAAAGTCTCGGGCAGGAGCGGCTGTATGCACGGCTGCTGAGCTTCTTCGCCGCGCTGGCTCTGTTGCTGGCGGCGATCGGGCTCTCCGGGGTGCTTGCGTATTCTGTAGCCCAACGCACAAACGAAATTGGAGTTCGCATGGCACTCGGCGCTCAGCCCGCAAGGGTGCTGCGGCTGGTGATCTGGCAGGGCATGAAACTTGTCGTCATTGGCCTGGTCGTCGGGGGCGCGGCGGGATACGGGATAAAGAGGTTGATGCAAAGCCAGTATTTTGATCAACGAGCATGGCAGAAGGAGATGGCCCGGCAACTGTACGGCGTCAGCGGTACCGAACCGGTCACCATTATTACGATAGCCTCGATCCTCACTGCAGTAGCTTTGGTGGCTTGTTGGCTTCCGGCACGCAAGGCCGCTCAGGTCGACCCGCTAACTGCTCTGCGTCACGAGTAGAACAAACAGGACGAATAGGACAAATAGGTCCTCCGTCCTGCCCAGAGAAAATAATGTTCCACGACCTGCGATTCGGACTACGAATTTTGCTCAAGAACCCCGGTTTTGCATTCATCGCAATCATCACGATGGCGCTTGGGATCGGCGCGAACACTGCTATCTTCAGCGTTGTCAATGCGGTGTTGCTCCATCCGTTGCCCTTTCCTGAGTCGGAACAACTGGTCCGAGTCTACGGTCAGTTCCTCGCCACAAGCCAGGAAAATATGCGCGCCTCGGTGCTCGAGTTCGAAGATTATCGCGAGCAAACACAAAGCTTCGAGGAGATTGCTGCTTACGACGACTTAAGCGCTAATCTAACTCCACCAGCCGGTGATCCGGAACGCGTACAAGCGTTGTTGGCAACGCCGGAGCTGTTCTCGCTGATGAGAGTCGCGCCACAAGCGGGGCGCACGTTCTCTCCTGACGAGGCGCAAGACAGTCACGATGATGTAGTGATAATTAGCGACGAGCTTTGGCGCCGGAGATTTGGCGCCGACCCGGGCGTCGTTGGAAGAACGGTGATACTCAATGGACGTAGCCATACGATCATCGGAATCATGCCTGGGGGTTTTGACTTTCCGCAGCGTACCGACTTATGGAAGCCTCTGTGGTTCCCGCCCGATCAATATGATCAACAGCGGCGTGGCAATCGCGGTCTTGAAGTGGTAGCAAGACTGAAGCCGGACGTGAGCCTCTCCGCCGCACGGGGAGAAATGGACCATCTTGCGGCTCAGCTCACATCTCAGTATCCACGCAATTACGAATCGCGAGGCTGGAAGATCGGAATTGTCCCGCTTCTTGAAGACTACGTTGGCAGTACCCGGCAGGGCTTACTGATTCTGCTCGGCGCTGTGACATTTGTAATGTTAATTGCCTGCGCTAATGTAGCGAATCTGTCATTGACCAGGGCAATCGCGCGACGGCAGGAGATCGCTGTTCGAATGGCTCTCGGCGCAGGTCGATGGCGAGTGACAAAACAACTGTTGACCGAGAGCATCCTTCTGGCGTTGGTGGGAGGAACTGCGGGGCTGGCGCTTGCGGGATTAGGGGCCGACTTATTGTTGCAGTTCGCTCCGAGCGATATGCCGCGGATCCACGATGTCAGAATAGACGGCATCGTGCTGTCGTTTACCGTTGCCGTTTCACTGCTAACCGGGATCGTGTTCGGTCTCGTACCAGCGCTGACCGCTTCGAACCCAGACTTAAACGAAACTTTGAAGGAAGGGGGAAGAAGCGGAATCGGCGGCGCACGTCGACACCGGATGCGCAGCATCCTGGTAGTAAGTGAAATTGCATTGGCGCTGGTTCTTTTGGCAGGTGCCGGCCTGCTGTTCAAGAGCTTTTCATGGCTGCAACGGATTGATCCCGGCTTTAAGACCGAAGGCGTTCTGACGATGCGAAT